>Ga0207146_10033_pt1 | contig 36826 bp, 29 predicted proteins | sample Alteio_BWMinHeat_36_FD_153539 | JGI IMG/M metagenome (GOLD analysis project Ga0207146, IMG submission 153539) | Enriched cells from forest soil in Barre Woods Harvard Forest LTER site, Petersham, Massachusetts, United States -... | ecosystem: Environmental > Terrestrial > Soil > Temperate forest >...
GGCCATGCACTGAATCATATTTGAGCAAATGAGCGAGCGTGTCGTTATCTGTTAGGTCGTTAATGGCCACGACAGACAGATCGGTCCCGCTTGACCGCTGGCGCTCCCGAATAATGCGGAACATGCAGCGGCCGATGCGGCCAAACCCATTGATTGCAACTCTGGAACCCATCTTGCACCTCGACGAAGAAGCCTAAAAAGCCAATGCCATCGTTCTAAAGGTGCCCGTTGAAAGATCAAGGGGTTGTTGATTGGCATGTCTCGAACCGAATCGGATATTGCCTAGGATCTTCACCAAACGATATTGACAAGGAATCATCCGGAAACGCGAGGATCCGAGCTCTACCAAGGCTATCTGCATATAAGGAGTGTGGCATTTCATGGGGTTCGATGTTCTCATAACGGCACACGAAAGGCTCACGGCCAAACTTCTTAGCCTCAACGGCATAGGAGCATTTGCCTTTGTATAAGGCGACAGCGGCGAGAAGCTCAGTGTAAAAATCAGCGACTTTATCGCCATTGGTTGGTGAAAACATGACCGCAAGATCTGGCACGGCTGTCGGACTGAGTGTCCACTCAGTCTCAGTGCTCGCAGACCGCTTCAAAGCCACCACTGCACCGTCCTTGTCCACGGCATATAGAGGCATTTTTAGCCTATCTATGAGCGGCCCTTTCGCCATGACAAACCAGCTACCGGCCACGCCATCGGCCACCGCGACTAAACCATTTTCATAGAGAACAACGATATTATCATTGGTGGTCGTGCTGACTTCCTTGATGCGCCCTTTGCCTGAAGCATCCTTTAGTTCATATACTGTCGATTGTTGCACGCGATTCTCGCTAAGCACGGCCGACCCTTTCCTTGAGCCGCCTGCTACGAAAATTCGATTATCATCCGTCACAAAAAAAGAATGGATACGCCCAGCGTACACAGCGTCAACCGTTGCATCCCGCGGGATAAGCTGTCGATATCCAGTCCATCGACAGGGATCGCCTGGAATCGTATGACCAAGTTGCCCATAGTTGCCGTAACCAGCGGTAAACACCTCTCCGCTTTCAAACAACAGCGCGGTGTGCATTCCACCCGTGGCAAATTGCGCCAACAATCCTCTGGCCGGCACAGGCACGAGTTTAGGAATAACAATCCCGGACTTTTCGTTAAGGTAGTCTTTTAGGCCCTCAATATCCGTTTGGATCCGGTAGAGGCGGCCTTCGCGCCAGATAGTAACGCCTAATGAGCCGACCGCCACCACTGGGCCCATCAACAGTTGTAATGGCATATAGCCTCCGATGAGCTCCACGAGCCCGGGTGGAAACGCGCTCAAGGGACCTTCTTGACGTAGCGCCCTGACAATATCTGCTCTCGTGACGCGATTGACTTTTGGCGAGTGCTCAAGCCGCAGTTGTGTAGGGGACTTTTTCGTCTCCAACCTGACAGGCTCGGTCGGAGCTGTCGCTGCACACGGGCTCGGGTCCTGCACTTCGCAGCGTTCTCGCCTACCACAGTCTGACGACGGACAAGCGGCAGCACCCAACTGAGCCGAATTAATGCTCATTAGAAATAGTAAAATAACACGCATGAATAATAATGGATTCATGCCCTAAACCTAGCCCATAGGATTTACAGATCAATGGGGCTATTGCGCCATGATTGGCAGAGATATCGTAAATTGACTCCCCCCGGTCGGCCGGTTTGCTGCCACAAGTTTGCCGCCATGCGCGCGAACAACGCCTTTAGCAACAGAAAGACCAAGCCCTAGGCCCTCACCGCCAGTGCCCGGCACGCGAAAGAACTTTTCAAAGATGCGGCCAAGATGTTCATCTGGTATGCCAGGTCCTTCATCAGACACTTTGATCTCTACATCTTTGCCCTTCACCGCTGCCTCAATCTGAATTGGTTTGTCATGGGGGCTATACAGAGCAGCATTGACAACAATGTTAGCAAGAGCGCGCTCGATCAGTTCGGGCTCCGCCCATAGCTTTGGCAAATCATCTGGCACTTGTCGAATCATTTGATGATGCTCTAGCATGTGCGGGATTCTATCAATGCTCGCATTAATCATATCCTTAACCGAACACGGTTTTTTATTCAGCGGATAAATGCCGTTGTTAATGCGAGACATTGTCACCAAGTTGTCGACAGCGAAATTGAGTCGCTCAACCGTTTTAAATAAACGCAAAGAAAGCTGGGATTTTTTGGCTTCGTCGGTCTTTTCTTCATGGGCAAGCATGCTCGCAGCTTGCATAATCGCACCAAGCGGGCTTCTAATTTCGTCGGATATCACTTCCATGATAGTGCGGTGCAGCTTTTCGATTTCTTCTAAGCGCTGAGACTCAAGGCTTCGCTCCCGAAACGTTTCGCGCTCGAGCGACACGGTCAGCTGACGCCCAACGGTAAGAATAAGGTCCTTGTCTTCTGCCGACAGCGCACCCGGCTCCTTTGGCTGATAAGCCAAAACACCGACACTTTCTGCTGGACCTTTCAGTGGCACATACAAAGCCTCGGCAAGCTGCAGCGTTTCTGTCGACCAACCTGCCGGCTGGTTATTGTCAAACGCCCACCTTGCCACGGCCATTTCCTGTTCCGGCCTCGTCAGCTGCAAACGTTCTTTGCCGAAACTGCGAAGGGCGCCATCTTTTTTTACCAGCGCAATATCGCACGAGCCTTTAAGAAATTCGCCAAGGCGCTTAGTTACCGTCGCAATCATGAGTTCTTTGGTCGGTGACGTCGCAATGTCTCGCACGACCTGGTACATCATGCGCGAGCGCTCCTCGCGTTGCATCAAAATCGCTTGATTCTTGCGAATGCGCCTCGTCAGCGTGCCAGTCGTGAGCGCCACCACAAAGTACGAGGCACACAAGAAAATATCCTCGGGGTCGCTGGCGTGAAGCTCACCGGCGGGCGGAATGAAAAAAAACAACCACACCAGAGCCGTTATGGTCGCCGCCATGAGCAAAGGTCCGATCGAAACGAAAAGACCAAGCGCGAGCATCGACAACAAAAAAACGAAGCCTACCGGCCTAAAGCCAACAAAATTGACGAGTAAAGCACTAACCGCGGTGATTGCTACCACCGCCCAAAACGTGCGCAGATAGTCAGAGAAGGGCGCCGGTTTTGCAAGCGGCGAAAAAAAGCTGAATTTGCGTGGCTCATCGCCATCGATTTCTTCTTTCAAAATATGAACATCGATGTCGCTCTTTTTAAGCAACCGCTCGAGCAGCGACCCACCTTCGACAATGTCTTTCACAAAACGGCGTCTGGGCCTACCCACAACAATTTGTGTCACAGCCCTTTGGCGAGCCACACGCGTCAGAGCTTCAACCACATCGACATCAGTCACATTGAGCACTTCTGCGCCCAGGCTCTTCGCAAGGCCCAAGTTAGCGCTCAGCGTGGCTTTCTGCTTGGCCGTAAGCTCGGCCCCCGTATCCACATAAACGGCAGTCCATTCCGCTTCAAGATTCGAAGCTAGTCGCCTTGTCGCGCGAATGACTTGTTCAGAATAGCGACTAAGCCCAACGGCAACGAGCAAGCGCTCATTGACCTGCCACATACTGCCCGATTCATGCTCCGCATTAAGGGCCTTGAGGTCAATATCGACTTTTTCTGCCGCCAAACGAAGCGCAATTTCTCGAAGCGCTGTCAGTTTTTCTTCTTTAAAAAAATTGGCGGCGGCAAGCTCTGCCTTCTCACCCAGGTATACTTTGCCCTCTTTAAGTCGCTTTAAGAGGTCATCGGGTGAAAGGTCGATCAAACGTATCTGAAAAGCACGGTCAAGGACCGAATCCGGCACGGTCTCCCGTACCGAAATCCCCGCAATCTGCTCGATAGATTCTTTGCGACTCTCGAGGTGCTGAATGTTTAGCGTCGACAGCACATCAATGCCGGCATCGAGCAGTTCGAACACGTCTTGCCAGCGCTTGATGTGGCGTGACCCTGGCACATTGGTATGCGCGAGCTCATCGACCAAAACAAGTTTAGGTCTGCGCTTAAGCACCGCGTCCAAGTCCATTTCCTCGAGCATGATGCCGCGATACTCAAGCTGTCTTCTTGGCACAACCTCTAAGCCGTTGATCAACTCCTGTGTGTCGCGCCTTCCGTGGGTTTCCACCACACCCACCGCGACGTCACCGCCGTCCAGTTTGGCTTCGTGGGCAGCCTGCAACATGGCATAAGTTTTTCCGACGCCAGGAGCCATGCCCAAAAAAATATACAGCTTGCCGCCGCGCTTCTTTTTCTTCCGTTTATTGATGGCCTGAAGCAACAGTTCTGGGTCAGGTCTCTCGGTGCTTTTCATCGCTTCAGTGTACCAAACTTCTTGTCCACAGCCAGATTCAGTAGCAGCACATTTACGCGCGCCTCACCAAGAGCATGAAGCTGCTGGCCCTCGACGTTTTCATCTACCAGCGACAGCAGCGCCTTGGTTTTTTCTTCATCAAATCCGCGTGCTGCCGCCACGGTCGCCACTTGAATTCGAGCTGCCTCATGAGAAATGTGAGGGTCAAGGCCGCTGCCCGACCCTGTCAGCAACTCTTCAGGCACATGCTGCGGCAAGACATTTGCTCGTGCGCTCCAATCCTTGCGTCGCTCGGCAATCGTGGTTTTAAGCTGGGCGCTTGTTGGCGATAAATTCGACATGACGAGTGGCCGCGGCCAAAAGTAGCCCGGGCCTTGAAAAGGCTGCGCGATGAGAGAGCTGCCCACGACTCGACCGTCGACACTTACAAGGCTCCCGCTCGCTTTGTCTGGCAGAGCTGCCCTCCCCACTGCAGCAATAACGGCGGGGTAGATAAAGCCAGTCAGCACGGTCACACAAAACCAAAACGCAAAAGCCTGCCACAGGATTTTCATTGCTTGTCCCTATGAGACGAGGTGCATAAAGACGATGACCACGTCGATGGCCTTGATGCCAACGAATGGCAACACAAGCCCGCCAAAGCCGTATATGACCAGATTTCTACGAAGCAGCTGCGTTGCAGAGTGCCCCATATATGCAACGCCTCTCAATGCGAGCGGGATAAGCCCAACAATCACCAATGCGTTAAAAATGACGGCGCTCAAAATTGCGCTCTCATGCGAATGCAATTGCATGATGTTGAGGCCAGCGAGCGGCCCTTCGCTTGAACCGGCTGCCGCATAGAGCATCATAAAAATGGCCGGCAAAATCGCAAAATATTTGGCAAGGTCGTTGGCAATACTAAATGTGGTCAGCGCGCCGCGCGTCATGAGTAGCTGCTTTCCAACCTCAACAATATCAATCACCTTCGTTGGGTTTGAATCGAGGTCCACCATATTGCCAGCCTCTCGGGCAGCCTGAGTCCCGGAGTTCATGGCGACACCGACGTCGGCCTGTGCGAGCGCCGGCGCATCATTGGTGCCATCTCCTGTCATTGCGACCAACATGCCTTGCGCTTGGGTGTCACGAATACGCTGCAGCTTGCTTTCTGGGGTGGCTTCGGCAATAAAGTCATCAACCCCAGCCTCAGCAGCAATTGCGGCAGCCGTCATGGGATTGTCACCAGTTATCATGACCGTCTTAATCCCCATGCCACGCAGCTGATGAAAACGTTCTTTGATGCCGCCTTTTACGACGTCTTTCAATTGCACAATGCCATACACAGCCCCATCCACGCTGACTGCAAGTGGCGTACCCCCGGTCCGGCAAATGGTGTCGACCGCGTTTTGAAGTTGTTCTGGAAAACGTGTCCCGGCGTCTTGGCTAAGTTTTTTTATTGCATCCACAGCACCCTTGCGTATGCGTTTGATAACCTGGCGGTCTGATCCGAGCAGATCAACACCGCTCATGCGTGTGTCGGCAGAAAACGGTATGAACGTCGCATCCGCCGGTTTTAACGACTCGCCGCGCAACTGAAATTTCTCTTTGGCGAGCACCACAATTGATCGGCCCTCTGGCGTCTCATCTGACAGCGATGCAAGTTGCGCTGCCTCAGCCAAGTCCTTTTCTTCAATGGTCTCTGCCGCGGTGAAGGCCGTTGCCATACGGTTACCGAGCGTGATGGTGCCGGTTTTATCAATCAACAAACAATCAATGTCGCCAGCCGCTTCGATCGCACGACCGCTCTTGGCAATCACATTTTTTCGAACCAATCGATCCATGCCCGCAATGCCAATGGCGCTGAGCAATCCGCCAATTGTAGTGGGTATTAGACACACGAGCAGTGCAACCAGCACAGGCAGCGTCATGACCTCAGACAAGTCCTGCCCTGCCGCTTCTGCGCTGTAGTCGGCAAACACTTTGAGCGTGGACACCGCCAGCAGCAGTACAATTGAAAAACCGCTCAAGACCATGGATAGCGCGATTTCATTGGGTGTTTTTTGACGTTGGGCACTTTCAATCAGCGAGATAATTTTGTCTAAAAACGTATTGCCAAGTTCTGACGTAATTTGAATGACGATGCGGTCACTAATGACCTTGGTGCCGCCAGTCACCGCGCTGCGGTCCCCCCCACTTTCACGAATCACGGGCGCCGACTCGCCGGTTATGGCGGACTCATCTACACTCGCAATGCCGTCGACAACATCGCCATCGGATGGAATGGTGTCCCCGGCTTCGCATACCACCCGATCGCCCTTTTTCAGCGATGTGGCTGGCACAAGCTCCTCTTGCGAACCTGAAAGACGCCGCGCCATCAACTGAACGCGCATCTTTTTTAGGCTATCCGCCTGCGCCTTTCCTCGCCCTTCGGCAATCGCTTCTGCAAAGTTCGCAAAGAGCACCGTAAACCAAAGCCACAAGCAGATCTGCAATGTGAAAGTGGAGAAACCTTTGTTAAGGCCGTCATAAACAAAGCAAAATGATGCGAGCAACGTGCCGACCAAGGTCAAAAACATGACGGGGTTTCTGACCATGTGTGCCGGATGCAGCTTTTTGAACGCCTCCAAAACACTCGTGAAGACCAACCTTGAAGATTCGGATGTACTTTTCTCAGGCTTCATTGGTTACACCTAAAAGACGCGTCCCATGTGTGTGAGCATATGCTCCACGACCGGGCCCAAGACGAGAGCAGGAAAATAGGTCAAAACGCCAACGATCAGAATGGTTCCAAACAGCAATATGGCGAAAGTGAACCCTTCTGTCGAAAAAGTAGCTGCGGTCGCCACCGAAGTCTTTTTCTTTGCAAAAAGACCGGCAATGACCAGCACGGGGAAAATCACAGCAAAGCGTCCAATCAACATGGCGACTGCGAAGGCCCAATTGTAGAAGTCTGTGTTCGCGTTAAAGCCGGCAAACGCGCTGCCATTGTTGTTTGTTGTCGATGCCCAGTTATAGAGCGTCTCGGTTAACCCGTGCGGTCCCGCGCTAGAAATGGAGGCCTTTGCAGACGGTATAAGTATCGACAATGCGCTGCCAAACAACGTAACCAACATGGGTGCCAAAAGGGCTATGAGCACCCACTTCATTTCTTTGGCTTCGATTTTCTTTCCGAAATACTCGGGCGTGCGACCCACCATGAGGCCAGCAAGAAATACAGTTAGCAATACGAACAAGAGCAGACCATAAAGCCCCGAACCCACGCCGCCAAATATGACTTCGCCAGTTAGCATGTCGAACAGATAAATGCCGCCGGCCAACGGCGAAGCGCTTGCGTGCATCGAATTGACTGACCCATTGGAAGCCACTGTGGTGGCCACTCCCCAAAGCACGGAGTTGGCTAGACCAAATCGCATCTCTTTGCCCTCCCAGTTTCTGGCGAGGTTCAAAGATTCATTCGGGCTATACTCCGCCCACAACGACACGCCCACCGCGGCAAAAAAGAAAAGAAGCATCACGGAGTACAGCATGAGGGCATGCCGCCTCACACCGCTAAGAACGCCGAAGGTGTAAATGAGACTTGCGGGAATAAGCAAGATGGCGAGCATCTGCAGCAAATTGGACAACGGCGTAGGGTTTTCAAATGGATGAGCGCTGTTTGCCCCAAAAAATCCGCCGCCATTCGTGCCAAGCTGCTTGATCGCAACTTGCGACGCAACCGGCCCCATGGGCAGTACCTGCTTGCCGCCCTCCAAGGTCGTCACTTCCACGTAGGGAGATACGTTTTGAATAACGCCCTGCGTTAGCATCAGAACGGCCCACACAAGGGACAAGGGCAAAAGGACGTATAACGTGGCTCTTGTCACGTCGACCCAAAAATTGCCGATGGTGGCCTGGTTCTTTCGAGTAAGTCCGCGTATAAACGCAATGAGCACAGCCATTCCTACTGCCGCACTCGCAAAGTTCTGTACGGTCAAAACCGTGAGCTGGCTTAAATAGCTCATGACCGATTCACCGGCGTATGCCTGCCAATTGGTATTGGTCACAAAACTCACGGCGGTGTTGAAAGCGAGCGGCCATGAGAGGGGTCCAAAATGCTGGGGATTAAGCGGAAGGTCGCCCTGAAGGCGAAAAACTGCGACGCCCGCGCCGACGCTGATTACGCTAAAGAGGCATACAGCCCACGCATACTGCGACGGGGTCATTTCATCGTCTGCCCGCACAGCGCATACTTTGTAAAACAAACGTTCGATTGGCCCGAATAATACAGCCGCGGCGGTCCGCTCCCCCGAAAATACGCTCGCCATGTAAGACCCAAGCATGGGACTTAATGCCATAAGAATGACAATATAAAGAGCGACCTGAACAAAATCAGAACTGGTCATGGTTGTTCACCACTTTAGAATTTGTCGGGGTTAAACAGGGCATACACGAGATAAAGAAACATGGCGAAAGCCGTTATGCCTGCGAGAATAAAGTCCATAAGTCTCTTAAAGATGCGAAGATTTGACTTGGACAAAAGCACCCATGAACGTTCTTTTATTCCAACGCAGCAACACGCAGCAGCGGAAGCTCTAGATTGCGAAAAAACAAAGGCCACCCAAACTCGGGTGGCCTATAGGTTGGCTAGGCTTGGCATTGGTGCAAGCACTGTCGAACACGTTATCTGCCAGGTCGCCTCACAACATTTAGAGTTGCGCTTACACCTTCTACATTGCTTCCGATGTCAGTTTGCAATGCGCCCGCCGGCAAGGTGTTAACCTGGGTACCTGTCGCCCCGCCGATCACTCTCACCATCACTTCACAATAGTCGCTGGCCGGTATTATTCCACCCGTCAGTGTCACTGTCGAGCTGCCAGTGGTGGCCGTGAGTGTTCCCCCGCATGTGTTTACGATAGCGCCTACGACCGTCACGCCGGAAGGCAAGTTGTCGACCAGTGGCGCCAGCAACGTCGCCGGCGCCGCGGCTGAATTGGTCAGGGTGATGCGCAGCAAGGATTTCTGTCCCTCAAAAATCATGCTCGGTGAAAAGCTTTTGCTCAGCGTCGGCGGTAGGCCGCAGGGCGCGTCAGGGGCCGTGCTGAGAAGCCATGGCAAGAAGTTTGAGATGGCCACCGTACCATCCACGCCATCGCCAAAACCGGTGGGATTTAGCGTCGCGTTGAATGGGCCTGAAGCGTCACCCCACCAGTTACAGACGGCGTAATGCGTTGGCCCCACGGGCTCATTGAGAACATACATGCCATCAAGTGCATAACCAAAGATGTTGTTACGATGAATGGCTATGTCGGTGTTTGCAGTCCCATTAATATCTAATTCACCGATAAGAATCCCGATCTCTGCCCCGGTTACGAGGCTGTTATGACGAACAGATACGTTGCTCGCCCCACCACCGACAAAAACGCTGGCGGCGCCCGTGGTGTTGGTGACGGTATTGTCTTCGAACGAGACCGTGTCGACGCTGTAGAAATAGGCACCAGTTCCACATGTGTCGATCATGTTGTTTGTGATGGCGATATTGGTGTCGGGCGTGGCCGGAGTTGGAAAGGCCGGTGCCATGGCAAAAAATCCAATGGCATCAACCGCGTAACCAGAAATGCTGTTTGAATCAATGGTGATGTTGCTGTTTGCAACGCCAGTACCGTCACTTTGATCCGCATAAATGCCGTACTGCGCGCCGGTTTCAAGGGTGTTATCGAGAATTAGTAAGTTGTTCGCGCCGCCATATATGCCGATGGCGACAGGGGCTGTGATGTTGGTGAGCGTGTTGTTTCCAAACGACACCGTGTCCACGCTGAAGAAGTAGGCGCCGCTCCCTTGGAACGCGTTGTTTATAATGCCGATGTTGGTGTCAGGCGTGGCCGGAGTTGTGCTAGAAAATCCGATTCCGGCGGTGTCGTTATTTACGAACGCATTATCGGCGATCAGCACATTTGAAACAACGCCGCCCACATATTGATCGGTGTAGATGCCTGTACCGGAAGCGCCACCGCTCAGGTTGTTGTCCTGAAACAGGTTGTACTGAATCAGGCATTGCATTGTTCCGGCGTTTGCCAGACCCAGACCAGCAATATTATTTTGAAAAATGTTGTTAACGATCTGGGTACCGTCGACGCCAGGATTTAACCAGATGCCATAGCCTGTCAATGCTGAGTCACTACTATCTTGAATCGTGAAACCATCAAAAACCACATCGCTTGCTGAAACGGAGATGCCTTGCGTATTGCTCAAGATTGACTCGGCACCAGAACGGGTGCGCGCGTCTACACCCGCTTGCGCACCCAAGATCGTAAGCGTCTGATAAACGCTCACCATTCCACTAAGGGCATAAGTACCTGCAGCGGCAATTATGGTGTCTCCCGGTGAACTTTGGTCAACAGCGTTCTGCAGAGTTGCGCAGGGGGTAGCTAAGACAGAGCAATCGTTGGAGACATCGGAGCCAGCCGGGTCGATATATCTGTTCGTGGCGAACAGAGAAGCGGAGAGGAAGAGCGAAGAAATCAATACAGACGAATAATGTCGTTTCTTCAAAGACATGGTTGGTCCTTTTTTAAGGTTTTCTGTATGAAGAGTACCGCTTCGGTGATTTGGAATTCCACCCAGCCAGCGGATTAAAAAACCAACTGCGTTATCCACGCCGATAGGAAGCTGTCATTTCAATTCATGCGACTTAGATGGGACACTTGGTATTCGCCATTGCAGAATAGAGCTCTTCGTGTGGGCGAGGGCAGATCGGCAGTCTTCTGACCCGCAAAGTCGCTTGTGCAGCGACGGTATTACCGCCTTGATCAGTTTGCAGGGCGCCTATCGGCAGGGTATTTACACTGGTGCCGACTTTGCAGCTTTTTACCGTCACAGCGATGTGGCAAGATCCGTTCGCCGGCACTGTTCCGCCGGTCAGCGTCACGGTCGAGCCGAACCTTGGAGCAGTGAGTGTTCCCCCGCAGGTATTGGAAACGATGTGCGCAACTTTCATTCCCGAAGGCAGGACGTCAACAAGTGGTGCCGTCATGGTCAGCGTAACCGGGGAAGGATTTGCCAACGTGATGGTCAACGTGGATGCCTGGTTCTGAAAAACGGTACTCGGTGAAAAGGATTTGGTTAAAGTTGGGGCAGCGCCACATGGCGAGTCCGGGGCAAGCCCTAGCAGCCACGGATTAAAGTTTTGGAAAACCACAACTCCAGTGACCGGCGTACCGATGACGTTGTCGCCCGTACCGGTGGGGTTTACTGTAGAAGTTGGGCCTGAGACGGCACCCCACCAGTTACAGGTGGCGTAGCCCACCGGGCCTATGGGATCGTTGAAAACGTACATGCCAGCGCCGTCGGCGCCATAACCAAAGATGTTGTTCAAATGAATGGCCAGATTGGTGTTTGGAGTCGAATTGATATCTTCTTCGAGGATGAAAATCCCGACCCCGATGCCGAACTCCGCAAATTCAAGGTTATTATAAAGAACCGTTACGTTATTTGCCCCACCGCCGAACTGGAGGGCGATTTGGGCGGTATTGGTGACGTCATTGTGTTCGAATGACACCGTATCCACACTAAAGAAGGTGGCACCGAACGTACACAAGTTGATCGTATTGTTTGTGATGGTGATATTGGTGTCAGGCGTGGCCGGAGTTGGAGAGGCCGGCGCCATGGTAAAAAATCCGATGGCAGTATTCGTGTAATCAGAAAAGGTGTTTGAATCAATGGTGATGTTGTTGTTTGTTGTTCCAGGACCGGAGCCCTCATGCGAGGTGTTTTGGACGACGTAGATCCCGTACTGCGCCTCGTTTCCCCCTGAAAAGGTGTTGCTAAGAATCGATAAGTTATTTACTCCGCCATATACCCCGAGGATGATGGCCGCAGAGTTGGCGCTATTGGTGATGGTGTTGTTTTCAAACAACACCGTATCCACGCTGTAGAAGTAGGCGGCGCCCCCATTTGTGTTGGCTGTGTTGTTTGTAAACGTGTTGTTGATAATGGTGATATCGGTGTCAGGCGTGAGCGGCGTTGTGCTGGAGAATCCAATACCGGCATTTTTGTTATTTATGAACGCATTATCGGTGATCAACACATCTGAAACGACGCCTCCCACAGTTTGGTCGGTATAGATGCCGGTGCCGGAGGCAGCTACGCTGCCCACATTATTGGTCTGAAACAGGTTGTATTGAATAACGCAGCAGCCCGGTGCTTGCGGCCCTGAAGTTTTACATTGTGCCGTTCCTGCATTTGATAAACCCAGGCCGGCAACGTTATTTTGGAAAATATTGTTAATGATCTGGGAACCACTCACGCCAGGATTGAGCCAGATGCCATAGCCAGTAAACGTGGTGTTGGTGCTGCCTTCGATTGTGAAACCATTAAAAACAACATTGTTCGCTGATACCGAAATGCCTTGGGAATTGTCCAATATGGACTCGGCTCCAGAACGGGTGCGTGCATCTACGCCTGCTTGAGCCCCCTGAATCGTAAGCGTTTTGTTAACAGTCACCAGCCCCGCCACAGTATAAGTACCAGCGGCGGCAATGATGGTGTCTCCGGCTGAACTCTGATTTACCGCGTTCTGCAACGTCGCGCATGGTGTGACAAGAACAGAGCAGTCGTTGGAGACGTCTGAGCCGGTTGGATCAATATACCTGTTGGTAGCCAGCAAGGGCCCACCAAGCAGGAGGGAAGACATCATAAAAAGTTGGCAGTGCAGAACTTTTGCATACATTGGCGAGCTCTTTGATTTGAGTGGTACGTATACCTAATGTCTAGGAACCTCTATTGCCACTCAGATCTCCGGCCCAAAAACGCCCAGGGGTGCCACCTGGATTTTTAACTCCGAGCCCCTCTTAAAACATATTAATCTATGGCTCAGGTCATCTAAAACCCGTACGCGATTTTAAACTGAAGTGTCGCATACACCGGAACCGCGCACATGACATCGAAGCCAAGAAGCAACTGATTATCCAGCAATGACAGTTCGCCGCCAGCAGTAATCGTGGCGCCATACCAGGGGTAGGTTGTATTTTGCACCAACGTTAAATCATCGCCTACGATAAACAGGGTTTGTGTTTGACCATAACCGGCCCACAAGTACGGCGTCAGCCAAGAGTGTTGTTTGCCGATGATACGATAGGATGCACCGAAGTCAGCGCCAAAACCCGAAAAATAACTCAAGTCATCATACTCAGGTCCACCCGGCGTCGTTGCAGTAGCGACGTCGGCCCTGACGCGGGTCATGCTGAAATGAGCGCGACCGCCAAGAGCAAAATTGTTCACCACTTCACCGCCGGCACTAAACGCCGCTCCGAGGTGGGTGATGATGCCAATTGGCAAAGGAATAGGCGGTATAAAACCAGCCTCGAGCGCCATATGTACCGGACCTGCGTCGGGCAGAGCCACGGTCAAACGCGGCCTGGGAAGCACCGGCGATAGGTTTGTGTTTTCGGTCTTGAGCTGCCCCCCAAATTCCACGAGCCTCTCATAGCAACTGAGCGGAGGGATGAGGCTAAGCTCAATGCCCACCTGCGACCGCGCGCCGGCGCCGGGAGCCGGATTCATTGGCGTAAACAAAAAGCTCGAGCTAAAATAATTTTGCAGGTGCGCTCGCTGCTTCTCATCATCAATGGTTGTGTTCGGGTCAATCATGGAGCAATCGGCAGAGATCTCTGCGTGCGCCACCCTGCCAACAACTGCCACAAACCAAAGCGCCGCGAAAGCGGCAGTCACTGCACCCATCTTTGAACACATGCGCGCCATCTCACTTAAGGGTTTTTATGTAGGCAACCAAGGCGTCAATCTGATCATCGGTCAATTGAACAACTGGCATGATTCCCTTGTACCCAGACACGATTTTAGCCTTAGGCGATTTGATCGATTCACGAATGTAAGTCTCGTCCGCAGTAACGGTAGTTCCGTCAGAAAGCAGAACTCTTGAGGTATACAAACCAACTAGCGTCGGCGCGATCCTGCTCGACGTGTCTTTGTGACAATCAGCGCAATGCTCGGACTTAAACAGCGCAGCTCCCTGAGCTTCTTCACCGATTGCGTCAGCGGCTCCGACATGCATCAAAGCCAATATCGGTACGATCCATCGCCTTCGAACTTTCACTGATTCCCCCGCCATATCGCCTAGAAGCTATTTCATAAGGCCGCTTCCACTGTAGTCGTGCTAGCAAAATAGTTGTATTCTTGGCCCACAATTTTGTTTTGACCAAAACCGCGAGAAGGGCCCCTTGTCAAAACAGTCGACCCGGCTCATGATGTTTGAAACGGTCTTTAAAAAAGGGGAAACTATGTCCGAGCTCGAGCAGCTGTTCTCGCAAATGAACACAAGGCTTACCGCTGACAAAGCAAAGAAAATCAACGCTTCATACTGCTTTCATATCGGTGGCAGCGGCGGCGAAACGTGGCTTGTCGACCTCACCAAGGATTCGAACTGGGTAAGCCGCGGCACAGCCAATTCCGAAGCGCAATGCATCATTTCGATTGATAAGCCTGAAGATTGGATGGCGCTCGCCGCTGGAAAAATGAATCCGGCCATGGCTTTCATGCAAGGCAAGGTCAAAGTAAAAGGCAACATGGCCCTCGCACTGAAACTTCAATCGCTGATTTCTTGAGCGAACAAATCATGCTTCCACTATCGGGCGTCCGCGTTCTAGAAGTTGCTTGGCTCTTGCCTGGCCCGTTGACAGGTTTGATGCTTCAAGACCTGGGCGCCGAAGTGATTAAAATAGAGCCGCCTGGCGGCGATTATCTACGTACTTTGAAGCCACTTGCGCCAGACGGCGTGAGCATACTCTTTCATGCCATCAACCGAGGTAAGCGGTCGCTTACGCTTGACCTCAAATCCGACAGTGGCAAACAGCATCTCGAAAAGTTGCTGGCGACCGCGGACGTCGTCATCAATGGCTTTAGACCCGGCGTGCTTGATAACTTGGGCTTTTCTTGGGAGCGGCTTCAGACTGACTTTCCGCAGATTATTCTGTGTGCCATTTCGGGCTATGGCGCCCACTCTGATCGTGCGCGCGTCGCTGGCCATGATGTGAATTTTGAGGCGCGCGCAGGACTCCTCTTTCCACACACGGACCGAGAACCCTGCCTTGCACCCGTACCCATTGCAGACATTTGCGGCGGTGTATGGCCAGCACTAAGCCAGATCCTAGCTGCCCTGCTTCTTCGTGACAAGACGAAAAAGGGAACCTTCTTAGACGTGTCTATGACGGCGTTTTCTGCAGCGCTGCTTCTCCTGGAGTACGCCAAACAGTCCATCTTACCTGACGTCCAATTTACCGATGGCGGCCTCTTAGTGGGTCAGTATCCCTGCTATGGCATTTACGCTACCAAAGATGGACACATCGTCGTTGCAGCACTCGAAGGCAAATTTTGGGATAAACTCTGCGATGCAACAGACCTGCCGGAACTAAAGGGGCTTGGACGGTGCGATGGCGAACAATCAGACACGGTGACAAAGAAGCTGACTGCAAGACTCAAAGAACGCTCGACCGAAGATTGGCTGGGCAAGCTTTTGCCGCTCGACATCTGCGTGGATCCCATTGTCGATCCCAAGACTTTCTTGAAGGACCCGCAATCAGCGCCCGTTCGTTTTGAACGCTTCACTGTCGCGGGCCAAGAATTTTCAATGCCGGTGATGCCATTTACGGGCACCATCAGTTCACCCAACATGGCCCCCGCTCCAAGCTTTGCGCCTGTGGCGAGGCCATCTTGACTTAGCCTCGCTTAGAGCGTTGGTTGGTTGAAATAAGCGTTTCTGGCTTTTTTCAATCGACCAATGCTTTAGTGGTGATGGCCACCGTGGTGACCACCGCCGCCCCAGCCGCCGCCGTGGTGGTGCTCTCCACCCCAGCCGCCACCGCCGCCCCAACCGTGATGGTGGTCGCCACCCCAGCCACCGCCATGATGCCAGCCACCGCGATACCATCCAAAACCCGGACGATACCACGGGCCCCAGCCTATGCCCCAACCGATGGTGCCCCAGAACGGCAGGCCTATCCAATAAGGAGAATAATAGCCCTGCCACGTCGTCAAGCCCCAGTTTGGATTATTGGGAAGACAGTAATAGCCCATCTGCTGAAGTGTATTTCCTATTTGCAACAGCTGCTGCCCGAGCGTCGCGTTCATGCCTGGTTTTCCGGCGGCGGCATTCTGCAGGTTAAAATAAGTTCGACGCATGTTTTCTAGGGTAAGCTCGATCGAGCCGCTCGCCATGCTGTTGCACTGATTGGCGAGCTTCATCGCTTCGGCATCAAGTTGCTGAGCTGCAGCAATAAGTGCGGCGTCATATACACCTGCTGCAGTGGCTGCAGTTAGAAATTGAGTCGTCTGCTGATAAACATTTTGCGCCTGTGACGATAACACTTGCAAGTCATACCCGTAAGCAGGACTGGCCACGGGCCGACTGGTCGCTGACGCATGACCTGGCGCATTAAACAACGAAAAAGACGATATGGCGAACGCCCCAATTAACTTCCACCCCATTTGAACCTCCTAATGGTATCTGGGTGTTTTGAAGGTTGATAGAGTTGGACACGCAGCTTTGGCTGGCGTAAGGACAATCGCATGGCACACTGGATATTAAAGACAGAACCCAACTGTTATTCGTTTGAGAATCTTGAGAAAGACAAGGTGACCTGTTGGGATGGCGTGAGAAATTTTCAAGCACGCAACAATTTGCAGACGATGAAAATCGGCGACACCTGTCTCATTTATCATTCTGTCGGCCCTAAAGAAATCGTCGGCGTTGCGAAGGTTGTGAAAGAAGCGTACGTAGACCCGACGTCAAAAGACAGCAGGTTTGTAGCTGTCGATTTGACCCCCGTGTCTAGGCTAAAAACGCCGGTATCCCTTGCCCTCATGAAAGAGCAGGCCGCACTCGCAAAGCTATCGCTTATTAAGCAGTCGCGCCTCAGCGTCTGCCCGATCACAGAATCAGAATGGAAATGCATCATTCAGCTCGGAGCCTAACGGAACTGTCAGGAGCTGCTGCTCAAACTTTTTGCGGTTGCCTACAAAGATTGGCCCAGATGTCATATGAGAATCGAAATCGACGACCTTTCCCGCGCTGAAATCCACGAGTTGCTACGCGAACATCTGCTCAATATGCGCGAAGTATCACCTCCCGAAAGCGTGCATGCACTGGAGCTGGATAAGCTGCGTTGTTCTGAAATCACTTTTTGGTCCGCATGGGAGGGCGCGCAGCTGCTCGGTTGCGGCGCCCTGAAAGAGTTAGATCACTCCCACGGCGAGATCAAGTCGATGCGAACGCCGGCGTCGCTACGGCGCCGCGGAGCTGGGCGGGCCATGCTGGCGCACACTATCGAGGTGGCGCGCTCCCGCTCTTACGAGCGCCTCAGCCTTGAGACGGGTTCCATGGAGGCGTTTAAACCCGCCCAGAAGCTCTACGAGAGCTTTGGCTTCACCTACTGTGGTCCGTTCGGCGAATACACACAGGACCCAAACAGCGTTTTTATGACCCTATACCTGTAAGCAAGCCCACAATGGAAATCCTCGCTTTCCGAGTCCCCTTAAGCAAAACACATCATGCCTGGCCAAAATAGCGTCTTGGTGCTATTTTGCGCATGATGAGGCTTCTTTCAACAAGTTATGTTCTGGCCGCAATGGGCTTGTTTGGTTTTGCTGGCCTGCACCGTTTTTATCTTGGCAAGCCGCTGTCTGGCCTGGCCTATTTTTGTACCTTTGGTTTCTTTGGCATTGGAACCATATTAGACCTGATGCGCATGTCAGAGATGGTTGAAGCGGCCAATTTTCGATTTCTTGCAGGTGATTACCCACGAAGCGCTATAGCGCCCGGCTATTTGAGACGAAAAAAAACGCCCGAGCGCCAGGTCTTGGAAGTTGCAGCAAAACATGAGGGCATCGTTACACCGCAGTTGGTCACCCTAAATACATCGCTGACTCTCGCACAAGCACTCCGCCAGCTTGAAAACATGAAGCACCATGGCCATTGCAACAAAGATGTCGATGAGAATGGCAACGATATTTACATGTTTTCTGGTTTAACGCCGGGTCGACCACTTTCGCTATAGAGGCCGTACTTCACCACATGGCGCACAGGATTTTTTGACCAGTCATATAGAGCGTCAAAAGGATTCGCGCCGCTCAGCACGATTGCGTCGCCCAAGGCACCAACGCCAAGGTGCCCAATGTCGCTTCGCCCAAGAGCTGCTGCTGCATGTTTCGTAATACCAAGCATTGCCTCTTCAGCGGTCAAACCTGCTGTGGCCACGCCCAAACGCGCCGCGAGCCAGATGTCCCCACACATAGCACTGCCCGGATTAAAATCTGTCGCGAGCGCCACACGCACTCCGGCGTCAATAAAGCGGCGTGCTGACACGTGGGTCTTGTTACCCAGGTAGAGCTCGGCGATCGGCAGCATTTCGGCGACAACGTTTTTTTCGGCCATCGCTGCTATATCGCTATCCGTTGCGTATTCCAGGTGTGACACGCTTAAAGCGCCAATCTCCGCTGCGAGCCTCGTGGCGCCCGTATGGCTCAACTGCTCGCCGTGAAAGCGCACAGCCAAGCCGTGCGCAAAAGCCTTTAGCCCGATTCGACGTGCGCTCGACAAAGAAAATGCTTGCGGCTCGACAAAGACATCGCAGTGTTTTGCTAACTTTAGGGAAGCGATGCGTGGAATCATATCATCGACGATCTCGCGCACATAAGATTCCTCGTTTGCGGCCTCGGGAGCGACGACATGGGCGCCCAAGAAGGTTGGCTCGATGTCTATGGCATGCGCATCACTAAGACGCTTGTATATTTCCAAAATGCGCTGTTCATCGTTAAGTCTTAGGCCATAACCAGACTTTGCCTCGATGGTCGTCACCCCGCGCCTTAACATGGCGTCAAGCCGCTCGCGGCCGAGTTCATAAAGCTCTTCGTCGCTCGCTTTTCGCGTTGCTTGCACGGTGCTGTAAATGCCGCCGCCAGCTTCTAAAATGTCTTTGTAGCTTTTGCCTTGGCTACGCAGCACGTAGTCGCCGACACGGCTTCCTGCAAAGACAAGGTGGGTATGACAATCCACCAAGCCCGGCAAGACGGCACACCCTTCGGCGTCCAGTCTCGCAACTTTTGCAGCAACCGTTGGCGCTTTGCGCTGCGAGCCGGCAAAGACAACGCGGCCTTGGTCAATAAGCAACGAAGCATCTTCAACGGCACCGAGCATGCCGCGAGCATCAGGCATGCCGGGTTGCATGGTGCATAACACGCCAATGTTTTCAATGAGCAAGGACTGACCGGCACTCATGACTCAAGCCCCGGTATCATGACGCCGCGCTCTTTCGCGCAGTCAATAGCACGTTCATAACCTGCGTCGGCATGTCGCATAACGCCAAGCGCAGGGTCCGAGGTAAGCACACGCTCTATGCGCCATGCCGCTTCGTCGCTGCCATCCGCAACGCACACTTGACCGGCATGCAAGCTGTAGCCCATGCCGACACCTCCACCCTGATGAACACTAACCCAAGCTGCGCCGTTGACCGCATTGGCTAAGGCGTTGAGAATAGGCCAATCAGCCACGGCGTCTGAACCGTCTTTCATCGCTTCGGTCTCGCGGTTGGGGCTTGCCACCGAACCGCTGTCTAAGTGGTCGCGGCCAATCACGATCGGCGCTTTCACTCTGCCGGCGCGCACAAGCTCGTTGAACTTAAGCCCAGCGAGATGCCGCTCTCCAAGCCCGAGCCAACATATGCGTGCAGGTAGGCCTTGAAATTTAACTTTTTCAGCAGCCATGCCCAGCCATCGATGCAACGATGCCTTCTGCGGAAACAAATCTTTGATGGCCTGGTCCGTAACAGCGATATCGTTTGGGTCTCCAGACAAGGCTACCCAACGAAATGGTCCCATGCCCTCACAGAATAAAGGGCGAATGTATGCGGGCACAAAGCCGGGATAGGCAAAAGCACGAGCACAGCCCCCGATTTTAGCTTCGGCCCTGAGGTTATTACCGTAGTCAAACACAGGCACGCCTGCGTCATGCCACTTGAGCATGGCCTCGACTTGCACCGCCATGCTTTTTCTCGCCCGCTGCACATAACCAGCCGGGTCGCTTGCCCGCAAAGCTGCTGCATCGGACAGGCTTAGCCCCTGCGGAATGTAACCAATAAGCGGATCATGCGCTGCAGTTTGGTCGGTCACCATGTCGGGCTTAAAGCCACTTTCAGCGAGCGACGAAAACACGTCCGCAGCATTGCCCAGCAGAGCCACGCTCAATGGCCGTTGCTCTTTCTTTGCCTTGTCGCACAATGCCAATGCCTCGTCGAGCGACCGCGTTTTAACATCGACATACTTTGACGACAGCCGGCGATCAATACGCTCTTCATCGACTTCGACGGCCAGACACACGCCATGTGCCATGGTGACCGCAAGAGGCTGAGCACCCCCCATGCCACCTAGACCTGCGGTCAGCACAATGCGTCCACGCAGATCTCCGTCAGTCTTAAAATGGGTCCTTGCTGCCGCCGCAAAGGTTTCGTAAGTGCCCTGCAAAATGCCTTGGGTGCCAATGTATATCCAAGAACCGGCGGTCATTTGGCCATACATCATGAGGCCCAGTTTTTCGAGCTTGTCAAAATGCTCCCAGGTGGCGTATCGACCAACTAGATTCGAATTCGCAAGCAGCACGCGAGGCGCCAATTCATGCGTGCGCACAACGCCCACGGCCTTACCCGATTGAACAAGCAGGGTCTCGTCGTTCTTAAGACGCTCGAGCGATCGCACAATCGTATCAAAGCACTCCCAATTGCGCGCCGCCTTACCGCGGCCCCCGTAAACCACCAAATCCGCTGGACGCTCGGCGACTTCAGGGTCTAAGTTGTTCATTAACATGCGTTTGGCAGCTTCTTGTATCCAGCCCTTGCAGGTCAGCGCATTGCCTCTCATTGCCCGAATCTGACGGCCTAAAGAGCCAGACATAAAAGCCTCGATGCCATGGGTTCGACCCTTTAAGCCCTAGCCCCTCGCGCAAGACTTTGAAAGCGAGGACTTTGCATTCCAAGCAAATAATGCTACTGATAATAGAATTGATAAACATGGGGATTTAACGATGCGAGCTCACTCCTCTATTTTTTTGGCCCTCTCACTGGCCGTCGCGGCCATACCTTCATGCAAATGCGGCAAGCAAGCCGAAGAAGCACCCGCCTCAAATCCTGCGGGCGATGATGAGGAAGATGGTGAAGAAGGCCACGACGACGAAGGCTACCCTGGCGATGATGAAGACGAGGGCGGCGCCGTCGACGACAGCGGCGATGATGAAGATGTAGCACCGGGCGACGAAGAGCCGGAAGAAGAAGAATAAGCGCCCAACAAATTTGACTAGGCTGTGAGCGGGCTCCCATCATTGTGACGCCCGCTACGCGGCTAGCCGCCTAAAGGTTAGTCGAAACGACGTGAACATCGATCGAGCTAGAAAGCGGATCGTTCTCCTTGAATGGCAGCGCTCGTATAGACACCAGGGCGTGGAAAACCTTCTTTTCAGAACTCGAAACTTGAACGGTTGCTTTCTCGCCCGCGTCAAGGCTTAAAGTTGCCTTGTCTAGCGTGATTCTTGCGTCCGAACTCACGAGCTGAAATTCACCCTTTGCCCTTCCAACATTCTCAACTGTGATGACGTGGGGACCTGCGCCATGCAGTATGAGCAAATAGGGATTCACATCCGGCAGCGGCACGCTGATTCCTTCTTTTGCCATCTTTACCGCTTGATACGCATCGAGCAAACCGGCTGAGCAAATGTTTTTCTCCCCTACGCAGCAATCGTCCTGGCATTTTTTTCTTGCGCCGGGATAAACATCGTAATTTTTGGAACAATATTGCTCGCATGACATGGGAACAGCTGTCTGACGCAAAATGTAACGGATTTCTTGGGTTGCAAGACCCGGATTAACGCTCTTCATGAGCATCACCACTCCACTGACGATGGGTGTCGCCAATGAGGTTCCGCGCGCTGTTTCAATTCGTGGATTGGGCACAGGACCCGCGCCATCCGTAATCCAAATACCATCTCCTGGCGCGAGCACGTCTACGGCTTTTCCCCAATTCGAAAATTGCGCGGCTATCCCTTCTTTAGTAGATGCACCAACGGTAATGACGCCGGGCACTGTTGCAGGAATTTCGAGCGCTGCATTTGTGTGGTCATTACCGGAACCTGCAACCAAAACTTGCTTATTCGCATTCAAGGAATTCACGGCATTAAAATACTCGGGCGCATTAAACGCCTGTGCCGGATGAAAAATGGCACCTCCCAAAGATACATTGATAACATCGATCCTGATTTTTGATTTGTGTAGATACCCGGCCAAAAACTCAATCCATAAGCCGAGGTTTTTTTGGTTGCGTTTTTCTTCGGCAAAGTTAAAGGGCTGAATGCGACTTGACCAGTCTACCCCCGCACCTTCTATTCCGTTGTTGGTGCAACGACCCAAGATTGCGGTCACAATCGACCCATGGCCAAATACGTTCCCGGGTACGGTCTCATAGTCTGGACGTGCGGTTGGGTCTTCTGAGAGAACAATGGTTTTCTCAAAACGAGGTCTGCAATTAGGATCACCTTTGAAGTCGGGTCCTTCTAAATTGAACTCAGAGTCAATAACACCCATATAGAGGCTGCTATCGCCAGTGGTAATGGCCCAGGCTCCTGGCAAGTTGGCGCCACCAGGGTTCGATGCTGTTCGTTCTTGCAGATACCACTGCTTTGGCAAATAGCTCGGATCGTTTGGCACTTTGACTGCATAGACAGGCGACGTGCCGCCCTCCGTGCAACCGCCAGACAACCCAATGACCAGAGAAAGGAGAAGTACAAGGAATCGACTCGTCATCACGTGATGATAACTGAACTCGTTGTAATTGTTAAATTTAACCTGGTCTTGGACTGTTCTTTTTGGTGGCAAATGCCCCATATTAAGCGTGAACTGAGCTATCAGGCAATGGAGGCCGGCGCTCACCCACGTACCGTTTCTGCTTTTGCAGCGCTTCCTCAACCCGCGATCTAATCTCTGATAAGTCCTTTGCAAAAAGACCCTGGTCCGCCCGTCTTTGCACGAAAGTGCCAAAGGCGTGGGCGATCAATTTTTCAACCTCATCGAGCAAAGACATGCGAAGCATCAGCATGGCCTCTTCTTCATGCTCATGTTTTTCTTCGGGCTCGCTCGGACCAGCGGTCGATTGATCTAGCGCGTCTTCAGACACACGTTCTCTAAGCTGCCCCACGAACCCGTCGGATGAGAGTGCAAAGCTATATGGCGCGCCATTGACATCAACTTCAAGCGCGAGTGTTTGAATGCGCGCACCGGAGTAGATGGCCTCAAGCACTTCCTTGCAATGGTGCAACTTGCCCGCTCTGACCGACGCTCTATAGTCAGGCAAGGTGCTAAGCTGCAGCGTTACTGAATTACCAACTTCAAAGCCCTGGTTTTCCCCAAAAAAATACAGCCAGGTCAAAAATTCGGTCCCGACAACCGACATCAGTGATGCCTCAAACGGGCCAGATTGTTCTACATCATCTGCTCTCATCTAAAATCCTGTGGTCGGCGAGTAGCCGTGCATGAGTGAAAAGGGTTCGAAGCGTTTGGAAAGTTCGGATAGCGCGACAACAGTCTTTTCATCGACCAGCTGGTTAGGCGGCCCAAACTGCAGTGGCAAAAGTCGCATCTTAAAGGTCGCTGAAAAATACTCTTCAATGCGCGAAAGCAATCCCTTGCCCCGCCCAAACACACGCAACTGACCGGTGGCGGTTTCCCAGTAGATGTCCGTAACACGGCTCCTAGGAATTAAACGTTCACGCAGTTCTCGTTTGACTGCGATCTCAATCAATTTTTTTTGCCTGGCAGCAGCCTTCTCGGGCACGCCTTCTACCTCTTCTGCACGAAAGCGCTCTTCGATCATGGCTTTCATGCGAGCCTTTGGAAAAGTGATTGTATCTTCTCTGAAGGCGAGCACCACGGCATCACCAAAAAGGAACTGGTCATTCGTAAGCGGCTTTGCATCATCAAACGGATACAGCGAAGAAACGAAACCAAAGCTTTTTAGGTCGTCACCATGTTCATGTAGCGGTATAAAGCGGCGCAGCGCCAAGGCCTGCTCAAATCGCTCTACAAAGCCAGGCTCAAGATCACCCTCTACCTGAAAGCGTGTATATGACATCGATCCGTTAAAAAGGCCCACTGTTGCACCAATTGTTCTTAAATGAAGTCATGTCATAGCGCTAAGCCTGATGCGCGCGCAAGCTTAATTCACAGTTTGGTCAGGCACTAAAGCCCTGTCCATTGCAGCTACATAGTGTGAGGCTAGCTGGGTGATAGGTATGTGCTCGGGGCACGCTCGGTCGCAGGCTCTGCAACTGTCACAGCTGCGGTCGCTCATAATGAGCAATTCGGCCTTTGCCGCTTTAAGCCGCTCGCCTCCTTGCATTGCTCCCAAAACCAGATGCATCGGGCCAATGAAATTTAAGGGTTCGCCTGCCGTTACAAGGCCTATTCCAATCAGCGGGCAGGCGACATCGCACAAACCACAGGCCGTGCAGCGGCTTGGCTCGTGCAAGAGCGCGCTAAACTCGGCGCTTGGCAAAAAACCTAAGTCAACGCCGTAGTTTTGCAAAAATCTCTTTTCGCCGTGGGGCACCATGCGAGCAAAAGGCCACTTTATAAGATGCAACAACAACCGATAGGCCAAATTGAGTTGTGCAAAACACCACTTCTTGTCAAACACGCGCATGCAATGCCTATACCTGCCTGCCCACAGGGCGTTCCTTCAGCGCTTCGCCGTCAAAACTTAGCATCACTTGACGCTCTTCGAAATGGGTCAGCAAATGCACCGGCCTTGTCCAAATATACTGCAGGTTTCTCAAGGTATCTCTTGCATAGGCAAAATCCAAGTCAACGCCATCATGTCTGTGTTCAAGCAATAACTCAGCCCTATTTTCGAAGTTGCCATCGGTCACACAAATCACGGGGCTGCCAGAGTTGGTCAGGGATGCAAGCAGTTTTTTCTTCACCTCTTTAAACTCACGAGACTCAATGACGAAATCCTGCTTCTTTTTGTCAAAGCCGTAGGTAAAAAAGCCGTTGCGCTTACAAAAGTCGAGCGTGAAAAATTCGTCGATAAAGGTGACGTCACTATAGTGTTTGCGAACATCAAATATCTTTTGTCTTCCTTGCCCTAGTTTTTTATCCCAGGCCTGTTTCTCGGCCATATTGCTGCAGTGTTCCCATTCTGGTCCAAAGCACCCTCTGTTCCACCGTTCTTCTATGTCCCTAAACAATTCGACCCCCAATTTGTAGGGGTTGAGCGATTTTCCCGTCTGAGCGACGACGCCAGAATGCCTGTCTGCAAAATCCAACAGTTCGCTTGGCAGCATGAGCTTTTTGGTCATGAGATGGGCATGCCAGTATGAGGCCCACCCTTCATTCATTATTTTGGTCATCGCCTGCGGAGCGAAATAGTAAAATTCATCCCGCAAAATTTCCAAAATATCACGCTGCCAACGCTTCAAGGGCGCGTAGCCGACGAGGAACTGCAAAACATCTCGCGCCGGTTCAGCCGGAAAGGTTTTTTGTTTCTTTTCCTCTTTCTGGACGCGTTCGCGCTCGCTCTCCATGTATTGGTCAGGGTTGACGTAACGCTCCATGTATTCTTTGTCCGTGGGCATGCGCCGAACACTATCGACTTTGGCTGCTCTTTCGCCTTCATCCGTGTCGCGATCTTTGCGGGTACGCACAATATATGGAGCATGCCGGTCAATCAGGTTTTCTAGGCAAAGAACCTTGTCTATGAAGTTCTCAACCTCATCGACTCCGTACCAGTCCGCATAGCGACGCACGCGGGTGGCATGGTTTGCCATCTCATCGATCATGCGCCGGTTCGTGTATTGGAATGCGTAGTTGTTCTTAAAAAAATCGCTGTGCCCAGCCACATGGCACATGACTAACTTCTGATCGACGAAAGAATTGCTCTCCAGCAAATAGGCGTAGCAAGGGTCGTTGTTAATCACCATCTCATAAATTTTGCTGAGACCATATTCGTAAGTTTTTGACAGTCGCTCATACTCCATGCCCCATTTCCAATGGGGATAGCGCACGGGGAAGCCCCCGAATGCGGCGACCATGTTCATTTCATCAAAATCTAGAACTTCATAGATTGTGCGAAAGCCATTGAGGCCTTCTACCCTGGCTGCTTCGTCAACGACGCCCTGTAGATCGGCGAGATCTCGCGGCAACACCTTAGGCATCAGCGCCCCCTGCCCAAAAAGTCCTTGATTGACGCATAAATGCCATCTTTGTCTTTGATTTCCGACAAACTGACTGCGGGGTGTCCATGAAGATGCTCGCGCAAGTCCTTGATGAACTGACCTGAGCCATAAGGCGATTCGACCTGCCCGTAGCTAAATTGGTTTACAATGGGCAAAATGCCCTCGCGCAAAATGCCTACGCAGGTTCGCGTGTCATCCACCGACCAGTTGTCGCCGTCGGAGAAATGAAAGGGATAGATGTTCCACTCATCTCTTGGGTAATCTTGCCGAATCACCTCTGCACAGAGACGATATGCCGAACTGATCATGGTGCCGCCCGATTCCCTTGTGTGAAAGAAAGTGTGTCGGTCGACTTCCTTGGCCATTGCATCGTGAATAATGTAGCGAGATTCAATGCCGTCGTAATGCCGCCTTAGCCACGTGTCGATCCAGAAGCTTTCGATTCTGACAATCTCTTTTTGCTCCTCGCCCATGCTACCGGACACATCCATCATATAGATGATAACCGCATTGGATTGTGGTTTTTCAACAACCTTAAAACTGCGATAACGCATGTCTTCGCGGACTGGCACAACCACAGGGTTGTTTGGGTCATAGTTTCCGGATGCTATTTGGCGACGCAACGCATTTTTGAAACTGCGCTTGAAGTGCCTAAGCGCCTCTGGGCCAGAAGTATGAACGCCAGAGTATTTGAGGCTGCGGCTGCTCAAACGCTTTGAGCCGCGCTTCTCGATGCGGGGAAGCTTCAGCTCCTCACCCATCATGTCCGCTAGCTCATTAAGGCTAACCTCGACGTCGACTCCGTGCTCACTTGCGTCGGCGCCAGCCTTGCCCTTACCCTGCCCTTGCCCCTGCCCCTGTCCTTGGCTTCCTTGTTGTGGCTGGCCCGAGACAGATTCTCCTGCTTGCCCCGGGCCTTGTCCAACACCGCCCTGCGCTCGATCTGAAAAGCGAAAATGTGGCAACTCAACCCGCGGGATGGGGATGGTAAGTTTTTTCTCACCTTGCTTAGAAATTAGGTCGCCGCTTTTGATGTAGTCTTTGAGGTTTTGTTTAATGCGACCACGAACGATGGCTCTGAAGCGGTGGTGGTCGGTGTGTATTCTAAGCCCCATATGATTTCCCCTAGAAGCAGCCCATAAGTCATCTGCTTGTGCCCGCGGGTACGGTGCTGTCTTCGACGCCTTGCAACTGAGCTTATGAGACCACTTCTAATCGCGTTTGCGACCGAGAGCTCAAAAATGCTCGCACTGGACCACTCTCAGTCTCTCTTGGCGTCGCCGCGCGCAAAAATGCTCGCTACGAAATTGAGGACGTCGGTGGCAGACTCTTCGTTGTAACCAAAGTTCTTAATGAGGCGCTGCTTCACAATGTCGATTTTTTCTTGGGTCTCTCTATCGACAACGTTTGAGACCATTGTGGTCAGTTTGATGGTGTCTTTTTGGTCCTCAAAGAGCTTGAGCTCCAAAGCCTTGTGCAAGCGCTCGTTGGTACGATAATCGAACTTTTTGCCTTCGACAGCCAGCGCGCCTATGTAGTTCATGATCTCGCGTCTAAAATCGTCCTTTCGGCTATCGGGAATGTCGATTTTTTCTTCGAGCGATCTCATTAGCCGTTCATCAGCTTCTTCATCCTGGCCGGTGTATTTGTTGCGAACACGCTCTTTTTGAACGTAGGCTTTGATGTTGTCGATATAGTTCGCGCACAGTTTTGAAATGGCGTCTTCGTCCGCGGAAATGGCTCGCTGAACTTCGTTTTTCACGATGTCTTCATATTCAAGCCTCACAACCTGGATGAGCTCCAAGTACTTCTTGCGCTGTTCTTCGCTGTTGATCAAAGAATGGGTTTTTAGTCCCGCCTCGAGCTCGTTAAGCACCATGAAAGGATTGATGCTTGTCTCGCTCAAGTCGCTAACCAGCGCGTTAGAAATTTTGTCTTGGACATAGCGTGGCGAAATCCCTTCCATACCCTCGCGGACGGACTGCTTTCGCAGCTCTTTCACGGTGTCTTCGGTAAAACCCGAAATGGTCTTGCCGTCGTAGAGTTTTAGCTTTTGAAGCGTTGAAAGATTGTACCCTTTTGGGGCTTCAAGGCGCGATAGCACCGCCCACATAGCTGCCATACTGACCGTATGTGGCGCAACATGCTTGCCGCGAATTTTTAGGTTGTTGTAATCGCGCTCGTAGATTTTTTTCTCTTCCGTAAATTTGGTGATGTACGGAATGTCGATTTTGACCGTTCGGTCGCGCAACGCTTCCATAAACTCATTGGCTATGAGTTTCCTGTATTCCGCCTCGTTGGTATGCCCGATAATGACTTCGTCAATGTCGGTTTGAGCAAACTTTTTGGGTTTGATTTTGTGTTCTTGTGTCGCGCCGAGCAAGTCATACAAGAAGGCGACATCGAGCTTCAAAATCTCTATGAACTCTATGATGCCCCGGTTCGCAACGCAAAACTCACCGTCAAAATTGAAAGCTCTTGGATCCGAGTCAGAACCAAGCTCGGCAATTTTTCGGTAGTTAATGTCCCCAGTGAGTTCGGTCGAATCCTGATTTTTTTCATCCTTGGGTTGAAAGGTGCCGATGCCAACCCGATCCTTCTCGCTTAATAGCAGCCGCTTGACACGAACATGGCTGAGGACCTTGGTCAGGTCACCCCTGTAGTGCTCTGCCAGCAATTTAAAAATATAGCGGCTGGCGGGATTTAGATCGCCCTTGATGCGAAATTGAAAATTGTCTCTGACAAGTCCCAATTTTTTATACGCGTCATGGCGCATATCTTCGGGAATGAGCTTGAGCGGTTCTTCATGCATGGGGTCAGGCACAATAGCTTGACCACCCGAAATCCGAGAAAGCTCAGCGGGCAGCTCCCACTCAAAGGTATATAGCTTCCCGCCTTCGCTACGCGAATAGGCCTCGATGCCTTTTTTAAGGAGCCTAGCAATGGTGGATTTGGCCGAGCCTACGGGGCCATGCAACAGGATAACACGTTTCTCAGTGCCGTAGCCCATAGCAGCAGCTTTGATGACATTGACAAGGCGCATGAGCGGAATGTCTAGCCCGAACACCCCATCCTTGCCGTTTTCCATGGGATCATCAAAAAACTTATAGTGAAGTACGCGCTTTTTCGAGTCGATGTATTCCTCACGCCCAAAAGACATAATCATGTCGTAGAGCCGCTGGCTGGCTGTGCGCGCGATCTTCGGATCTTCTTTAACGAGCGCCAAATAATCGTGGAACGAACCTTCCCAGTGCAGCGTTTCGAACTCTTTGCGGTCTTGAAGAGAAGCCAAGGTCGCCAACAAATTTTCTTGAAAAGCCAAGGGAAGCCTCCAATGGAGCTTTTGTCGTCATCTAAAATCTTAACAGAGGACAAATTAAAAAAGCAAAGCGACTGCTTTTAAAAGCTCTAGGGCGCCCCTGCATATGTCGATGCAGAAAGTCCGGCGGCATACCCAGTCATAGCGGCCACGCCCATTGCGGTACCCGACATGCTCGGGTCGTAGCCGTGAAGCAAGGAACCGGCGACAAACAAGTTTCTAGCTCTTGCATTGCCAAAGCGATCTAGAGCACGCCAATGCCCGTCATAATGAACGCCCGCCGCAAACAAGGCATGAGCGTCGGTTGAATGTTCGCCAGTAAATAGATGCGTTGAGGCATCGTCTATGGGCACGCCATCGGCCCAAATCGGGAGGCCAAAGATGGCCTCTTGAATATTCGCGTGGTTCGCCATGCCACCGGCAAAAAATCGGCCCGTGCACAAAACCACGGTTTTGGCAAAACACATCAGGCCTGGCTGCCCTGGGCGTTGCGCGCTCGCTAACGGCAAAACGCGCATTGCTTTCACGCTGCCATTTTCTTCATGCGCTAAACTCGCCGCGCCCTCGATGACATCAACGCCAAGCTTATTTAAAGCACCCGAAAGCGCAGCCGATAGGCGCAAGCCCGGCGCCGAAGGAATCTGGGAACTCACGAGCTCGCGCACAGGCACAGGTACATGCTGCGAGATGGTGCGCATACATCTTTCATGCGCCTGCACCCCAAGCAACGCTGGCAGCAAAAAAACTTGAAGCGTTTCATGTTTGCCGGCGATCTTTTTTAGCTCTTCGCCAAGCCTTTCAGATGCCTCGCCCTGATCAAAAGCTCGTATCACCTGAGCAGGCGTATCACCAGCGGGTGTCGTTCCAAGCGAAACTGAAAACGCGCTGACCCGCACAGGCTTGCCACAAACGGCCAATAATTGTGACAGGGTCGACGCCGCGCAAATGGGGTCAAAACCTGAAAAGCCTTCGAAACCTGCAACTGCAATGTGCGCTCCAGCTGGCATCTCTCGAAGATCCCAATGCTGGCTTTTGGGCGCGAGCAAACACTCTTTCAACGTGCCCAAATCAGTGGCTACAATTTGGTTATCACCACCACTTCTGAGCTGATAGTCCATCGAATGGGCAAGTGATCGATAATGGTCTAATGCATCCGCCAAAAGGTCACGCGAAGCTCGAAACCTGGCATAAGGATGTGACGGCATCTGCTCGGCCCTTGCTAAAACAGCGTCAATCCAATGCCTAGAGCCAGCCAGGGCAGCGCGTGGTTCGAAATTCGAACTCGCACCACCCGGCACCATATCAAAGGCGCCCGACGAGTGGCCGGTGGCGCCGTGGGAATTCTTGATCAAACAGACACGCAACCCACGCTTCGCCGCGACAGATGCTGCCACCGCACCTGCGACGCCGCCGCCTATTATGAAGACATCGACATGTTGTTCTTGTACTTCTGAACTAAGAGCGCGCGCCACGCAGTTTTCCTATTGGTTACGAACACCCTCGTTATCGCGGTTTATGAATTGAGAGAACATGGTCTGTGCAGCCATCGGCACATCTTTAGACACAAGCTGCCCTGCATTATCGAGAAACACAACGGTAAGGCCACCCCCTGCGCGGAACTGACCCAGTTGCTCTTTGCCCTGTTGCCAATAATCGAAAGCCTGTTCCCTAAAATCCTGTGCATCGGCCCAGCTCTCTGGCGTATCGGACGCAAACTCGTCGGCCCAAAAGCGAAGGCCCAAAGGGTTGACATACATGTCTGTCATGCCGCCAAATATCAGTACCTTTATGCCGCCATTTAAAATGGTTCGAATATTGGCGGTTTGACTTTCAAGCTCCGTACCCGTCAGCGCCTTAAACACAGCAGGATTCTTCACACGAAAAGGTTCATCAGATCGAAACTTAATGAAGCGAAGGACCTCAGGTGCATTCAGGTAGCATTCCATAGCGCTCATTTCGTCTGAATAATCAAACATGCGTCGATAATCACCCAAAAACGGTGTATTTGCCGCGTTCTTTACATACCCGACAAGCACCTCGCATGATGGGGGAATTTGGACAATGCCTCTAGCCAAATACGCCCTGCGGTCAAGTTCGCATGTCGCGGCCAAAAACCGCGTTGCAAAATCCGTTTCTTGAGGCGAAATGAGTCCGGCTTCAAAAGCAAATTCTGGCAAGGTATGCCAATGGCTTGCAAGATCGATGGTGCCACCACCAATGCCAATACCCTTTAAATTTTTGAAACCAAGAGCGGGGTTTGTCACAATTGTTTTCGCAACGTGGGGGATGACGCTGCCCGCAAATCCGTCACCAAACAGATAGAAGTCTCTGGCCGCCATCGCAGGATGGCTGATGAGGAATTTCCGGATGACGTTATATACATCGATTGCCACCTCTCCCAGTGTTCGCGCGAGTGGCAACGATGTCTGAGAAAGACCAACGCCGACTGGCTGGTCAATATAGAGCATGTTTGAGAACTTGTGCCAACTTGCCTCATTCGCGTACAGTGACAAGTCTGAATTTAGCCGGTAACGGCCGCTTCCTGGATTTAACCTGTAAGGACCGTTTCCAAGAAACATGGGCACGAGACCTGATTCGCCAAGTCCACCATGGAGCCATACCGTAAACGGTTTTTTTCCATCATCGTTTTCCGCCGGCACAAACCAATAAAAAACGCGGCCGCTCCGAATATCAATAAAATCCGCTTCACTGTTAAGCTTCAGCGAGTCCTCCGGAGACGCAGCGTCAGACTGGCTTTTTTTTTGGCACACAAAAGGCGGTTCCAGTTGGCGCGGACCACAGGCCTGGATTCCAAGAGACAAGACAAAGAGCAGAGCTAACAGCTGACGCATTTGCCATGTACCTCAATGTTATTCATTAGGGCGGGTCAAGAACGACTCAGCCGGAGCAGGCGAAACGCCGGCGACACCGGTTGCTTTTTCGTCCGCATTAGCCCAAGCCATGAAATGATGCAATCCACCCGAGAGAAAATGCTTGGCCCTTGACAGTTCCTCGGTCTGCAAATTGGCCCCAAACAGCAGGGTGCGCCGGGCTTTAAATCTGGAGTCCATGGTATCTTTCAGTTCCACCAGACGACGTTTTAACGAATGCGTTTCGCCGCCCCTGAATGCGGCGCTTGCTGCGTGCAGACAATGCATACCGCCGCAAGCGCCCATACCCAAACCCGTACGCTTGCACATGTCTAACAGGCGTTTGCTCAATTCGTTATCTCGAGAATAACGAATCGAATCATGGCTCACATCTTCACATATGCATACAGTGCTGCTTTTTGAAGACACCGTCGCATGATCTGCGCGCGAGCCAAAACGTCTCTTAAGCGCCAACTCCGATAATGTTTTAATTCCGTCGATATTCGCGGCGCCCGGCAGTGGTTGCTCGTGGGTGACGCACTTGGCTGTATTTCCAAGACGTTTTGCGACAATGTCGCTCACTTCCTCAGCCAAAATACGATAGGAGGCAAGCTTGCCGCCCATGATCGAAATCAGGCCCGCCGCTCCATCGTTTTCATGATCCAAAAAGGCGTGTTCACGGCTTAGGGCATCCTCGTTCTTACCCCATCCAAAAAGCGTGGGTCTTACGCCGACATAAGTATAGGATGGCCGATGCTTGTCGATACTTGGAAACACGTGGCGCGCTGCTTGCAAAATATATTTGACCTCGTCCTCAAGCACCACCGGGGCATCCAAATCGGAGTAATAATCGTCGTCAGTAGTGCCTACAACGGTATGATTTTGATGCGGCAAAAAGAACATTTGGCGACCGTCAACGCCCTTGATGATAAGCCCCACATTGGAAACCCGATGGCTATAAACGATATGGACACCCTTGCCCTGCCTTAGACGGTATGGGATGCCGAGTTTGGCTGTGACCCTAGGACCCCATGCTCCTGTCGCATTGATTGTCACCGGTGCGCGAAGTTCACTGACGACCTTTTGCTGACGATCAAACACCTTAACGCCGACCACCCTGCCATCTGCATCACGCAAAAAATCGACGAGCTCATTGTAAGTGCGCACGTCTGCGCCATGCTCATGAGCATCGATCGCGTTAAGCAAGGTCAGCCTAAAGGCGTCGACGCCCCATTCATCAAGCGTCACCCCGCCAATCACGTCGTGCCTGAGGCCAGGCTCCAAATGCAACACTTCTTCCTTTGTGAGTCGGCAGTGTTTTTTTCCGCCTTTTAGAGGCTGAAAGTGGTCATAGGCTTCAAAGAAAGTCTCTGCGCCCTCAAGCAGCAGCCGCCCCATGGGCTCATCGGAAAAAATCGGAAAAACAAATGGGATGCGTGTGAGCAAATGTGGTGCGATGCGTTCGATATATCCGGCATCCACGCAGCTTTCTTTGGTTGTGGCCACGTCATAGCGCAGGTAGCGTATGCCCCCATGAATCATCCCAGTGTTGTTGGATGATGCACCATGAGCGATATCGTGACGTTCAATCAGCGCCACCCTAAGGCCCCTTAGCGCGAGATCTCTGGCAATACCACTGCCATTGATTCCTGCACCAAGGACAATTGCATCAAACTCTGCTGCCTGCATGCGCACCTTAGGAGAGAAGCGGACTCAAGCGAATGTTGAGTTCCGCCAATTGTTTGTCGTCAACCCGAGAAGGAGCACCAGTCAAAAGGTCCACACCGCGCTGGGTCTTTGGAAACGCAATAACGTCTCTAATCGAAGTTGCTCCGCACAATTGCATCGACAAGCGATCAAGTCCGAAAGCAATTCCTCCATGCGGCGGTGTACCGTAACGCAAGCACTCGAGGAAAAACCCAAACTTCTCTTGTTGCTCTTCTTTTGAAATAGAGAGCGCATCGAAAATTTTTGCTTGGATGACCGGATCATGGACCCTTATTGAGCCGCCACCAACTTCTACGCCGTTGATCACCAAATCGTAGGCGCGTGCTCGGCATGAGCCAGGATCTGTGGTCAACCGATCCATGTCCTCTGACCTTGGCGACGTGAATGGATGGTGGGAAGCGACAAAGCGTTTGTTTTCTTCGTCTTCTTCGAACAATGGAAAGTCCGTCACCCACAGGACAGCCCAAGGCGTGTTATTGCCTTCAGGAATGAGCCCGAGTTTTGCACCCAAATGAAGACGCAAGCCAGACAGAACGGTGTGCACCAATTTGGGTTTACCCATTTGGAACAAAATCACGTCGCCATCTTCAGCCTTACAAGCCGCGTGAATGGCTGCCATACCCTCGGGCGTGACGTTTTTGGCAAAGGGCGACTGCGTCCATGCAGATCCACCATCAGAAACCTTAGCTCGGCCAAGACCGTGCCCGCCAAGCTGCTTCACAACCTCTTCGAGCTTGTCGATTTCGGTACGCGACAAGGGATAGCGGTGGGGAATAATCATGGCCTTGATCATGCCGCCTTGCTCCAGCGTTTGCTGAAACAAGGGCACCCCAGCTCCGTTGCACGCTTTGAGCGTGGCGGTCAGGTCTGTATGCTCGAGACCAAAACGCAAATCGGGCTTGTCTGACCCGTAACGGTTCATGGCTTCGTCATAGCTCATGCGCGGAAATGGCGTTTGGAGTTTAATACCCAGGGCCGCGTCAAAAATACGCGACACCAATCCCTCAGTCACGGTCTGCACGACGCGTTCATTCGCAAAACTGATTTCCAAGTCAATCTGCGTAAACTCAGGTTGTCTGTCGCCGCGCAAGGCCTCATCGCGAAAGCACCTCGCGATTTGGAAATAACGATCAAAGCCAGCCATCATGTACATCTGCTTAAACAGCTGCGGGCTTTCCGCAAGCGCATAAAACGAATGCGGCATGAGGCGACTTGGCACCAAAAAATTGCGGGCTCCGCCTGGTGTGTATTTCACCAAGACAGGAGTCTCAATTTCAAGAAAATTTTGTTCATCGAGATAACGACGCACAGCCTGCGCCACACGGTGCCTGAGAGCGAAATTGGCTTGCATGCTAGGCCGTCGCAAATCGAGAACCCGATGGGTCAACCGCTTTTCCTCATGCGTATCGACATCATCTTCGACTGGGAAGGGCGGCACTTCGGAACGATTGAACACATGAAGTTCGACTGCTGCCACTTCGATTTCGCCTGAAGCAAGCTTTGGGTTGGGCGCGCCACCGTTGACAATTCGATCTTCAACAACTCCAACGACGGCTATGCACCATTGGTCACGCAGCTGGTGCGCCGCCGCATGCAAGGCCACATCGTTTTCGGGCTTGAAAACTATTTGCGTCACACCAAAACGATCGCGCAAATCAACAAAGCGCCTTCCTCCGTGGTCGCGAAGGCGGTTCACCCAGCCCATCAGCACCACCTTAGCCCCCAAATGGGCTTTGGTTAGATCGTTGCAGGTATGTGTACGCTGGTATCTGTCTAAGAAGTCAACCACAATGACACCCAAGCTCTCTTTTATTCAGCATGCGCCAGAAAGGGCATAATAATGCACTTTCGCGCCAGCACAAAGCACTTCCTGATCTGGTGTTAGCAGGCAAAGTGCATTTGCCCGCGAAAGATCATACATGTGGTGGGAACCCTGGCCTGGCAATATCTCCACAGCGCCGTCTTCAGTGGCGCAGCCGCGGGCAAAAAACCATAGACCAGGCTTCTTTCGAAAGCCGTTTTGAAGAACGCCGGCGCGTGGCACTGGCGGCCTGCGGGCCCCAGCGAGCTTAAGAAGCACTGGTTTTACAAATAGCTCAAAGCTCACACTGGCTGATACTGGGTTGCCGGGGATGCCAAAAACAAGGGCGCTGCCCAGCTTGCCCACATAGAGTGGCTTGGCAGGGTTCCACGCGCCGCCGCGAAAGAGGGGTTTTACGCCCACGGCGGAACTTTCTAACGCCGGAACAGTCAAGTCGGCCGCACCAAAGCCCACTCCTCCTGTGACCAGGACGGTGTCAGCAACAAAGGCGTCGTGAAGCACGGCAATCAGGTCATTCAAGTCATCTCGAACCTTACGCTTGTAAACCACTTCAAA
>Ga0207146_10034_pt1 | contig 36378 bp, 38 predicted proteins | sample Alteio_BWMinHeat_36_FD_153539 | JGI IMG/M metagenome (GOLD analysis project Ga0207146, IMG submission 153539) | Enriched cells from forest soil in Barre Woods Harvard Forest LTER site, Petersham, Massachusetts, United States -... | ecosystem: Environmental > Terrestrial > Soil > Temperate forest >...
TCGACGAAGGCGAAGTGCGCGCACTCCTGCTCGGAGACACTGCGATTGACGTTCACATTAAAGAAGGCGGATGCGAAATCGGTGCCGGGATACGAACCGCCGGGCAATGCCACGGTCGCGACCGTGACTCCGCCGGGCTGGACGAAGTTCATCGGGGCCTCGTTCCTGCTCACGGCCGCAAGCTGAGGCTGTGCGGTGTCGCCCGAGGTCAACGCGAACTTCCGCGGATAAAGAAACGAAACACCGGAGTTGGTGTCGCTATAAGTGACGTTCGCAGGACGCTTCTTGGGCGTCTTCTTTACGGGTGCGGGTGACGCTGCGGCGGTTGGGGTGGTTACCGGGAGTGCCGCCGCTCCAGGCGTCGCCAAGTTCGACGCAGGACTGGAAACCCCGACCAGCGCCGGTTTTGGACCTTGCTTCGAGCATGCGCTCACGGCGAGCAACAGCCCGAGAATCGCGAAGCTTACGACCAGCGCCAGCTTTTGCTGGCGCGACCAGGACGAAAGCGTCGTCCTGGAGACTGTGTTGTTAGGTTCATGGTTGCTGGGTTTCTTGTCACCGGATTTCCAAGTAGTTGTCATTTTGTCGCCTCCTCTGCGGCGGGCGCAGTCGGGAGTGATATGGCAAGAGAGCGGCCAGCTCCACGACTGTTGATCTAGTGCGACTTATGGGCGAACTAGGCGCGAGCCCGTGTGTGCAGCCATACACGCCGTGTGACGAGCAACACGCCGGTGGGGCTCACCGGTCCCGCTAGAATGTTTTGGTGAGCGATCTCTCACCCAGCTTCTCTTTTAATCCTCGCGAGGGTTCTCGCAAGAGTTATCGCGGACGCCTGGCGCCGTCGCCGACCGGGCTGTTGCACATTGGGCATGTGCGGACTTTCTGGATCGCGGCGCAACGGGCGATCGAGAATCACGGAACTTTGATTTTGCGGAGCGAGGATCTGGATCCGCAGCGCTCGCGGGAGAAATTTGCTCGCGCCATGGTTGAGGACTTGCTCTGGCTGGGAATTCGTTGGAGTGAGGGCCCGGATTGTGGCGGGGCATATGGCCCCCTACTCGCAGAGCGAGCGCCGGGCACACTATCTGGAGGCTTGGCGGCGGCTGCGCGATGACGGGTTTCTGTATCCGTGCACGTGTTCGCGCAAGGATCTGGCGCAGGCGGCGAGCGCTCCGAATGATGCGGATACTGATGACGAGCCGGTCTACCCAGGGACTTGTCGTGATCGCAAGGATGCGGTCGAGTTCATGGAGCCAGCGGGCGCGAACTGGCGGTTTCGCGTCCCCGACGGCGAGGAGGTGGAATTTGCCGACTTGAATCTGGGCCGGAGGCGCTTCGTCGCAGGCAGCGATTTCGGCGATTTCCTGGTCTGGCGGCGCGACGATGTTCCCGCGTACCAACTCGCGGTCGTGGTGGACGACGCAGCAATGCGGATCACGGAAGTCGTCCGCGGCGCGGATTTGCTGAAGTCGACAGCGCGGCAATTGCTGTTGATGGGTGCGCTGAGGTATGCCGGTTATGCCGCTCCCGATTACTTCCACTGCGATCTGGTACGGGACGCCGCTGGAGTGAGGTTGGCGAAACGGCACGATGCGCTGAGCATCCGGCGTTTGCGCGAGAGCGGGATGACGGCGGAGAGGGTCCTGGAGATGGCCGGTTGGCCATGATGGAGCGGCACTTTCGTTTCGAGCAAAAGTTACCCGTGTTAGCAACCGATCGCGGCCAACCGGGTTAGCATGAGTAGTTGAAACTAGAGTTTAGCACGAGGCGGCTAGGAGGGTTATGCAGCGAGTATTCTTGAAGATTTCTGCAATCGCGCTGTTGATGAGTTCGGCCGCCTATGGACAGTCGCTGGGCGATATTGCGCGCGCGAACCGGGAGAAACAAAACGCCGAGAATGCATCTGCGGCGCAGCCAAGAGTAATTACGAACGCGAATCTTCCGAAAGACCCGGACGCGAACCAGGAGCCCGCCGAGTCGCAGTCGGGAGCGAGCGCGAGCAGCACCGCCGCTGACCATCACCCTGCGCAACAACGCTTGGCGGAGCAACGTGCGGCCGATCAATGGAAGAGACAGATCCTGGAGCAAAAAAATAAGATAGCGACTCTGCAGGCGCGGATCGACCAGCTTAATGCGTCGATTCGTTCCGCTGGCGGAAGCGTCCAATACGAGGGACCGTACAACCGTCATCAGGCGCAGCAACTGCAGCGGGTGGAGCAAATCCACCTGCAACTCGATGAGCAGAAAATGAAGCTTGACCAGATGCAGGAAGCGGCGCGGCACGCGGGCATGCACACGGTGGTGTACGATCCGTAGAAGCTGTCAGTTATCAGCTTTCAGTTCGTGGAACACACCTCCGCGCGGCTTTTCCAATGAATCGGACCGACCGGTCCGATTATCCTAATTACGTGAGCGTTGATCGAGTTTTCCTCACCGCGGAATGGCAGCACCTGGCCATGCTGAACTATGAGGTGGACGCCGGCCTGCTTCTTCCCTTCGTCCCGGCCGGGACAGAACTCGATCGTTGGAATGGAAAAGTCTTTGCCAGCCTCGTCGGATTTCGATTTCTTAAGACAAAATTGCTCGGGCTCCTGCCAATTCCGATGCACTCGAATTTCGAGGAAGTGAACCTGCGCTTTTACGTGCGACGGCAGGTGGGGAGCGAAGTCCGGAGAGGCGTGGTGTTCATCCGGGAGTTGGTTCCCCGCCGGGCGATTGCGTTCGTCGCCCGCACGTTCTACAAGGAGAATTATGTGGCTCTCCGAATGGCGCATGAGATTCGCTCGGCTGGCGATAATCGTCTGAGAGTGGCGTACCGATGGCGGAACGGAAACCGCGGGAGCGAGATGAACCTTGAAACCGATGGCAATTCTGAACTGCCAGGCGAGGGCTCGATTGAACAGTTCATCACCGAGCACTACTGGGGATATTCGGCTCAGCCCGGCGGCGATTGCGTGGAATATCGGGTGACACATCCTTCGTGGAGAGTCTGGCAGGTTGGGCGATCGGCATTTGAGGGCGATGCAGAAAAGTTCGGAAAAGAGATCGCGGCAGTGCTCCACGGTAAACCGCAGTCCGCTTTTCTCGCAGGAGGATCCGCAGTCGCCGTGATGTGGGGGCGAAGATTGTGAGCATGCCGATGAGCACTGAAACCGGACTGGCCCAGGGCGGGGTCCAAGGCGTGATCCTTTATGACGGGCAGTGCGGTTTCTGCTCGCGCTGGGTAAAGGGTTGGGCGGGGACTCTCGGGCGGCACGGATTCGAGATCGCCTCGTTGGATGAGCCTTGGGTGGCGAAGAAAATCAAAATGCCGCCTGAAGAACTGTTCACCGACATACGGTTGCTGACGACTGATGGCGAGCTGATATCTGGAGCCGATGTCTATTTGTATGTGACGCGACGGATCTGGTGGGCCTGGCCCTTCTATGCGATTTTCAGTTTGCCAGGGTTCAATCGGCTAATGCACGCGGGTTATCGGCGGTTCGCGCGGAATCGCCACTACATTTCTCATGCCTGTCGCATTCAGCCCCGTTAATCTTCAATGGTGCTGTGGTTCGACGGTCTCCTCCCCGCTGGGTTTCCCCCGGAACGTAAAGCGTTGCTGCTTGCCATTCGGTAGGGTAACCGTGGTCTCGACAATATTGTGGCGACCGTTGAACAGATATTCATATCGCACAACCTGCCCGTCGGCGAGCGTCTGCGTTGAAACTCTGGAACCGTCCACAAATTCATTTCGCAGGAGTACCGTGCCATTTCCGTCCCGAACCTCCGTCATCAGGTACGGATCGTATCCGTGCTTGTGCAGGAGGGGCTCATACTGGAAACGGTACAGCGCGTTTGTCCGGTCTGTGACCATGTCCAAGTGTCCAGTTGCGTCGTAAACGTAGCCGCGAGTGGTTCCCGAATCGTCGGAAGCTTCCACAATGCGATGGGCCGCGCCGTACTTGAAATTGATGACATGCCCAGAAGGAGAGACGAGTTGCTTCAGATTACGCACCGCGTCCCGGTTCAAACGAATGTGGCGGCCCGCGCTGTCGCTCATATCCGTGGCCCCGCCCTGAGCGAAACTTCTTGCATTGCAGGCCTCGGGGAAAAGAAACCTGCGACCATCGAGGAAATCTAGCGTCCAACCACTGCCATTCCAGGCATCCCGAGCGCCAAAAAACTCCGACGACGTTTCGCTGTGACGGAATACCGCGTCGGCATGGCGTAGGCATCTTGTACACCAGCCACACGACAATCGCACACCGCATTATGATCGCGAGCTGTCCGAGTTTGGACTGAGAGGGTGGCATTCGCTTTCCGTCGTTGATCCAGCCGACGCTTGAAAGCTAAAACCAAAGGCCAATCCGGATTCTGGGATTGGCCAATGCCTCAAGCTAGCCACAAGCTAGAACAGCGCCGTTGGTCTCCGCTTCCAGCTCTTGCCTTTCTCTTTCGCAATGTTTTCGATGTCGTTGACGTAGGTGCCGGTCTGGGTCAGGACGTGGTGCAGGTCGTTGCCGACGCTGATGAAGGTGAAACCCTTTTCGAGAAACTCGCCGACGCGCGATGTCCCGAACAGGAAGATGCCGAGAATGGTGTTGTTCTTGCGCGCGTGCTCGACCAACTTCTGCGTGGCCGCACCGAGTTCGGGCGAGGTGTACATGTGCGGGAATTCGTACTTGTTGTAGAGGCCCATCGACATGCAAAGGTCGTTTTGTCCGAGGAAAAGGATGTCGACGCCGGGGACGGCGGCGATCTCGGCAATGTTTTCGATGCACGAGGCGGTCTCGACCTGAAGCGCGATGATGCCTTCATTGTTCCAGTTGCCGGCGTAGCCGAGCAGTCCGGCCTTGTTCATGCTGCGCTGCGGAAAATAAACGGAACGCGTTCCGACGGTGGGGTACTTGGTGCAACTGATGGCCTGGCGCGCCTCATCGGCGGTGTTGATGTAGGGGACGAGCACACCGTCGGCGCCGAGATCGAGAGCTTGCTGAATGCCGGGGCGGTCGTCGTATCCTCCAACTCTGACCAGCGATTTTGCGCCGCCGTTCGCGATGCCGCCGAGCATGGCGGAGAGCTTCTCGTAATTCATGGGACCGTGCTGGGTATCGACGAGTAGCCAGTCGTAACCGCTGTGCGCAAGTTGTTCGGCAACAGTCGGGCTGTGCGCGTTGAGGAACAGCCCCATCTTTGGAGCGCCGGCGCGTAATTGTTTCTTGAACTCGGTGCCACTCAGAGCGGCTTCCGCCATATATGAATCCTCCTCGAATACTTTTATTTTCTCAAACAGTTCGAAAATGGTTTTCAGTGTAACGAACGGACGGCGCCTGAGGCCAGCCGGAACCCTACTTTTTTCTAGTAGGTGACTGGAGGGCAGATAAAGCCTCTCCTGTAGAGACGCGGCTTGCCGCGTCTGGACCGGACGCGACATTTTGGGCGCTGCGCCTCAGGAGACGCAGCAAGCGGCGTCTCTGCGGGAACGTCTGCAGGCCCCTGTTTGCCCTCGAATCGGGCTATTTCGGCGTTCTTCGGCTGCCGGACCCCGATTTTATGCCGTTTTCCAGAGGGGTGCCTTACTGGAAACCGCATAAAATCTGCATAAAATGCTACTTTTCCACAGCTCAGTGCGTTACTATGCGCTGGATACAAGCAAACTTGTAGGTTCCTGTAAGGAGGAAATTCATGGCATCTGGTATGACCAAAACTCAACTCACCCGACACCTGGCTGAAAAGCTCGAAACCAACAACAAGACAATCGCGTCTTTTCTGGAGAACCTGGCAGATACGGCGATTAAAGAAACGAAGAAGAACGGTGTGTTCGTTGTGCCCGGCCTCGGCCGCCTCGTGAAGGCGCATCGCAAGGCCCGCATGGGACGCAACCCGCAGACCGGCGAACCAATTCAGATCAAGGCGAAGACGGTCGTAAAGTTCCGCGTGGCCAAGGCCGCGAAGGACGCGATCGCGCCGAAGAAACCGTAGTGTGGGCGGACACTCCCTTCGGCTTCGCTCAGGGCAGGCTCTGTCCGCGAAAAGTTGGAAACAAGAAAAGGCCGGCTTTCGAGTCGGCCTTTTTTCATTGCCTTGTCATCCCGAGCGGAGCGAGGGATCTCGAAGTTCGCCACAAATTGCTATATTTTCAACTCCACCAACTCCGGTTGCGCTTTTCCCGCAGTAATCGTCAGCCTCCCCACGCTCACTGGCAAGCGGAAACGCCGCGGGCCGGCGCTCCCTGGATTGAAATAGAGAACACCGTTTTTCTCTTCTATCTTCGGCTGATGGCTGTGGCCGTATACGACCACGCGGAATGCGGCCGCTTCGGGCTTCAGGTCGAGTCGGCCGAGGTCGTGCAGGATATAGATGGACACGCCACCGGCTCCAACGACTTCAGTTTCCGGCAGAGCGCGCGCCCATGAAGCGGTGTCGACATTACCGCGGACCGCGGTTACGGGGGCAATCTTCGTGAGCGCTTCGAGGATTTCGGGCGCGCCAATGTCGCCGGCGTGAAGGATCTGGTCGGATCCGCGCAGAGCGTCGACGGCTTCGGGCCGCAACAGGCCGTGGGTATCGGAGATTAGTCCGAGGGTGACTGGTTTCTCGGTCATCGGTTTCCCGGTGATGAAATTAGTGTGCGCTACGGGACGGCCGAGGGCGTCCGTCCCCACGTGGTTCTTCCCGATTCATCACAAATCGGTTGTCGAGCGCTCACAGACTTCACAAACAGTCTAAGGCTATACTGCCGAGAAGGTCCGAACGAAGATGCCCGAAACCGGTCCAAATCTGGGGGAAGCGCTGCGGCGTTACTGGGGATACCACGAGTTTCGCCCCAAGCAGGAGAATATTATCCGCAGTCTGCTGGCCGCGCACGATACCTGCGTGGTGATGCCGACCGGAGGCGGGAAGTCGCTGTGCTATCAGCTTCCGGCGCTGATTTCCGGGAAGACGGCGGTGGTGGTTTCTCCGTTGATTGCCCTGATGCAGGACCAGGCGGCGCAACTGGCGCAGATGGGGATTCCGGCGGCGGCGATCAATAGTTTTCAGAGTTCAGCGGAACGGCGTCAGGTGATGGAGAAGGCGGCACGAGGGGAATATCGGCTGCTTTATCTTTCTCCGGAGAAGTTGGCTGCTGAAAGTACTTTCGATTGGCTTGCCAAAGTGCCGGTGGGTTTCTTCGCGGTGGACGAGGCGCATTGCATTTCAGAGTGGGGGCACGAGTTTCGACCGGACTACCGTCAGCTGAGCCGGCTGCGCACGAGCTTTCCGGGGATTCCGATTGCGGCGTTCACGGCCAGCGCGACGCGGCAGGTGCGGCACGACATTCTGAAGCAGTTGCAGATGCGCGATCCGCATCTTTACATCGCCAGTTTCCATCGACAAAATTTGAGCTACATTGTCCACCAATGCGAAGCGCGGACCCAGATGGAGTTGCTCGCCCGCGCATTGCGACAATATGCCGGGGAAAGCGTGATCGTGTATTCGCCCACAATTCGCAGAGTCGAGGAGACAGTCGAATACCTGGAGGAGAGCGGGATTGCGGCGATTCCTTATCACGCAAAAATGGAAGCGCCCATGCGCCGGCAGAATCAGGAACGGTGGATGTCGGATGAAGTTCGGGTGCTGGTGGGAACGATCGCATTTGGCCTCGGCATCAACAAGCCCGCGGTGCGGGCGGTGATTCACCTGTCATTGCCGAAGTCGATTGAACAGTATTACCAGGAGGCTGGCCGCGCGGGGAGGGATGGGCGTCCCGCCGATTGCGTGCTGCTCTGGCAGAAGCGGGACCATGTTCTGCTGGATTACTTCATCGGACAAATCTCGGACGACGCTGAGCGCGAACGGTCATCCGAACGGAAACGCGTGATCAGCCGGTTCGCGGATTCGAAGCGCTGCCGCCACCGCCAAATCTGCGTGCACTTCGGAGAGACTCCGAAATGGGAGAGCTGCGGGAACTGCGACAGCTGCGGCGCAAAGCCGGAGTGGCTGCAAAGGGAAATGGTGCGCGTTGACGTGCCGGAGGTTACGGCGCGAAAGGCGCAGTCTCTGCACCCGTCTTCCCCGCCCTTTGATCCCCCGCCGCCGCGGTCCGAAAGACCGCGGGTACGGGATGCGGCGCCGGCGGAAGCGGATCCGGCATTGGCGGAGTACCTGCGCGAATGGCGGCGAACGATGGCGCGGGAAAGCAAACTACCCGCCTACATGATTCTGCACGACAGCACGCTCGAGGAACTGTGCCGCCGGCGTCCGTCCAATTTTGCGGAGTTGAAGCAGGTGCCGGGAATTGGCGAAAAAAAGGCGGATCTGTATGGCTCGGAACTTCTTCAGGCTTTGCGGAATTTTGGCGGTGGAGCGCGCGCCACGCCGCATGTGTCCCGGGAACCGGCTCCAGCGGAACAGACGCTTCGGCTCTTGAACGAAGGACGCAGCTTGGAGGAGATTGCCCGGATTCGCGCGCGACAGATTTCGACCGTCATTTGCACGGTGGCGAGCCTCATCGAGAGCGGGCAGGTGAAATTGGATCCGAAGTGGATTTCTCCCGACGCGCAGCCGCTGATTGAGGCGGCGTGCCTGCAGCAGGGAGTCGAGAGGCTGAAGGACATCAAGGAAGCGGTGCCGCCGTATGTCAGCTTTGAGGATATACGTTTGGTGGTGGCGCATCTGCGGGCGGAGAACCGGGTGGGGGCGAAGACAGCATGACGGTTCTGCCGGTGTGGTGGCGGGGCTTTGCCCCGCCGGAACGGGGGACACAACCCACCTCTACACGCCCTTGGCGGCAGGATCCCAGATCAGCTTGTGTATTTGCAGGCTGAGCCTCGCGGGAGCATTGTCGTCGAGGATCCATTGGGCGAGTTCTTGCGGGTCAAGAAGACAATGCGAAGTGTCTCGCGAGCCGGACGCGTCTTTCTCGAAGGCGGGCGAGAATAAAATGGCGTGAACCCGCTCGGCCAGCGCGTGATTCAGGACGAAGTCGCGGGCGAACTCGTAGTCACTTCGATCGGTCAGGACGAACTTAAGTTCATCATGAGGCTGGAGCGCTTCCAGATTCTCGACTGCGAAAGTGTCTGGCTCGCCCGAGTGCGGACACTTCACATCGACGATCTTGATGACTTGTTTCGGGACTCGCGCCAGGGGGCGTTCGCCGCTGGTCTCGAGCAGCACCTGATAGCCAGCCTCCAGGAGGTGTTCCATCAGCGGGACGACTTCGCGCTCCTGCAACATGGGCTCGCCGCCGGTGATCTCGACGAGTCCACCGGCGCTCAGGCTGACGACTTCGCTGAGCACTTCTTGCCGTGTCATCTTTTTCCCACCGTAGAAACTGAACTCGCTGTCGCACCAGGAACAGCGCAGGTTGCATCCGGTCAGACGCACAAAGACGCAGGGCAGGCCTGCATATGTCGATTCGCCCTGGAGCGATTTGTAGATTTCGGTTACTTGAAGCATTGAATCATTGACACATTGAGTGATTGAATCATTGAAACTCAAAGGCAACAGCCTTCAACGACGCAATGATTCAATCACTAAATGACTCAATGATTTCACTCGGAGTAGCGAGCCGTAGTCGTATCGGTCTCGAACACCGTCACATCTTTCACTCTCACCCTGCCATTGGTTATGCTGCTTAAGCGGAGGTTGGTTTCGTCGTAAAAATATTTCGCGAGATTCTCGGCTGAGGGATTGAGGACGGTGAAAGGCTCGATATCGTTGATCATCTGGTGATCGAGACGGTCAATGGCGTGCTTCATAACGTCTTTCAGGTCTTTGAAATCGAGCAGGAGGCCGGCCTTGTCGAGTTCGGCGCCGGCAAGGGTCACACGAATCTTGTAATTGTGGCCGTGCGGGTTCTCGCACTTGCCTTTGTAGTTCCGCAAGTAGTGTCCTGCCGCGAATGTGTCATCGACTGTGACTTCGTACATGAATCCAGTAGGCCTCGACTGTTCCCTGCCTTCGTTTTTATTGTACCTTTTGAGAGCCTTGGATTCACGGCACGAACATGACGCCAGCTGACATCACGATTCGAGAGGCAGCGCCGGGCGAGTCGGCGATCATTCTTCATCACCGGCGGTCGATGTTTCGCGACATGGGCGAAGGTACCGTCGAGCAGCTCGATCGGATGGTGGAAGTTGCGACCCCGTGGCTGGCACGGGCTCTGGGCGATGGCTCCTACCACCACTGGCTGGCGCTGGACTCCTCGGACCGCGTCGCGGGCGGCGGTGGCGTGCTGCTCTGTCCCTGGCCGGCGAATCCCAAAGACCCATGCACTCAGCGGGCGGTAATCCTGAATGTGTACACCGAGCCGGAGTTTCGGAATCGCGGAATCGCGCGCAAAATCATCCATACAATTCTGGCCTGGGTCAAGGAACGGGGCTTGCGGGCCGTCAATTTGCACGCCAGCGACGAGGGTCGGCACTTGTATGAAAAGCTGGGGTTTGAGGCGACGAACGAAATGCGGCTGAGGTTTGACCGGCGATAACGAGTCCAGAGTCGTTGTGGCACAAGCGGCTGCCGAGCTGCACTCGGCTTGGACCCTTCGGCTTCGCTCACAGGGCAGGCTCGCGGGGCGCCCGTCCCCACAACAAACCTATGTTTTCAACTGTCGAGCAAATCAAGGGCCAACTCCTTATAATCTGCTAACGTTCGAGCTGCTGCCCCGTCTATTTCTGCGCAAGGCAAGATCGGGACCACTTGCAGGGGACAGAGACAGACAATGCCGGCCGATTCTTACGCAGTAGCAATTCCGGTTGGCGGCAATTCCCGTCCGAGGCGGGCGGCACAGGGCAGCGGCAACGAGAACCCCACCGTGAGGGGCTCCTTGGCAGCGCAGGGCAACCGTATTGACGACACGAGTCTGATCCGCGAGGCGCAGCAGGGAAACCGCGCTGCCTTCGAGGTATTGGTGCGTCATTACGATCAGTCGGTCCTGCGCCTGGCCCTGCATCTGACGGGATCGGAGTCGGACGCCCAGGACGTTTATCAGGAGGCCTTCCTCAAGGCTTACAAGAATCTGGGCAGCTTCCGTTTTGAATGTTCCTTCTACACCTGGATCTACCGGATCGTCACTAATCTTTGCCTCGATCATCTGCGGAAACGGAATGTGCGCAAGGAGGACGCTCCGGTCGCGGTGGACTCCTCGGGCGAGGAATACAGCCGGTTGGAGCAGTTCCCCGACGCGCGCTCCGGAGCCAATCCGGAACGCGATTTGATGCGGCGGGAACTGGGTCGGAAGATCGGCGCGGCTTTGGCCGTGCTGACACCTCGCGAACGGATGGTCTTCGAGTTGAAGCACTATCACGGATTGAAGTTGCGTACGGTAGGCGAGATGTTGAATACGACGGAAGAGACGGCAAAGAATACATTGTTTCGCGCGACGCAAAAACTGCGCAGCGCGCTGGCGGAGATGCGATGAGCTTGGACTCAGTCTTAGTCTCGGTCTCTGCGAAGGGATACGAAAATGAAATGTGATTGGGTGCGGCAGAACATTTTGTTCTATGTGTATAACGAACTGGAGGACGACGCCCGCTTCGAGGTAGAGCAGCACCTGGCGCGGTGTCCGGAATGTGCCACCGAGTTGAAGGCGGCGCGCAAGTTCCACGCGACGCTTTCGGGAATGCCGGTGGCAGAACCGACTCCGAACCTGCTGGCGGCATCGCGGATGCGGCTGCAGGAAGCGCTGGAAACGACGCAGCCAGGAGGATTCTGGCAGCGTGTGATTTTTGAGCCGGGAACGTGGCTGCGGCAGATTCGGATGGCTCCGGCGCTGGCTGCCGTCATTTTCATCGTGGGATTTGGTGGAGGTATTGGCGCGACTTACAACTTCCTTTCCGGACGTGGTGGGGATGGCGTAGTGACGGGCTCCATTGGATCGGGCGGCAGCCATCCCTCGCTTAATCAACCCCTGGAAGCTTCCTCGGTTACGGGCATCCGGTCGGTGACCCAGGAGCCGGGATCGAATCAGGTGAGCATCAAGTACGACACGGTCTTGACCCAGGAAGCGCAAGGCTCGCTGAATGACCAGCGCATCCAGCAGTTGCTGTTGTTTGCCGCGCGCAACAACTACAACTCGGGGGTGCGGATGGACTCGGTGGATTTGCTGACGCAGTCGCCCGACGATAGCCGGGTGCGGGAAGCGCTGATGTATGCACTGCAGAACGATACTAATCCGGGAGTGCGTTTGAAGGCGTTGGATGGGCTGAGCGGCTTTGTGCGGCAGGATGCGCGAGTACGGGATGGAGTTTTGCGGACGCTGATCAGCGACACGAATTCCGGGGTTCGGATGCAGGCCTTGCGACTGGTGGAGCCGATGAAGACGGACAGCAATGTGCGGTCGGTGCTGACCAGGCTGTCGCAGACAGATGAAAATGTCTCGCTTCGCTCGCAGGCTCGTGCGATGCTGGCGCAGATGCCGGAGATGGATTAATGGAGGGACGAGCGGTACGCCCGGCTCTCCACCAGCAGAGTTTGGATCGACGGCAGAAAACGGCATAGATCAAGGAGAACATTCATTGAAACAGGCAATAAAACTCGCCGGCGTTGCGCTTACAGTGGCTACGCTGGCATCTCTGGCTCTGTGCCAGGAAGGCCGGATATATCGCGAAGGCAGCAACTGGGTCCAGGAGGTGACTGGGGACTTGGGTGCGGCGAGGAATCTGCGGGTGAAGTTGGCCGCAGGTTCGGTAAAGGTTCAGGGTGGGTCGCAAGCAGGGATCACATACACCATTCATCGTAAAGCTTATACATCTTCAGAACAGCAGGCCCGCCACGCCTTTGAGTCGCACCGGGTCAGCACGTCGGTAAAGGGAGAGACGGCGTGGATTGTGGCGGAATCGTCAGGCCGAGGGGATCATAAGAGCGCCGATGATTTTGTCATCAATGTGCCGCGAAACCTGGAATCCGCCAAGATCGAGACCGGGTGCGGCAGCGCAAGCGCGACCGGGATTGCCGGACGTGTCGACCTTGAAAGTGGTGGTGGAAATATTCACCTCGACGACATCGGTGGCGAGGTCACGGCGGAAACCGGCGGAGGCACGATTGAGGTCGGCAGCGTGGGAGGCGGCGTGACTCTGCAGACGGGTGGAGGAAATATCAAGATTGCATCCGCCAAGGGCGAGATCAAGGCGGAAAGCGGAGGGGGAAACGTAGTGGTTATTTCCGGGCTCCAGGGCGCGGTGCTGGAAACGGGCGGGGGCAGTATTCGCGTGGACAAGTGCAGCGGGACCGTGAAAGCGACGACCGGCGGCGGGAGCGTGGAACTGGGCGAAATCGGAGGGCCGGCGGAGATCGAGACGGGCGCAGGCAGCATTCGGTTGACTTCCTCGAAAGGGCGGGTGGAGGCCCAGACTGGTGGCGGCAGCATCCAATTGGACGGAGCGACGTCTGTGAAGGCGGAGACGGCGGCTGGGGGAATCGTTGTGAAGCTACTGTCCTCGGCTGGGGCTGGCGGTCACAACAATTCCACGCTTGAAACCTCGGCTGGCGACATCACCGTGTATCTGGCGAACGATCTGGCGATCTCCATTCGAGCGGAGATCGAAATGGGCAATGGCCACACGATCCACAGCGACTTTTCCGATATTCGCGTCTCCAGCGAAGGCGGACAGTATGAGCCGAAGACAGTGACCGCAGAGGGTCAGCTTAACGGCGGCGGACCGGTGCTAAAAGTCCGGACGAATTCCGGGAATGTCGACTTCCGCCGCGTCAGTCGGTAGGTAGGTCGGGTTATAGTGGGCTCGTTGATTCGGGAGGGATTATGATCCATCGCTTCCTGCTTTGCATATTTCTCTTTTCGCTGGTCGTTTCCCTGGCCTCTAGCGCGCAACCGGAGCAATCGAGCTACGATGGCACGGGCGAAAGCTGGAGCTGGGGGTTCGGTTCGGAAGAGGGTGGCGGCGGATCGTCGTATCTCGGAGTGGACATCGCCGACGTCTCTCCGGAGCGGTTGGGAGAATTGAAGCTCAAGGAAGAGCACGGAGCTGAGGTCACCATGGTTGACCAGGACGCTCCCGCGGGAAAGGCCGGCCTGCACGAGCATGACGTCATCGTGAGCCTGAACGGCACGGCTGTAGAGAGTGCTGCCCAATTGCGCCGGATGATTAAGGAAACGCCCCCAGGCCGCGTGGTGAGTCTCGGGTTCAGCCGCGACGGCCAACCAATGACGATCAAGGTGCAACTTGCCGACCGGCGCAAGTCGATGGCATGGGAGCCCCAGGTTCACGTCGAGATGCCTCGAATGCCGGAAATGCCCACCATGCCGGAGTTCGACCTGCCCGTCTCGGTGGTCGTTGTCCACCAGTCGGCACGCAGCGGGCTGATGGTGGAAAACATTACTCCGCAGCTGGGTGATTTCTTTGGGGTGAAAGACGGCAAGGGCGTGCTGGTCCGCGCGGTGGAAAAAGGCAGTCGCGGAGAAAAGGCAGGATTCCGCGCGGGGGACGTCGTCGTCAAGGTCAACAACCAGCCTGTCCACGATACATCTGACTTCACCCACGCTTTGCGGTCATCTTCGGGCAGCGCGACGGCCGTGACCGTGATGCGAGAGAAGAGAGAGCAGAACCTGACTTTGACTCTTCCCGCGAAAAAGGATTCGGGGAGCCTGCTCGAAGACAGTTTTGATCTTCCCGTTCTTACGGCGGAGACACAGCAGGCAATCAACCGCGCCGGAGCCGAAATCGCCCGCATGGCTCCGGCCATCGCGGAAAAAATACAGAAGAATTTGTGCCCGAAAGATATGGAGAAGAGGCTGCAGGATTCTCGGCGGATGATGCAGGAACAGCAGCAGAAACTGCAGGAACGGCAGCAGAAACTGCGCCATGAGTTATCCGGAGAGTGGGCGGAGATCTGACGTTGCCCGGGTAGGGCGGGGCGGCTGGTTACTAAAGTCATCGGCGTGGGATGGCGCTGCGCAAAATCTGGGAGCCTGGGTTTACCCGGGGATGGCCAGATTCCAGGTATGGACTACCCGCTGGTTACCTGTCGCGGGGAAGAAAGTCCCGATAAGCTGTTACCGCAATGGCTTTCCGCGCCCTGCTGTTTTCAAAAAGCTCCGAAACAAGCGCCGCCATGACGGCGGCCTGCAAGAGGACAGGAATCCGCGCTGAAGTCTGTTCCGACATCTTTACAGCCATCGAAAAAGGGAAGACGCAGGCCTTTTCGTGCGTGATCGTGGACTGGGCTGACCAGCCCGAGGCAACCTTCCTTTTGAAACGGGCTCGCGAGTCCGTACCCAACCGAGACGCCCTGGCCGTCACCATCGTCGATCACGACCCCACGCAGGTGGAACTGCGCGACAACCGCCTGGACTTTCTCATCTATCGTCCAATTTCCGCCGAGGAAGCCAATGCGGTGCTCGCGAAAGCGTGTGAGCAGATGCAACCGTTGAGCGCGAAGGACGCTGCGGAGTCGTCGGCGGAGGCTGACGCGAGCAGCGAAGGCCCGGGCGCGGTATCTGTTGTCGGCGCAGCAGCGGAACCCAGTCACCAGGATCCGCCAGTTGGTTTCCGGGAAGCGGATGCAGCGCAAGGCGACTCCGACGGCGAAATTGCAAGTGACGAAGACGAACGTGACGAAGACGAAGGAGAATCTGAGGAGCGCGGCCACGCGATCGGGTTCCGCGGAGTTTGTGCCGCGGTGCTTGTGGTCGCGGCGATGTTTTGCCTGTGGAGATCGCGCGAGGCCTTTGAATATCTGTCGCGGACGCCGGAAGGGCGATTCCGCGTTTTGCGGGAATCGGTGGCAGCGCTGTTTTATGCGAACCAAAAGGGGGCGTTGCCTGTCGGATCCGCCACGGGCGATGCGCAACAGGATGCGTACTTCAGCAGAGATCCCAGTTCCGATTCCAACGCGCAGACACCGGCGCTGGGGGTGGTTGCAACGCAGTCCGCGCTGGAAGAGCGCATCTCCTTACCAAAGGCTCCCGATTTTCCTCTGCCAGTGCCAGTGTTTGAGCATCAAGAGCCCGCGCCAATCCACGTGGAACGCGCGGCGATTCCCGAAAGCATGAGAAACTCGGCGCCGATTGAGCGGCCCGTGGTGGTGACGGTGAATCCGGCGCAAATGATGCCGATCTCCGTACCGCAGCCGCAGCCGGCTCAGCAATTCAGCGAACCCGTCGCCTTGAGTGAAGAGGCAGCGCGAGCCATGCTGGTTCACATCGTGAATCCAGTGTATCCGCCGGAAGCGATAGCCCAGAAACTTCACGGACGGGTGGTATTGCAGGCGGTGATTGGGCGCGATGGCAGCGTCGAGGATCTGAAAATTGTTCGCGGATATTTTATTCTGGGCCGCGCCGCGATTTCCGCAGTCAAGCAGTGGCGGTTTCAACCCTACAGTGTCAGCGGCCATGCTGCTGCAACTCAAACCGTGATTACCGTCAATTTCAGCTATCCGCCAGGCTAGCGTCAGTCTGGTGACGGGGCTCCGCCCCGTTCTGCGGGGCAGAGCCCCGCCACCACACAACCTTCTTACACCACCACACAAGCTCCTACTTGTGAACGTCATGTCCTTCCTGGGCGGTGGACGGAGGGCTCACGGTGACCGATTTCTTCCAATAGTCCTGAACGGCGGGCGGCAGTTTGTCTATGCGGGTGAGGAATGCGGTAAGTTTCCACATGTCAGACTCGGAGAGCGACTTGTCCCAGGCGGGCATTCCGGTATAGCGGACGCCCGTGCGAATTGCGTAAAACACGTGCCATTCCGGATCATCGGGCGGATGAAGGATGAGGCTTGGAGGCGGTGGATAGAGCGATTTCTCCAGGGACGAGGGCTGGCGGTCGAGGCCGCCATGGCAAAGCGCGCAATTCATGGTGTAGATCTTTATCCCCTCGACAAGGTTCTCATCGGTCGGCGGCACGGGATTGTTGAGGTGGGGAGCGTGTCGTTCTATCGAAGCGTCGAGTGCGCTCATGGCGACTTGCTGCTCCAGCTTCGGCGGCTCCGCGTTGGCATTGGTCGGTACAAACCCGAGCAAGGCAGCGCCAAGGCTGATGATCAGCAGAACCAGAATGGTGATGACAGTCCCCAGAACGAAGTTGCGCATTTCATCTCCCCCGAGAGCCTGGAAACGTATGCTCGCTGCTTCCTATATATAACAGGAACCGAGCGCAGGCGGCCTGAACCAGTGAAAGTCAGTAAGCGTGCAGGCGACGGGCCTCACGCACCAGATCGGAAACTTTGGGCAGGAAAAACTCTTCTTGCGGAGGAGAAAACGGAACCGGCGTATCGAGAGACGTCAGCCGGACGATGGGACCATCGAGATCGTCGAACGCCTCTTCGTTAATGATCGCGGAAATTTCTCCCGCCAGACCTCCCGTGCGCCCGTGTTCGTGCAGAATGATGACTTTATTGGTCTTCTTCACCGTGGCGGCAATCGCCTCGTGATCGAGCGGCGAGAGCGTACGCAAGTCGAGGATTTCGATCTCGATTCCTTCTTTGCTCAGGATGTCCGCGGCTTCGAGCGCGGTATACAACATGGCAGCATAGGTGATCACGCTGAGATGACGGCCCTCGCGCGCGACCCGCGCCTTTCCGAGAGGGACGACGTAATCGTCGTCTGGAATTTCTTCCTTGATTCTTCGATACAGATATTTGTGCTCGAAAAAGATCACGGGATTGTGGTCGCGGATCGCGGCTTTGATGAGTCCTTTGGCATCGTAGGCCGTCGCCGGACAGACGACCTTCAATCCGGGCGCGTGCACGAACCACATCTCCGGATTTTGCGAGTGGAATGGCCCACCGTGCACATTGCCGCCGCTCGGGCCACGAATCACCAGCGGGGCGGGCGCTCCCCAGCGGTAGTGCGCCGACGCTACCATGTTGACGATCTGGTTGAAGGCGCAGCCGATGAAGTCCATGAACTGGAATTCGGCCACGGGGCGCAGTCCGGTGAGAGCAGCTCCGAAGGCAGCGCCTACAATGGCCGACTCCGCAATCGGCGTATCGATCACGCGCTCGGGGCCGAATCGGTCGATGAAGCCGTCGGTAACTTTGAAGGCGCCACCGTAGATACCGATGTCCTCGCCCAGACAAAAGACGGTTGGGTCGCGCTCCATTTCCTCCCAGATTCCCTGGCGGATGGCTTCGAGATAGGTGACGACGGGCATGAATTACGAAGTGTACAGCAACGGACAGGGGGCTATCAGCTCTCAGCCGTCAGAAAGGCGTCTTGGTGATTTTGAGGGTGGAGATGTCGGCAGTTGGGCAGGGCCCTTTTTCGAAAAGCACGAGAAGGGACGCACTCCCGGCTAACAATTCAGTTCACCGAAGTCCGGTTCCGGGACCCGGAGCGTCGAAGCCTGTAGACTGGAAGGCAGAATGAAGCGCATTCCGTTCACCGTCTTCGTGGTGGTCTGCATTGTGCTGATCGGTGGCAGCCGGCTCGCCCGTGCCGAGTCTCTCTGGCAATATGGGCGGATTGTGGCTGTCAAGAAATCCGTCACGACCTCCACAAAGGCTTGGGTCGTCAATACTCCGCTGGATGAAGAACATACGCAGTACATGATCTCGGTTCATGTGCAGGATCGAATTATTGTTGGCAACTACGAGATCTCCGATACGCAATCGGAGCCGCCGCCGGAATGGACGCCCGGCACCGCGGTGAAGCTTGAGGTTAGTGGCGATTCTCTGTATTTACGCTCGTCGACCGGCAGCTTGCATTTGCATATCGCGCAACGGAAGACTACAGGGCCGATGCCGGCCGTCACTGCGGAAGAAAAAAAACACCTGTCAGAGCTTGATGCCGCGCCGCAGTCCATGGTCGGCTTTTCGAAGGCCGGAGAAGACAAGGCCACCACCCGAGAACCAGCTCCGCCGCCGCCGCCTCCCGCGCCTTCGACGGGCTCGGTGACAGTGCGCTCGACTCCGTTTCTATCGGAGGTGTTCGTGGACGGCGACTCCATGGGATACACGCCGGCGAAGATTGCGCTTGTTCCCGGGAAACACAGCTTCCGCGTCGAGAAGCCCGGTTACCAGGCTTGGACGAAAGAGATGACGATTACGGTGGGGTCCGAGCTGACTCTGGACGCGACTCTGGCGAAAAAGTAGCTGGAATCGCGGCGCGACCCCGGCAATCCGCTCATTCGTCCTGGAAATAATGGAATACGCTTTCGAGTGGTCTGCCGAACACGGCAGAGATTCGGAATGCGGCTTCCAGTGACGGCGAGTATTTTCCCTGTTCAATTGCATTCACGGTTTGGCGAGTGACCTTGATTTTTTCAGCCAACTCCTGTTGCGTCATCTCGCCATGCTCGAAGCGCAGTCGTCTGATTTCGTTGCGAATCATACCCATGTCAGGCACCACGCCGGTATTGGATGATCTGGCAAGCGGAACGCATGATCTCGGCTGTCACCAGAATGAACAGCAGGGAGTTCGTGTTGAAGACGATTGGAGGATCGAACGCGCCGAAAAAGCAGGCGAGCGCGACGCTCGTGGCGAGCCCGGCGTAGGCGACCCGCATGGCCCTGAGTTCGATCAGTTTGTCGCGCTCGTCGCGCGGCGCCTTCGCTTCCCTGGGCGTGAAGATAGCGACCGCGATCGTCAGCACAATCTGTAAGACCACCAGCGCGATGATCGTCTCCAGCAGGCTGCCGAAATGGAAGCCGCCGGCCTTCGGTCCGGCGTGGACGACCGACCAGAAGTAAAACCCATAAATGCCCGACATCGACAGCATTGATATCCAGGCGCTCTTTTCGCGGAAAGACATGAAAAAACCTCCATTTTGTCTACCTTTCACGACATAATGTATTCTATTTTATACTCTGTGTCAAGTATATTTGACTTGCCGAATATGATGTTGCAAATCGCTTACAATTCCCCTTCCATGACGGTCGCGGTTCGTTCTTTTGCGAAGATCAATCTCGGGCTTTACATCGGCGCGCCGCGCGCGGACGGATTTCACGATCTGCGCACGGTTTACCAGACGATCGCGCTGCATGACGTGATTCGGGTCAGCGTCGGGCGCGGCAGTGGGGTTGAAATTCTCTGCAAGAATAAAGATCCGCGGGTTCCGCTGGATTCGTCGAACACCTGCTATCGCATGGCCGAGCGCGTCATGGATGAACTCGGCGCCAAAGGCAAAGTCAGCGTTGAGATCGAGAAGGGCCTGCCGGTGAAGGGAGGGCTGGGCGCGGCGTCCTCGAATGCGGTGGCGACCATGGTTGCGCTGGAGCGGGCGCTGAAGCGCAAGTTGCCGGCTGCGGCTCGACTGCGGATTGCGAGTGACGTTGGCTCGGACCTGCCGATGTTTCTGGTCGGCGGAACGACACTTGGAGTGGGTCGCGGCGAAGAGGTTTATCCTCTGGCTGATTTGCCTTCTCTGCCGATGATTGTGGTGATGCCGGAGGTTGGGGTGTCGACCGCCCAGGCGTTTGCCGACTGGGATTGGCTTGTCCAGCGGGAGAACGCTGCCGAGCTTCGCTCGGCTTCGACGGGCGGGGACGCCCGTCGCTCCATTGGTAATGACGAATTGACTCGACTAGGGGCGTCCGATAGACTGATTGAGGTCGGCCGCGTGTTGTCGGCTTGGCTGAGTGGTTTACCTAACACCGGTGCTCCTGCAAAAGGGGGGAGCCGGGCCGGGAACTTGCTTCTCGACCTTGTCCGTACCGGGATTGAAAACGACTTCGAGAAAGTCGTCTTTCCTCTATATCCCGAATTGCGAGACATAAAAGGTGCGCTGGAGCGCGCGGGGTCGAGATACGCTTCGCTCTCTGGATCAGGGTCAACCCTGTATGGGCTGTTCCGGTCGTCAGCCGACGCCTCGAAGACGGTGAGCCGTCTGCGAAGGCAGGGGCTGAACGCGGTAGCGACCAGTACGTTGACGCGCCAGAAGTATTGGGAAAAGTCGCTGGTCGTCGGTCGCTAGTCGTTGGCATCTTTGGCGTTCGGTTCTGGGGTATGATTTAGTGGCCAGCGAAATGATCGTGCATCTTGGGCCGTCGACTAATGGTAGGTCAAGTGCCTTTGGAGCACTTTGTCTAGGTTCGAATCCTAGCGGCCCAGCCAGATAAACCAGTTCTCAGTTCCCGGTTCTCAGTTCTCAGTAGCGAGATACTGGAGCCCCAAAACTGAGAACCGGGAACTGAGAACTAACCCATGGCTACAGTTGCGACGACTACTGCCGAGAAGGCGACCGCGGAAAAAAAGCCGATCATGGACGAGAAACCGGAACGCAAGCCTCAACGCGCCCGAGTCGATGACAGATTCAAGGTCTTCTGTGGAACCGCCAACGAGGCGCTCTGCGATGAGGTCTGCAACTTTCTTGGCCTGACGCGCGGGCAGGCTCTGGTCACGCGCTTCAAGGACGGCGAAGCGTATGTGCAGATCCAGGAAAATGTTCGCGGAGCCGACGTTTTCGTGATGCAGCCCACCTGCCAGCCGGTGGACATGCACTTGATGGAACTGTTGTTGATGATGGACGCGCTCAAGCGGGCTTCGGCGCGGCGCATCACGGCCGTGATTCCGTACTACGGCTATGCGCGCCAGGATCGCAAGGACAAGCCGCGCGTGCCGATTTCGTCGAAGCTGGTGGCGGACCTGCTGACCACCGCGGGGGCCGATCGCGCCGTGGTTGTGGATTTACATGCGCCCCAGTTGCAGGGATTTTTTAATATTCCGGTGGACCACCTGTTCGCTTCGCCGGTGCTGGTGGATTATTTCAAGAAACTGAACCTGCCGGATCTGACGGTGGTTTCGCCGGACGCGGGTGGAGTGGAGCGCGCGCGCTTCTTCGCGAAGAAGGTAGATGCGGCGCTGGCGATCGTGGATAAACGGCGCGTCGAGATGAACGTGGCGGAAGTAATGAATGTGATCGGCGAGGTCAATGGGCGCACCTGTCTCATCATCGACGACCTCATCGACACGGCGGGAACGCTGGTGAAGGTGGCGCAGGCCCTGGTTCAAAAAGGCGCGAGCACCGTGTATGCCTGCTGTACGCACCCCGTACTTTCAGGGGCGGCGGTGGAAAATCTTGTGGACTCTCCGATCACCGAGGTGGTCGTAACCAACACCATTCCGCTGGCCGAAACGGCAAAGCAAGTCTCGAAGATCAAGGTGCTTTCGATCGCGGGGCTGATTGGACGGGCAATTCAGTCCATTCACGAAGAGACTTCGGTCAGCAGACTTTTTATTTAGAAAGGTCGCTGGTCGTTAGTCGTTGGTCGTTCGCAAACCCTTCTTAGTGCGGGGCGAATCGCGAAAACGACCAACAACCAACGACCAAACGACTAGCGACGATCAACGAAGGACGGAAACGGAATTATGGCTACTGCAACGGATATCAGCATTCTGGAAGCGCAGAGGCGCGAACCAGGCACCAAAAACGCCGCCCGGCGCGTACGCGTCGGCGGGAAAATTCCAGCTGTCGTGTATGGCGCGGGCAAAGACGCGGCTGCGGTGGCGGTCGATCCGCGGCAAGTCCTTCGTATCCTTAGATCGGAGAGCGGGCACAATACGATTTTTGACCTGGCGCTCGACAGCGATCGCGTGAAGGCCATGATCGTGGATTGGCAGTTCGAGCCGATCAAGGGAACCCTGCTCCACGTGGACCTGCAGCGCATCGCGATGGATAAAAGGCTGACAGTCACGGTTCCGGTCGTGCTCAAAGGCGAGGCGGAGGGTGTGAAGACGGAGGGCGGCATCCTCGAGCAGTTGCTGCGGGAGATCGAGATTGAGTGCCTTCCGTCGGATATTCCGAAGAACCTCGAAGTGGACATCAGCCACCTCGTGTTCGGCGTTGAAGTGCGCGTGAAAGACCTGCCGCACAGCGAGAAACTGAAGTTCCTGACCGACGAAAACCAGATGATCGCGCACATCACGACGGTGAAGGAAGAAGTGGTCGTGGCTCCGGAAGTGGTGGCGGACGCGACGGCAACTCCGGCTGAACCGGAAGTCATTAAGAAGGGTAAGCAGGAGGCCGAGGGTGAAGGCGAGGCCGAGGGCGATGCCAAAGGCAAGGCTAAGCCCGAAAAGGCTGAGAAGGCTGAAAAGAGCGAGAAGAAAGAGAAAAAATAGCTACGAGCTGCGAGCCTCGAGCTACGAGCTAAAGTCTAACAGCTAAGAGCCAAGAGCTGATTTGCGTGAAACTGATCGTCGGTTTGGGCAACCCCGGAATCGAGTACCAGTTCACGCCGCACAATCTCGGGTTCTTGACGATCGATCGGATCGCCAACGGCCTCGGGATCGAAGTCAGGAATCGCCAATGCCTCGCGCTGACCGCGCGGGCAGCGATTGCCGGTGAGCCGGCCGTTCTGGCGAAACCGGAAACCTACATGAACCTGAGTGGGCTTTCGGTGCGGGAGTTGGTGGCGGAACATCAGGTCGATGTGACGCGAGACCTGATTGTGATTTATGACGAACTCGACCTGCCGCTGGGCGCCATTCGCATCCGGCAGCGGGGGAGTTCGGCGGGGCACAACGGGATGGAATCCATTCTCGGTGCCCTCGGTACTGACGAGTTTTTGCGCATCCGGCTGGGAATTGCGCCGGATCGTAGAGTCACGGACAGCGTGAAGTTTGTGCTGACGCCGTTCCGCAAGGCGCAGGAAAAAGTTGTCGACGAAGTCCTCGATACGGCGGTGCAGGCGGTCGAGGTGATTTTGCAAGACGGACCGGCGGCGGCGATGAATAGGTTCAATCGCAAGAACGAAGCCGAAGAGTGAGTGGAGTTTGGTCGTTGGTCGTTGGCAAACTCTTACGGCGCGCGATGAATTCCGAACGACTAAAGACTAACGACCGGCGACGGTATTTTGGAGATAACGCATGAATCGTAACTATGAATTGATGTTCATTGTCCGGCCCGACATGGTGGACGAGGATCTGAACAAGCTGATTTCAACGCTCGAGTCTTCGGTAACTTCGGCGGGCGGAACGACCAAGACCGAGGTTTGGGGCAAGCGCCGTCTCGCATACAGGGTAGGCAGGTTCAATGATGGCATCTTTGTGCTGATGCTGATTGACGGAGTCGGCGCCGTCGTGCACGAACTCGAACGCCGCCTGCGTGTGACCGAGCCGGTGATCAAGTTCCTCACCGTGCGCACGGACGAAGAACTGAAGCGGCTCGACAAGATCAAGAAGATCCGGGACTCAAAGAAGAAAGCCAGCGCCGCCCCGGCCGCCGCCGCTTCGGTAACACCAGCAACGGCGGAAGCGGGTACGGAAACACCGGCCTCGGCGCCGGTTTAATTGGCGGCTTCGATGGTCGCGTGATGAATCGGTAGAGGGGCGGGCATCTCGCCAGTCCATTACGAATTCTCAGAAAGCAGGAGCACTATGGCAGAAGAAACAAAAACACCGACCGCGCATGCGGGATCAAGCGGCGGCGAAAGTCGGCCGGAGCGGAGTGGCGGCGATCGCCCCGAGCGCAGCGGTCCGCGCGGTCCGCGTCCCGGCGGAGGCCCCGGTGGTCCCCGCGAAGGCGGCCGCAAGTACTTCCGGCGCAAAAAGGTTTGCAAGTTCTGCGTCGAGAAGATCGAGGCGGTCAATTACAAAGATGTGCGTCTACTGGCGCAGTTCGTGGCGGAAAGCGGCAAGATCACTCCACGACGCCTGACCGGCGTGTGCATGCCGCACCAGCGCCGTCTGTCGAGGGCGATCAAGCAGGCGCGGAATATCGCATTGCTGCCGTTTGCCGGACGCGCGCAGTAGATTCAAGATCGTCGTGGGTCGTTAGTTGTTCGGGATCATCGCAAGCCTTAAGAATCTGCAAACGACCAACGACAAGCGACTAACGACCAGGTTCATTACGAAACGGAGTCATTCATGGAAGTCATCCTGAAAGAAGACGTGCCCAAGCTGGGCACCCGCGGCGAGGTGGTAAAAGTCGCCGAGGGATACGGGCGGAATTTTCTGCTGCCCAAGAAACTGGCGATTGAGGCCACCTCCGGCAACAAGACTGTCATCGAGCAGATGAAGGCGGCTTCGGTGCGCCGCTCCGCCAAGGAAAAGACGGAAGCCGAAGCGCTGGCCAAGCAGTTCGACGGACTCGAAGTGAAGTTTTTGCGCAAGTCAGGCGAAGGCGATCACTTGTTCGGATCGGTTACGGCCGGAGATATTGCCGACGCGCTTGAGAAGAAGAGTTTCCACATCGATCGCCGGAAGATCCAGTTGCACGAACCGCTGAAGACCGTCGGCGAGTTCATTATCGCCGTCAAGCTGCACAAGGACGTGACCACGCATCTGAAGGTCGTTGTCGATAAGGAAGTGGCGGCAGAATAGCCTTGAGTTCGCTGTGCTCGTGTGGGGACGGGCGACTCGCCCGTCCTGCCGGGCGGGACGCCCGGCGCTCCATCAAACATCATACGATCACTTCCCGAAGAACTCCTCTACTTTCCTGAGGTCGGTTGTTCTGCTGTAGCGCGGCAGACTCTCCACAAACACGCGCCCGTACTGCTTTTTCAAAATCCGATTGTCGAGCAGAGCCAGCAAACCGCGATCGTGCAACGAGCGAATCAATCTTCCAAAGCCCTGCTTCAGCGTGATGACCGCGCTCGGCACTTGATATTCGAAGAAGGCATTGCCGCCGCCTGCGTCGATCGCCCTCACGCGAGCCGCCACCACCGGATCGCTGGGGACGGCAAACGGCAAGCGATCGATAATCACGCAGCTCAACTGCTCGCCTTGCACGTCCACGCCCTGCCAGAACGAAGATGTGCCAAACAACACGGCGTTGGGCGTTAGCCGAAACTCCTCGAGCAGCGCCGATTTCGGAGCGTCGCCTTGCTTGAGCATAGGAAATTCGAGCTGGCCAAGAAGGCGGTCGTAGATTTCATTCATCTGCGCGTGGCTGGTGAAGAGCACGAAGGCGCGTCCGCGGGTAATTTCCAGCAACCGCCGGATCACGCCGGTCGCCTCGCTGGCGAACTGTGGCGTGCGGGGATCGGGCAGATCGGGCGGGACGTAAAGGATCGCCTGGTTTTCGTAATCGAAGTGCGAGGGGACGATCAAATCGCGCGCGTGGTCGAGTCCGAGCCGCCCGCGGATGTAGTCGAAAGCGCCGCCTACGGCCAGCGTTGCCGAGGTCAGCACCGACGTTTCCAGCTTCGACCACAGACACTCGCGCAGAATCTGGCCGACTTCAATCGGAGTGGCCTGCAGAAAAACATTCGTTCGTCCGCCTGCGTGCTTTTCGTCGGATGATTTCCGCCGGGCGGGGGCGCCGGGCGCTCCACGGAATCCCCGCCGCTCGATCCAGAAGACCGTGTTCGGATCCTCGTTCTCCATCACGAAGCGAAGTTGTACCTGCAACTGCCGCGTTCGTCGCGTGAGCGGGAAGACCTCCTCCGGCTTTTGCGGAAGTTGCTCCAGTTCCGCGCCCAGCCGGCACAGCGCTTGATTGAGGGCGAGAAATTCTTCGCCGTTTTCTTCCAGGAACTCGCGGCGAGCGTCGAAGGCAAACCGGCCTTCACTCGCGGGCAGGAGCGAAAAAAACAGTTGCGAACGCTCCCGCACCGACTGCATCGCTCCCGACATCTGTGGCGTGTAGAGCTTTTCGCGTTGCAGAAGGAGCTCGACGTCGCGCGTCAATTCGTCCATCCGCAGGTTGCTAACCGAAATCCCAAAGAAGTTGCCGGCGACTTCTTCCAGTTCGTGCGCTTCGTCGAAGATAACCGCCGCGCACTCGGGAAGGACCCCGGCGTCGGGAGCGCCCTCGGCTTCGAGTTTGATGGAGAGGTCGGCAAAGAACAGGTGGTGGTTGACGATGATGATGTCGCTCTCGGCCGCGCGCCGCCGCATCTCGGTGATGAAGCAATGCTCCCATTCCTTGCATTTCTGGCCGAGGCAGGTATCGGCGCGGGCGTCGAGCTTGTGCCAAAGGGCGCTCGCCTCCGGCAGTTCCGCGAGTTCCGCGCGGTCGCCAGTCTGCGTCGTTTTCTCCCACGCGGCGATGGCGCGGTATTGCTCGATCTCTTCCAGCCCGCTGAGCACCGGCTGGTCGGTGAGATCAAAAAGCTTTTTGCGGCAGAGATAGTTGTTGCGCCCTTTCATGTAGCAGACGCTCAGCTTGCGATCTCCTTCGGGAAACAGTGCCCGCTCCAGCGCGGGGACATCTTTGAAGAAGAGCTGCTCCTGCAGGTTCTTCGTACCGGTTGAGATAATGACTCGTTTCCCCGAGCGGATCACGGGCAGCAGATAAGCCAGCGTTTTGCCGGTGCCGGTGCCGGCCTCGACGATCAGGTGGCGCTTTTCTTCTAGGGCCTCTTCCACCGCTTGAGCCATCTGCAGCTGCCCGCGGCGAAACTCGTAGGCGGGGTGCGTTTTCGAGAGCAATCCGCCCGGCGCGAAGAACTGATACAGCGAGGATCCCGCACGCCCAGTCACGGGATGAGATACGGGATGGGATGAGGGCGGCACCGGAGTCTCTATAATAGCGGGATGGGCATCGTAACTCATCCCCGCCTTCCAGAAAGAAGAAACTTGAGCAAGAAAAGACTTTGAGCAAGAAAAAGCCATCCCCTCTCGTCGCCATCGTCGGACGCCCGAACGTCGGCAAATCGACGCTGTTCAATCATCTGACGGGATCGCGGCGCGCCATCGTCGGCGATGAGCCCGGTATCACGCGCGACCGCCTCTATGGCGAGGTCGAATGGCTGGGGCACGAGTTTCGCGTTGTGGATACGGGAGGCATCGTTCCCGACGACAAAGATTTCATACCGTCGGAGATATTCCGCCAGGCCAAGGTCGCATTCGAAGAAGCGGCGGCGATTGTCATGGTCGTCGATGCTCGCACGGAGATCGCTGGGCCCGATCGCGAATTGGCTCGGCTGCTCGCCCGCACCGGCAAGCCGCTCTTTCTCGCTGTCAACAAGATGGACTCGGACAAGCAGGATGGATTGCTCGACGAGTTTCATGTGCTCGGGATGCGGAAAATGTTTCCGATTTCGGCTGAGCATGGGCGCGGCGTTGACGATCTGCTGGACGCCATCCTTAAAGTGCTGCCTGCGAGCGCAAAGGCAACCGCAGAGGATCCTTCGGCTTCCCTCCGGACAGGCACTGAGGTCACGGGGGAAGGCACAGGGGAAACCGCACCAACTGCTGAGGAGCCGCATGAAATCAAAGTGGCTATCATTGGGCATCCGAATGTCGGCAAGTCCACGTTGCTGAATCAACTTACGGGAATGTCGCGCGCTATTGTCTCGCCCATCGCGGGGACCACGCGGGATTCAATCGACGAAGTTATCCAATACAAAGGGCGCAAGATTCGCTTCATTGATACGGCCGGCATTCGGCGCAAAGGCAAGACGCGGCTGATGGCTGAGAAGCTTTCGGTGGTAATGGCGCGCAAAAATATCGAGGACGCCGACATCGTGCTCTTCATGGTCGATGCCACCGAAGGCGCCAGCGGGCTCGACGCTAACATTGCAGGCTATGCCCACGAGAGCGGACGCTCGGTGATTATCCTGGTCAACAAATGGGATCTCGTGGCGAGCGGCGAGAAGCGCGCCATCAGCCAGTCGAAAACCGCACGCATCCAGGACGCCAAGCGCCCCCAGGACCGCGCTCTCTACGAAGAGCGCCTGCGCTACGGACTCAAGTTTCTGGCCTACGCTCCGGTGCTCTTTCTCTCCGCGCACACCGGCAAGGGAACAGAAAAAATTCTGCCGCTGATCGAGAAGGTGGCTGCCGAGCGCCGCAAGCGCATCACGACCGGCGAGATGAACCGTTTCCTGAGGACGGTTGACTTTGAACGCGCCTCCGTTCCGGTGAGCAAGCGCGTGAAAATCCTCTACATGACGCAGGCGGGAGTTGCGCCGCCTATGTTCGTGCTGTTCACCGACCGCGCGGTGAAGCTGCACTTTTCCTATCAGCGCTTTCTGGAGAACCAGATTCGTGCGGCGTTTGGGTTTATTGGCTCGCCTATTTGGATTAAGAATCGGGCGCGTGCCTAGGACTCGTTTCATGAATCGGTCTTGGGTAGAGCACGGCATCGGCAGTGCCGGTCAGTATCTGAAAGAATGCAGCGATGCCGAGGTGATAAGCATTCCTGAAACAGTCAAACGAAGACGTTTCGTAAATGCTCCTGTGCGAATTGGTGGCCTGATGACCATTTTTCGTCAGTAATCGCAAGAAGGTGAAGCAGGAAGCGTTCTCCCCAGTGGCCTTCGATATAACATTCATCGCGATGGACGTTCCCGAACATCTGCCGACAGCTCCCGTTTAGACTAAGAGGCGGGGATTGGCGGCTGGTGGCGAGTGCGAGTGTCTGCGTTCTGTGGTTTGCTTACCTAAACTGGGATGGTTGCTGGTTCCACTGGAACAGGGCGCGATGGCTGGCGGGGTTCGCGCTTCTTTGGCTTTGGCTCCTGCTGCTCTTCGGCCTTGAGACGAAAGGGCGGTTCGTTTTTGTCGCCTTTACCTTGCTTGTCCTTTTCTTCTCGCAAGTCGAAAGCTCTCACGTGGCCGCGGAGTCAAGTGCAGTAGCTACCCGACGTGAATATCGCTCGGCTCTAGAGTCCTACGCGGTCAAGCAGCAGCGCCCGAGTTACCCCGCGAACCCTACCGAACCTTGTGTCACGGTACCCGCTTCGGAGAGCTTATCGCTTTGAGTACGCACCCTCGATCTCCGCGAACCGGACGATTGAGGCTTACGCCATCAAAGCGACTCCACGAAGGCGCCCTTGCGGATGCGCCAGAAGCTTCACAATTGCGAATGACGGCCGCCTCTACTACCCGCTTCAAGAAAGGGCTGCGACGGCTTCTGACGAGCTGCTTCACTCATATCGGACTGCCGGGCTAACTGTCTTGATCAGAGGTTTCATCCCGCAGGGCCTGATGCGATAGCTTTCCCCGCCATGGGAGCATGCCTCCCATCCTCGGTCAGCAGCCCCACGCGGTCGACGCCGGCGATCCGGGCAATTGCAATCACATCCGCCACGTCCTGGAAATCGATGTCGTTGTCGGCCTCGAGGTAGGCGACCCGCTCCACGCGGATGGCGAAAATATCTCTCAGTCGTTCACGCAAGTGGCCCCAGTCCACTTTTTCTTCTCACCATCACCTGCGGGCGTTCTACCCCCGGCTTCGCGTGATGAATCTGGATCACAATTGTTGTTTGTGGGGGCGGGATCGTGGGATCGGTCGACTTGGGCTGCTGCGGAATCTCCGTCTGCAAACCAACGGGCTTCTGCTCGATTACAACCAGCATGAAAACGATGATGAGCACCAGCAGAACGTCAATCAAGGGAGTGACGTTCATCTTTGGACCGGTCGAAAACGGACCACCGCCTGCCGATGAGAATGCCATTTGAATTTCCTCTCGTTAAACCGAATCGGAAATGGAAACCGGCACGCGCGTGTCCTGAAACATTGGACACCTGCGCGATGAAGAGGGTTCCATGGCGCTGAATTTTCCGCGCTTCGCCGCAATCCAGCACAGGAGTTTTCGCCATGACGCATAGCACGGACCTCAGCGGCTAAAGCCGAATCCAATACAATTGAGTTACCGCAGCGCTGAAGCGCTGCGCCACCCAAAATTAAATGCGGTCGAATTTCCTCAATCTCTCATCAAGGAAACATGGTGAAATACATCCCCCGCTTAGTGCTTGGAAGCGTCCTCCTCACGATCACTCTTTTCATGCTGAGCCCGCCTGCGCATGCTCAGGACAACTACGAGATACAGGTCTACTCCTCGGAAGCGACTCCGAAGAATGTCACCATGGTGGAAATACATTCCAACTTCACCGTGGACGGCTCAAAGCAAGTGATCAATGGCGTGGTCCCTTCGAATCACGCCATGCACGAAACCTTGGAGATCACGCAGGGCTGGACTGACTGGTTCGAAACCGGCTTCTATGTGTTCTCGAGCATTCAGCCCGGTGGTTCAGGGGGCGGTGGCTGGAACTGGGTGGGAGATCACATTCGCCCGCGCATCACGGCTCCGGAGTCGTGGCACTTGCCGGTTGGTCTGAGCGTTGCGCAGGAAATTGGGTATCAGCGTCGGAAGTTTGCGGAGGACAGTTGGAGCTACGAGCTTCGTCCGATCATCGACAAGCAACTGGGGCGCTGGTACTTCGCCTTGAATCCGACGTTTGACCGGGCGTTGCATGGTCTGAACACGGGCAAGGGATGGGAATTTTCTCCGAATGTGAAAGTCAGTTTTGATTTCACCAAGAAAATTACCGGCGGCTTCGAGTATTACGGAGGTCTGGGGCCGGTCTCAAACTTCAATCCCATTTCCCAACAGTCGCAACAGATATTTCCTGTGATTGACCTCAATCTTTCGCCGAACTGGGAGGTGAATTTTGGCGCGGGAGTGGATGTAAGCAACTCCGCCGATCATTTGATCGTGAAGTGCATCATCGGACGGCGCTTCAGTTGGGGGCATGAGCACAAGCCGAGCACCGCACAAAAATAGTGGGGTGACGGGCGCCTCGCCCGTCCTTGGGGAATGGGGCTGCCGGGCGTCCCGCCCGGCTCTCCATTAGCGAGATTAGCCGATGGGCTCGGCCGACGGCGGTAGCGGCGGCGCCTGGAACGGCGGCGGAGATTGGGGGACCGGGGGCGATTCTGGCGCAGGAGGCACGGGGGCGGGATTCAGCAGCGCGTCGAGAGTCGGATATCGAGACGCAAAGAAATGGATCGCGTACGCCGGGAAGAAGACGGTGGCGGGAACGCTCACCAGAGCGACCAGGTAAATCAACAGGAGCAGCAGCAAGCTTCCAAAGATGATTGCCAGACTGATTGTGGTAGCGTTCCATCCCATTCCCGCGGCTCTACCGGCCACCACGGCGATCACACCGGGGATCAAGACGACAAGCGCTGGAACGATCGCGGCGATGGTGAAGAGGATTCCCGCCGCAATGGCAAGCACAAGCTTGAGCAGCAGGTAAATGGCAAATCGCCCTTTCTCCAGGCCGATCATCGCCAGCAGGCGGCGCCAGCCGTCGGCGAAGTCGAGGTTCTCGAGAGCCATAATCGGCACCAGAAAATCTTTTGCGAGCGCCTGAATCACGGTTACTGCCAGCACGAACGCTACGAACAGACCCAGGAGCAGAATCACTCCGACAATCAGGCGCGCGATGTGTTGCCGCAGATCTGTCGTCCAGCCCGCGGCGAAGGCGAGGGCCAGCGGTAAGCCCACGAAAAACGCCAGGGACAGCCACGTCGAAACCAGAAACACAAGTTGCCACAGAAAGAATCGGCCGCCGGCGTGCCGCCATTTTCGCCAACCATCACCAATCGAACATTGCCGGCTTAGAACCGAATCAAAGAGGATGAACCGGAATACGCTGTTGAGGTAAAGAAAGACGAGCGCCAGTACGATAAAGGCGAAGATTCCGACCAGGATCAATCCAATGAACTGCGCGATGTGCTCGGAAATGTGTGCGGGAATGTTTGCCCGGTCGAAGGGAGAGAGAACATTCGCCAAGCCCGATGGAAGAAACTCACCATCGTTTTTCTGTGGGACACGAGGCCAGCCGCCGCCGAAGTTAGGAACACCGCATCCGCCGACGTGAAGCTCCGCCGCCAGAATCCCAACCAGCGCCAGCCGGGACCATTGCCCGAAGCGGAACCGAGTGAAGAGTTGTTCGCGCGTGTGCTGCAGGGCGGGCTGGACGGAGTCGACGGCGGAGACGGGCATTCGATCACCTCGAACCAACGCCGCAAAGGTATCGCGCTAAGACTTGCGGCGTCAATGCGGACGGGCGAGACGCCCGTCACTCCCTGGATATTTATTCATAGCGCAGCGCCTCGACGGGATCCAGGTTCGCGGCTCGCGAGGCGGGAATCATTGCGCTCAGCACGCCGACGAACAGCAACACCAGCGTTGAAATCGCAACGGTAAAGAATGAGATTCTGAGGTGGATGTCCGCTTTCCCAGAGTCGTCTTCGAACAGCGGGCCCAGCAGCGGGAGGGTTCCCACTCCCACCGCAACCACATAGGACACCACGATCCCGATGGCGCCGCCGAGCAGCATGATGAGCAGCGTCTCCGCAAGGAATTGGGTTTTGATGTGCCATTTCCTGGCGCCTAGCGCACGCCGCAAGCCGATTTCACGGATGCGCTCATCCACCGAAACGAGCATGATGTTCATGACGCCAACGCCGCCGATCCCGAGTGTCAGAATACCGATAAAGATAAGCAGCACTTGCAGACCGATCGTGATGCCGTTGATGACGGGCCGAAACTCTTCGCGACCGAACATCTGAATCGCCTTTTTGTCGGTGGGGGAAAATTGCTGGCGGGTGGCGATTGCGGCGAGAACCTGCGCCTCCGCGCGCGCCTCGAACTGCGGCGCGATGGGTTCAAACACGAGCACGTCGCCATACTTCGCGTTCCAAAGATCACTCGCTGCAGAGTAGGGAATCCATGTCGACTCGTCGTCGCTGGAAAAGTAGTTGCTCAGTTGAATCTTACGATCCATGGTGCCGATCACAGTAAACCGCACGCCTGCAACGACGACCGTTTCGCCGACGGCAGGGCGTCCGCCGAACAACTGCTCGCGCACGCGCGCTCCGAGAAAAACGACGCGGCGCCGCTCGAGTTCGTCGAGAGAGTTGATCCAGCGGCCCTCGGACGGTTGTTCGTTGCGCATATCGCCGTATTCCGGGCAAACCCCGCGGACGGGCGCCGTGCCGACCATGCGATTTCCATAGGCAATACCCGGGCGGCGCACGGTCTCGAGACACGCGTGGCGCACATAGTTGGCGGTCTCCTTGATCATGTCGACGTCAGCTTTTTCGAGAACGACTTTTTTGCCGGCGCGCTGGCCGCCGGGTTGCTCGCTGGTCTGCTGCGGCCAGCAGATGACGGCGCCTTTGCCGAAGGCGTTGAAGCCGCCGACCAGAATTTCACGGAAGCTGCCACCGTATGCGATCAGCAGTGTGACGGTGGCGATTCCCCAAACGATGCCAAGCATGGTGAGGGCGCTGCGAGTACGGTTGCGCCGCAGTGCGATCCAGGCTTCGTTGAGGATCTGATAGATCATGTCAGCCGCCTGCCTCGTGGCGCAAGGCTTCGATGGGATCGATGGCGGCGGCGCGGCGAGCCGGATACAGGGCGGACAGGATAGCAATGGTCCCGAGAACGGCGAGGGCAACGGTTCCTGTTTGCCATGTCGGCAACAGGCCGGCGAAGAAGTCCGGCATCGGCAGCAGGTTGACCAGCGCACACAGGCCGAACGCGATCATTAGACCCGTGCCGCCGCTGATCAACGCAACAATGAGCGCTTCCAGGAAAAACTGCCGCAGGATGCTGTTCGCGGGAGCTCCGATGGCTTTGCGGACTCCGATTTCGCGAGTGCGCTCTTGAACCGCTACCAGCATGACGTTCATGACGCCGAGGCCGCCGAGAAACAAAGTCACAACGCCGACCGCGCCTAGAAAGTACTTCATGCCATCCGTCATGGTGCGAAAGGCTTTTGCCTCCTGAATCGTGTCCCAGATGGGGCAGGCCTCTTTATCGCGGGGATCGAAGTCGTGCAGTCTTCCCAACACGCGCCGGATCTCTCCCTTGCAGGCTTCGTGGTGCTCGACGGAGCGCGGGACGACCAGCAACTGGTCGAAGGTGTCGGGCGTTCCGGGCGGCTTATCGGGGAATTCGCGCCGCATGGCAGAGAAAGGGACGAAGATTTTGTTGACGTCCCACCCGTCGTAGCTGGAGTCCTGTTTCTTGGACGACATCACGCCGACGACGGTGAAGGGTATGTCGTTGAGGTAGACGAACTGGCCGACGGCCGGACGACTGCCGAATAACTGTTTTTTCGCATCGGACCCGAGAAAGGCCGCGCGCCGGTTTTCGCTGAGGTCATCCTGATTGTAGAAGCGGCCTTCGCTTACCCCGAGACTGCGAATCTCGGCAAACTCCGGCGTCGAGCCGGTTACCGTGAAGGCGGCCGCGTTGTAAGCGGTGTGCGATCGCACCGTGTTCTGCTCCAGCTCCGGGATCGCGTACTGGCAATCAATCGCCTCTTCCTGAAGATGGGGAATATCGGAATCAGTCCAGTGCACCAGGCGGCCGGCCCGCGTGCCGCCAGCCTGCAGGCTGGTACGGCCATGGAAGACGATCATGATGTCGCGGCCTAGGGTTTCGGCCTGTTTGGCTTGGCCGACGCGAAGGCCCTCGCCGGCGGCGACCATCAAGACGATCGAGACCACTCCCCAGGCAATTCCGAACATGGTCAGCAGGGTGCGGACGCGGTGCGCCCAAAGGGTTCGAAAGACGTCCTGGATGAGATCGCGAAAAGACATGTGAAGGTTCGACGGGGCTCGCCGAGAAATGAAAGCGCAGCGTTGCTCCTGACTTGATGTACGCGAAATGGAGGTGCTTTGTTCCGGCGTGATATCGGATTAGGTTGTTTGGCCGCGGAACTGCCGATTCCGTAGAGACGCAGCTTGCCGCGCCTCAGACTGCTGAGGGCGTCGGTAGCGTGGCTTGAAAAGAGTTGAGCCGGAGCCAAGCCTCGAACTCCCTCAGGGCAAGTTCACACTGCAGTCGATGGCGTTCCTGGCGGTCGCGAATCTTGCGGTCGAGGGCGGGCAGCAGATCAAAAGTTATGTTGGCGGGCTGAAAGCTTTTGCTCTCCGCCTGCGTGATGTAATGGACCAGCGAACCAAACGCGGTCGCTCGCGGCGGAGCCGCTGGTTCGCCGCCAGTTGCCAGCGTCGCTGCGTTTATTCCCGCCATCAGACCGGTGGCGATCGATTCGACGTAGCCTTCGACGCCGCAGATTTGTCCCGCGAATAACACATTAGGATGCGCCTTCATTTGCAGGGTTGTGCTCAGGAGGGTGGGCGAATTGATATAGGTGTTACGGTGAATCTGTCCGTAGCGCAGAAACCGCGCGCTTTCCAGTCCGGGGATCAACCGCAGCACGCGCGCCTGCTCGCCAAATTTCAGGTGATTCTGAAATCCGACAAGATTGTAAGAATCGGCGCGCAGATTTTCCTGGCGTAATTGCACGGCAGCATAGGGAATTCTGCCCGTGCGAGGGTCTTTCAGTCCGACCGGCTTCATCGGCCCGAAACGCAACGTATCGCGGCCCCGCCGGGCGATCTCTTCAATGGGCAGGCAGCTTTCAAAGTAATTCAGCTTTTCCCAGTCTTTCTGCACCACCGATTGGGCCGCGAGCAGTGCATCGTAAAAAACGTCGTACTCGTCCTTCGACATTGGACAATTGATGTAGTCGGCCGATCCCTTGTCGTACCGGGCCGCCAAGTACACCTTACTCACATCGATGGAATCGGCTTCAACGATGGGGCTGATCGAATCGTAAAAATAAAGATTGTGGGGTGGCGGGGCTTCGCCCCGCGAAGGATCGGAGCCGACTCCTCCCGCCAAATCACGTGAAGAACTCAGCCGCACAATTTCCCGTGACAGCGCATCCGACGTCAGCGGGCCGGTTGCAATGATGGTGAGCTCGCCTGCCTCGACTCGCATGACCTCTTCGCGGCGAATCGTGATGAGTGGTTCGCGCGA
>Ga0207146_10037_pt1 | contig 35077 bp, 32 predicted proteins | sample Alteio_BWMinHeat_36_FD_153539 | JGI IMG/M metagenome (GOLD analysis project Ga0207146, IMG submission 153539) | Enriched cells from forest soil in Barre Woods Harvard Forest LTER site, Petersham, Massachusetts, United States -... | ecosystem: Environmental > Terrestrial > Soil > Temperate forest >...
CCGGCGGAGGCTTCATCGAGCGCGGCGAGCAAGCCCTCAACGTGCGCGCCGTGGGACTCATGGCCAACACGGACGACATTGGAGCGACCGTGGTGAAAGCGGTCAATGGCACACCGGTGCGGGTTCGTGATCTGGGGGTGGTCGTGCAGGCGCCCAAGGTGCGGCTGGGCCAACTGGGCAAGACCATTCGCCACGAAGACGGCACAGTCATCAATAATGATGACGTAGTCGAAGGCATCGTGCTTCTGCGCAAAAGCGCCGAGGCCGATGCGACTCTCGATGCGCTCCACCAGAAGATCGCCCAACTGAACAACGGCCTCTTGCCGAAAGGTGTGAAGTTCGTCCCCCACCTGGACCGCAGCGACCTGGTGCACTACACGACTCACACTGTGCTGCGAAACCTGACGGACGGGGTGCTGCTGGTCACTCTCATCCTGTTTCTCTTCCTGGGCAATGTGCGCAGCGCACTCATCGTCACCATCACCATTCCCTTCTCGCTCCTGTTTGCTGCGATCCTGCTCGATCTCAGTCACATTCCCGCCAACCTGCTCTCGTTGGGAGCGCTCGACTTCGGCATGGTCGTCGACGGCTCGGTGGTGATGGTCGAAAACATCCTGCGCCACACCGAGCTGGGAAAAGGTAAGAAGACGTTCACCCAGATGATCGGGACCGCAGCGCACGAAGTGCAGAAGCCGGTTTTCTTCGCCCGGATCATTATCATCGTTTCCTACCTCCCGATCTTTACTTTGCAGCGCGTGGAAGGCCGCCTGTTCCGCCCCATGGCTTGGACCGTGGCATTCGCCCTTCTTGGCGCGCTGCTGTTTGCTCTCCTCATCGCCCCAGTGCTGTGTACGCTGTTGTTCAAGGACGACATAAAAGAGTGGCGCAATCCCGTGCTCCACTTCATGCAGGAGCGTTATGCCCGCACGTTGGACTGGTGCTTTGACCATTTGAAATTCACCCTTGGCCTGGGCCTGGCCGCGCTGGCTCTCATGTTGTTCTTGGCTTTCGGCGGCGTGATCGGCTCCGAGTTTCTGCCCCACCTGGATGAGGGCGCAATCTGGGTTCGTGGCACATTGGCGCCCAGCACCGGCCCAACGTCGAGCATCGCGTTGGCAAAACAGGGGAGACTAGTGCTGGCCAATTTCCCCGAGGTCAAGCAGGTAGTCAGCCAGGTGGGACGCCCCGACGATGGCAGCGACGCCAGCGGCTTCTATAACACCGAGTTTTTCGTTGACCTGCTGCCGCACTCCGAATGGCGCTTGCAATTCAAGACGAAAGACGATCTCATCGCCGCCATGGACGCCGAACTGAACAAGTTCCCGGGCGTGGATTGGAATTTCTCGCAGCCGATTTCCTACAACGTGGAAGAAGCGGTCAGCGGCGTAAAGGGCGAGCTGGCCGTCAAACTCTTCGGTACCGAGTTGAAGACGCTGGAACAAAAGGCCAACGAGATTCAAGACCTTATGGCGAAGATTCCCGGCGTCGCCGACCTGGGAACATTCCAGGTGCGTGGCCAGCCCAACGTAAATCTGGTGGTAGATCGCGCCGCCGCCGACCGCTTCGGAATCAACGTCAGCGATGTGCAGGATGTCGTCGAGACCGCAGTCGGCGGCAAGGCGGTCAGCCAGATTCTAATCGGCGAGCAGCGCTACGACTTGACCGTCCGCTACCAGCCGTCATTCCGCAAAACCGTTGAAGACATCGCCAGCATACGCATCCTCGCTCCATCGGGCGAGCGGGTTTCGCTGGGCCAGTTGTGCCAGATCAAACTCGAAGACGGCGCCTCTACGATCTACCGCGAGGGCAACCGGCGATACATCGCCATCAAGTACAGCGTGCGCGGCCGCGACTTGGGCAGCACGGTTCGACAAGCCATCGAAGAAGTGCGCCAGAGGGTGCAACTGCCCGAAGGCTATTATCTCGACTGGACTGGCGAGTACGAAAGCCAGCAGCGCGCCAATCACCGCTTAGCGATCATTGTGCCCATCACGATCCTGCTGATGTCTTTCATCCTTTATTCAGCATTCGATTCGTGGAAATGGGTCGCGCTGATTCTGGCCGTGGTGGCCTTGTCGCCGCTGGGCGGCTTCTTTAGCCTCCTGCTAACCCACACCCACTTTTCGGTTTCCTCCGGCCTCGGATTCCTCGCGTTGATCGGCGTCTCGGTCGAGATCGGCGTGATCATGGTCGAGTACATCAACCAGCTTCGCACCCGCGGCATGAATCCCCGTGAGGCGGCAAAAGAAGGCGCATCTTTGCGCCTGCGGCCCATCATGATGACCATGCTGGTCGCCACCTTGGGGCTTCTGCCCGCCGCCATGTCCCACGACATCGGATCCGATTCGCAGCGCCCATTCGCCATCGTGATCGTCGGCGGCCTGATCGTGGAACTGTTCATCAGCATAGTCATGCTGCCCGCGCTATACGTCTTCTGGGCCAGACCAGGCGACCAGCTACCGCCGCCGGAACTCGGGTTCATCGAAGAAGGCGAGCATGTGGACTAGCGGCTCAGGGTATGAAGGATGCGCTTCTTGACGTCCAGGTGCTTCTTACGCTGGGAAAGACTGCCTGTTTTGAAGATTTGGTGGAGCTAGTCGGGATCGCAGCACATCCCCATGTTGATACTGCGTAAGTTATTGAAACTGCGTTCGGCCACAATGCCCAAATAGGGCACAATAACCGGTCGGTTGTACAAAAATTGTACAAAAATATTCGCGCGATTCAAGAGAAAACTTTCCGACATTACTGCCTATTCTCACGCGTCACTCACTCTACGATTCCGAGTCGGTTGTACACGAGTCTACGAAATCCTCGGAAACTTGCAAGAAGAAACAGGCCAACCGACTATTTCACCGAAACGCCAACGCGAAACAGAAGGAGTGCACGGTCTTTGAACTTTTGCTTAATCTCCAGAGCATCTGCTTCGCTGATTGACAGCCTGTTCCTCCTTAGCGGTCATAGGCGTTGTGCGCAATGCGTTTCGGCCTCGTTGCTCCATTGAACCTGTTCGGGCCGCAACAGGCACAAGGTTCTTCCCTACGCGACGCTCTATAATCAGTGCGGATCTGATTTCCATTCAGGATGTCCTGCAACACAATGGGACCGATAGCGCTTTTTGACAACGAGCAAAGACTAACCGATGAGCACCAGTTGCACAGCATACGCTCTCGTCCGCCACATCGAATCGGCTGAAGACGAACTAACCTTTCGTGATTTTCGACTTTGGAGAGCTGGCAGCCCAGGACTTGTCCGTGACGCACAAGAGTTCTTTCCGGGGATCAATGTACAGCTACACAACGAGTGGATATATGAGCGTCATTACGCGAATGTGCCTCTGAACTTTGGTTCGGTCCCATTCGACGTGCTTGAAACTCTCCTACTTCTGAGGCTGTTCAGGACAGGTGAACTTTCTTTCGTCCGCCACACCGTTCGAGACGCTTCAGGAGAAATCTTGCGGCAGTGGCCGCAAAGGACGATGACCGAAATGTACGCCCCGTACAGCCGGTACTACGTGTTGCAGCGATCTGAGTGCAGTTCATTCGACGCTTTCGCAGATTCACTTCGTCGGTGCCCAGCCTGGCATTCAGCGTGGTTCAAGACTGCACAGCGCTATTTCCTCTACGGTACGGCGAAAGAATTTGAAGTGGAGTTTGGAATCGTCGATCGTGTTTTGGACTACATGATCGCTATGGAAGCTGCATTTGTGCCAGAACGGGACTATGTAGGGCGCCGCTTGAGGGAGCGAGCAATGAGTGTGATACACGAGTCAGAAAGCGCGAAAGGAGTGTTGAAGAAATTTTACGATGTTCGCTCAGACATTGCGCATGGTGCATCAATTGGGGAGGATCGCATCAACTTCTTGAAAGATAAAATGGAAACCATCGAATCATGGGTGCGTCGCTCTCTGGTTGCTGCGATACAAACTCTTTCTGCGGATGAAGCTGTAAGAACTGAACAGTTGAAGCAGGTCTACGACATCAGCGATGCTGATCGGCTCGAAACGGTGCGCACTGCGGCGCATCAGGTGAGACCAGCGTCATTGAAGAAAGTACTCGTGAAGGCCCTCAATGACATTATTGGGAAGCAAGGATCGGCGCTGACAACTTCGACACAAAGCTCGCAGGAATGCGCCCTCACTCGATGGCTGCGGAAATGAACAGCCCTGGCGCTTGAGGGCGCATTCACACCCATATTTGCATTAGGAGGCCGCGTGAGTCTACGGGGGAGTCTCCTGGTAATGCCGCTGCTCGCTTGTTGTGAATGCGCTGTGCACTCCAGAGCATTGCGCCCGCATCAATCACATCTTCGGCAATACGACTGTGGGTCTGTACAAGGGATGCAATGTCGGGAAAGTGGACCGTAAGCAAACTGATTCTGTCACGTCGGCCACTCGCGGTATGTTTCGAGTTAGCGAGAGCCTTGCCGCCATTCATGTGAGCAAAGCTTACCTCTGGATGGCCTTCTCTGATTCGTGATTGAGTTTCAGGAGTCAAGATCGCGTCAACTTCCTTGATCTTCGGCACAATCGCCCAGGCTTGCCTCGTAAGCGACTTCCCTTCAATTTGCAGTCTCAACTTACGTGCCTCGGAATAATCGGCACAGTTGAGCATTGGACGAAGCGGCGCTGTAAAAACACAACAGGCCCTTCGCTTTAGCAAGCGGCGGGCTTCCCGGTCTGCCAAACGCGTACCGCTGTCCAGAAGACCAATTGGAATATCAACCAACACTAGATCATACTTGCGGTCGAGCACACTCTGAAAATCGGGTGCCACATCGAGCGCAACCTGTCCGCCGTTGGCCTCCGACACTATGACCCAGCCGTTCTTGCAACCGTCTATCCCGGCAGCGGCCATACGGCGGCTACCTTGGCCACCCCGAGATCAGGGTTTTGCCGTCCAAGAACAATCGATCTTCATCGATTGCCTTTAGGAGCCAACCAGTGCGGGGGCACTTGGCGAGAATGGCGTTTGCGGCGCTTAGTCTGGCTGGTATGTCGTCAATCGACCATCCCTGTCGGTAAAGGCTAAGCAGGGCGCGGACTCGTTCCCATAGTTCAAATACTCCGCTCTTTGCAATCACCCGGATCGCCCCCGCAGAGGACTTGGCAGCCGCGTCGATTGTAGTCAGATGGGTGACAATTGTTCCGCGTATTGAATATCCGAGATGCTCAAATTCTGACATTGCGCGGTTCAACTGGTTGTGTGCTTGTCCCATGTGATTCGGAGTCACCTCTGCCCCGGCTGTGTGCTCGACCTTGGCCTCAAACGTGATTAGCTCCTTGGAATTTCCAAACGTGCCTCTCCACCTGTTGTCGGTTGCGGCCCGGTACTTTGGTCGTGTCGCTTGGTAGCCAAGCAGATTGCCAAGCTTTTCTAAACCCTCGCAGTATTCTTCATGCTTCTGACTATTAAGGCACTCGGCTACCCTCTGGCAAAACGAATCGAACTTTGCCCCCTTTGAACCCATCATTTCGAGGTGATCATCAAAGCTTCTGATTAGAGCCGCAGCGTATTCATTTGCAGGCGGCTGGGCCTTAGCGGTTTTTGTACGCGCCCGATTTACTGACGCTCGCAGGCGGTTGAACCACGATGATATGCCGCCGCGCTTAATCGCTTCGTCTGCTAGTTCAAGCGCTTTCGCACGTGCGGTGGGGTTGCCGAGGAAGGATTGAAGAAAGACAGCCTTAGCCCAATTCCACTTCCAAAAAGCGCCTGTTTCCATTAGGTTACCAGACTCGCATACGGTCCAGCACTCCTCGAATCGATCAGCAGCCAAATCATAATTCTGATTGGCAAAGAGCGCAGCCCACCCAATAACTTCATTGGCAGAGGTGTCGACAAGGGGCGGAGCCGGCTTCGGCGTTGGAAGAGCTTCACTATACCGCTGGAGTTCTGCGTCGTAGCTCGAAAACTCCTCCTTCAGAAAAGATCGAATGAGTCGGCAGAGATCTTTCTCAGGGACCTCAGCAAGATCCTGAGCCATGTCTATTTCTGCCACCATATTGGAAGGGATGCCTTCCCGGTTTGCATCACGTCCAAAGTGCGTCGCGAACCGTTTGTCCGCCAGGACATAGACACCAAAATCAGAGTCCTCCCTGTTACATCTTCCGAGCGCTTGCACTATGCGCTGGTTCAGTCTTCGCCTCATGAAACCAGCATCACGGAGATATGCGGAAATGAACTCTTCCTGAGCATTGATCGCTCGTGGCAATGTCGTTAGCACAACCAAACGACACTCCCCTCCTCGAAAGTCCATGCCATCAAAACGGCCACCTACAAATAAGTGGCCTTTGTCAGAAGCCTTGAATTGATCGATTTCGTCACCAAGTGCCGTCAGAACCCAAGTTGGATGTCCCACTAGCCCGTTTCCGTTGAGCCACTGGGAAACAATCTCCTTATATTGCTCCGCCTCGGCTTGACTGGAACAGAGCCAAACACTCTTGGGGTGAATTTTGAGCACGGTGAGAAGAGCAACTTCGAGACGGTGTGGAATGTCCTTTTCCTGCTCTTCCAAACGATTCATCACAACAAGTCGTCTTCCAGCTGTTTTCTGTGCATGTGCCTGGTCAACCGGAATTTTCACTATTGGCCGAACACCAAGACGACGGCTAAGATCACCGGGGTCCCCGATTGTTGCGCTTACGTACAATCGTTGCTTCGTTTCTTGGTAGTGGCTGAATCCAACGAGGGGATAGATGTAAGGTCTGATCCAGACCTGGTCCACCCCAAAATAGAAATTTGCCTCTCGAAGAGAATTCCTCATACGCTTCCAACGGAAGGCCAAGTCGGTATCAGTCTTCAACTCTGGCGATGCATCAACGATCTCCCGTATGCGGTCTACAATCGCGTCCTGGTCGATGAAGGAAAGCAGCTCTGGCGGCGTTCCTGAACTGGAGGAACTTGGAGCGAGAGCGTCGGAAAGAACGGAGTACTCGGGAAAGCGCTCTTGTACCTCCGAAACGACGGTCTTAAACAGCGTCTCGTGTGAGTGCCTACCAATCTGGACTGAGAAAAGTGAATGAAGACAGTGTTCTGCTAGATGTGCGTCATCCATCACAAGGAGCTCCGCAGGATCAACGGCTGGGTTCTGGTTAAAGTAGACCCAGTAATTCATGATTCCGATCTTCTGGGCGCGCTGGTAGGCTCTTATGTCAGCGGCAGGTATATCCACTCGCCTGCCTTCCATTAGGACCGAAGGAATCTTCAGAGCCTCCGCCTCCTGCTGCATCTGACGTGCCAGCGTCTTATTGGCGGACAGAATCGCAATTTTGTTCCCGTTCCTTCGCCACGCTTCCGCGATGAGCAGAGCAATCAGCGTTTTACCCGCACCGGTCGGTAGTTCGATGGCTACGTCGGGCTTCGGTTCATAGGTGCTGTACTGGTCGAGGATATGGCTCTGAGCAGGTCTGAGCTTCTTGAACTTTCTGGAGCGGAACGAGGCAAGAAAAGCAGAGTAATCTTGGATCAAAGCCATTTAAATTCCAGTTCTTTCTCTACGGACGTTTCCTTGTGAGGTTAGTGTCCCATGGTCACCCATATTGTACGCAACTCGGATTGGAAAGAGCCTTGCCCGGCCTGGGGGAGCACGAGGGGCGCGGCCAGAGCGCCCCTCGAAAATTTTGGGCCAACAAGAAAAATGCCCGGACGGGGCCGGGCATTTCGAGAATCTAGCGTGAATGTTGGTCTCAGGTATCGCCCTTCTGCTGTCTGACGAACGCTTCCAAAAAGCCCTGCGCTTTCAGGTTGGCGTCCCAAATACGAGCGAAGACAGTGTGCTCGCGTTTTAGCTTGGGGTTCAAGAGGGTTCGTCCCTCTTGAACAGACGCGGAATATTGCTCGACGCCCACATAGTCATTCCGCCAGTAGTAAGGCACTAGATTCATTTGTTCGCCGAGTTCCTCTGCCTCAAAGATCATTTCAGGGTCGCGCATCAAATCACCGTTCTGTTCTCCATAGTGAGCAACGGAGATTGCCGGCAGACCATTCGGGCCGCGTTCCTGCGTGTCTTCGATGACGAGAGTCATCCACGGTTCGTTTTCGATGCGGATATGAAATCCAGCCTGAAGAGGGGCAGCAAGTTCCAAGATCATGGCAACCGTTCTCATTGCTCTACCTCCGGCGTTGCTGGGGTGTTCCCCGCATCCTTGGGGCTGATTGCCCCAAGGATGACGGTGGAAGTGCGCTGTACTACTTCCAAGCTCTCTTTCAGCAGGTTGGCATCACCGTGGTAAAGCTGGATGTAATCGCTGGAACCAGTTCCGGTCTCAAGTCCCAGAGCATGACAGACCACAAAGGCCACGGCTTCGGCTTCGGTTTCCCGCACGGCCTTGGTTGTCAGAGTACGGCGCTCGGCTCTGTGCAACATCTCATGCGCGAGTTCGTGCACAAAAGTTGCCAGAGTTTCGGACGGTTCCAAGTCTGGCAGGATGCGAATCAAGCCCCCGTAAGACATGCCCCGAGCGGGTGCAATCTTGTCTGAGTATTCCAGCTTGATTCCCTGGCCAGTCGTAAACTCGGCCAATCTGTCCAGTTTGTCGCCTACTTCGCCCTTGAACGTGCTTCCAAGTGCTGACAGTTCTGCGCCTTCGGTCTGGCCAACATCGAACACGTACACGGCACGGAAACCAACTAAACGCGGCTCTGGCTTGTCGGTTCTTGCATCACTTTGCTGGCTCTGGTCGCCGTCGCTTGCGTTGCGCTTGTAGCCAATCAACGGAGCAAAAATCATGATTCCCTTTTCGCCGCGTCTCACTCTCCGGCCTAATTCGTTCCATGCCCGAATGCCTGCAACTCTGCTTGCGGTAGGACGCTGGCTGGCAATCAAGAGAATGTTCTGGAAGCTGTAATTGTGAAATTGCGCCATTGCCGTAAGGTAGGAAGAGAGTGCTTCACTGTGTCCCGCTTCCAAAGCCTTGACCAGAGCGTCAATGCTGGCCTTAACGAGTTCCTGATTGTTTTTGTTTCTGCTTGTATCCTTCAATAACATTTTTAATCCCCTTCTATGAGGAGGCGCACCCATGTCAAAACAAATTTCTTTTGTTGAGTGCCCCCGCTCCATGAAAAAAGGCGAAGGAGGGCTAGGGAGGGTTCAGTCACAGGTCGAGCGCAGCGAGCCGGAGGGAAACCTTGACGGGTTCCTCCCTAGCCCGTATAAAGCCGTCTGAAGCGGGGGCACTCGATAAAAGAAGAAATTTAGTTACTCTTCCGAATTGCTTTTGCTAGTGATCTCGAAGACGTGTTCCATTCACTGATTCGCCATGCTTCTATTCGCACTTTGGAGGTCCTGTTAGAGGACCGGTGCACATTGGGGTTCTCAGTATCAGGTCGGTGCTGCAATCTGTTCCTCGGCTTCGAAAGCCTGGGGGTTAAACGCAGTCACCGTGAACACGGAATGTCTTCATCATCTCCTGAAAGTCATCGTTAGAACAGCCCACTACAAGGCAGCAAACTGAGAGCATAATCATGAGCTAACGGAAGCGGTCGCTGTGTTGTACAAAGGATGGTAAGTGTCGCCTGTAACCCAAAGTCGATGGAGAAGGACGGCTAATTTGCGGGCCACGGCAATGATCATTCGCTTTTTGGCATTTTTCCCATCACGCTCGAATTTTCTTGCTGCCCAACGCTTTAGATCACTATCAGGACCGAACGGCCCGAGCAGGTATTGCGCACATTGCACAAGCAGAGAACGCATTTGTTTGTTGCCCGCCTTGCTGATTTTGAGCTGAGGGTCTACTTCGCCAGATTGCCGGCGACGTGGCGTCAGCCCCAGATAGGCCGCCACGTCTCGGGAACGCCTGAAACGATCAGGATCACCAATGGTAACCACAAACTGGAGCGCAGTAACAGGACCAACTCCGCTGATCTGGCGTAGTCGAGCGGTTTCCGGATACTGGTCCCGCGCTATTTTTTCAATCCCCTTGTCAAAGGCAGTGATTTGCCGGTTCAAGTGCGAGATGGTTTCCAGCAATGGGATCAGGCTAGGTTTTAGGTCATCTGGAATGCAGAGGTGGGCTTTGGCTGGGAATGTAGATGCTCCCGCAGCTGGGACCCGGAGACCGACTGATTTCAGCATGCCACGCACGGCATTCATCAACCGCGTTCTTGATCGCACCAGAAGATCGCGAGCTCTTAAGTAAGTTGTAGCGGGATAACTCTCCTGGCCACGATGGCTAATGGGGGAGAGTAATTTAGGATCAACGCGAGCCAGACGCGCGAGCATTTCCGCATCCAAGTGGTCTGACTTACGGATGTTGTCTGCAATCAAGCGTAGATTGCGGGGATTGGCTATGATCACTTCGTGGCCCCACTCGGACAAGGCCTGGCTCACCCAACGGGAGTGGCCGCCCACCTCAATAGCGATCCGCGCTGGTGGAAGATCTTGAAAATGACGGGCCATGCCCTCCAAGGTGGATCGAACGCGGCCCTCTGTCAGCACATCTCCCTCCGGACCCAACACACAGCAGTAGCTGAAACGATCACCGAGATCAATTCCGATTGTGATCCGCTTGGTTGCTTGAAAACTGACTTGCAAGTCGTGGCCCTTGGCCAACATGCCGTTCTTTGCCATTGAATGCCCTCCTGGCCCAGCGTTGTATCACACACGCTAGCGCCTCCTCATCCCATCTGTTCCGCCGGGTAGGCTGTTTTTGTCTTTCACTTGAGCGGCAGCGAGACAAAAACAGTTACCGGCGGACACGGGGAAAACGCAGCGTAGCGAAGGGTGGCAGGGCGCGAGCGTCGGCGCGGTGAGTGCGAAAACGCTTTTGGGTTTTGTTTTGGCGCGAAAGCGGCGCTTAGACCTCGTGACCGTCCGAGCCGTGGCCGAACGGCGACCACCCGACCGAAGAGGAGTGAACAAAAGCCGCCAAAGGCGTACCGCTAGGCTCTTGATCTCAGTCCAACCAATGTCGGTGACCTCGGCTTTTGAGGAGCACTTGCTCTGAGACTAGCCTTATGTCTTGTAAGTAGGTATAAAATCATTGGTTTCCTGCGGCAGTGCGCTGGATTTGTGCTTTCTCCGTGTGCTCGGAGTTCTTGTAAAGATGCCGACCGAATTGGAAGTAGCGCTGAAATCCGAACCCGCACCGAAAACCTTGCCCGTTGGGCTGCCCATAGCACATTTGAGCGTACAACGGTGGCTGCGGTCCATCCTGACTGCCGGGCAACTTGAGCCGCGACAATGCCACGTCCTTCGCGAAAAACTTCTCTATCTCTCCTACGGTGGTGTTTTTTTTCGATCTTCCACCCCAAATACTGAGAATGCTACAGAGCTACCCGTTGCTTTCGTATTCTCACCCGTGGCGCTGAGTCTTGTTTCAAAGCTATTCCCGTTTGATTCAGGCGCCATGGCCAGTGGTAAATTCGGCCCCAAGTGGTCTCGTCGCTTAAAACCATTTCAGTCACGATTCAGTGTGAACACTAAGGATGCACTGCGAGATGCTGGCCTGCTCGTCTATCATTTATTCGAAACAAATCGTCAATATCTCAAGGGCGAGGCGTGCAGTGATGGGTCTGGCAAACACGAACCATTTCCATTACTACGAGAATTCCTTACCGCCGACCTTTCATCGATTCAGGTCGATCACAGACAGCGAACAATTGAAGCGATTGCAGAGGTCGAAATAAAACTCCGCGACACCCTGGAGTGGATCGGCGTTCCAGAGATCGATATTTCAAACGTGCAGAATCGGTTGTATCACTGGACGAAGCCTCGAATGGTCGAGATTCATTCGTATGGATTTCGGAAAAACTTTCATCCGCGTGAACTTGCTGCGCAACTTGAACTGGCTGCACACGACTATGTTGTACGAAAGTACGCCAATTTCCAGCAATGAAGAAGAAAACCACATTTCAGCTTATCGGCCATGATTGCCCATTGGGGAGTTATCCTTCGATTGTCGCGCCCGTAATTAGACTGAATGGGCAAATGGCGGTCTTGTATTCGGCTGGGAACGGTCCCGAAATCCAGCCAATATCTGAGAACGCCATGTATGTGGTGCATTCCCAAGAGACAAGCGGCAAACTATCGAATTTCGACTACACCAGAGATGGGCTATTCGCGTTTGGAGAACAGTCCGTTGTTGTCTACCAAGCCGGGCGAGAGCCCGAGTTTTTTTCCCGTCTACTTCGGACTCCGGAAGCCAAGGCGCTAGACCCGTTTTACCGCTTCTCACTCGCAAAGGAAACCGGCGAGGCCAGTATGATCGCTGACGCCCGCGATACCTGCCTCCGACTACTAAGGGCAAACAATCCTAGGTTCGTGGAGCAGTGGCTCAAGACTGCGCCTGATGTCACTTCCAAAGGCATAGCCACTGCAAAACTATCGTCGGATCTGACCTTCTTAACAAACGAATCCGGTAACACCTTGCGGGATCGTTTCGGAGTGCTGCTTGGTGACGATACCCGTTACTTTGACTGCCTAGTTGGATATTTTTTCATCAGTGGCTTTTACAGGCTGTATCCCGCGCTGGAAAAAGTGGAGAAGATTCGCATTTTAGTCGGCCTCAAAACTGACAGCACGGCTTATCAACTCCTAGAGCAAGCGAAGGAGCAGGGAGAGCTGGCGCTCAAATCGCACGCTTCGACAAGAGAAAAAGTCTCCGGAGATGTGCTGGCGGAACTCGAAAGTGCGCCGGATAGGGCTGATATCGAAACGGGCGTTCACAAATTTGTTGAATGGGTGAGGTCAGAGAAGTTGGAAGTCAAAGCCCACGCGACCGAGAATTTGCATGCAAAGGTGTACATCATGACCTTTGCAGAAGGTGATCGCGATAAAGGCCGGGTGATAACTGGGTCCAGCAATCTGAGCCAATCTGGACTTCAAGACAATCTTGAGTTCAATGTGGAGTTGAAGAACCGCGCAGACTATGAGTTTGCCATTGCTAAGTTCAATGAACTCTGGGCCGTCGCTGTGGACGTGTCGAAGCCTTATGAGGACACGATCGTCAATCGGTCACCATTTGCCCAGTTCACACCTCACGAACTGTATCTAAAATTCCTTTACGAATATTTTCGAGACGAAGTGAACCGGCCTAGTGAATTGGAAGATATCTATGTTCCGACCAACTTCAAACGGCTGAAATATCAGGAAGAGGCCGTCTTGAGCGCGAAGAAAGTGCTCGAAGAATATGGGGGGCTGTTCTTGTCGGATGTCGTCGGCCTCGGCAAGACCTACATGGCAGCACTACTGGCCCAGCAACTCAATGGGCGCTCACTCGTAATTGCACCGCCGCATCTGCTAGACAAAGACAACCCCGGCTCGTGGCCGAACGTCTTCGGCGATTTCCGGGTGCCGCACACTGATTTCGAATCCCTCGGGAAGCTTGAGGACTTGCTGCAGCGAGATACCTCGAAGTACGCCAACGTTTTTATTGACGAATCGCACCGTTTTCGCACGGAGACAACTCAGACTTACGAAATGCTTGCGCAGATCTGTCGCGGTAAGCGCATCATTCTGGTTTCGGCTACACCGATGAACAACACGCCGCGGGACATTCTGAGCCAGGTCAAACTGTTTCAGAATGGGAAAAACAGCACGATTCCCAACGTTCGCAATTTGGAGACTTTTTTTTCCACCCTTGAGAAAAATCTCAAGGGGCTCGACCGTCAGACGGACCGCGATCAGTATTTCAATACCGTACAAACGAATGCCAAGGCGACCCGTGAGCAAGTGCTCAAACATCTAATGATTCGGCGCACGAGAACCGAAATCATGAAGTATTACGGCGAGGACCTCAACCTTCAGGGCCTGAAGTTCCCGGATGTGGCTGACCCGCAACCGTTGTATTACAAATTCAGCAAGGGTGAGAACGAAGTCTTCCTTGAAACGATCCGCCTACTGACAAAAGAGTTCACATACGCTCGCTACAAGCCGCTGACGTATTACGAGGGCGACATTGAGGAGCAACAAAAGCAAAGCCAGCGCAACTTGGCAAAATTCATGAAGATTTTGCTCATCAAGCGCCTTGAAAGCAGCTTTCATGCGTTCCGATTGACCCTCGACCGCTTCATTCGGTCCTACGAGCGCGTCATCGAGGAATTCCACAAAGGTCACGTTTACATCAGCAAAAAACATATCAACAAAGTGTTCGATTTATTGGAGAGCGACGACCAAGAAGGGATTGACAGGTTGCTCGAAGCTGAAAAAGCTCAGTCGTTGGAAGCAAAAGAGTTCAGCGCTGATTTTATCCGGGACTTGGAGAGTGATCGCCGGATTCTCCGGCAAGTCGCCGATCTCTGGAAGCGAATTAAACGTGACCCCAAGTGGGATGCTTTCCGTGACGTTCTTCGTGGGGAGTCCAAGCTAAAGAAGAGCAAGTTGATCATTTTCACGGAGTCGAGGGAAACCGCCGAGTATCTGGTCGAGCAGATTAAGAATGAGGTTGAGCATGATGTCTTGCTGTTCACCGGTAGCTCCGAGGAGGCTGTTCGCAAAGAAGTCATCGCTAACTTTGATGCTCGTGCTTTTCATCCCAAAGACCAGTACCGGATTCTCGTCGCTACCGAAGTGCTTTCCGAAGGTGTTAACCTTCATCGCTCCAATGTCGTGATCAATTACGACATTCCCTGGAATCCAACGCGGCTCATACAGCGGGTTGGGCGCGTCAACCGTGTCGATACGACGTTCGATACCATCTACACCTACAATTTCTTCCCAACGGACGAAAGCAACGATCTCATCAAACTGAAGGAGGCCGCCGAAGCCAAAATCCGGGCGTTTATAGAGATGCTGGGCGCGGACGCCCGCTTGTTGACGGAAGGAGAAGAGATTAAGTCACATGACCTCTTCGCGAAATTGACATCCAAGAAGACAATCACAGGTGAGGACGAGGAGGAGGAGAGCGAACTGGAATATCTGACTGAGATTCGGGACGTTCGCGACAAGCACCCAGAAGTATTTGCTCGGATCAAGCGATTACCCAAGAAAGCACGCTCTACTAGGCAAGTCACTCAAGAAATGACAAGTGGTGCAAAAGAATTCCCCTCACTTTTAAGTTATTTTCGTCAGGGGAAGCTCGACAAATTCTTCCTCGCCCAACCGACGAGTGCGGCTTCACTTGAGCTAGACTTTTTCGCTGCCGCCAAAGTTCTCAAACCACTCGATCCGTCTGAGAAGCGCCAATCTATTCCGTATGACTTCTACACTCTTCTCGATAAGAGCAAGGCCGCTTTTGCCCAAGCGACAAGTGCCGATTTGGATGACACGACTCCAGCACACCGGGGAGGCGCGAACGACGCCTACATATTGAAGCGTCTCAAGGCGAATGAGATTCGCAGATATCACGGATTCACGGATGATGACGAACGCTACATTCAGGATGTTATCCACCTGTTGACCGACGGGGCGCTGCCTCGGCCAACGACGAAGAAGGTGGCGGAAGCCCTCAAGACGGAGATCGAGCCGCTGAGGGTGCTGGCTGTTCTCCGAAGGGACATCCCGGCGCTATTCTTCCAAGCTACCCGTGCGCAACAGAACCCGCACGGCCTCAGCCCCCGCGAGGTGATTCTTTCCTCGTACCTGCTGGAGGCTAAATGAATCGGGACCAAGCCCGTACTCTCATCGAACAAACATTTCCGCATGCCTTCGACAGCACTCGCTTTGGGAACTTCTCGCGCAACCTTCTTAATCACATCGACGAAACGAAAGCGCACCGTTGGAATACAACCTACGTCAAGGACGCCTTTAAGGAGCACATCCAGCGCTACGAGAGGCTGGGCACATATACGTCGCCCGAGAAAGAGACACTTGATGTTCTCGTGGTTCACCTGACCAGTGAATCGAAGCTGGAGCGTGCCCGCACAGCTATCCGTAACTTTGTCGCTGATCATCTGAAGACTCGCGACGAAAAGGATGCGGCCCTCGTAGCTTTCGTTTCTCCTACGGAGAGGCAATGGCGCTTTTCCTACGTCAAGATGGAGTACGCCACCATTGCGCAGAAGTCAGGCAAAGTGGGTGTAGAAACCCACCTTACCCCGGCCCGTCGCTTTTCTTACATCGTGGGCGAGGGCGAAAGCTGCCATACAGCGAAGACGCGTTTCCTGGATCTGCTCGAATCCACCGACACGGACCCAGTACTCGCGGATATTGAGGAGGCATTCAGCGTCGAGGCTGTCACGAAAGAGTTTTTCACCAAATACGCCGAACTGTTCGAGGCGATTCATAAGGCGCTCGCGAAACTGACCGATACGGACAAGACAATCCGCGATGAATTTACCACTAAAGGTATCAACATCATCAATTTCGCCAAGAAGCTCATGGGCCAGGTCGTCTTCCTGTACTTTCTACAGAAAAAGGGCTGGCTCGGCGTCGCCAAGGGACAGGACTGGGGTGCCGGCCCGCACAATTTTCTCCGCAAACTCGCCAACGGTAGCTTCGGCAGCTACCAGAACTTCTTCAACGATATTCTGGAACCTCTTTTCTACGACACACTGGCCACCGACCGTGGGCATGAAGCATGGTGCAACCGGTTCCAATGCCGCATCCCCTTCCTCAAAGGCGGTCTCTTCGAGCCGCTTGGCGACTACGATTGGCGTAAGAGCGATATCATCCTGCCCGACAAGCTGTTCACCAACACCACCTTTGTGGAGGAAGGCATCACCGGTACCGGTGTTCTTGACGTGTTCGACCGCTACAACTTCACCGTCAATGAGGCTGAGCCGCTGGAAAAAGAAGTTGCCATTGACCCTGAAATGCTCGGCAAAGTCTTTGAAAACCTGATTGAGGAAAATCGACGGAAGGGGCTGGGCGCGTACTACACTCCGCGAGACATCGTCCACTACATGTGCCAGGAAAGTCTCGTCAACTACCTCGATAGGGAGCTGAATAAAGAGAAAGACACTCTTCTTCGCGCAGATATTGAGACCTTTGTACATCTTGGCGAACAGATCTCACACTACGAAGCCGTTGAAGCGAAGTATCCAGTTGAGATGCCCAAGAGTATCGAGCAACATTCCCGCCAAATTGACAAAAGCCTTGCCGACATCACCATTTGCGATCCCGCTGTGGGGTCCGGCGCGTTCCCCGTGGGAATGATGACTGAGATCGTGCGCGCCCGTTCAACTCTTACACCATACTTCAACGACACTTACGAGCGCACGGCGTATCAATTTAAGCGCCACGCTATACAGAATTGTCTCTACGGGGTCGACCTTGACGCGGGCGCGGTCGAAATTGCCAAACTCCGACTTTGGCTCTCCCTCGTTGTGGACGAGGAGGAAACGAAGCAAATCAAACCATTGCCAAATCTCGATTACAAGATCATGCAGGGTAACAGCCTTTTGGAAGAGTTTGATGGCATACAACTATTTGATGACAAGATCATTGCCTCAGAGTCGCCAGATAGCCACACCCTTATTGCGGATCTGAAAGAGCGACAAATTGTTCTTCAGAGGGAATACTTTTCACTTCACTCGCAAGGCTTGTTAACGCATGACAAACAAACTGAGCTTAAGACTTCACTTGAGACAATAGCGACCCAACTTAAGAATCGAGCTAAGAAACACACCCCGCAAGCAACGAGTATTGGACTGTTTGATATTCACAGCGAAGCTAGTCGAAAAGCAGCGGAACTAAAACAATTGCACAAGCAGTTCTTCGAAGCTACCCAGAGAAAACAAAAGGAGGCGACAAAGCAGAGGATTGCAGCACTAGAGTGGGAACTTATCGAGGCAACACTCAAGGAGAAAGGCAAGGCTGCTGAACTCAACCGTCTCCAGACATTCAAGCAAGCAGAGACGAGGCCATTTTTCCTATGGAAGCTTCACTTTGCAGAAGTGTTTTCAGGAGAAGGGCGGGTTTGACGTGGTAATTGCGAATCCTCCCTGGGTGTTTACAAGAATGGGTGATTTTGAAGAAGATTTCAAGCGCCACATTCTCGACAAGTACTTGCAAGACCTTGTTGGTTCACAGACCGGGAGGGCGAAGCAGTCGGGAAAGGTAAACTTGTTTGCCATTTTTATTCTACAAGGTTTGAGAATTGCAAAACCATCGGGCCATTTAATTTATATTGTTCCGAATACATTTCTGCGCGCGACCGTGTATGACGGCGTCAGGAAGTCATTACTGGATAGCTACACGATAGCTTCTATTGTTGATCTATCCTCTGGAAGATTCGAGAACGTCACTGCTTCGACAGTTATCTTGAATCTCGCGAATCGCAGAACCAAAGAGAACGAGACGATAAGAATCGTTGGGGACTTTTGCCCAGGGAGACCGCAGCACTGGGAGGAACTCCTACAGGACAGGTTCTTAAAGAATATCAGCTACACGTTTAATATTTTCGCCAATCAGTCTCTCGATGTCCTGTTGAACAAAATTGAGAGCGGCGGCAGCAGGCTTGATCGTTTTGGTGGGGTGTCTTGCGGCATTGCGACCGGGCCAGGTAAACAGAAGTTTATTGCCGATAAACAGTTAACGCAGAAACACAAGCCCCTGATAGAGGGCAAGGACGTAAAGAGATATAGGGTTGACTTTAGAGACAAATATATTCTCTATGATCGAGCGAAGCTGCACCGCGCGAGACGAGAGTTTGTTTTTGTCGAAGGAAAAACTCGTAACACAAAGAATTAGCGGCGGTTTGCGCCCGCTCGTAGTTGGGTATGACGATAGACAGTTATACGCATTCAACTCAACGAATGTGATTGTCTGCAAAGACAGGGATGGTGTGTCGATAAAGTACTTGCTTGCATTGCTGAATTCAAAGACATTGAATTGGTACTATGTAACGAAGTTCACCAATAGATCTGTGCTGACGGTCAACATTTCGAAGACGTTTCTTGAGCAATTACCCATTAAGAGCCCAACGGCCAAACAACATAAGAAAATAGTCGATGCGGTCGATGAAATCCTGGGCCTGACTTCCAATAGTAAATATGTGAATGACGCTAGAACGCAGGTCGTCGTCCGAGATTGTGAAAACAAGATAGACGATCTGATTTATCGGCTCTATGGTCTGACCGATCAAGAACGCGCAACCATCGAAGCGGGCACCGAGACAAAGCTCATGCTTTCCGGAAAGAAATAGCTTTGGGGGAACTTTGCTTTGCCGCTACAGACGTGCAAGGTCTTGCTGGATTCGGGCGAGAATGTTGTCCAAGGGAATTTGCCCGCGATAATAGAGTGGAGCCGTCTTTGAGTATTCCGTCTCGAATTGTTTGCGGACGTTTTCGTCTTCGATGGTGAAGGCCCCACTTTCTGCGACGTTTTGGTTCAGAGACTTGAAACGCTTCTTTTTGTGCTCCAAGTATTCCGGAGTGCCAATGAATTTCTGCACGGCTTCCACGTCGAGGAGTTGATGGATGTCGTAGTAGTGTCTCAGGAAATTCGTTGGGAGTTTCCCCGCCCCTTTGAACTGGCCGTATTTTCGAACCACAGCCTGGACCTTTTCGACAAATGTGTATTCGGGGTTGTAGCAGGGGATTTCGAGAGCGCGGTTGTCCGCGTATTGAAGTTTCTTGGCGTCGGCGAACTGTACGACCCAGGAAGAGATTGTGACGGCGCGGTTCGGAGTCGTCTGATCAAAACCGACTTCTAAGAGAATCCCGTCCTTAAGGCCGGGGATCGAGCCGAAGAGGGTTTCGTAGTGTAGCCTGAGACCGGCATTCCTGAGTGTTTTGTCGTCGTATGTCGTATCCCTTTCGACTGCCGTGATCCCTGAAATCTTGATCTTGTCACGCAACCTCTCAAAAAACTGTCGCCTAGATTCGACGTGTTGGTGCCTTTCGTGGCTCGGATTTGTATCAACCTTCAATCCGTCGAAGGTTTCGATGCGAATGTCGATGTCTTCGGAAAAGCGATGAATCACGCCGAAGCCCTTGGAAAGCGAAGTGCCGCCCTTGAGCTCAAACGTTAAGCCAAGCTGCTTGAGCCCAAAGACGACGTGCATGATCCAGTAGTCCTTTTCCACGAGAGCCGGATCATTGATTTTCTCGCTGTCTGCAACGGTCTCAACAAGAGCTTTGAAATCGTCCCTCTGGTGCAGAAAAGACTCAGTCGGCATGTTGCAACATCTCCTGGAACTTCTTCTGCGTGGAGTATTTGCCGTAGAGAGAAACTGCCCGTGAAAGCTTTCTCGCATCCATCTCTTTGGCTTTTTCGCGAACGCGAGAAAGGACGGCGTCCTGATCCTCAGCAAGTTGGTCTAATTCATTAACGAGATCGACCAGTAGAAACTCTGGAGAGAGCTGCCTTGGAACGTTGAATCGGCGCTCGAAAGTGACCATTCGATTGCCGAGTGGAAACGTTCCATGCCGTTTCTGATTGTAGACAACCCGCTTGTTGTAGAGCTGCGTTGTCCCGAGTCCCAACTGGTTGTAGGCATTCGGCGAGGTAACGACAAAATGGTTTGTTTTCAAGAATGCCTTGACGAGCTCGTGCTCGTCCGCAGGAGCCTCCCCAAACTCAAATTTTCGCGGACAGTAGTACAAGCCCGTACGTAGCTTCTGGAGAGTCCCGTTATTAGTCAGTTCTTTGAGGTGTCGATCGACGCTCTGGGACCAGGGCAGAAGATCCTCCCTGCGGTAAACCCGTCCAGGGCGCAAATGTCGCTTCAATTGGTCTAGCGTGCTAGTCTGCATCGTCCCTGATCCTCCACATTCCGTATGGTACGCTCAAAACGGGGGGTATGTCAATTGTTTTAGTAACGTTTCATGCATTATGTCTTGTAAAGTAATGAATATAAATGTCTTGTAGTATCTCCTACTGCACTATCGTATATAGCATAATTGACTTGTATCAGTACGACATAATCGACTTGTACTGGCACGGCGCAAAATAAGTTCGTGGGGCTCTCAGCGATTCAGAGCTTCAAGTTTGCATTCGTTTCTCTCGCTGTCGAACCCTCGCATCGCTACGATCTCCGAGACTGCACGCTGTCCTTTAGTCCTGCCGATGTGAACCAAGAGGTCTACGGCGCTGGCGATGTTCGCCATAATCGCCCGGTGCGGTAGGTCGATTCCGCTCTGCAAGACGCAATCCGCGAAGCGAGTAACGGCTTGGCGGGCAGAATTGGCGTGAAGGGTACAGAGACTTCCTGCATGTCCTGTATTCAACGCTTGGAGCAAATCAAAGGCTTCCCCGCCGCGCACCTCACCGACAATAATCCGGTCTGGCCTGTGGCGCAGAGATGCTTTCAGCAGATCGCGGACTGTTACTGCTGATATCCCGGCTTGTTCACGGCGCGTTTCAAATCGCACTAGGTTGCTCTTGCGAATATTCAACTCGGCGGTGTCTTCAATGAGCAGAATCCGCTCATCATCGGGGATGGAATCAGCCAGGATATTCAAAAGTGTCGTTTTGCCACTTCCCGTTCCTCCACTGATTAGGATGTTTTGACGATTGCGGACCTTCTCGCAGAGAAACTCGGCGGCGTCCGCGATCAATGTACCGTTTTCAATGAGGTCAGCCATCGTGAAATGCCTTGTGTTGAATTTGCGGATCGTGAGCGTGATTCCATCAATGCTGCATGGCGGAAGAACTGCTGCTACACGGCTTCCGTCTGGAAGGCGGGAATCCAAGATTGGCTTTTCTTCGGAGATGTCGTCTCCTAAGCGGCGCGCGATGTTCTTCACTGCCGCGCAGAGAGCTTGTTCGGAAATGGTGATGCCGGGAACCGCAACAAGCTGACCGTGCTTCTCAACGAAGATCTGCGAGCCTGCGTTGACCATGATTTCGGAAATGTCCGTGTCCAGGATCAGGTGTTCTATCGGCCTCAGAAATGGCAGGATCGTTTCAAACTGCATAAAGCCCCTTCACAACAGCCCTTTGGCCATTTGGTCGAAATACGAGACATTGGGGTCGAGGTAATAGGGCTTCAGATAGCAGATCGTCGCCGGCTCTGGGTTCAGGCCGTCATAGGGAAGTACAACGGCCTGAGCGTTGGCCAGCTCCGCCAGAAACTTCTGGCTGAAGCGGTAATCTTGTCTCATGCTGTAGCTCTTTGAAGCGCTGATGCTGCCCCGGTCGGAGACAGTTTTCCCAGTCAGCAGACTCAGTTTTGAATCCTGACCAGATTCAGAAATGTTGAAAGTCACGAACGGTTTATCTTCCCGGCCACACAATTCGCTGGCGAGCCGGGTCGAGAAGTCGTCTGATAGCGCCAGGAATATCTTGGTGCGGAACGTCTGGAGAAGCGTTCGGTAACTTTCGCCGGAGAGCGTTGACTTCAGAGAACTGATGCTCTGCGTGGCGACAATGGAAACACATTTCGATTGGCGGGAGAGACTGAAGAATTTCTCGTCGCCAATGGGATCGCTCTCTCCGACTGTGGCGAAGGTCTGGTATTCGTCACAAATTAGAAAGATCTGCCGGAAGTATTTCTGCTTGTTCCGTTCTATCTCCGGGATACGAAGCAAAGCGGCTCGTTGAAAATCAAGTTTCAGCATTGTCCCGAGAATTCGGGCGAGGCCCGCGTTCAGGGAGATCGGGAAATTCAGGGCGCATATCTTTCCCTGTTCGATCAGCCAGTTGAAAGATGGGAGCGGCCTGCCGTAAGGATAGCGACCGTGCTCATCTGGCGTGTTGAGCGCGGGATCGTATGTCTGCTTGGGTGGACAGAAAACCTTCTTCACTGCCGGGTTGATGTCGAAGAGCGAGAGGAAAATCGAGACGCCTTCGACAATCGAGCTGCGAAGTTTCTTTTCCAGCCCCATCCAATCATCGAAATACCAGCGCTGAACGGCTTCCAATTGCTGTCGCTTAATGTCGTCCAAGTCAGAGGGCGGTTCGACCGTGATTCGTTGGCATTCGGGCCTGGTTTCTTGTTTTGCGAGCAGTTCGTCGAGTTTGGCCGATGCCGGGGCCTTATACAACTCACGTTGCTCGTCATATATGAAGCCGAACTCCGAGAACGTGCTGGCGAACTTTTCGTTGCCGTAAACTTCAGGTGTCACGCAAACATACTCTCGGGTGTCGAACCTGCCCTTTCCTTCCTCAATTCTCTTTTCCAGCTTTGGCGGCGAGATCGCGCATTCGTAAACGTCAAAGAAAGTTACGTAGTTATAGAGCACCTTATGGAGAAGGATGATGTGCTGAAGCATGTTCGTGTATGCCTGCTGCCAGAATGGTTCTTTGCCACGCCCGTACAAATTGTTCAGGAGTGAGGCCACACTGTATGCCAGCGCTGATGAATCCAAATCGTTATGCAGAGGGTTGTAGCGGTATTCCGAGTCCAGGGCAACTTCCACGTAGTCATCTTCGCGGTCATGTTGGCGGGCAATCTCCCGGATTTGATGGCAGAAATCTCCTTTGACTTCCAGGACCAAACCGCCAATCCGCTTTGCCGGATCATCCGCTTTATATGCGATCAATTGTTCTGCGAATGGCCGCATACAGCAGCTTGTCTTTCCCGTTCCGATAGCGCCGAAGATGCCGATGCCGGTAAACAGGCCCTTCTCTGGAATCGTCAGCCATTGGGGATTGCTGCCGGGAGCGATTTTTGTCGGATGATGAATTTCGCCAATTACTAGAAACAGATCTTCCCTGAAACTCGGGTCGGGATACGGCGGTAGCGAGCTTGTCTTCTGTTTCCGCCTCCGTCCGTAGCTCAGGACGTACACGCCCGAAAGGGCAGTCGAGTAAATGAAAAACGGAGTTGTGAACAGAAACAGGGTGTAGCTCCGGGCAAGAACCGAGTAGACGAGCGGCTCCTTGAGGGCAATGTATTGCAGATACAAATTACCCTGGGGGAATGGATAGGCTGAGAACAGAATCAGCCCGGTCAGGCCCGCAAGGATAAAGCTCACAAACGTTCGAGAATTCGCAACTCTTTCCAGCATGACGGCTCACCTCTTCGCGGCGCTGATCGGGACAGCTTTGTCCGGGATTGCAGTCGCCGCATTGTGATTTGGTTCTGTAGGAACTCGTTTGCGCGGGCCACGCCGTGGCTGGGCGTCATTCTTGTGGGTTTCGTACCACGGCGCGAATTCCGCGTCGCTTTGAAACAGGAACTTCAAAGCGCCGGAAACAACCTGGTCGTTCGTGGCACCGCTGAACCGGCAGTACGCCCGCAATCTCTCCTGCACATCTGTTTCGATTGCGGCTTTGACTTGAGTCCTGAGTTGTTTTCTTTCGACCTGAATAATTGGCATGTGAATCTCCTTTTCAATTCATTTGCGGTACTGCGGGGAGCGACCTCCGAAGCCGGTCACGGACACGCCGCATTGGGCGGCGGGTGGGGTCGCTCCCCGCATTACCGCCTGATTTGAGCTTTTCTGTTCCTGTGCCGTCATGCTGGACAACTCCTTTGTCCTTAGCTCCTTATACTGGTCACTGGTCTGCCGGAAGTTGGGCGGTCGGTTGGGCGGTCCCAGAAACAGCCGAAGCGCCGAGGCGCACAACATTTGGAACCGCCAGAAATGTCTCAAACTGCTGCCCTGGATTACCCGCAAAGATCTGAGGGTCTGATTCCGGCAGCTTGCCCGTTCCCTTCCAGCTTTGGTATTGGCTTTCATGTTCGGGGCCGGAATAAAGCTTCAATCCCTGCTGCCAGTCAATGACATCCCGATGGGCCAATTCCTTAAATCGCTTTTCTTCCGCCATTCTCCGCAGCCAAAAGAATTTGGCCAGTTGTTGCTTTTCGCGTCCACGTTGCGCCGCGGACAGGCTCCTGACGAATATGTCGCGCGCAAATTGGAAGCTCTGAGTGGAGTTGGAGACGAATATGAATTTGAAGCTGTCGCCCAGCGCTTCAAACAGCGGGCGGTATCTTTGGACGAAAGACGTGAACGTTTGCAGTGAGCGAATATCGTCTTCAATGTATGTGAAACTCATGACTGTCGAATCTCCATCTTGAGAGAGGAATATTGGGAAGTGTTCAAAGAAATAGCGGCGCGTCTCTGATCCCTTGTCGCCACGGAAGACCTTCGCGGGCAGAACGTCCTTACTGATTCGACGTTCGACGGTCAAGTAGTCAACTTTATCGGCCTCTTCTTCAAGGTATTGCCGGTCGAGATTTGCCAGCACGAAATCCAAACCCAGCAGTCTTACCGATGCCTTGTCCAGCAGCCCGTAGGGTCCCGGCCTGCGATGGCGGGAATTTTCTCTTCCGAGTGCTGCATACACAGTTCGGGAAAACAGGTGATAAATCTTCTGTGTGCCGCGTTCCGGCAGATGCTCTCTTACGTGCTGTTTACGGATTGCTTTCTTAATGAAATAGGTGGCCGGTCCCCGGCCAGCAACGTCCACAAACTGGGTGAATTGGCGTTGCAGAAAAAAGCCGGAGTGGACGGCGACAATGTAAAGGAATTCGGCTTCTCGTTCCGTATAGTTGAACTGTTTCAGAGCGGTGATAGATTGAGCCGGGATTTTCATAATGACATCACCTCGCCTATCAGGTCTTCGCCGCGTTCGGCAGACCTGCCGCGATAGTCCTGGTTGTAGAGTTTGAATCCAGCGGCGACCTTGGCCGCGATCTGCCGGGCCTTGTAATGTCCGGTCACGCATTCCAGGTCCACCTTGCATTGCTCCTGCTCTTGGGACTCGTATTCAACGCGAACGTCGGGGATCTGGATTTTGCCTTGAACGATCTTCAGTCCGTGTTCTTCCACGATTTGCTGCCGTTGGCACTCTCGTTCTGCGGGAGAAAGATTCTGAATTCTGGCGAGTTGGCGATTGACGTTCTTCTTCAATTCGAAATCGAGCACAACCCGCTTTACGGTTCCACCTGATTTGGCAATCTTTTGCGCCTCCTTCTGATACACCTCATAAATGGCCGCGTCGTGGCGCAATTCCCGCTTCTTCACGATTCCTGAATAGAGCGATTGTTCCGCGCCGGAGCGGAGATGAGTCTCAGTCAAGTTCTTTCCTGATCTGGTGAGGGACACATAGCGGTCTCTGCCTCTGGGGTTAGGCAGCACCGCGACAAGACGCTGGTCGGTCAAGTTGCGCAGGTCTTTTCTGAAGCGGTCTTCATCGCCGCGATAAACGTGTTTTTGCAAGGAGACGGCGGTAACGGTGCGGAAGGTGCCGATGTCCCGGAGCATCGCCGACTGGCGGGGACTCAGGTGATAATTCTGCCCGCACACGCGGTAGACAGTTTTTCCTTCCTGCGTCCGGCTGTCGCGATGGCTCTGCTGCGGAACTCGTTCTCCGGCTTCGCGGTGACCTTCCGCAGGCCTTAGGGTGTCGTCATTCAATGAACGGCCCATGCCTACTCCTCAGACCGTTCACGAATTTCAGCCGAGAGATCGTCCCCGCCGATTCTGAGTTGTTTGTCCACGTAAACAAGTTTCTGGCCGGTGTGCTTCAGAAAGAAGCGCCTGGCTAACAGGAAGAACGCTGCGAACAAATTGCCGAAGAGCAGTAGGGCATAAAGGCCGATAGCCCAGCCGTAATTGTGAAAGATTGCCTGCCGGTAGGGAACCAGGAACTTGAGGCGGTCCATCAGGAGGAAACAGAAGGCCATGAAGAGAGTCAATGCCAGGAGTAGTGCGTTGCCGATCATTGCTGCACCTCTGCGTACTCAGACGCAGCAATGTGGTCTCTGACTCGGGTCGGTTGAAAGGAAACAACGCTATTGAAACTGTTGAATGAGTTTCTTGCTGGAAATCAAACGGGCCGGCAAAGTGCCAGCCCGTTGCTGCCCCGAATTGTGAGATTATCCCGATGAGTTCATGTTCTGTAATTCATACCATTCCTTTGTTCGACCCATTACGCGCCTGGTTCGACTGCTCAAGTTCTAGTTTGATCCACGCTGCAAGCTCTGTGGGACAAAACCGGACAGCACCCTTCACATGAAAACACGGAATGAGTCGAGCCTTCGCCATCTTGTAGATGTGCTGCGGGGTAACACCCAAAATCTTCGCCACCTCAGAAACTTTCAGGGCCTCTTTGCGGCTTTCTAATATTTCGATCAGTCTCATGGCTGTCAGACTTTTGAAAAACCGTCGCGGTCATCTCAAAAGCACCTCCGATCCAATCGGCCAGAATTGTCTCGATTGAAAGAGACACGAATACACAACAAATGCCAACACGCTCTGGGGAGGAGAGTTGCTGGGGTGTACCTCCTAACTTTGGCTGACGCCGGTCGCGCTTGGAGACGCCAGACCCAAAATCAGGAACACAAAACATCAGATGCGAGTCTACCTCTTAAAGTAAAGCTTTAAGTGTCTCCAATTTGTCAAATCTTTGTTTCTGCTACGCCTCTGCCGTTAGACCTCTTGCGTCGCTGCCCCAAACCGCCCGTCCGGCGCGGCACTTAACGTGTTCAATCATTTTCAACAGCGTGAGTTAAAGCCGCATTTTGACTTGCGCCGCAAAACTATTAGCAGCCCTCCCGCGTCTGAGTGTGCATACGCGCAACAGACACGCGCGTTTTAGGGATGTGAAATATGAAAATGATGATCACAGTCATGTTGCTGCAATCCGGCAGTAGCCCCTGGGAAAACGCGGTCACGCAGCTTCAGAACGCTTTCACCGGCCCGATTGCCAAGGGCCTGAGCCTTGTCGCCATTGTTGTTGGCGGTTTGATGTTCGCCTTCGGGGAAGGCGGGAATAAGCGAATGTTTGCCGGGATCGTCTTCGGCATCGGCATGGCGATAGCAGCGGTGAACTTTCTTAGCTGGCTCTTCCCGGGGTCATAAGGCCAAGTGAGGCATGTATGCAGGCAGAACGCCGGATCAACGCCACGCACAAGGCAATCAACAAACCGCTAACGATTCTGGGCGCGGAACGAAAGCTGTTCTTCGTCGCGCTGATCATGGGCGCGGCGACCTTCAACCTCTTCGGCAGTCTGCTAGGCGGACTTCTGCTGTTCGGGAGTTTGTTTCTGATGGCGCAGTGGGCGACTCGGACGGACCCGCAGATCCTGCGCATTCTGCTTAACTCCAGCAAGTTTCGCCGCGAGTATGACCCTGCGAAGTATAGCAATCCGAACGTGCGGGTGATTGACCATGCTTAGGCTGTCCAAGATCGTCAAGAGCTACAAGGAGACGGGTGCTCTCAACGAGAACGTCAGCATTTACGGCTTTCTTGATGGCGATGTTTTCCTGACCAAGGGCGGTGATGTCGGCGTGGTGCTGAGAGTCGAGGGAGTCGATTACGAATGCTTGGATCACAAGCAGACGGACAGTCTGACGAAGCGCCTGGAATCGGCTCTCCGACTCTTGGGGCCGCAGTTCCGTGTCTACCAGCTCTTGTTCAAGTCCAGCGGTGAAACGATTCCTCATGGCGCTTATGACAACCCGGTCGTGAGGCAGGCGGTTGATGACCGGACGGCCTACTTCGAGAAGAAGGCCGGCGAACTGTATTCCCTGCGGATTTACTACGTGATCCTGTACGAGGGAGCCAGGCATCACGCCAAACTGAGCAGAAGCATACAGAGGCTTGCGTCTGAGCCGAAAGAGGCAATTGAGGAACTGAAAGGGTTCCTCAGCAGCAAGAAGCAAACGATCCTGATTGGCAGCGCAGTTGAGAAACAGCACCGGCTGCTTCTGCATCAGGTGCGCAGCCTTATTCTTCAGCTCAGCGATTTTGTAACGCTTGAAGTGAGCAGCAGGCAGGAAGCGTTCACCGTCCTGAAGCGGCTGCTGAATTTCTCTCCCCTGAAGATCGAACATGCGCGGCTGAAGTACGACACGCATGTGGACTACTACCTCGCGGACTCCGCGCTTGAGTGCTATCCGGGGCACCTTCTGATTGATGACTGCTACGTGAAAGTCCTCACCTTGAAAGAGCCTACCGCCCAAAGCTGGCCTCTGATCCTCCGGCAATTGCTGGAGGTGGGGGCCAGCTACCACATCGTCACGGAATGGAAGGCCCAGGACAATACGGCCGCCCGCAAGCGCATCCAGTCGATGCGCCGCCACTTTCATAACAGCAAAACCTCTCTGTTCAGCCAACTCAAGGCCGATGGTTCTACGAATCCCGGCGACTTGCTGGTGGACGATTCCAAGGAATCGCTGGTGCGCAGTCTCGGTGAATGCCTGAAAGAAATCGAGTTGAACGGCAATTACTTCGGCGAGTTCTCGCTTACCGTGGTCGTGTACGACAAGAGCCTGTCAGCGGTCGAAAAGGCTTGTGCCGAGTTCTACAAAGTCTTCTCGATGCACGATGGCCTGCTCTTCCAGGAACGGTACAACTTGCTGAATGCGTTCTTTGCGACTGTGCCGGGAAATCGGCATTTCAATCTCCGTTATCTCTGGCTGCTGAATGCGAACTATGCCGACTATTCATTTCTGTTCACGCTGCACACGGGAGAGCGCCGGAACAAGCACCTGAACGCGGAGTATCTGGCAGTTCTCGAAACCAATCACGGCACCCCCTATTTTCTCAATCTCCATTACCAGGACACAGCGCACACGATTGTCCTGGGCCGTACCGGGTCGGGAAAGTCGTTCTTCCTGAATTTTCTGATAACGAATTTGCAGAAGTACGCCCCGTATACATTCATTTTCGACCTGGGTGGAAGTTTCCGCAGCATTACGCAGCTCTTCGGGGGCGCTTACCTGAAGGTGAGCGCCGAGCACTCCGGCTTCACCATCAATCCGTTCTCGCTTGAACCGACACGGGAGAATCTGAATTTCCTGTTCTCTCTGGTGAAGGTGCTGGCCGAAGGGCGCGGCCTGAATCCGCTGACGCAGGCAGAGGAAAAAGACCTGTATGCGCAGATTCAGAACCTCTATGTCCTGCCTGCGAATTTGCGGACTCTGAGCGTTCTGGGGAACACCCTGCAGAAGTCCCTGGCCGTCAAGTTGGAGAAGTGGGTGCGTGGCGGCCAATACGAACAGGTCTTCGACAATGAGAAAGACACCCTGACGCTCTCGCGGTTCCAGTGTTTCGATTTCGAGGGGATGGACCGCTACCCCGAACTGATTGAGCCGTTGCTCTTCTACATCCTGCACAGGGCGAATGCGTCTATCTGCAACCCGGAAGAAGTCACCACATTCAAGGCATTCTTCATTGACGAGGCATGGCGCTTCTTCGGTCATCCGACTATTCGGAATTACATCGTCGAGGCTCTGAAGACCTGGCGCAAGAAGAACGCCGCGATGATTCTGTCCACGCAATCGCTCGATGAGTTGGACAAATCGGAGATTGTGAACGTCGTCATCGAAAGCTGTGCGACCAAGATTTTTCTCGCTAACCCGGACATGGATCGGGAGCTGTACCGGGGCACCTTTCACCTCAATGACAACGAAATCGAGATGATCTCAACCCTCATTCCCAAACGGCAAGCTCTGGTGAAGCGTCCTGATCTGGCGAAGGTGGTCAATCTTGAGGTGGATGAAAAGAGTTATTGGCTGTATACCAGCGACCCGAACGAAAGCTTCAGGCGTGAACAGGCTCTTCGGGAGCACGGGTTTGAAAAGGGGTTGGAAATTCTGGCAAGGAGTCCTCTATGAAAAGAGCAATCGCAATCGTTGTCCTCGCGGTCCTGGCGGTTTCTGCTGCCGCTCAGAGCCGCGAAGCACGAACCGTCAAGTACGCAGCCAAGGACATTGTCCTGATTAAGGCCAAGCTGCGTTACACAACACTGATCGTTCTGCCTCAGAACGAGAAGATCCTCGACTTTGTCACCGGGGACAAGGATTTCTGGGTTGTCGAAGGAACCCAGAACTTCTGCTACATAAAACCCGCCAAGCAAGGCATCAGCACTGATGTCACGCTGATTACGGCGGCGGGCAATGTGTACTCATTCCTTGTGAAAGAGGTCGGGGAGAGCGATGAGCCTGACATAAAGGTCTTCATTGAGCCCAAAGACCAGTCCATCGTCCAGGCGATGAATGCCCCGCCTAAATTCGTGCCGTCGAGCGAAGTTGACGGGTTGCGGGTGCAGGCCGCAGTCGCCACGGCCCATGCGGAGAAAGACAAAGAGACATTTCGGGCAGACTACCCGGTTAAGAGCCTGAAATTCGAGTACGGCTTTGACAAGGACAAGAAGCCTTTCCTGGTCTCGGCCATTTATCACGACGACAAATTTACCTACATCCGCTCCTCGGCTCAGGAAAAGCCGACCCTGTACGAGGTAAAGGACGGATCGCCGAATCTTATCAACTTCGATCTGAAAGACGGCGTTTATGTCGTTCCCAAAGTTCTCGATTCCGGCTATCTCGTCATCGGCAAGCACAGGATGGATTTCAAGAGACAGGAGTAACGCGATGTCGCAAGCCAATGAAACTCAAAACACGGCGCCCAATGTCCAGGACAAACGGAAGCCTGCTCCCGGAGTGCTGCCGAAGAACGCTCAGACATGGGTAGTGATGGGCCTTACCGCGGTGATCATGCTCATGCTGTGGATCTCCGGACCGGCGAAGGGGGCGAAGTCGGCGCAAAAACCCGATGCCGCAAAGACGGATACGGTAGTGGGACTCAGCCCCGCAGAAATTGGCGCACGTCTGGAGCAGGAACGGCGCGAGCAGCAAATGCCGTTTACACCTGCCCAGCGTCTTTTGAACCGGCAATCGAGGCCTGGTGATTCTGCCCCTGCTACTGGTAACCAAGAAGCCGCTACGCCGGTTGATCAGGACCCGATAAGGCAGGACATCCGCAAGCGCGAGTACACCTCGCGGTTTGCATCCAGTGTGTCTCTCAGCTATCGCCCTCCCCAAGTGAATGAGTCCGCAAGGGCTGCGGTGGACCCCTCAGCGCAATTGCCGATGGACTTGTCGGCGCTGGACTTTCCGAATCTCCCTCCTGGGCTGACAAGTACCGCAATGAGTCCGGCGCAACCAACGGCAGCCCCGGCTGAAACACGGCGCAAGAGAAGCAATCCGAATTTCAATGAGGCAAACGGAAAAGACTATGTGGTCTTCGAGGGCACCGGTCTTGAAACGGTGCTCGTAACCCGTCTAAACGGCGACTTCTCCGGGCCGGTCATCTGCATGTTGACCAGCAATATCTATTCCCATGATGGCCAGCGGCTGCTCATTCCTGCCGGCACAAAAGTCCTGGGAGAAACCAAGCGGGTTGAGGGTTTCGGCCAGACGCGCTTGGCTGTAGCTTTCCACCGGCTCATCATGCCGGACGGCTATGCGGTCGATCTTGACCAGTTTCACGGTTTGAACCAGATCGGAGAGACGGGCCTGAAAGATCAGGTGAATCATCATTACCTGCAAATCTTTGGCGCGTCCATTGCTGTCGGCGCAATCGGGGGCTTGGCACAAGCAAGTACAAATACGACCAGCCTCGGTGCGCCGCAGACTGCGACGGACGGATACCGGCAAGGCGTGGCGGCAAGCTTCGCACAATCGTCCACGCACATTCTGGACAGGTTCTTGAACCTGCTCCCAACCATAACCATTCGAGAGGGTCATCGCGTGAAGGTGTATCTCACGCAAGACCTCCTCGTTCCCGACTACGCACAACACGAGATGCCCTCGAATCTCTAAGGAGTAATTATGAAATACCGAATCGCATTGATATCACTCTTGCTGGCTCTTACGGTCAGTCCGGCCTTTGCTCAGTTGGGCAATGGCATCGTCTTCGATCCCACCAACTACAAGAGTGCCGTGCTGCGCTATTTGCAATTGCAGCAGCAATTGCAGCGGCTCCAGCAGACGTACAACCTCCACATGCAGCAGTACCAGTTCATCCAAGCGCAGGCCCGGCAGATTCAGAACATGGTGGCTCGGTATCGGGCCGTTCCCTCGCAATGGTCGAATCTGACCGCGGGCAACACGCTTGGGAACACTTCCCGGTGGGTGAACGGCATCAACACGGGCAATTATGGAACAGCCCAGCAGGGCTATGGCCAAGTCAATCGGCCATTGGGCAGCCCTGCCGGAGTCAACACCTCTGACAGCATGAAACAGGCTTATGGCCTCGAAGAACTTTCGGACGGCTCTACCATCAACGGCATGGCCACGATTGGCCAGTTAAGAAACAATGCACAGCAACTTGAACTTCACATCAAGCAGCTCGAAGACGATTCGCTCTCTTCTGCGGCTGACCTGAATACTCAAGTCGCGGTGCTGAACAAGATCAACGCAGCCAATGTCCTGTTGGTCCGTACCATGCAGGACACCAACAAGCTGCTGGCCGCTCTGCTGGAACAGCAGCTCGTCACCACGGAGCGCAACCGCACATCAAGCGTGGGCAGCATCAACACGGAACTCTATCGTCAGCAGCACTTCACGGATGTCATGAGTTTCACAAGTTCCGTGCCGACCCGGCTGCAAACGCCCACAGGGAAGTAGAGGGGAGTGCGTCATGTTCGTGCCCGTTCAAGATCCGCTCACCTCTCTTGAAGACATCATTCGTGGTCTGATGACCTCGAAGCTCGACCTGTTCGTGGGGATGGGACAGAATCTGTTCCGTGGTTTTGCCACCATTCTCATTGTCTGGTTCGGCGTGCAGTCCGCGCTTTCAAGCGCGGAAGGCGGCGAAGGGTTCAACTTCACCCGTTTCAGCCGCTTGCTGCTTGTAATCGCCTTTTGCTTTGCAATGGTGAAGTATTACAGCACGCCGATTCCTGGGTTCGGCATGAGCTTCCCCGATTTGGTCATGCAAGAGGCGTCTTCGCTCTCAAATAGCATTGGTATGGACCAAGCGCGTCTGATCGAGACCAAGGTCACTGAGGTGGAACAGGGGCTTGAGCAGCCCAGCTCCGTTAACTTTCACGAGACGCTCACGTTCCTCGTGTTGTACCTGATCCTGGCTACCGTCCAAGCTGTGGTGCTCATGATTATCGGATTCGGGCTGATAGCTCAGGCTGTGCTTCTGCTGGTCGGGCCTGTGTTCATTCCATTCTTCATCGTGCCCAAGATGGATTGGCTCTTCTGGGGTTGGTTCAAGGCGTTTCTCCAATATTCGTTCTATCAGGTGGTTGCAAGCGCGTTCGTTTACATCTTCGGCAAGCTCCTGCTGGCCTTCTTTGCAGTTGATATGGGTGGAATGAGCGTGGAACAGTGGATGACCGCCTTCCCGGCAATGTTCATCTTTTTGCTGATCGCAATTTACGGCCTGCTGAAGATTCCTGCTCTGACGAATCACTTGTTTAGCGGAGCAGCGGGAGCCGACTCCGGGTTGGCTGCGGCGATGGTTGCGTATATCAGTCGAGGTTAGTTATGACCGTGGAAACAAAGCCAGACGCAACATTCAACGCCGCCAAGCAGCTCTACGCCGAGCAGTTCGGTGATGCCATTGTCACGAACACACATTTGAAAATAGCGTTACTGGTGATGGCCCTGGTCGCTGCTGGCCTGATCTATACGAACGTCAAGACCGTTCGCATGGTTCAGGACTTCAAGCCGCTGGTGATCCGTATCAACGACATTGGCCGGGCGGAAGCGGTCAAATATGACACACTTGGCTACAAGCCCCAGGATGCGGAGATCAAGTATTTCCTGAGCGAATTCTGCCGGCTCTATTACAACCGGAACCGCTACACGATTCGCGACAATTTCAAGAAGTCGCTGCTCTTCATGGAAGCGCAGCTCGCGAACAGCGTTGCTGAGGCATATCGGAAGAACCACACGGTCGAGGGATACTTGCAAGATTCGAGCGGCCCTGACATCGACATCGAGGTCCAGAAGGTCTCGATTGAGGACTTGCGCTCGGCTCCGTACAAGGCCACGGTAGACTTTTACGAGATCGCCTATTCTCCGGGCGAGCATGTCGAGATCAAGCGAACGCTGTATACAGCTCACTTCGTTTTCCTTTTCCGAGATTCCGTCCCGAACGATTTGATTCAGGCAAACCCACTCGGCCTAGCAATTACGTATTTCCGTGAAGATGAGGCGTTCCGATGAGTGTCTTTGAGTCCGCGCTTCCGCCAGCAATACGCCCACAGAGTGTTTCAGATCAGGCTGCTCCAGACAAAGCGATGGAAAAGCATTACTCATTGGAGCAGATCGGAGAACTGTGGGGCCTGAGCACAAGAACCGTGCGTAAGATGTTTGAAAACGAACCTGGCATCATCGTGTTCGGGAATACGGGTAACTTGAGGAAACGCCGCTATTTGACCTTAAGAATTCCTGAGAGTGTTATGCTGCGCGTGCATCGTCGACTTCGGAAAGCAAGCTGATGGATGGCAAGTTGACCGCCGAGGGCGTCTTCACCTTACCGTCCGAGGATTATTTCCTGTTTGCCCGTGACTCGAGGAATTGAAATAAAGGTCAACGCGGTGAAGTTCGGGGCGTAG
>Ga0207146_10038_pt1 | contig 34712 bp, 23 predicted proteins | sample Alteio_BWMinHeat_36_FD_153539 | JGI IMG/M metagenome (GOLD analysis project Ga0207146, IMG submission 153539) | Enriched cells from forest soil in Barre Woods Harvard Forest LTER site, Petersham, Massachusetts, United States -... | ecosystem: Environmental > Terrestrial > Soil > Temperate forest >...
TCATCGACGACCATCGTCGACCACACATTCGCGCCGCTTCGATCCTTCCATAAATCGCCTGTCCAATCGTCATGGTTGGGCTCACCCGGTTGTGGAATGACGTGGAAATCCCAGACAAGTTTTCCCGTGATCGCATCCCAGGCGCGAATGTCACCACGGGGTTGCGGCGGTAGTCCTTCGCCCGGTCTGGCCCCGCCGATCAACAGGTTTTTATAGACGGTTAACGGATTCGGAAGAGTAAAGGTGTCGCGGCGGCTTTCTCCAACCACATCGGAAGCAACATCTTTATAGACATCGACCTCTCCTCCCTTGCCGAAGGTGGATACGAGTTCGCCGGTTTTCAAACCGACTCCCATGAGGTAACCCTTATCCGTTGCGAAAAATAAGCGGGGAGGAACGGTCGCAGTTCCTGCCCAATACGCCAGGCCTCGACCGTGAATGTTCCGTGGAGAGGTGAACTGCCACAGGACCTTACCGGTTTCCGGTTCGAGAGCGGTTACTGTCGATTTGACTTTTTCGCCGTAGGAGGAGCCGGGAGTCGAAATGTACATGATTCCGCCGATGATCAGGGGCTGTACTTCGAAACGAAAGTCCAGGCCAAGACTGCCGGACGCCTGTGTGACACCTCCATAATGAAAGGTCCAGGCATGCGTCAGTTTCGACACGTTGGCCGGGGTGATCTGCGCAAGCGGCGAAAAATTCGCAGCGTATTGGTATGACGGCCACTGGTCGACACTCTTCGGTGCGGCCGGCCGCTTGGCGGTCTGTCCGGCGATATCCATATGTCCATAAATGATCGCAGTCACCATCACGACCGCCGCAGTCATGCACACTCGTTTCAGCATCTTCGTTCCCCCTGGTTATTACTTGCCGAGCATTCTATTTGCACTATGATCAGAACGTCATCTTCAGAACGAGTTGCAAAATACGTGGATTGTTGACGAGCGAGGTTATTCTTCCCAGCGTAGAAGTGTTACTCAGGCTCGTCGCTGGATTGCCGAATTGCGGGTGGTTGAAGACGTTGAACCCTTCGGCCCGAACATCCAGCTTGTAACCCTCGGTAACTCGGAAACTCCTCCAGATTGACGTATCAAAGTTCCATCGCCCCGGTCCAAGCAGTGAATTCCGTGGCGTGTTGCCAAACGTTAGTGAAGGCTGCTTGAGGAAAGCGCAAGGATTTAACCAGTGAAGAATCGTGCGTACCTGCGCCGGGCCGGCACAAGTGGGATTTGCTGCGATGGTCCCCGTCTGGAAAGGATCGCCGACCAGATTCGGGCGATCGTTGCCGGCGCCACCCGAACCGGGAACGCCCCCGAGTCCGGTCAGAGAAACGTCACTGCCATCCGTAACGGTGGCATATCCGCCGGTGGTGGCGGTAAAAATGCCCGAACCGTTCCAACTGCCGACCAGCCGCTGCATCCAGGTGGACCCGAACTTCGGAGTTTGCGCTACCAAAGAGGTGTTGAAGACTTGCCGCCTGTCGTATCCACAATTACCCCACTCACCTCTGCGCTTGTTCGGATCCTGTAAAGAATCTCCGATGTCTTGGCTGGCTTCGCCCTGATCCAGGCAATGCGACCACGTGTAATTGGTGCTTACTGAAAAACCGTGGCTCAGCCGGTGCTGCACCGAGAGGAGTAATCCGTTGTAGGATGCATTGCCAACCGACTGCGCCATGAGCACGCCGCCGTTGAAAATTCCGCCAACATTCGGATTGGCAAGAACGAGCGCTTTGCGAGCGCTTTCATTGTTGACGCCGTTCACAACTACTGTCGCCGGAGAGTTGCAGGTTGGAAAAGTTACGGTCTTGCCTTCATAGAGCAGAGTGCAAGGACCGAACGCACCAACCATCCCTGCCGTGCTCACGATACCTGGCGCCTGCATCCCGGCATTAATAATGACGGACCGATTCAGATTGATACCAAGCCACAGGTGGCTCGATTTGCTGCCCAGGTAAGAAGCGGACACGAGCCAGTTCGGCGTGACCTGCTTCTGAATTGAGAGGTTCCATTGCTGCACATTGGCCGGCCTGATGTTCTGGTCCTGGAACACAAAGGCGCCGTTCTCAGGAAAGACGAAGTTTGTTGGCGGATTCGCCGGCGTCGGGAACGGATTGCCACCCGGATAACCAAAGAACGGATTCGTCAGACCTCCGCCTGCGAGCGGACTGGCGGACCCCACATTCACGGGAGCCGGGACGAAGCTGAGGGTGCCACCATACGGAGGATTGAGGACCACGTGCATCGCGTTCCACATCAGCGACGTGTCGTAAAAGATTCCATAACCGGCACGAATCGTTTCCGCGCCCTTGCCGCGCGGATCCCAGACGAAACCCAGCCTGGGCGAGAAGTCCCGGGGACGGCTGTTGGTGTCGGACGTACCGTTGAAACTGGAGTCTCCGGGGAAGGTGAGTCCGGGAGGCGCGTTGACGTAGACCTTGCTCGTCACACCGGCATAGTAATTGGCAAGATTGAAATCGGAAGCCATTTTGTAACCCGTGTGCTGCGGAAAGAAGGGATCCCAGCGCAAGCCGGCGTTGAGCTGGAAGCGCCGGTTTACCTTCCAACTGTCATTGATATAGAGAGAGGGAATGTTTTGTCCTTCACGGCCGATCTGTCCATTGCCTTGGCCCAAGGAATCGATGTTCCCGGTGATAAAGTCGGCAACGCTGTTGCCGGTGTACGAGGTGTTTCCGTTGCTGAAGGCCGGAACCGGATTCACCTGGAAGGTGCCGTCCGCGTTCATTTGCACGTGCTGCGCCTGAAAGCCGAACTCCAGGTGATGCGCGTGGAATTGCCAGCCAATGTTCTCTGAGATGCCGTAGACGTTCTCATAGTCCCAGCCGAGATTTCCGGGGAACACGATTCCCAGAGCGCTGAGAATGTTCGGAACCTGGCATGTCGCAAGCATTCCGACCGCACATAGGTTAGGAATACCCGGATTCGACGTCCGCTGTGTTGCGGTGCGTCCGTAGTAGATCCGGAACGAACTCACGATCTGGGAGCTGATGAGGTGTGTATCTCCCAGGCTGATGTTCTGCACCCGGTCCTTAAGGCCGACTCCGGAAGTGCTGAGCAGATTGCCGGGTGTTAAATTAGACAACAGGCGGTAGTCGGCAATGAAATAACGCGCAAACAGCGTGTCGTTGTTGGTGCGTTGCCAGTCCGCGCGGGCGACGTGTTCATACTCGTTGTCGTGCTGGTAAGGCGCTGTCGAAACCGTTCCGCAGGGATTGGTGGGAACCGGGAACAGTGCCGCTATTTTCGCGGCAACCTGGGCAGAAGGCGTGTTGAGCCACGGCGGAAGAAGAATGTTGCTCTGGTGCGCGGTCACCAGTGGCTGGGCCGCTCCGCCCGTTGCCGACGGAACCGTATCGTTCAAATAAACCTGGCTGGTTTGGCATGGTGGAGCCAGGTACGCCGTGAAATCGCCCTTCAACGTGGCCGGCGTCGGGATCGTTCTTTGAACGGGAGCCAGGTACTGCCGCTCCAGAGTCTGCTGGAAGCCGTAAAAAACGAAGAGCTTGTCCCGCTTGATAGGTCCGCCGATCACGCCACCAAATTGATTGCGGCGGAGGTTGTCTCGCACGCCGGGGGGAACGGTTCCGTTGGGATTCGGGAAAGAGTACGAATCCGCATCCATAGCACCGTTGCGCAGAAACTCGAAAACATCGCCATGCAACGAATTTGTGCCCGATCTTGTTATGGCGCTCACCGAGCCACCGGGGCGGCTTCCCAAATTTGCCGGCAGCGCGCTGGATTCGACCTTGAATTCCTGCAAAGCATCCGGGAACGGCATAGGAGAGCCGACATTGGTGCGGAAGTCCATATTGACGCCGCCGTCCAAGAAGTAATTGGTCGCATTGATCTGATTACCCGCGATGGAGATCGCAACCGAGGTCGGGTAATCGAGGTTGCTGGTCAGTCCGCTCGTCGCAGCCGGTTGAACGGACGCGCCGACCAATGCGATTAATTGTGTGGCCTGACGACCATTCAAAGGGAGATCGATTACATGTTCCAGTTGCACGACCTCACCAATGCCTGTGCTCTGCGTCTCTACCATGCTCGCGTCTGCCTGGACCTCCACCGACTGCGCCATATTTCCCACCTGTAGCGTGAAGTTCACGGCAGGGTTGCTGTTGACCTGCAGCACGATCCCGGACTGAACGAAAGTCTGGAATCCCTGCATCGTAACTTCGAACTTGTACGGGCCAATAGTTAGAGCAGGTAAGAGGTAGTATCCGTCTTCCGCCGTCAGCGTCGTGCGGACCGCGCTCGTGTCGGTGTTGGTGATCTGTACCTGTGCGCCGGGAAGAGCAGCACCGGTCGCGTCCGTCACCCGACCGCTGACTTGGGCAGTTGTTTGAGCGCTGGCATCAAGCGCAAAAAGATAAGCGAACAAAAAGAGAACCACGGCACGTTTCATGATTTTCCCCCTACCCTGCTAATCTGATCGAGACCGCTCGTTGGCCGCATTCTATTTGTATTATCGTCCATACAACAAGCAAAAATCTCTTGACGTCCAAGGGCGAGAAAATCATGATTGTCCCATTTATTCCCCTCCTCTTGAGGAAGGGGAATACAGAATCAAGTCCTGCTCATCGTCCATAGAGGTGGCCCGATGCTTCAACATTTGTTATTAATGGTCGTCCTTTTGGGAAGTGGCTCCGTCATGTCTGTCCAAAGAGCCGGTGGGCAGGGCGTGTCAACCGTTCCTTCGTCGGATCTTCCGATTGTTGGGATTGCGCATGTCACGTTCAAGGTCACCGACCTCGCGAAGGCGCGTGCGTATTACCAGGGTGTTGTCGGCCTGCCGGAGGCTTTCGAAATTAAAGACAGCTCAGGCAAGACGAGTTCGGTCTTCTTTAGCGTCAACGACGATCAATTCGTCGAAGTGACGCCCACATTGAAACCCGGTGAATTGACACGCCAGGCACGCGTGGTGTTTGAAAGTTCAGATCTCGAGAAGCTCCATTCTCTGTATACAGCTCGCGGCTTAAACCCTGGGAAGATCAACACGGGGCCTGACGGCAATCCGGTCTTTCGCATCGTCGATCCGGAAGGGAACGATCTCGACTTCCTTCAGTACGTTCCTGGATCACAACAAACAAAACTGCGGGGAAAATTTGCAGCAGTGTCCGGCCGCGTCTCGACGCACCTGCTCCACGCCGGCCTCATGGTCAAGGATCGCGCGAACGTCGCTTCGTTTTATGCCGCAAAACTGGGATTCACGCAGGGGAGGCTTCCAGGTAGCCGCGGCGAATACATTGAGATGACGAGTTCGGACAAGAACACCGAGACTAAATATCCTCCACTCGATCCCGACAACCCGGCCACACATGATCAGTATGTTCGCGAGCAGCATGGAGCAGTCCAGCACATCGGTCTCGAGGTATCCGACATCCGGGCCGCGCGAGACCTGTTGCAGAAGCGCGGCGGTTTCACCGATCTCCAAGTGCGTGCGCACGTCGGAAACAGCCGGCACTGGCTCGTGCATGTCTTCGATCCGGACGGCAGCCGCACGGAAATCATGGAGACCGCGTTGCAAGATACTCTGCCGCCGATGACGGTGATGGCCCCGGGTGCACCGGCGCCTCCAATCCTTCCGAAGACGCCCGGAGTGCTGCCGTGGCCGCCTTTGGACTGGTAAGCAAGGAGGGAAGAAATGAGTCGGAACGTCCAACTGGTCGCCCTCATGCTCACTTTGACAGTGTCGTCGCGTGTGTTTGCGCAGGCGCCGGGAGGAGGACGCTACATTGAGCCGGATCCTATTAACTTCAACGAACACACCGGCTGGATTCAGATGTTCGACGGCGTCAGCCTGAAAGGGTGGGATGGCCCGACGGATCTCTGGCGCGTCGAGAACGGCATGATTGTCGTCGAGTCGAAGGCGAACCCTCCGACCGGCTCGACGTATCTGCTTTGGCAAGGGGGCGAGCCCAAAGATTTCGAATTCAAGGGCGAAGTCAAGCTTGATGGAGCCGGCGCCAACAGCGGTGTTCAATTCCGCGCTACCATGCTCGGCGAAGTGCCCGGCAAGCGAATGACGAAATGGGAAACACGCGGTTACCAGGCCGACCTCGACAATATGAACAGTAATACTGGCGCGCTCATCGAATGTTGCGCTGGGCCCCGGCGCGGAGTGCCGCCCCGTCCCGACCGTTCCTTCCGCGGACAAGTGGTGCGGACGGCTCTCGGCGAAGGGCTGAAGCCTACAGTGCTGGCGACGTTCGACAATCCCGACACGTTGGCAGGGTACTGGAAAGTCGGCGACTGGAATCAGTTGCACTTGATCGCCCGTGGCAGAACAATGATGTTCTTCATCAATGGTCATCTGATGTCGGTGATGATCGACGATCATCCGACGATGTTCGTCGACCATGGCGTGCTCAGCATTCAATTGGAAGGCCGCGGCGATAACAAGGCATCATTCCGCAACCTCTGGCTCAAGAACCTCCCTTAAACGAGTGGTACACAGCCCATATCAGACGAAGAAGGCAACCGCCAGTGGCTGGATCGGCTCGGCGCTCGAGTACTACGACTTCTTTATATACGCCACGGCAGCTTCCCTGGTCTTTCCTCAGCTCTTCTTTCCATCCGGAGACCCGGCGGTTGCCATCGCCGCATCGCTTGCGACGTACGGTGTCGGCTACATCGCCCGGCCTGTTGGAGCATTCTTCCTTGGCCACTGGGGCGACACTCACGGTCGCAAAAATGTCCTGCTGTTGTGCATGTTCCTGATGGGCTTCTCGACCATGGCCGTCGGGCTTCTGCCGACGTACCGGCAGGTGGGCTGGCTCGCCCCGGCGCTTCTGGTCACCTTGCGCCTCATTCAGGGATTTGCGGTTGCCGGCGAGATCTCCGGAGCGAGTTCGATGATCCTGGAGCACGCCCCGTTCGGCCGGCGTGGCTTCTATGCGAGCTTTAGTCTGCAGGGCGTGCAGGCAGGGCAGATCTTCGCTGCGGCCGTTTTTTTGCCTCTGGCGCGCTACTTGTCCGACGAGGCATTCAATTCCTGGGGCTGGCGCGTTCCTTTTCTCCTCAGCTTTATCGTGATTATCGCCGGCTACATTGTGCGCCGCGAGGTTGCGGAAACGCCGGCCTTCGCCGAAGAAGCCAACCTGCAAAGGGTTCCGAGGGCACCGATCATCGAAGCCTTCAAATACAGTTGGCAAGACATGCTCCGGGTGGTCTGCATGGCTCTGATGAACGTCATCCCGGTGGTTACGTCCGTCTTTGCGGCCGCGTATGCCGTGCAACCCGGATACGGAATCGGTTTCCATAAGGATGTCTACCTGTGGATTCCCGTTCTGGGCAACGTCGCCGCGGTGTTCGTTATCCCGTTTGTCGGCAACCTGTCCGACAGGATCGGTCGCAAGCCGCCGCTGATCGTTGGAGCGCTGCTTTGTGGGCTGCTCTCCTACGCATATCTGTACGCCATCAGTATCCGGAACGTGCCTTTGACGATCGTGCTGTCCCTGCTGATGTGGGGCGTGGTTTACCAGGGCTACAATGCCGTTTTCCCGAGTTTCTATCCGGAGCTCTTCCGAACCCGGATCCGTGTGACGGCAATGGCGATTGCACAGAACCTTGGGACAACGATCACCGCACTTCTTCCGGTACTCTTCGCAACCGTGGCGCCGCCCGGCTCGACGCATGTTCCGCTCATCGTCGGCTCGATCACGTTCGGCGTAACAGCCGTGGCAGCCATTGCAGCCTGGACCGCTACAGAAACGTATCGGACACGTCTGAAGGACCTCGGCGATCCCAATGCACACCCTGTTGCCAAGCCGGAATACAATCGGCTGCGGGCGGCGCTGAACGGTGGTGATGTCGGTGGTGCCGCGACGGACTGCTAGGCTTTCCCCCAAATCTCTGCCAACACGCGGTGGAAAGTCGCTAGTCGTCCTAGTCTTGCGGGCGACCCGTACCTTTGATCGTGCCCTGCTGACTCTTAGGGGGAAACTGATCCCCGCGCAATTGCTTCATCGTCATCCCGTTTGCCCGATCGAGTGCCGCGACGAAAGCACGGGTGCTGCGTTCCAAGCCGCTGGCGGGGACAAGTTCGGGCACATCGAGCGACGTGTGGTAGATCACATGATCGATGATGTGGAAAGAAGGGGCGTAATTTCCGTTCTTCGGCCCATCCTCCGGCGCATAAACGGAGACGCCGAACTCGCGCAAGGTATTGAACACCATCTGTTCGAAAGCGGCGCTGCCGAACGCGTTCCAGCGGAAAGCGCCAATCGCGTTGGTCGGCGCGAGACCGTCGTTGTACATGTAAAGCAGCGTCTGGGAAGGATGCTCCATGGTCAGCTTCACGGCAACTTTGTCCCAGGGCCAGGTCGCGTCGATGCCGACATCCTTCCGCTCGCGGGCAACTTCCCCGTGATGGTGATCCGGGAATTGAATGAACTTCATCGTTCGCGGGCGCTGCTGCAGGGGCTTTTGCGCATAGAATCTCGCGATTTCCAGCGCGCTTGCCATTCCCGCCGCGTTGTCCATTGCCGCCTGAAAGTATCCATCGGTGTGCGTCATCACGACAATTTGTTCGTCGGAGATGCCAGGGAGGGTGGCGACTGTATACTCGGTTGCCACATTACGCAGCTCGGGCACTTCGAGCCGGAAACTCATTTCGATCTTTTCGCCTTTATCCAGCCGGTCTCGCAAGGCGAAGCCTTCGTCCATACTCAATGTGAATTGAGGAGCCCCCCGCGTGCCGCCTTCGGGTTGAAACTGGCCATTGCCGGGAACACCCATCACATTAACGACCACCGCAGCGCCCAGTTGAACTGCTCTGGCGTTGGCATTGAAGAGGCCGGCGCGATCGCTCGCCGAATGGCTGCGTCCTCCGGGGACGAACACACTGTAGATGATGGCCGCCTTGCCCTTAACATCCCTGCCGATGAAATCGGCCCCTGCGCCGATGCCTACCCAAACAGCCTCCGCCCTGATGCCCTGGGGCCCGGTGGCCTTCGTGCCGGAAACGGGGAACGCGGTTGTCAGTTGTATCGTCGATCCCGCAGCCGTCTTATAGCTCACAGCCCAGTCGGTCGGCCTCCAATCCTCGGGAAGCACATAGGGGAAGTGTTCGACCTTAAGCCCAAGCGCCTCAAACGCGCGCGTCATGTAGGACATTCCTTCGCGGTCGGCCGTGGTTCCGGGAAAACGGCCCCACCACTTGTTTCCAGCATCACGGTAGCGGATGGAAATCTGAGCGAGGTCGATGACCTGCCGCTTCATCCGTGCCCCATTGATGCCGGCATACTGCTTCTGCTCGGGAGTCAGCGGCCACACCGGGTATTGATCGTCGCCGAAGATCAATCGGTCGCGGTCTCTGGGCAGCCCTGCGCCGTAGGTCTTTTCTACCTTCGGGCCGAGATCCATTTGGGCACTCGAGTTAGCAGGATTCGCAATTGCCATCACGAATGCCGCTAACGGAATGAAGACGCGGATTTGCCAGTTATTCATGTCGCTCCTCCCTCTGTCGTGCAGGGTTAAATATACTCCGTCAGGACGATTCCTCGATTCGGAATGGGAATTAAGCCTGTTTCCGCCTTCTTACGACTTCTTAACATTTCTTTTCAATTCCCTAACCTCTTTAAACCCTCGTGCTCATGCGGTCTTTACACGGCAGCGGTCTACTAATTATCGGGGGACGAAAATATGCGCAAGTACATCATCGGTTTCATCGGGGTCGCTTTGATTGCAGGGCTCAGCTTCTGGGCGCTCGCTGGCGACCGGAGTGTCAAAGGGAACTTTCTTACTGGGAAGATCGAGCGCGCGTCGATTTCCAATCGAGTTTCAGCCACAGGCACGCTCGAAGCGGTAAGCACCGTCCAGGTGGGTAGCCAAACCTCAGGCCAAATTTCGGCCTTATATGCCGATTACAACGCGATTGTTAAGAAAGGGCAACTGCTCGCAACGCTGGATTCGCGTCCCACCGAGTCGCAGGTCGAGACCGCACGGGCGCATCTCGCCGGCGCGGAAGCTCAACTGCAGTCGGCTCAGGCTGATCTTGCCAATCAACAGGCCGATGTCGCGCAAGCTCAGGCGAACCTCCGGCTCGCGGAAGTGAGCGAAGAGAATGCGAAAATCATGTACGACCGCTCGAAAGAACTGGACGGTCGTGGACTGCTTTCCAAGAACGATCTCGACACTGCGAAAACCACGCTCGATTCCGGCCAGGCCAAAGTAGAACAGGCCACCGCGGCTCTTCAACAATCTCAGGCGACAGTCCGATCACGAGAGGCGGCGATTAATTCTGCGAAAGCAAATATCGCCGCAGCGAAAGCCGATCTAGGCAAGGCTCAGATCGATCTCGATCTCACGAAAATCCATTCACCGATCGACGGTGTTGTGATTTCGCGCAACGTCGATGTCGGTCAGACCGTTGCGGCGAGCCTTCAGGCGCCGGTTTTGTTCACGATCGCCAATGACCTGACACAGATGCAGGTGAAAGCAAGCGTTGACGAAGCCGATATCGGAAAGATCAGCAAGGACGGTTCGGTCCGGTTTACGGTGGATGCATATCCTAACGATACTTTTCACGGCACGATATCCGAGATACGTCTTGAACCGCAGACCGTACAGAACGTCGTGACGTATAACGTCATCATTGGAGTCGCGAATCCGGACATGAAGCTTCGGCCGGGAATGACCGCGAATCTGACGGTGACTGTGGATAAGCGCGACAACGTTCTTGTGGCGCCGAACGCAGCATTGCGATTCACGCCGCAAAGTTCGACGTCCGACCACATACACGGAAGCACTATTTGGATTCTTGACTCAGCAGGACAGCCCAAAATGGTGATCGTCCACACCGGTATCACGGACGGCTCACGCACTGAAGTCAGTGGGGACGGCCTTTCGGAAGGAATGCCGGTGATCATCGGCGACCTATCGAAGAAAGACACTGCGGCGGCAACCAACAGCGGACGTCCGAGCGCCGGAATGCCCGTGGGTATGCCGGGCTTGAGTGGCTTGGGCGGCACGCGCGGAGGTGGAAGATGAGCGCCGACTCTGTGATTCTCATTGAAGATGCACACAAGATCTACAACACCGGTGAAGTCGAAGTGCACGCGCTTCGAGGTGTGACTTTCAAAGTCAGCAAGGGTGAATTCGTTGGGATTATGGGGCCATCGGGCTCCGGTAAGTCGACAATGATGAACGTCATCGGGTGTCTCGACCGCTTGACTCAAGGCCGTTATCTGCTCGATGGCATCGATGTCTCGACGATGACAAAGGATCAACTGGCCGATATCCGGAATAGAAAAATCGGTTTCGTATTTCAATCATTCAATTTGATTCCTCGAACATCGGTTCTCGAGAACGTGGAACTGCCGATGGTATACGCCGGTGTTCCGATCGCAGAACGTCATCGCCGGGCGCGGCAAGCTCTGGCGAGCGTGGGACTGGCCGATAAGGAAAGGAGTCTTCCGAATCAGCTTTCCGGCGGACAGCAGCAACGCGTTGCGCTGGCGCGCGCGCTGGCGAATGAGCCGTCCCTCATTTTGGCCGACGAACCCACGGGCGCGCTGGATACAAAGACATCGGAAGAGGTGATGGCCATTTTCCAACGGCTCAACAGGAACAGCGGCATCACGATTGTGCTGATCACCCACGAGCCGGACATTGCTGCGTACGCGGATCGCGTCGTCCGTTTTCGCGACGGTCAGATTTGTGATGAAGATGTTGTAGAGGAGGCACTGGCGTTATGAAATTTCGCGATATAGCTCACATAGCTTTTCGGGCACTGGGTAAGAACAAGATTCAAACGTTGTTGACGACGCTCGGAATTGTCATCGGTGTGTCGGCGGTAATTGCGATGGTATCGCTCGGTCAAGGCGCCTCAAAACTGGTGCAGGATCAAATAGCGAGCATGGGTACGAATGTCCTGCAGATCATGCCGATGGCGCCGCGCGGTACCAGCGGTGCGCGTGGAACTTCGGATCAGAGCGTCGCGCTGACGGAAGCGGATGTTGAAGCGATAAAGGACGAGGTTCCGACAATCGCCGCAATCACACCCGTCGTGAATTCGTCCGCGCAATTTATCTCAGGCAATCAGAATTGGCAGACCCGCATTGAAGGCGCGAACGAACATTACCTGGAGATCCGTGACTGGAAGCTCGATCAGGGCAGCTTCTTTACAGACAGTGACGTGCGATCCTCCGCCCGTGTAGTGGTTCTTGGGAAGACCGTCGCGTTGAATCTCTTTGGCGACAGCGATCCGGTCGGCCAGACGGTACGTGTCCGAAACATGCCTTTTCAGATCGTCGGTGTGCTGGCCGCGAAAGGCCAGTCGGCTCTCGGTACGGACCAGGACGATGTGGCGATGTCGCCGTACACCACCGTGCAGCGAAAACTCCAGGGACAGACGATTCTCTCGATAAGCCGGGCCAGCGCATCCGCTGTCAGCGCGGATGCGACCAGCCTTGCTCAAGCGCAGATCACGGATTTGCTCCGCCAAAGGCACAAGATCCGGCAGGGCCAGCCGGACGATTTTCGCGTCAACAATCTGACGGACGTCGCCGATGCGGCTCAACAGACGACGCTCGTCATGACGCTTCTTCTTGGAAGCATTGCGGCAGTATCGCTGATTGTCGGAGGTATCGGCATCATGAACATCATGCTGGTATCGGTCACTGAAAGGACTCGTGAGATTGGAATCCGAATGGCCATCGGTTCGAGAGGCAGCTACATACGCCTGCAATTTTTGACCGAATCCGTGATGCTGTGCGCGTTCGGCGGCGTTGTCGGAGTTTTATTCGGTGCGGTGCTTTCAGTTGTTGTCGCTCGTCTGCTGGGCTGGCCGTCGCTCATATCGGTCCAGGCCGCTGCGATCGCATTCAGTTTCGCAGCCGCTACCGGAATTTTCTTTGGCTACTATCCGGCCGGCAAAGCCGCATCCCTCGATCCTATTGAAGCCCTGCGCTACGAGTAGGAGACCATTGGTGATTGGCCGGGTTTCACCAACCCTAAATTGCGCGCGGTCGTCAACTCTGCGGTATCACACGTTTTATACTGTGCGTTGCGATTGTGGGTCGGCAAGCTTATTCTTTACCCATGAAGAGTCTGGAAGAAATGATTCGTGATCTTTCCCCCGATGCTCAGCGGCAGGTAGCCGATTTCGTGAAGCAGCTTGCCGAAGCGGCGAAACCGGCGCCGGGGCGGAAGCTGGATCAGCAATGGGCTGGAGCGCTGAAGCGATATCGTGAGCAATTCACGTCGTTGCAGTTGCAGCGAAAGGCGCTAGAGTGGCGCGGTGACTGACCGTGCCAGGACGTAGCGCGAGCTCATTCAGACTCGGCTTTTAATCTTGCTAAGTGGGCCTCAAGCTGGTCTTCAGGGATTCCTTCCCCGCGGTCCAATTGCTCCATGCCCCGGCGAATCTTGGTATTAATATTCGCCCGGTTCTCCAGAAGCCAGCGGTCTTGTTCCTCTTGCGTATCGAGAAGTCGGATCAGTGCTTCTTCAACGCTGCCGGAGCCGGTTGCTTGAATCTGCTTTTGTATCCTGGCTTCCAGTGACGTATCGTGAATGTTGATATTCATCAGAACTCCTTGCGGCCGGGACCAAACGCTTCAGCGTCCTGACTCAAGTCTATCCTGCATTGCCTCGAAAATGGAAGGCAGCCAGAACTCCGCCGGATTAGCTGGGCGTGCCGATAAGGGTCTGCTTCGTTTTCGGTTGAATTCCCGTCTTAAGGCTTCGGCCTCCAGTTCAAGATCAGGGTGATTGGCGCGGTGGCGGATTCTTCGACCGAGTTGATCAGGAATCGGCCGTCACGCGAGACGGCGTATTGCTGTTTGTAGATGTCGGTTACACCGGCGGTCGAAATCCGGGTTTGAAACAGCGCTTCGGGCGATGCGGCTTCGAAGGAGGATCCGGAAGTCCGAATTTTGGCCGCCATCAGCTTCCGATCCGGAGCGATGAAGTACAACTCCTTCCCATCGGCGCTCCACCGCGGTTGCGTTCCTCCCTGGGTCGAAACCTGCCATTTACCGGATGGATTGGGAAACGACTGGACGACGATCTCGAAACGGCCCGATTCGTTGGTCTCGTAGGCGACCCAATGCACATCGGGTGAAAACGCCGCCGTTCTTTCTTCAAAAGGGGTGTTTGTCACCACGAGAGGTTTGCGGTCATTGCCGGTAACGGGAATCGTCATGATGTCGTGTTGACCGTGAGAGTTGTCGACGTAAAGCACGAAGCGGCCGTCCTTAGACCAGTCGGACGGCACCTGCCCCCCGGGCAACTCCAGCAGTGGTTGTTCGGGCGCCGCACTGCTCGACGGCTTCACATAAAGATCGAAAGAGTTGCTGCTCTTACGCAGTGACTCAAACAGAATCTGATTTCCATCGGGTGACCACACCGGGTAGCCGTCGGTCGCGGCATCGAAAGTGAACCGCGTAGTGCCTCCACGGAACAGGTCGATAAGCCAGACGTCGCGATTGCGGTCAACCGTTCGGTCGACCGCGACACGTCGGCCGTCCGGCGATATTTCCGGCGCGGTCAGTCCGTTGGAGTCGGGCTCACCGGCGTTCCCATCCGGCTTTCCAGAACGATCGAACCACAGTAATTGATGGCGATCCCCTCCGCCGTTGCGATAGGCAATGCGCCCGTCGGCCGATACCGAAAAGGCGGCGGAGGTAATATTGGTACTTGCGTCAAACCCCACCGCGTTCGCCAGGGTTTCCGGATTGCCAACGAGTTCGCGGCGGCTCAAATCCAGTTCTTGTGCCACCAGAGTTCCTTGCCGTATGAAGACGATGCGATTCGGCAGGAGATACCGGACGGGCGACGGTTCTGGACTGAGCCTCTTGGGTTCGCTTCCATCCAGCGAACCCAGGTAGATGCCGCTCACTTCCGGACCCCCGGCGACCTCAAACACGAAATTCCGCCCATCCGGTAAAAAATCGGCAAAACGCTGCGATGTGCCTCGCAGTTTCTGGTTCAGTGGAACAGCCGGACCTCCGGACGCCGGCACGCGAGAAAGGGGGCCGCCGGTCCTCGGACTGAACAGAATGGTTCCGTCCGAGCTCCAAGCGCCGGGATATCCAGACGGCGCATCCGACAATGACACCGCCGCCCCACCCGCGACGTCGATGCGTTTAAGCTTGCCGCCTGCGAAAAAAGCCAGAGAGCGGCTGTCGGGGGACCAGAACGGGTAACGCGCATCTTCGGTTCCGGGCAGTACCTGGGCATCGGCTCGATCCAGCCGCCGAATCCAAAGTTGTGATAGAGCGCCGCTGGATGCAATGAAGACGATGCTCTGGCCGTCTGGGGAAAGCGCAAACTGATACGGTTGGGTAGTCGGCGGAGTCGCGATGTCCACACGCATTTCCGGCGCTGAAGTCTCTCGAAGATGGCGAACCGCCGGTATCGCGAATAGCATCGCAATCAACGCCATCAACACTAAGGCCGTTACGAGAATCCATGGAAGTCGTCCGCTTCGGCCCGGCGCCGCTTCCTGGGCGGTCACGGCTGAACCGCCATTCAATACCGTTTCGATTTCCAAACGGACGTCGCCGATTGCCTGCCACCGCTGTTTCGTTTCCTTGGCGAGACAACGCGAGAGGATGTTTCGAACCGTGATGGAAACGTCCGCTGGAATCCGTGTCGCGTCCGGATCGCGCGCGAGCACCGCCGCGAGGACGTCCGAAACTGTCTTCCCGCCGAATGCCTGCTGTCCGGTCAGCATTTCGTACAAGACACAGCCGAACGAGAAGACGTCGCTGCGATGATCGACGTTCTTGCCACGCGCCTGTTCCGGGGACATGTAGGCCGCGGTTCCAAGAATCATGCCCGGCATCGACGCTGCGCTCACTAATGTCGGCGAATTGGAGATGTCGACAGCCGGCGTGGCTTCGTAGGCTTTGGCCAAACCGAAGTCGAGCACCTTGACCTTGCCGTCCGCTGTGATCTTGATGTTCGCCGGCTTGAGATCCCGATGGACGACTCCCTTCTCATGTGCTGCTTCCAGACCTTCCGCAATCTGCTTCGCGATCCCGAGCGCCACCGCGACGGGAATCGGTCCGCGTTGGATGCGCTGCGCGAGCGTCTCCATCGACCAGTTCCATGACCAGGAAATTCTGACTGTCGGAGTACTCCAATCCGAAGATCGCCGCGATGTTGGGATGATTTAACGAGGCAAGAACGCGCGCTTCCCGCTCGAATCGCGCCACACGCTCCGTATCGCGCGCAAACGCTTCGGGCAGGAGCTTGATGGCGACATTGCGCCCAAGCTTCGAGTCGATGGCTTGATAGACGTCACCCATGCCGCCCGATCCAAGGTGGCTCGTGATTTGAAAGTGCGCCAGTTTGCTTCCGATCATTGTCATGAAAGGCCGGCGGCAGTCTACCAGAGGGGTGTCGCCAAATTCGAGGTTTAACCGTGTCTTCTTCTTTTAGCCGGGACGATTGACTCGGATGAGCCGTACACCGGTGGCGTGATGGTTCAGCCGGTTCGGTTGGCTGCACGATTAATTATGCGGAACCTTCTCTCTTGAGGGCCTCGTGCAGTAGCATTTGGATATAGGTGCGATAGGGAAGTCCTTTTTTGTGGGCGAGATCCTGGGCCGTCTGGATATCCGGTTCGGGAAGGCGCATAGTGACTGCCTTTAGAGGAACGCTTCGTTTTCCTTGATGGCTGCGCCCGATCGGGCTTGCACTCGCGGCCGCTCGTTTCGCCGCGCCGGACTGCAGCGCCCGCTTCATGATCTGCGTCGCCGCTTCCGGATGGGCATCCCACCACTTCGCCTCTTCAGTTTCGCTATGGAATTTTGGAATCTTGGTCTGCTTCTTGAGCGTGCTCATTTTTCCTCAAAGTATATCTTTTGTTGTCGCTTGGTCATCTCGTATGCCGTAACAACTCGAATCTTGGCGCGCCGTTCTGTGTATAGGACCGTAAGCGAATTCAGATGGCGCCGCAGACGACGGTGTGGTGATTTCGAGCCGCATTTCGGGAGCTTCGGGTGCTTTTGCCGTGAAATGCACCGTCGCCATCGCCAGAAACGCCAGCGCGAAGATTGCCGCCGCAACCAATCCGATTTTCCCACCACTTTCCCGCGCCGTTGTCGGGTCTCCGGCAGACGGTTCCTTCAGCGCCTGTTCGATATCCACGCGCAGATCGGCGGCGGTCTGTTTGCGGGAACTCGCATTCTTCTCCAGGCACAGCCGCAGCAGCCTCCGCACCTCCTGCGGCAAATCTGCGGGCAACTTCGTCCAATCCGGCTCGCGTGCTAACACGTTGGCCAGAATTTCGGAAACGTCTTCACCACCGAACACGCGCTTGCTGGCGAGCATTTCATAAAGCACGCAACCGAACGCGAAGATATCGGTACGACTATCGACAGTTTTCCCTTTCGCCTGCTCCGGCGACATGTAGGCGGCGGTGCCGAGAATGATCCCCGGGATCGAAGCCGCGCTCATTAATGTCGGGGAATTGGCGAGATCGGCCGCGCCGGCGGTCTCCCGTTGATAAGCTTTGGCCAGGCCGAAATCGAGCACCTTCACACGGCCGTCCGGCGTGATCTTTACGTTCGCCGGCTTCAAATCCCGATGGACGACACCTTCTCGATGCGCCGCTTCGAGCGCTTCCGCAATCTGCTTCGCGATTCCCAGCGCCTCTTCAAGCGGGATCGGACCTTTATGAATGCGCTCCGCCAAAGTCTCGCCGGGAACGAACTCCATGACGAGGAACATGCGGCCGCCGCTACTCTCGAGGCCATAGATCGCCGCAATTTTCGGATCGTTCAGCGAAGCGAGCACGCGCGCCTCCCGCTCGAAGCGAACGACGCGGTCGCTATCCGAAGCGAACGCCTCCGGCAGCAGTTTGATGGCGACACAGCGTCCCAGGGTCGAGTCGGTGGCCTGGTAAACGTCTCCCATGCCCCCGGACCCGAGGTGCGCAGTGATTTCGTAGTGTACGAGCTTGGTTCCAATCATGATTGAAATACGGGCATCTTATCAAACGCCGACAGTTTGAGCGAAGAAATGGACATCAGAAAAGGGGAAATGGGTGATAAGGATTCTCAAAGACCGATATACCGCACATTTGCCTTTGTGAGTCGGGCTTGTTGGTAGGAACTTCTCCCGACGATTAGTCGCGAACGCCGCAGTGTAGAGGGATGCAGCGATTCGTAAACGTCGGGCGACGTATTGCGAGTAATCCCTGTTAGTTTGTTTGCGGGCGCTTCTCGGATGAACGCTGTTCGCCGTTGCTCTCCGAGAGCGGTGCTCATATGATGCGGTTCACATTTGGCAATGATGAAAGGAGCTGTATGACGCGAACAAGCATTCGAGCTCGAAGTGCTGTGGTTGCTGCCGGGCTCGCGGGTCTGGTCTTTGGAATTCTGGTAAACGCTGCTTTTCAACAATCGGCGGTTGCCCAACAGTCGAAAAGCGGCCGTAAGGCGATTCATCCCGAGAAGTCTCCCAACACCGGACTACCTTACTCACCAGGTATCCTTGCAGGTAACACCCTATATGTTTCAGGTAACCTGGGACGCGATCCGGTGAGTGCCAAACTCGTGCCGGGTGGAATTGAGGTCGAGACGCGGCAGTCGCTCGCGAATATTCGCGAGACCCTCAAAGCGGCAGGCATGGATTTCAAGGATGTCGTGAGCGTGACGGCTTACATCGCGAACTTAAACGACTTCGAAAAGTTCAATGCGGTGTATCGCGAATACTTTCCGACGGATCCGCCGGCCAGAGCGACTGTTCAGGTCGCGGCGCTAAATATCGGCGCGAAGATCGAGTTGCAGATGATTGCCGTGAAGCCGTAATTACAATTCGAATCGGTAGGAGGATGAATCTAATGGCCTCAGGTGATTCTTTTTTTTCTCAGCATTTCCCGGCGCTCGCGAGACCCGTCGGGTTGGCACTTGCCATCGGGACAATTCTGCTGACGCCTCCGGGCGCTGAGGCGCGCATTACATCATTGAAGGTCGTTCGTCTGGAATCGCCGACGTTTGGCGGTAAAACTTTCGGCGCCGTCGGCGCATACGAGAAGATCACCGCCCGCGCTTTCGGCGAAGTGGACCCGCTGGTTCCTGCCAATGCCCTAATGACCGATATCCAGTTTGCTCCGCGAAATGAAAGGGGCTTGGTCGAGTACTCCATGGATGTGGTGATTCTCAAGCCCGTGGATCCTTCCAAGGGGAGCGGCAAGATCTTCTATGACGTCGTCAATCGTGGCAATAAAGGATCCTACACAACCTTCAACCAGGCCCCTGCTCCATCGAGCGCGACCGATACCAATGAGGCCGGAGCCGGCACGGGCCTTCTGATGCGGCGCGGCTACACGATCGTATGGTCGGGATGGGAAGATCCACGCATCATCGGAACGGGCCCCAATACGCTCACCGCTGCGCTGCCCATCGCCCGCAATCCGGACGGCAGCGCGATCGTCGAGAAAATGATTGTCGAGGAGATCTTCGACAACCCGAACGGTACCGATCTGACATTGCCATACCGGGCAGCGAATCTCGATCAGAGCCAAGCCTATATGGTGTTGCACAACCACAGCGAATTTGTCGGGGGGCCGCTGGTTAATCGTGTGACCGTGCCGGCTGCTGTGTGGTCCTACGCCAACGACATAACGGTCCGAATCAATCGCAAGGACCCGTTTCTGGCGCCCTACGACCATGGCGCCGCCTTCGAGTTTGTTTTTCCAGCCAAAGATCCGATCGTGCTTGCCCTGGGCTTCGCGGCAACCCGTGACCTGATGTCTTTCCTCCGGCGCGACACTTCCCCGGAGAATCCTGTGCGCAACGCGATCCGATATGCGCTCGGGCGCGGCGATTCCGAGAGCGGCCGTTACTTGAAAGGGTTCCTGTACTGGGGCTTCAATGCTGACGAAGGCGGCCGCATCGTGTTCGACGGCATGAATCCCCATATCTCCGGCGCTCATGCCATCGCGGCCAACGACCGTTTTGGCGACGCGAACGCCACCGGCCGCAGCTATCAGCGGCGCCTCACCGCCAAGATGGAGTTCCCATTTTCTTACGAAGTGCGCACCGATCCGTTCAGCGGCCGGACCGATGGCATCCTGGCGCGCTGTCTCAAAAGCGCAACCTGCCCGAAATTGATGCACACCGATGGCGGCAACGAACCATATCTCAAACCGGTTTCGCTGGTGACTACGGACGGGCCCGGCAACGGGATCATGCCGAAGGACGCCACGCTGCCCGCGAATGTTCGCCTGTATACGATCGGCAGCACCCAGCACGGTCCGGCCGGGAGCGTGACGACGACTTCCGCCGGTATCTGCCAGCAGCCGGCCAACCCGAATCCGTGGGCCCCGCATGTTCGGGCGCTCGGCATTGCGCTCGACGATTGGGTCACTCAGGGCGTGACGCCGCCCGCAAGCCGGTACGCGAAGGTCGGCGATGGCACACTGGTGCGCTCGCTGCCCCAGGCGGGCCAGGGATTTCCGGTAATTCCAGGCGTTACCTATACCGGGTGGTACAACGCCGTCGCCGTCCTTGACAAGAGCGTCCTTCCGAACATGCCGATCCCCGGAAAGGCCTACACCATTTTGGTTCCCAAGGCTGACGCGGACGGCAGCGACATCCCCGGGATTCGCACCGTCGACGTGCAGGTACCGATTGCAACGTACACCGGATGGGGGTTGCGTCGTGCGCCGTTCGCTGCAAATGAAGACTGCGCTCTAACAGGACAATACATCCCATTTGCCGCAACAAAGGCCGAACGCATTGCCAAGGGTGACCCGCGGCTTTCTGTGCAGGAACGCTATCCGAACAAGGCGGCCTATGTGAATCGCGTGACCCGCGTCGTAAACAATCTGGTCCGCCAGCGCCTTCTGCTCAACGAGGATGCGCAGCCGGTAATCGACAAGGCAAAGCAGAGTTCTATCGACAGGTGACGGTTCATGCGGTCGCGGCTTGAGCCAGCTCGGCCGCTCCTTTCAACGTGTCCACCTTCCAACAAAGATCGATCAATCGACGCGTTCGGTCCCGCGGTAAGACACCTTCGGCGAGACGCGTGAACTTGGTTTCCAAATCCGAGTCGCTCATCGGGTGTTCGACGCTGCCCACCGCGTGTTCGACAAACTTCTCCAATCGACGCCCATCCTTCAGCGAAACCATGACGCGAACCTGATCCTCCTTGATGTTCGGATCGACGATTGCAGTCACACGGTCACGCAGCGCGACAACCGCGGGATTACGCGCGGCTTGATCGCTGAATTCCTTGATTCCCGCGGCGCCCTCGATGATGGCGACGCTCGCTGCGTGATAGATACTGAACTTGCTTTCAAGCCCGGATTCGGGAGCTTTCTTGCTTGTCAATTGAAGCACCAGCGGGTGAACTTTCAGTTCGATGCGATCGATCTTGTCCGCTGTCAGCTTGTATTCATTTCGCAACTGGATACAGCCGTCTATCGTCGGATGCATCACAATGCCGCAGGGAAAGGGCTTGTACGTATTCAGTGAAATCTCATAGGTCTCACCCAAGTTGTTCGTCAACTGGGAGTAGTCTCGCGACGTACTCAGGACGTTGGCCCAGCCATACTTAGCCTCGATGCTTTGACTCGAACTGGTAAATTTGCGCGCCGCCAGGAGCGCCGATGCGAGCCCGTTTTGCGCGGCGCGCCCGGGGTGAAAACTCTTGGTCATGCTGCCGAACATTTCCTGAAGGCCCACCGGTTGGGTCGCCGCAAGACCGAGAGCCCAGATCATCTGCTGTTCGGACAGCCCCAGAAGCTTGCCGGCGGCCGCGGCAGCGCCGAAGACGCCCGCAGTTCCGGTGATGTGCCATCCCACGTCGTAGTGTTTGGGATAAACCATATTTCCGATCCGGCATTCCACTTCTACGCCCAGCACAAACGCGGAAAGGAATTCGCTGCCGGAAATCGGTCGATACTCGGCAAGCGCAAGGATTGCCGGCATCACCGGCGCCGCGGGATGAATGATGGTCTTGGGATGCGTGTCGTCATAATCGAGGACGTGTGAACTGATGCCGTTCATCAACGACGCGTGCATGATGTCGAGACGTTCTTTGCGGCCAAGAATGCTGGCCTGTGCCGGGCCCGAGAAAGGCGAAAGCGCCGCGAGCGCATTATCCACGGTCTCGTGTCTCGATCCGCCGAGAGCGACGCCCATCCAGTTGAGCACGGTACGTCGCGCCTCCTTGCGAACGGCTGCAGGCAAATCCGCGGCTTTTGCCGAGACGACGAACCTGGCGAGATTGCGGGTGACATCCGTTACTGCCGGCGCCGTTGGACTCTGGGGAGCGATGGTTGTCGACAGGCCTAAACCTGCCGAGGCTAGAAAAAATCGGCGACGATCGACCTGCATCGTCAGGCCTCCTTCAAAGGTTGGAATTGAGCTCCTGTACTCGGCGCAGTATTGCACACACGACCGGTTTGGAGCACGCTTCAATGCCGATCGTCAGCACCTTGAACGTCGAACCCGGTTCGTATACGGAGTTGCCGGGACAATGCTCTTCATTGCCCAGCTTTTGTAAGTTGAGAAGTGCCGTCCGGCAGAGGGTCACCGAACTAGATGCACATGCGCTGGACCGGATTGCTCCAATCGGAGAAACCCAACACACCGAAGGCACGGACCTGGAATACATAGGTTGTGCCGGGCGTCAGATTCAGTGCGCACAATCGTGCTGGACGAAAATGGTGTTTTTCTTTGGTGCGTCTCCGGACCCATGGAGGCGCTGCGATCGGACTAAAAAGCTAATGAATTTCTCACGCTCCGATCAAAGACGGAGGAACGGCTTTCGTATAAATTCCTGTTCCGAAGCTGATGAATTACCCTATTCTCGTTGATGTCCAATGCGAGATACTTCACTCGCCAACCCCGAACTCCATGAGGTGATTTATGCTTTCTCGAAAATCAAGGCTTGCATTCCTGTCCCTTGCCGGTTTGATCTTGGCGAGTTGGGTCGTTACCGCGTCTGCGTTACGGTTCGCCGAAGCGGCCGCCGATGAACCGGATGGACTCCGCCTGCCCCGGGGTTTTCACGCCACTGTCGTGGCTGAGGGGCTTGGTCCGATCCGGCATTTGGCCATTCGGGCAAACGGCGACATTTATGTCTCCACCCTGAAGGACCAGCAGGGAAAGGGTAGTGGCATCATCGCACTTCATCTGGATGCGTCGCATAAGGTCGATCAGGTCCAGCATTTTGGCTCTGTGGACGGCGGCACGGGCATTCGTTTCTACAACGGTGCGCTCTATGCGAGTTCGCCGTCCGCAGTTTATCGTTTCACGTTCACCAGCGATGCGCTGGTACCCGAGAAAGAACCGGACGTCATCATCGATGGCATGCCGGCGACACATCCTGGATTCAACCGCGCGAACCGTCCGCTGGCACTTGATGGAAAGGGTAATCTGTTTGTCGCGCTCGATGGCTCCGCAAATCTTTGTGTCGAGCCGAATACGGCCCCGGGTGCAGTCCCTGTCGGATCGAAGCCGTGTCCCGATCTGGAAAAGCGCGCGGGTGTATGGCGCTTCAGCGCCGAGAAAATCGGACAGCGATTCCCCACGGACGGACAACAACTAGCTACCGGTATCCGCGACATCACTTCGCTGGACTGGTCACCTGCCGATGGGAATCTCTACGGGGATCATGCATGGCCGGGATAGCTCGCACAAAATATGGCCTGACATTTTTAGTGAGGAAGATGAAGACCATATTGCCGACGAAATGCATCGCATCACTAAAGGGACGGACTTTGGATGGCCCTACACGTATTTCGACGGCACACGGAACGTCCGTCTTGTGGCGCCGGAATATGGCGGGGACGGCAAGAAGTCACCACCATCGGGCACTTACTCCACTCCAGTACTAACGTTTCACTCCCGGCGTGTAGCTCCCGTAGATATCCTCTTTTATTCGAGTGACAAATTTCCGGCCAGCTATCGCAACGGTGCTTTCATTGTCTTGCACGGTACCGCTAACCGGAGTGGCTACAACGTCGTCTTTGTTCCTTTTAACCGCAACGGTAAGGCCGGATCGCCAACAGTGTTTGCCGATGGATTCGCGGGCTTCGATCCATCGAGCCCGAATGCCGGTCCTGCGAAATACCGGCCTGTCGGTGCAGCTTTGGGACCGGATGGCGCGCTGTACGTTGCGGATTCACAGAAAGGCCGAATCTGGCGCATTGCATACGCAGGCAAGTAGCGGGTGCGGAATTCTTGGGCATCCGTTAACCATGAACGTGTTACTACTAGCTCGTACCCATTACCTTTGCTGACCTGAGAGAGGCCTTCAGTTGAACATATGGCAAAAACGATTCTTGTGGCTGTCGCGTGGCCATACGCAAACGGACCATTTCACGTGGGACATCTCGCTGGCGCTTACCTTCCGGCAGACATCTTCTCTCGATACCAGAGACTAAGAGGTAATCGAGTTCTCATGGTTTCCGGTTCGGACTGCCATGGCACCCCGATCACTCTCAAAGCGGAAGCGGACGGCGTTGCGCCGCAGGAGGTCATTCGGCGATACCATGAATCTTTCCTGAAGACGTTTCAAACGCTGGGGATCACGTTCGATCTGTTCACGCAAACGTATACGGCCAACCATTACGCCGCGACGACGGACTTCTTCGTGAGGCTTCTCGATCGTGGCTACATTTATAAAGAGAGGATGACCGGATCGTATTCCGAATCGCTCGGACGGTTTCTGCCCGACCGTTTTGTCGAAGGGGTCTGCCCGAACTGTGGCTTCACTTCCGCGCGCGGCGACCAGTGCGATAGCTGCGGAAAACTCCACGAGCCTTACGAGCTCGTCAACCCGAGAAGTAAACTGGACGGAGCGCCGGTAACTTTCCGTGAAACTGAACACTACTTCTTGGACCTGGCGAAGATCGAGCCTGAATTGAAACGTTGGTTATCGGATTCCGATCACAGCTATTGGCGGCGGAATGCGCTCGTATTTACCGAAAATTGGCTGCGGGAAGGATTGCATGGCCGTGCCATTACGCGCGATCTGGAGTGGGGAGTGCCCGTTCCGGTCGAGTCCGAGAATTTCAAGGACAAACGGATCTATGTTTGGTTCGATGCGGTGATTGGATACCTTTCCGCATCGATCGAATGGGCAAACCGGGTGAAGTCACCGGAGAGCTGGCGCGACTGGTGGGAAGATCCGGCAGCGCGTGCGTACTACTTCATTGGCAAGGACAATATACCTTTCCATTCGATCATCTGGCCGGCGATGCTTATTGGATATGGAGGGCGAACCCTTCCTTACGATATTCCAGCCAACGAGTTTTTGAACCTGGAAGGCGAAAAGATGAGCACAAGCCGCAATTGGGCGTTGTGGGCGCATGATATTGAGCAGCGATACGCGCCGGATGAATTGCGCTATTACTTGGCCGCAAATGCGCCGGAGTCGCGGGACAGCAACTGGTCCTGGAAGGATTTTATCCGGCGGAACAATGACGAACTGGTTGCTACCTGGGGTAACCTCGCGAACCGCGTCTTGAGCATCGCTTATCGCGAATTCAAATCCGTACCCCGGCCGCTGCAATTGATAGAATCGGACCTGGAACTTATCTCTGCGGGAAAAGCGGCCTTTGATGCGATCGGATCTCACCTGGACGCCGTGCGGCTCAAGACCGCCCTACAGGAAACCCTTGCTCTGGCGCAGCGCGCAAATCGATACATCAGCGAGCAAGAGCCATGGAAATTGCTTAAAATCGATCGCACGCGAGCCGAAGCCGTGCTCTACACCGGTCTCCAGATTGTAGATTATCTGAAAACACTGTTCTCCCCGTTTCTCCCCTTCAGCAGCCAGGTTCTTCATGAGACTCTGGGCTTTTCCGGTACTTTGGCCCCTCAACCAATCGTCGATTCGGCTGTCGACCTGAATGGTCAAAACCGCAATCTTCTAACCGGGAATTACGAAAACGATGCGAGATGGGTGCCAGGTGAACTGCCGGCTGGGCAGCCTCTGCGGGAGCCGCAGCCGCTATTTACGAAATTGGACCAGAGCGTTGCTGATGCCGAGATCCGCCGGCTAGGAGAAACGCCACTTCGTCAACGATGACTTCTCTTTTGGATAGAGATCCATTGCCGCCTTCTCATGACGGCTCGAAGAAGGTGCCGCGCTGCTTCGCGGTTTTGTCACGGCCGCGATGATACTTTCCGATTTGTCTCGAAAATGTCCGTAAGTCATTGAGCGGCAGAACGGAGAATTTGACATTTCATCGTCGGGGGTGGTCCGCAGGGCCATGAGTCTTTGTTGTGAAAAAGCCGGCCCAGACAAGGTCAGACAATCTACAGATTGTATGCTCATCCATACAACAAGCAAATTTACCTTGACAGCATTTCAGGAACGCCATAGCCTTCTCCAATCTTTTGAAGGGCGAAGTTCGTTCGATATCTGACAGTAAGTGGTCAAATCCAATGGCGGGTGGACTGATGCGAGGTGCTTTGCCAATGAACGACTCGGCCTCGACTACTGGTGGAATGGAGGAATTTCCGTGAAAGCAATAGTTGTCGTTTTGATTTGTTTTCTGATGTGCACGACAGTCTGGGCGCAAGCGGTGGCCGTCGCTCAGATCAATGGAGTTGTGAAGGATCAGTCTGATGCGCTGCTACCTGGCGTCGAGGTCAAAGTTGCCCAGACGGAAACCGGATACAGCCGCAGCGTGGTCACGGATGAGACCGGGCGGTTTACGATAACGAGCCTTCCAGTGGGTCCATACCGATTGGAAGCTTCGCTACCTGGGTTCAGGACCTACGTGCAGACCGGAATTGTGCTGCAGGTGAATAGCAATCCGACAATTCCCGTGGTTCTCGCAGTGGGTCAGGTAACTGAAACGGTCCAAGTGGACGCCGACGCCGCTCAGGTCGAGACGCTTAACGCAGGTATTGGCGATGTGGTCGATTCGGCCCGCGTGGTGGATCTCCCGCTGAACGGCCGGCAGATTTCGCAGTTGATTACTCTGGCAGGGGCGGCAAACATCTATGACCCCGCGTCCGCCGGGCAGTCGGTCATGTCGAATAAGAATTATCCGACGGCGACGGCGGTTGTGGTCGCTGGCTCTCAACCGGGGCATTCGCTTTACTTGGTTGATGGCGGGTATAACCTGGATCCCATCACTAATGTTGGCCTTCCCCTTCCATTTCCAGATGCGGTACGGGAGTTCAAGGTAGAAACCAGCTCATTACCAGCCAACAATGGAACTCAACCCGGCGGCGTTGTGAGCGTGGTTACGAAATCCGGCGGTAACGAATTCCATGGCTCCGGTTTTGAGTTCATCCGGAACTACGCTCTTAATGCGAAAAACTTTTTTGCGACGACCAGCGACGGGCTGAAACGCAATCAATTTGGCGGAACGCTGGGTGGTCCGATCATCAAGAACAAAGTGTTCTTCTTTGGTGGATATCAGGGAACGTATGAAAGTACTGTGCCGTCGGCGAACATCGTCTACCTGCCGACTGCTGCTACGATGCAGGGAGATTTCACCACAATTATGTCGGCCCCATGCAATGCCGGAATTGCGAAAAATTTGACCGCTCCGTATGTGGGCAACAAGATCTCACCAACTGCATTCAATCAGGTCGCTCTCAATTATTTAAAGTTCATCCCCGTTTCTACGGACCCATGCGGAAAATACGTCTTTGGCATTCCAAACACCGACCATGAGAATCAATTCGTCGGAAGGGGAGACTGGCAGATTAATAGCAAGCAATCGCTCTTTGCGCGGTACTTCAACACGAACTATCAGCATCCCCAGGCGATCAACGGCAACCTTCTGAACGTGACGACGGATGCGAGCGTCGGACTGAACGACAGAGTTCAAACGGGGGTCATTGGTCACACGTTTGTGATCAGTCAAAACACTGTCAATACTTTCCACGCTGGCGCCACGCGTTCCGCGAATGTTCGAGTCGAGGGAGCCGACGTGCCGACGCCAACTTCATTGGGCTCGAATGTTTACCAGGGAACGCCGAATTACGTCTTCTTCTCCATTAGCGGGTATTTTACGGCCGCATGCCAGAATTGCTCTCCTGGGCCGTGGGTGACCAATACGTTCCAAGCTTCCGATGATGTCAGCCTGATCCGCGGTAAGCACCAAATCGCATTTGGCGCAAATTGGGTTCACGAGACGCTGAATTCGGATGGCCAGTTTTCGGTGAATGGGAATTTCACGTTTGCCGGTTCGGTCACCGGTAATGGTATGGCCGATTTCCTGATCGGCAGGCCTTCCAATTTCAGTCAGAACAATGGGCAAATTGGGGCGGATCGTCTCAATATTCCCTCCGCCTATGTGCAAGACAACGTGCAGGTCAATTCGCATCTTCGGGTCAATGCCGGTCTGCGCTGGGACCCGTACTTGTTACCGTATCAGGCCCAGAACCATGTCAACATTTTCGACATCGGTTGGTATAACTCGAATGTGCGCAGCACGGTCTTCCCAAATGCGCCTATCGGAGCGCTGTTTTACGGAGATCCGGGATTTCCAGGCAACTCTTATGGCAGTCCCAGGAAAGGTAGATTTTATCCAAGACTTGGCCTTGTTTATGATCCCAGAGGAAGTGGCCAGGAGACGATTCGGGCGGGCTTCGGAATGTTTCAGGGCATAACACCCTTATTCCTGCAGGGAGGAGTTCACGCTCCCTGGGGCGTGTCGGCTGGCGTACCCACGCCGGCAGGAGGTCTCTCGGATCCATACCAGGGGGTTCCAGGCGGCAACCCGTTTCCGGTGCCTGCGAGTTTGCCGAACACCATCACCTTCCCTCTATTCGGCGGCAGCTTGGGATCGCCTTTCGGGCTTCACAACCATCCCCTTAACATGTATCAATGGAGCCTGGCGCTCGAGAAACAGCTACCGGGCGACTGGCTCGTCTCAGCTAGTTACTTGGGCAATCGAAGCCTGCACCTTGGCGTTTCCGTACCCGCTAATCCTACTGTATATATACCCGGCAACTGCGTGGCCGGCCAGTATGGATTAATCGCCGCGGGGCCTTGCTCGAATACATCGAATACCAACTTCCGCCGGCTTCTGTACATAGCAGATCCGGCAAAAGCTCAATATTACTCTGGTGTTAACATGGACAACGACGGAGGGAATGGCAACTACAACGGCATGTTGCTCTCCCTCAAGCATCGCTTCACCAATAGCTATACCGTGAGTACCAATTACACATGGTCTCACTGCCTGTCGGAAGGTGACTCCCAACTCAACAGTGCAGGTTCTGCACATATTTATTACAATCGGCACGCAGAATACGGCAATTGCCAATCCGACCGTGCGCAGGCTTTCAACTTGTCATTGGTTGCGAAAACGCCGACGTTCTCCAGCAGGGCAATGCAGAAGATTTTGGGTAACTGGCAGGAGTCTACGATCTTCACAGCGTCCTCCGGAACTCCTTTCATGGTGTCCCAAGGCACAGACAATACTCGAACCGGTGGCGGTGACCTACCCAATGTCATCGCCAGCCCCAAGTTGGCCCACCCAACGGTCCAACAATGGTTCAACGTCAATGCGTTCGCCGTTCCAGCGATCGGGGTTTACGGTAACGAAGGCCGCAACCAGCTTCGCGGTCCCGGTGCCTGGAATGCGGACATTGCCGTGTCACGGTCATTTCCGCTCACGGAGAAGGGGCAGAGAATCGACTTCCGCGCGGAAGTATTCAACGTACTCAACCACCCCCGATTCCGTAATCCGGGTACTGGCGTACTTCCGACCGCCACAATGAACAGCCCGGCTTTTGGTCAACTTACTACGGCGCTTGATCCAAGGATCATGCAGTTTGCCTTGAAGTACATATTTTAGGTAATCCTTTAACTTGTCGACAGACCGGTCCGCCACTCTCGACTCGGATGTGGTTATCCTCGGAAGTGGCGGAGCCGCGCTGGCCGCAGCGGTCACGGCGGCACAGGCGCGCCTGAAGGTCATCGTGCTTGAACGAGCTACCGTCCTGGGTGGAACGTCCGCCATTTCGGGAGGCGCGCTGTGGATTCCCGGGACGCGGCAGGCGGTTGCAGGTGGCTTCAAGGACTCCTCGGAGCAGGCGCGCACATATCTGCGGCAGGTGCTTGGCGAATCCTACCGGGATGACATCATCGAGGCATTTCTGCGACGCGGCCCCGAGGCACTGGCCTTTCTCGAGGATCACACGGAACTCAAATACTCGGTGCGGAACCTATCACCGGACTATCACCCGGAACTTCCAGGCGCAACGGATTGCGGCAGAGCACTGGAGGTCGGCGAGTTCGACGGCGCGAAACTCGGCGCATACTTCGAACGGTTACGTCCACCGCCGCGTTGCATGATGGGTTTTGGCGGGATGATGGTCAATCGCCTCGATATTTACCATTTCCTGAACATGCGGCGATCTTTGAAATCCTTTATACATCTGGCACGATTGACGGCGAGGTTTGCAATTGACCGTCTTAAATATTCGCGCGGCACCAGACTGGTCATCGGCAATGCAATGATCGCAGCACTTCTGAAGGCTGCTATCGACAAAGGTGTAGACTTCAGGTTTGGCGTTGAGACGACATCCTTCCTAACCGATCCGGCTGGCAGCGTCGTGGGAGTTATGGCGCGAGAAGCGAATGGATTGATTCTCCATATTCAGGCTCATAGTGGTGTCGTCCTGGGCACGGGCGGCCTGAGCCGACACGCCGACGTGCTGAAGGAACGTCCCGGTACGCGCTCAGACCATATATCCATGGCGGCGCCGCATGCGGACGGGGCGATGATCTCGCTCGCGAATAGACAACTGAACGCGCAAGTTGGCGGCCATTTACAAGAAAACTTCTATTGGGCTCCGATGTCGGAAATGAAAGACGCTCACGGCGCAAAAGTGGTGTTCCCGCACATTGTCACCGATCGCGCGAAGCCAGGCATTATCGCCGTTACTGAAGGCGGTGAGCGGTTTGTCAACGAAGCAAATTCGTACCATCGTTTCGTCCAGGCCATGATGGCCGAACAACGGCGGGGTGTGGCGCGCTTCTATTTGATCGCGGATCGCAGAGCACTGAACGCGTACGGTCTTGGCCTCGTTCGTGCCAGACCTGGACTTCATCGACACTTTCTAGAGACTGGTTATCTAATCGAGAGCGGCTCGATCCCAGCTCTCGCCACACGTCTCAACATAGATAGCTCGGCTCTACAAAGGACGATCCAGGAGTTCAATGAGGACGCTACTGCCGGTATAGACCGGAGATTCCACAGAGGCATCAGCTCATATAATCGTGCGATGGGTGACGCCAATGCAAAACACTCGACGCTGGCCCCGCTGGACAATCCACCGTTCTACGCCGTCCGGATCGTCACCGGCGATCTTGGCTCAGCGAAAGGTCTGATGACCGATGCTGAGGCGCGCGTGTTGCGCACGGATGGCTCTATAATTCGAGGCTTATACGCGGTCGGCACTGACATGAATTCGGTGATGGGGGGCACGTATCCGGGGCCAGGCATCGTACTCGGGACTGGTCTCACGTTCGGCTATGTTGCCGCCAGATCGATCATCGAACGGATCGCCCCGTAGGAAGGACTGCGAGCATGAACAAGACTCTGGCTGGCCAATCAGCGATCGTAACCGGCGGCGCCCGTGGCATCGGCTTAGGGATCGCAAAGCGTCTCGCTGCAGAAGGGTGCCGCGTTGCGCTGTGGGATTTATCCTTCGAACAGTTCGACGTTTCGGCTGCCGGGTTCAACCCCGCGTCCTTGCAGACCGTCGACGTAGCTAACCATGAGGCCGTGCAGCGGACCTACACAGCCACCGTCGCGGATCTCGGCGAGATCGATATCCTCATCAATAATGCCGGCATCAACGGTCCAATAGCAAACACGTGGGATTATCCCGTCGATGCCTGGGACCGGGTGTTGGCCGTAAACTTAACCGGCGTCTTCTACTGCACGCGGGCCGTCCTGCCAAGCATGCGCCAACGCAAGTACGGCCGTATTGTGAACATCGCCTCGATGGCAGGCAAGGAAGGAACTCCAGGGATTTCGGGCTACGCTGCGGCTAAAGGAGGCCTCATCGCGTTCACCAAGTCGGTAGCCCGCGAAGTGACCGACTGCGGTGTCATGATCAACGCCGTGGCGCCAGCACTGACCGAAACAGAATTGTTCGCGCAGATGACCCCTGAACACATTGAATTGATGAAGAGCAAGATTCCGATGGGACGCTGTGTTCAGATCGACGATATCGCCTCCCTGGTTGCCTGGATCGTCAGCCCCGGATGCAGCTTCACGACGGGTTTCACCTTTGACGTATCGGGTGGCCGGGCGGTCTACTGACGCTCGCCCGGAAATCATGGCCGGTTGTCAACCTTGGCTCGGCAGAGTAACGTGAACGTATGAGACCGTGCGTGAAACCACCGTTGCTCATCCGAGGGACCGAATTTGGCGGCTCGAAACCGCTTTTTTGCATACCCCTGGTGGCAACAGATCTGAAACAACTCCTGATGCAAGCGGATGTCGCTCAACGTTTGCAGGCCGACGTCGTCGAGTGGCGTGCGGATTCATACAACGAGTTGAGCGCCGAGAGCGTCGTCGAGGCGACACATGCTTTACGTCGGACGCTGGACCGACAGCCAATTCTGTTTACACTGCGCATCGGCTCGGAGGGAGGCGCAAGAGAAATAAGTCAGGACCTCCGGACACATTGCATAGATGCCGTGCTGCGCTCGGGGCCCATCGACTTGATTGATGTCGAGCTGTGCAACGGACCCCAGATTCTCCAACCAATCATTGAAACGGCGCACGGCCACGCTAAGCGCGTCATCCTCTCATTTCACGATTTTCAGGCTACACCGAGCAACGAGACATTGTTCGGCAAGATTTCTGCGATGATTGACCAGGGTGCAGATATTGCAAAAATCGCCTGCATGCCTCGTGAGCCTGCAGACGTGTTGAGATTACTCCAGGTGACGCTCTCTGCCCGGCAAGCGTTCCCCGGCGTGCCTTTGTGCACGACGTCTATGGGCGGTCTCGGCCTTTTGAGCCGCGTGGCAGGATTCTTGTACGGTTCAGACATGGCTTTTGCCGCGGGCGCCGCCGCGTCCGCACCCGGCCAGATCGCGATAGGCGAAGCCCGGGCTTTAACCGAAGCCTTCCTGCGTAACATCTGAGGGATAGAGTAATTCTGGATAGAGTATATTAATCTCCAGTGAAGCTGAGCGCGCGGTTTGCCGCCTAAGAATCAGCTCCAGGATTTTGGATGAGCGAGCAGACAAGGGCGGAAAAGGTCCGCGGTATATATCTCGTTGGATTTAGCGGGTCCGGCAAGTCGACCATCGCCAAGTTGGTCGGCGAGATGCTGCAATGGCCCGTTTGCGATCTCGACGATCTTATAGTTGAGCGGAGCGGCTTAGCGATTCCAGTCATTTTTCAGCGAGAAGGTGAATCTGGGTTTCGCGTGCTCGAGACCGAGGCCCTGCGCGCCGCCTCATCCTCTGAACCTTTCGTGATAGCAACAGGTGGGGGGACCGTTACTCGACCGGAGAACCGGATTTTTATGGCGAGTAAGGGTTGGATCATCTGTCTCGAAGCTCAGCCGCAGACCCTCCTCGGCAGGATCGACCATCAACTGAAGGAATCCGACCCCAAGGCCATTCGCCCAATGCTCGACGCCATTTATCCGTTAGATCAGATTCGAGCACTCAAACACACTCGCCAGCCTATATATAGCCTCGCAGACTGGACCGTACATACAGATCGGCTGATTTCGGAGCAGGTTGCTGCAGAGGTGGTTCGAGCCGTTCGCATTCTTGAGCAGTCACACGAGCCACCGCGCTCTGAGGACATTTCCGGCGCGCCGATGCGGCACTCACTGAATCCGGATCTGCCGCCTCCGATTCTCGTCGCAGCCGGTCCTTGGCCTTATTATGTGGTCGTTGAATGGAATCGTCTCCACTCGCTCGGAGAACAAGTGCGGCGCGTCTTGCCTCAGGCCCGGCGGGCCGCTATCCTCACCAACGTCCACACGTGGGAGCGTCTCGGCAGTACGGTGCAGATGTCGCTGCAGAAGGCGTGCCTTGATGTCCATGTGCGCGAGGTCTTACCGGATGAGGCCATCAAGACTTCGGAAGAAGTTAACGCCATACACGATTGGCTGCTCGGCATACCCCTTCGTCGTGATGATGTTTTCGTAATCATTGGAGGCGGCGCCATTGACGACGTGGGAGGATTTGCCGCGTCCACTTATATGCGTGGCGTCGCCTTAGTAAAGGTCCCAACATCTTTGGAGGGGATGGTTGACACCTCCATCGGGGGAAAGACTGCACTCAACCATCCCCGCGCGCGAAATCTGATTGGGACCTTCTTTCATCCCCGATTAGTGTGGGCGGATGCATCCCTGCTGCGAGACCAACCGCCGGATGAGTTGCGCGCGGAATGGGCCGAAGTCGTCAAATACGCAATGCTCGAAACCTCGTTGCTGCGGGAGCAAGTTGCTGGAATCACTCTTTTTGATCAACTGAGAGAACGTGTCAACGAGCTGATTGGCCTTGAGAGGAAAATACTCCTCAATATTATTGCGAGGTGCGTGGCGTTGAAGGCTCAAGTCGTGGCCGGCGACGAGCGCGATTCCGGGCAGTATCGAATTCTCCTCAACTATGGACACACGATCGGGCATGCGCTTGAGGCGGCGACAAACTACCAACTCTTGCACGGCGATGCAGTCTCGATCGGAATGGCCATAGAGTCCAGGCTGTCGGTGCGGCTTGGACTGGCAGACGCGGAGGTTGAGGTTCATCAGAACGATTTGC
>Ga0207146_10017_pt2 | contig 34601 bp, 29 predicted proteins | sample Alteio_BWMinHeat_36_FD_153539 | JGI IMG/M metagenome (GOLD analysis project Ga0207146, IMG submission 153539) | Enriched cells from forest soil in Barre Woods Harvard Forest LTER site, Petersham, Massachusetts, United States -... | ecosystem: Environmental > Terrestrial > Soil > Temperate forest >...
AGGATCCAGGCTGGGTTCCCCAAGGGCCGGTGAATTCGAATCCCAACTATACCTACCGCGATAATGTCTCCAAGATTACCGGCAAACACAATCTGGTGTTTGGTGGTTATTTCGTCGCCTCGCAGAAGAACGAACTGCCCCAGTTCACACCTTCGGTGAACGGCTTTGCCACATTCGACATTGGTCTCTCCGGCAGTACCGGTAACGCCTTCGCGGATATGTTGACCGGGAACATCAGCAGCTTTCAACAGGCCAGTGGACAGCCCAAGTACTACTTACGCTACAAGATCTTCGAACCCTATTTCCAGGATGACTGGCATGTTACTAGCCGCCTGACCCTCAACCTCGGGCTGCGCATCAGCCTATTCGGTACCGTCTACGAGAACCTGCATCAGGCGGGGAACTTCGACCCAACGAAGTACGTGCAAGGGGCGACTACTCTTAATCCGGATGGGACGGTCGCCACCGATCCGTCTAACGGCCTGGTTCTATGCGGCACAGGTGGTGTTCCGAGGGGTTGCGCCAAAGGACACTTGTTCAATCCCGCTCCCCGCATCGGTTTTGCCTGGGACGTGTTCGGCGACGGTAAGACCGCGCTCCGCGGCGGATATGGCATCTTCTTCGAACACACGAACGGCAACGAAGCTGTCGCAACGGCGCTTGAAGGCTCGCCGCCACTCGTGCAGAACCCCGTCCAGAGCAACATCCCGACAACGTTCAACACGAACGATACGATCGAGACTTCCGGCTATACCCAGATAGGCGCGGCCGGGGCGCAATTCCCACAGAGTGTGGTCTCAATTCCGCAGAAACAGATCTGGCCGTACATTCAGCAGTGGCATTTAGACGTTGAACGAGAGTTACCTTCGCACGTGGTTGGCATCGTTTCCTACGTTGGCAGCAAGGGGACGCATCTGGGGCGAAGGAGGGATTTGAACCAGATTCCGCAATACCAGCAGAGTCTGAATCCCTATCTTCCCGGACAACCCATTGGTCCTAACGACTGCACTACAGGTACAACTCCCACCGGTGCTTCCATTCCTGGCTATACCCCGGGTGGAGATCCGACCCAGCAGACTCCGGGCACAATCGGCGTGAATATGTATGTTGCGTGCGGCAACGATCCGAACTTCTTCCGACCATTCCTGGGCTATGGCGACATACGTCGACAGGAAAACGCATCCTCCTCCATTTACCATGCCCTGCAGCTTTCGGCGCGAAGAAGTGTTGGCTCAGTCCAACTCAGTGCCGCCTATACTTACAGCCACTCCATTGACGATGCTTCCTCTGCGGGAGATACCAGTTTCGTCGATTCCTACAATCTGGCAGCAAACCGGGCTAGTTCGAATTTTGATCAGCGCCACGTTTTCAGCCTGAGTTACATTTACGATCTGCCGTTCTTCAAAGGGTCAGGGCTGACGCATACGCTGCTTGGCGGTTGGCAGTGGTCGGGGATCACTCTGGTTCAGACCGGGGGTCCTTTTACCGTGACGAACGGCGGCGACGGAGTGGTCCCGGGAGACAATGCCGGCGTAGCCGATGGAACGGCTAGCGCTGGTTCGAGACCTGATCTTATCGGGAATCCAAACACCAGAATTCCGGATTCAGGGGCCGGCGGCGGTTTCGGACCGCTGCTTTACAATCCCGGGGCATTCGCGGCTCCGCGAGGCCTGACATTCGGCACTGCGGGCAGAAACGTTGTTCGCAACCCGCGTCAAACCAACTTCGACATGGCGCTGTTCAAGCACTTCCCCATCCATGAGAGTCTGTCGTTGGAATTTCGTGCGGAGGCCTTCAACGTTTTCAATCACACCGAATGGGGCTACGTTTACGGCGACGCGGGTTCTGCTGCGGGCAATAGCGGCCTCACCAGCTTCGCTAACAGCGTGGGGTGCTACACGGGGCCGAACAATACGCCTAATGATCCATCATGCCTCGGGGGAGGCCTTCTGCGTCCAGGGGCAACCCACCTCGAACGCCACCTGCAACTCGGTCTGAAGCTCATCTTCTAGCGGGAACATTCGTGCAAACAATAATCCTGGCTCCGAACGAGCCAGGATTTTCTTTTGCACGCCCCGCGCGCATCTCCTAGTCCGCAACCACCGCCTCTTTCCGTACCCCGCTCAGCACGCCCAGTCCCTTCTCCAGATCGGCAATCAGATCCTCGACGTGCTCAACGCCCACAGACAGGCGGATCATCTGCTCGGTCACGCCCATCTTTTTCAGCAACTCCGGATCGATCAGGTAGTGCGAGGTGAGGACCGGGATGGTCACGAGCGAATCCACTCCGCCGAGGCTTGGCGCCAGGGTAAATAGACGCAGCGCCTCAGCCACGTGGCACGCGTCGGCGCCACTGCCTTCCACTTCGAAGCTCAGGACGCCGCCCGCCCCCGCCATTTGTTTCTTTGCGATCGGGTAGTCAGGATGTTTCTTCAGCAGCGGATAATGCACTCGCGTCACCTTCGGATGCTGGCTCAGGAACTCGGCAATCCGCAGCGCGTTTTCGTTTTGGCGCTCGACTCGGACGGCTAGCGTCTTGATCCCGCGCAGCAACAGAAACACCGCGTGCGGATCCATGCAGCAGCCGAGCGTCGTGCGCAGGTGGTGGATCTGCTCGATCAAATCGCGTCGTCCGGTGGCGATGCCGCACATAATGTCGGCATGTCCGCCAAAATATTTCGTGCCGGAATGCAGGACCAGATCGATGCCCCACTCTGCCGGACGGCAATTAATCGGTGTCGCAAAAGTCGAATCGATGGTGGTGATCAGGCCGTGCTTGCGGGCTAGCGCCGCAATCTTTTCGAGATCGACGACTCGCACTGTCGGATTCGTCGGCGACTCGATGTGCAGGATCTTTGTGTTCGGCCGGATGGCGCGTTCATGCTGCTCCGTGTCGTCGGTGTCGACGAACGTGGTTTCGATTTCGAGCTTCGGCAACCACTGCGAAAGGAATCTGATTACGCCGCCATAAATATCGCGCTGCGCCACGATATGGTCTCCCGCCTTCACCAGCGTCAGAATCGATGTCGTGATGGCGGCCATGCCCGAAGAGAACAGCAGCGCCGCATCCGTGCCTTCGAGTTCGGCGATGGCTTTTTCGGCGGCGGTATTCGTGGGATTTCCGTAGCGCGTGTAGTAGCTGTCCGTTGGAGTGGCGCGCACCTGCTCCTGCATGTCGGTGACTTCGAAGGTCGAAGTCTGATAGATCGGCGTGGAGAGAGGGCCGTTTTTCTTGTCGAGGTTAGTACCGCCGTGCACCGCCTCGGTTTCCTGGCGAAAGTGATGCTTCTTCATTTCGAAATCTCCTGTAGAGACGCGTCTCGCCGCGCCTCCCGCCGCATCCAGAGAAGACGAGGCAACCCCGTCTCCACACTTGACCCGCTAGCTTCGCACCGCTGCCGCATCCAGCGCGGGCACGGGCGTCAACCACTCTGCCGAGCGAGCATGCCGGTGGCTCACCAATTTGTCGAAGTCCTGCTGCAAGGCGCGGGTTACGGGACCAGCCTTGCCATCGCCGATGACGCGAAAATCAATTTCGCGGAGCCCGATGACTTCCGCCGCCGTGCCGCACACAAAAACTTCGTCGGCAATATAAAGCTGATCGCGCGAGATCGGCTCCTCGACCACGGAGTAGCCCAAATCCCGAGCCAGCGTGATCAGGGTGTCGCGAGTGATGCCTTCGAGAATCCCCGCCCGCGGAGTGGTGTAGACGATGTTATTACGAACAATGAAAAGATTCTCGCCCGTGCATTCCGCCACGTATCCATCGGGCCCGAGCATGATCGCCTCATCGAATCCGGCGCGTTGCGACTCGGTCTTGGCCAGAATCGAGCTCACATAATTTCCCGAGACCTTGGCCTTGGTCATCATGATGTTCGGATGGAGCCGCGTGAACGAGGCAATATTCGCGCGGATGCCGCGCTCCTTCGCCTCGGCTCCAAGAAAAGTCTTCCACTCCCAGACCGCGACCACGAAACGCGGTTCTCCGGCCTCGACGGTCAGGCTCATCGCGCCGTCAAGGTAAATCATCGGACGGATGTAGCACGCCGAAAACTCGTTCGCTGCAATCGTCTGGTTGATGGCAGTCTTCACCTGCTCGCCGGTAACCGGCAGATCGCGAAAGCCCACGATGTGGGCGGAATCCAGCAGGCGACCGACGTGTTCGTCCATTCGGAAGACGGCTGGACCAATATCGGTCGAGTAGCAGCGGATGCCCTCAAACACGCTGAAGCCGTACTGCACGGCGGCGCTGACGAACGGAACCACGCCTTCGCTGGCGGGCCTCAACGAATCACGAATCCATATATAACGAGCGGCTCCCATCTTGTCCATTATAATGACGCGGCTATGGAAACCGGTCTCAGAAACCGCGTCGCCATCGTTGCCGCCTCCAGCCAGGGGATCGGGCGAGCCACTGCCGAGGCCTTTGCTGCCGAAGGGTGCCGTCTGGCCATCTGCGCGCGCAACCGGGAAGCGCTCAACGCCGTCGCCGAAAAGATTCGCAGCCGGCACAAAACAGAAGTGCTCGCCGAGCCGTTCGATGTCACTGATGCGGGCGCTGTCCGCGATTTCGTTAACGCCGTGGTTCAGAAATTTGGCAGCGCCGATATCTGCGTGACCAATGCCGGAGGCCCTCCCGCCAAGGGTTTTCTCGCTACCACGATTGACGAGTGGAAGCGCGCCATCGACGTGAACTTCATGAGTACTGTCTACTTCGCCCACCAGGTCATCCCGTACATGCAGAAGAACAATTGGGGACGCATTATCACCATCACGTCCATCACCACGAAGCAGCCCGTGGCCGACCTCGTCTATTCGAATGCGGTGCGCGCCGCGGTAGTTGGACTAGTCAAGAGTCTCGCGAATGAATTCGGCAAAGACGGCATCCTCGTCAATAATGTCGGTCCGGGCTTTACCGCGACCGACCGCCTGAAGGAACTCGCCCACGTCCGTTCCGCTGCGCTCGGCAAGACCGAGAAAGAAATATTTGAAGGCTGGGCTGCCGATACTGCCCTGAAGCGTCTAGCCGAACCGCGCGAACTTGCCGACACTGTCGTCTGGCTGGCCAGCGAGCGCGCTTCCTATATCACCGGCCAGACCATCCTTGTCGACGGCGGTCTGTATAAAGGGTTGTAGTATCGTTCATTGAGTCTTTCGTATGAAAAAGAAAAAACTGAGAAAAACCGCAGGGAAGAAATCCGCAACCAGAAAAACGACGAAAACTGCGCGCCCGGCAAGCAAAGTCGCGCTCAAAGGCACCGTCCGGAAAAGCAAGCCACCCAAGGCTGAGTTGCGCCACATCCCGTGGAGTTCCGTCGAAGTCGAGGCTCTGAACCCATTGCTTGGCCGCCACTTCGTTGTCGGGCAGAACGTCATGCTCGCCCGAGTCTTGCTCAAGAAGGGATGTCTTGTGCCCGAACACAGTCATCACAACGAGCAGATCACCTATGTGCTGGAAGGCGCGCTGAAATTCGGAATCGACGGCAAAGAGATTGTGGTGAATGCGGGCGAGGTCCTGACCATTCCACCCAACATGCCACACTCGGCAGAGGCGCTCGCGGATACCGTCGATCTCGACATCTTCAACCCTCCCCGCGCCGATTGGATCAATAAGACCGACGCTTATTTGCGGTGAGAGAGATTCTTCGATCTGGACGTTGTCGTGGAGAGCCGGGCGTCCGGCGGGACGGGCGAGACGCCCGTCACTCCACCGTCTGGGAGACACGCCGCGGGCAAAATTCTGCCTACACCGCGGTTAGCCCGTATGATGTATTTATCTTTTCTGCGCTGGTCTGGCGATAAGGGAACGTGTCGATCGCTCAAAATACGGAAACCGATGGGAAGCTCCGCTGCATTTCCTGCGGCGCCACGCCCGATTCTGCCGGCCAGGACTTCCGCTGCATCGCTTGCGGCGACCTGCTGGAATTCGTTTTCCCCGGATGGATCTTCGACTCCCCTGCCTTTGACCCCGCGGCACTGAAGTCTCGCTGGCTCAACCGTCGCACCTCGCGCAATCCGCTTGACCAGAGCGGCGTCTGGCGTTTCCGCGAACTTCTGCCGCACATTCCCAATCCCGAAGAGCATGTCATCACGCTCCGCGAAGGAAACACGCCGCTGTATCACATGCCGCGGTGCGGGCGCGCGACCGGCGTCGAGAATCTCCGCGCGAAGCACCAGGGCTTGAACCCGACCGGGTCGTTCAAAGACACGGGCATGACAGTCGCCGCCTCGTCCGCGCACCAGGGCGGATTCCGCTGGGTGGCCTGCGCCTCCACCGGCAACACTTCAGCCTCCATGGCCGCCTACGCCGCGCGCGGCAACATGCGCAGCCTGGTGCTGATCCCGGACGGCAAAATCTCCTGGGGCAAGCTCTCGCAATCGCTCGACTACGGAGCCCTCACCTGCCAACTCCGCACCGATTTCGATGGGTGCGTCCGCATCCTCAACGAACTTGTTCGCCAGAAGCCGGTCTACCTGCTGAACTCGGTGAATCCGTATCGCATCGAAGGACAGAAAACTGCCGCTATCGAACTCCTCGAGCAACTCGGGTGGGAGCCGCCCGACCACATCATCGTCCCCGGAGGCAATCTGGGAAACAGTTCCGCGATCGGCAAGGCGCTTCTCGAAATGCGTGAACTCAAACTGATCTCGCGCCTGCCGAAACTTTCCATAATCCAGGCGCACGGCGCGAATCCGTTCTACCGCAGCGTGCGCGAGTTTGGCGGGAAGAAGCTCGAAGCGATGACTGCCGACACGCTCGCAACCGCCATACGCATCGGCAATCCTGCATCCTGGAAAAAAGCGCTGCGCGTGCTGCAAGCGACCGGTGGCGAGGTCGAAGAAGTCACGGAAGTTGAAATCGCGGCTGCTAAAGCTGAAATCGGTGCCGATGGCATCGGTTGCGAACCGGCCTCCGCCGTCACGCTCTCTGGACTCAAGAAGCTGCGCCGATGCGGATTCGTCAAATCCGGCGAGTCCGTCGTCCTGATCCTGACTGGCCACCTGCTCAAAGATCCCGACTTCACCATTAAGTTCCATCGCGGAGATTTGTTCGCCGGAACTGGCGACGCGGCCGAGGCTGTCCAGGCAAAATCTCTCCAGCATGCCCCGGTCGTACTCGATGCTGATCTGGGGGCCGTCATGGCCGCCGTCGACGCGGCCGAGAGAAATTCGTAGCAGTTCGCCGCAAATTCGTGTATAAAACACAGTTCCATTGTCGGCGCCGATTGTAAGGGGTTCTGCTTAGGCCGGATCTGGCTAAAGCCTTCCATTTCTATCGTTTCGGCCTGTTTTGGCTGCCGAGGAGTTTGCTTTTTAACCTATGCCCTCACGTCCCACATCGCAAGATCGCTCGCTGCGCCTGGCGCTGCCGGCGACCTCCGCCAATCTGGGCCCGGCGTTTGACGCCGCCGCCCTTGCCCTGGATTTCCATCTCCGCTTGCGAGCCGAGCGAGCGCCCGACTTCTTCGTCACCGCCGAAGGCCGCGACGCGCAGATCTGTGCCCGGATGGAGAACCACCTCATCGTCACCACTTATTGCGAGGTCCTCGAATCGGAGAATCGCAAGATCGCGCCCTTGCGCATCCACATCGAAAACGAGATTCCCATCGGCCGAGGTTGCGGATCGTCCGCCGCCGCCCGCTTGGCTGGGATCGCGCTGGCTGTACATTTCGGACATCTGCGCTGGAAAAATGATCGCATCGTCGGCGAAGCTTCGATGCGCGAGCACCATCCCGATAACGCCTCAGCTTGCTGGATGGGCGCGCTTACCGTGGCTCGCATGGCCAATCAGGTTCAGGCGCAGGTGGTCGAAGTGAAGCCGAAAGGGAAGTGGCCGCTGCTGCTGGCCGTCCCCGAAGCCTCGGTCACAACCGAGCAAGCTCGACGGGTGCTGCCGTTCCAATACTCGCGTGCCGACGCGGTTACGAACATTCAGAACTCGATGCTGTTGCTCGCAGCGTTTACGCAAGATCGTCCGGACTTGCTCCCCGCGGCTCTCGAAGACCGCATTCATCAGCCGTATCGGGCGCCGCTCTCTCCGCTGCTTCCCGCGCTCAAGGAACTTACTGGAGATTCCGGCATCCTCGGGGCCGCGCTTAGCGGAGCGGGGCCGTCCGTGCTCGTATTTCTCGATCCGAAGGTTCCAGCGAAAAGGGCCAAGCAGAGAATCGCGGCGCACCTGACCAAGCGCCGGCTGACCGCCGAACTCCTGCTCACGCAGATCGCCCTCCATGGTGGACGCGACGGAGCCGACTGGCGCAAGCATCATCCTGCGGCAAAGAAGTAGGGTTCCTACTTTCGGCTGGCCGGAGGCACGATGCCGTTCATGCGCAGATATTCCACCATTTGTCCGTAGTGATCGTAACCATGCCATGCGAACAGCATACCCAGGCTGAGTCGCGTGGTCGTTGATTTGCCGTCGAAAGAGGGAATCGGTTCCACAACATTTGCTTCGGTCATGGTTGCAACTGCCTTGTGGGCGTAGGCGTAAGAATCCTTCAGATATTTTAGGATTTCGGCCTTCGACTTCACGCTATCGGGGCCTTTTTCGTCGTTAACATCGACAGGCGGTTTTTCGCCAAGAATCAGGGACGCAACCAGATAGTTGGTGGCGGCGACGTGCTTGATCTCTTCGGCGAATGTGCGCACGCCTTTGAACTCGCCGTTGGTCGGGGCAAAGCTGTATTTATCCTCGGGCATGGCTTCGGCCGCGGGAACAAAATCGCGTTCCAATCTCTGGGTCGCACTGTCGACGACCTGGCTGAGGGTTTTCTTTTCGTCTTTCGTTTGCGCTTGCGCCAGGCCACAACTGCAGAGGATCAACACTGACCCCAGAATCGCTGTGATCGTTTTCATCTTGCCTCCACTTAAAGTTAACTGTCGAATCAATCTCTCAGCACCGCCGGAGCCAGCTCCAATTCACTCGCCGTGATGCGATGCCCTCGCAACGCCAGCACTCCCAGGGCCAGCGCCACTGCCGCCACGCCGAGCGCATCTGGAACCCCAATCCTTTTTGCCAGCGCGCCCCACAGCGTGGCTCCGACGGCCATGCCTCCCTGCAACACCAGCAGGTAAAACGACAGTGCTCGCGCGCGCACATAAGCCGGACACATGGTCTGAGCCGCCACATTCAGGCAAGCCAGGATCCCAATCCAAGCCGCACCCGCAACCACCATCACCACGCACAGCAGCGAAAAAGTCTCCGCCCGTCCGGCCGCAAAAGTCATGCCTGCAAAAATCAAGATGGCGGTAACCACCACGCCATCCACCGAAAGTTTTTCTCGCAAGCGAGGCAGAGCTAACGCTCCAAGCAGCGCGCCCAGCCCAAAGCAGCCGAGGAGCACGCCGTAACCCCTCGCCCCGTACGGACGCGCGATGATGGGCAGCAGCGCCAGCATCGCAACCGCCGCCACACTGAACGTCCCCGTCCGCAGCAGCACCGACTTCGCCAGTCCGCTCTCGCGCACATAGGAGAAGCCGTCGCCAATTGCGGACCATACGCGCTGAGTCTTGCGTGGAGCTTCAACCGGCCGCTTCCAGCGATACAGAAACAGGATCACGCCCAGGAACGAAAACGCATTCAGCAAAAAGGTTGTGCCGCATCCGACCGCGGCCACAATCAAGCCTCCCATGGCCGGTCCCACTGCTCTCGCCACGTTGAATCCCGCCGAATTCAGAGCCACCGCTGAAGCATGTTGCTTCGCCGGAACTAGCTCCGGAGTAATCGCCTGCCACGCCGGATCATTCATCACCGCACCGAGGCCCAGCAAAAACGTGAACAACAGCAGTACCCACGGCCCCACGCAACGGGTTAGCGTCAGGATGCCGAGCGTCGCCGAAGCCAGCACCATCCATCCTTGTGTCAGCAATAGAAAACGCCGCCGATCGACCATGTCCGCAAGCGCGCCTGCCGGCAGGATCACCAGGAACACCGGCACCGCTCCAGCCGCCTGCACCAATCCAACCATCAACGGATTCATCGTCAGCTGCGTCATCAGCCAGCCGGCGCCGACATTCTGCATCCATGTGCCGGTATAAGAAATGACCGAAGCAATCCAAAGCGATCGAAACAGCGGCTCCCCCAGCGGCGCCCAGGGCGAGACCGAATTCTTTGCCGCGATCGGCGCTACTACCGGAATGTTGATAATTTCTGCCATTTTGCTTTCTAGTAGAGCGCCGGGCGTCCCCGCCCGGCCACCTCGCTGCCGGACCCTTCGACTTCGCTCAGGGAGGTTCGCGAGCCGCCCGCTCCTCCACGAACAGCGAGCGATTAACGACTAACGACTAACGACCCATTGCCAAACGGCCACTCCTGCCGCCGCCACGACCGCACACAATAAACGACAATCCCCACCACCAGAATCACCGCCGCGTACCTGATCTCCCGCAAAAAGCCCGTGCGTGAAACCAGAATGAAAACGAAACTCCCCGCCGCCACCAGCGCCGGCACCGGATAAAGCCACATCCGAAACGGACGAGGCATCTCAGGACGCCGGATGCGCAGCACAATCACGCCGATGCTCTGCACCAGAAATTGCAGGATGATTCGAATCACCACCAGCGCTGCAATCAAATCCGCCAGCCGCAGAAAACAAAACAGCGCTGCCACGCCCGCCAGCGCCAGCAACGAAACATAGGGAAACTGATATACGGGATGCACCCGGGCAAACGCCCGAAAATAATTCCCGTCAACCGCCGCCGCGTACGGTACGCGGGAGTAGCCCAGCGTCAGCGAGAACACCGACGCGAACGCCGTCCACATCACCAGAGCCGATACCACTGACGCTGCTCCATGCCCATAAGCTCTCTGCATGAATGTAGAAACCACGTACAGCTTGCTGTTCGACGGCCCCGACTGCGCCAGTTCCCGCCACGGCACCACTCCGAGAATGCTGACGTTCATCACTACATATAGACACGCAACCGCCAGAATGGATAGCAACAGCGCCCGCGGAATATTTTTCCCCGGATTCTTGATCTCATCTCCGAGGAAACAGACGTTGTAATAGCCCCAGTAATCGTAGGCGGCGATCAGCATCGCGCCTCCCAGACCATGAAAGAAGTCTCGCGAAAGGGAAAACGCGCCCGGGGGAAAATCGAAGGCCTGGCGCGCATTGAAGTGGGTCAGGCCGGCGAAGATGATCCACCCGATCGTTCCCATCACGCCGACCCAAAGCACTGTTGAAAGTCTGGAGATGGCGGTGATCCGCCGGTAGAGGAGAAACGCCGTGAACAGGACAACTCCAATCGCCAGCAGTGTCGCCGGCATCGCCACCCAGGCAACTTGCAGTTGACCGAGCAGCGGAAGATTCAGACTCAGCGTGCGGGCCGCCCAAACCCGCTCGAGTCCCGGCCAGAAGAAAGCCGCGTACTGCGAGAGCCCCACCGCTCCCGAGGCGATCGAAAGCGGAGCGCTGAAGGAGAGCTGCCAGATAAAAAGAAAGGAAACCGCGCGACCCAACCTTTGCGGCCCGTAGATCTCTTTCAAATAACGGTAAGACCCGCCCGACCCGGGCATCGCCGCGCCAAGTTCCGCCCACACCAGCCCATCGCAGACGGCCAGGACGGCGCCCAGCACCCATCCCAGCATCGCCTGCGGACCGCCCATCGCGGTTACGATCAGCGGGATGGTAATAAACGGTCCTACGCCGATCATGTCAATCATGTTCAGCGCGGTAGCGGAGCCGAGGCCGATGCCGCGGATGAGTTGCGGGTTGGTGTCGGATTCGCCTTGAAGTGGAGTTGACATGAAGTAGGTCGTTAGTCGATGGTCGGTTGTCGTTGGCGAGCACAACCAATCCCGTGTGCGCCCTGAACGATCCCGAACGACCAACGACCAGCGACTAACGACCAGCTACCAAATTCACAAACAGCCGCACCGCCCCCGGCACGCCCGCCGGCAACTGCCGAAAGAACGCATATCCCGTATAGATGTACGTTCCCTTACCGTAATGCGCCACCAGCAGCCCGCCCTTCTGCTCGCCTTCGCCCGGATCATGCGATTCCAGCAGCGGAGTGTAGTTCGGATCCCACTGCGACATGAAGTACAGCCCGCGCTCTTGCACCCATCCCTCGAAATCTTTCTGCGTGATTTCGTTCGGGGAATGAAAGATCGGGCTCGCTGGATCGAGAATCGCAACCGGTGCTTCTTCCACCGAAACTCGCGCCCGGCTTAGTGTTGCCGGGTACGGCGTGAACTTGCCGGCATTGAAATCGGCCGCCGCCGCGTTGTACTGCACCACCAGCCGTCCGCCAGCCTGGACAAAATCGAGCAGCCGTTTATTGTTCGCGATCACATCTTTCTGAGTATCGTAAGCGCGAATCCCCAGCACGATGGTTGGATACCGGCTTAAGTCTTCCGAACTCAGCTTCTCCGCCGGAATCATAGTCACATCCATGCCGATCTGCTGCAGCACCGTTGGAATCTCATCCCCCGCACCCATGACGTAGCCGACCTTCATGTCTTTCGGAACTTTGACATCCACAACGCTCACGCGCTGCACGGCCGGTTGATAGTAGTAAAAGGTGCCCAGATCTTCGCGCGTGACGACCGAAAAGCCCTCGTCGTAATTCCGGTGTCCACTCTTCAACGATGCCTGAATCTCCTTTCGTCCTTCCGTCCGATTTCCGGGAAGCACCTTGAAGTCTTCGCTTTGCCTCTCGCCGCGCTCGTGAAATGCAATGTCGCGCTGCCCAGGTTCGACGCGCCAGCTATCTGGCACCTCGACTCGCAACACTCCTTGCTCTTCCGGATCTCCCGCCCCGTGCGCTGCCGGCAGCGAATTGAGATTGCTCGACACATCAACCTTCACCCTCGACTGCGGACCGTCCTCCGTTGGGATTACCTGCTCGCCTGGATCGAGCATGACGGAAAATGCAGGGGCTACCGCTAACGGATGCTCGGCAATTGCTCCCGAAGCGTCCCTGTACTTGACCATGCAATCGGCGTACACGATTTCCGTGCCATCACCGGTCCGGGCGATTGCTTTGACCGGAGGCGGCGGGAAGGGAAGTCCTTGATGCCGCGGGTCGTCAATCGTGTTGAGTGCCTCAGTTTCGGGATCGTTCCGGTGCCAATAGGGTCGTGTGGGCTGGGCTGTCGGCGGGACATAAACCTCAAATCGGCTAATGGCGTCGTTCCCCTCCGTTTTCCTGCCCAGAATTTTAGAATTCCATTGCTTAGGAAGATCGAGACTGACGTCAGATGCTCTCGCTGAGCCGTTTAAGACTGATAGTCTGGCAGTAACTTCAAACGTCCGGCCCGGCACCGCCATGAATGCGTTCTCAGGATTTGATCCGACCGGTGCATCGACCACAACGTGCAGACTGACGCCCCCCGCGCGCGCTCGCGCCTGCTCAACTTCACTCGACAAGCCTCGCAGCAGCCGGACCTGAAAATCCTTCTTCGCCTGGGCCGATAGTTGGGAGCCTAAAATCTGATTGAAAGCCCTGACCACCAGTCCGTTGGCCGTGGCGAGAGGAGCCTCCGCCAAAGACGGGTTTCTCTCCGCTGCAGCCGTTGCCTCGTCAATTTTCGTTTTGATTTCAACCAATGCCGCCCGCAGCCAAGGAACCTTGTTCTCTTCCTCACCGAGCCGCAAAGCCAATCCAGGCAGCGTCGTATCGATCCCGTCAAAGAAGTCCTGCTCGTGTCCATCCTTATCCTTCGGCGACTCCACCACCGAATCCACCAGCTTGTAGAAAGTGAACCGATCTCCCGGATCGACCGTCCAATTCGCCGCTCCCTGCGACTGTTGATGGCGCAATCCCTGCATCGCAAACTGTATGTACGACGTTCCCAGCACCGGATCGACCACTCCCGTATTCAGCCGCAGTGTGTAGTTCGCCGCATCGCACGTCATCGCCCCAAAGCCGCACACGTTGCCGATATACAGCTTCTTCGGCTGCCACGGTTCGAGTCCGTCTTTCAGTTGCTCCGGAAACCGCTTCGGATCGCCCGCCGCGCGGAACGCCTCTTTCGTCAATATTGACGATGCCTGATGATGCCCATGCCCGTCGCGATCTGTCCCCGAAAACCGCGCGACCAGCACATCCGGACGAAAGGTTCGAATTACTCGCACCATATCCGCCAGCGCGATGTCATGCCCTTGCCACTTCTGGAATGTTTCTTCGGCGGTCTTCGAATATCCGAAGTCCGCCACGCGCGAGAATCGCTGCTCGGCTCCGTAATATCTGTCGGACGCCAGCAACTCCAGCGTGCGCAACACGCCCAGCGCATCGAACAGATTGCTGCCGAGCTTGTTCTGTCCACCTTCGCCGCGCGTCAGCGACATCAGCAACGTGGAAACGCCTTTACCGCGCGACTCCAGCGTCAACATGCCACCGTCTTCGTCATCGGGATGCGCCGTAACCTGCATCAGCCGCGCCGTCGTCTGCAAGCGTCGCAGCATCAGCTTCAGTCCTGCCGCGCCGGTTTCCTGGGGGAGGGGTTCGTAGTAATGATCGACATGATTGTTGACGTGATGATCGACCGAGGCCTTTTCGGCCGTCTGCGCAGCGGCAGGCATCGTGGTTAAAGCCGCCGGTAGAACCAGCAGCATCGCAGTCGCGCGCCGGGTGCGCACAAATCCTGACCCGAACTTCTTGAGCATTGCAGACATGACCATCTGATGGATTTTCCTCAAATAAAGGAGCAAATATATTCCGCTCGTGTGGCGGCGGGCGCCCCGCCCGCGAACTGCCGCCATCGGACAAACTGTAGCTATGCCACTCTCCACTAGTCACTATCCACGAATCAGCGCCGCCGACGATCCGACCCATTGCATGTTCTTGTTGTGATCCACGCCCATCATCAGACCGCGCCCCATGCGTACGATCGTGAGCACCGGGACCAACTCGTTCAACCACACATACATGATTCGCAATTCGACCTTGGTCGCCCCATGCGGCGTATCGACTACCGGCGTGAAATTCAATCGCTCCTGCAGGATGTACTCACCGCGCTTCGCGGCGGGAATCGCCTCAAGTTCTTTTCGCGAAGGCGCAATCACCACGCCCAGTCCGGCGAACGAATACAGCGGTTTGAGCACAAAGTTCTCGAGGTCCGCCGGCCCTTCCGGCAGTTGATCCAGAAACCACGTCCGCGGCACCGACGGATGCTTCAAATAAGGGATCGAATACTTGCTGATCCGGAAATACCAGTTCGGATGACCCGCCCACTCCACTTCGAGCTCATCCCGAAAATCAAACGGCAAAGCCACGCCCTTGCGCTCCAGTTCATCGACGATGGTGCGGTTATAAATCCGCTCGATCGGAATCCGCTTGCCGCCTTCTTCATAAAACAGCCGTCGCCCCTCTTTGTGGATCTTCGTGATGCACACTGTGCGAATTCGGAGCAGCCTCTCGGTTAGCAGAAAATCCGGACGTGTCTTCTGCTCCTCCGGATGGACCTCCATCAGCACCACATTTGCTGGATCGTGTCCTGCGACAATCGCGTCCGTCAAAAGCTGCAGGTAGGAAGCCGAGTCCAGCCCGCTCAAAAAGTAGCGCAGCTTCGGATCGAGCGAGAACACGTCGATGTACGCCTGCGCCAACACCGGCTGGTACGCGTAAAGGGACGGGAAGGCCTGTAATTCGACGAGCTTCGGCTGTAACGCGCCCGCTGCATCCCGCACCAGGCCAAAGTCCACCTGGATAAACATGGGATGCGGCGATTCATTAGGCACGCGAAACTTCGCGGGAATCGAAGCCTCGGAGCGCGCCCGGTACTCGGGATTCTCCACCAACTGCCGGATCAGCGCCTTCCCGTCCTCCCCCATGCGCTCGGCCAGGGCATGCGGAAAGAAGCAAGGCGTCTCGCAAAGTGCGAATGGAACTTCCATCCCGCATCGCGAAGTCATCTCGCGCCGCAACCGCTCGTATTTTTCGGAAGTGAAGTTCGAATTGAATGCGTGCCGATAAGAGGGGATCATCGAAGTTCGTGGAGCGACGGGCGCCTTTGCCCGTCGACGCTGACGACAGCCCTAAAGGGGCGGTATTCACTGAGTCGCTACAGCATCGCTAAAGCGATGCCCTGACACGAAGTGCAGGTTTTTCCGCAATCGCCAGATACCAAGAGCGACGAGCCGATCCTACGCCTCAATCAAGAACTGCCCGCCCCGCATGATCTGCCGGCCGTCCACCCAGATATCGAAATTCCGTCCCACCACGTCAATGTGCGTCGACGAATACCACTCCGCTCCCGTGTGAGCGCCATAAGGATTGCCAAACGCAATGTGGACACCTGGGTATTTCTCGTCCTGCAAGATCTCCCCGATCACATCTTTCAGTTCGATATTCGTCCCAATGGCAAACTCGCCCACCCGGTTGCTGTTTTCATCGGCATGCGTGTAGGCCCAGAAGTCGTCTTTCAATTCCTTATTCGCCGAGTGCGCCGCGATCACCCGATTCCCCTTTACCTGGATGGTCAGCGGATTTGACTTCAAATCACCAAACTTCGCGCACAAATAATCGCCCACTACTCCATCAATTACAAATGTGCCATTCACCTCGCCCGGCGTCGTGAACACTTCACCGCCCGGCAGGTTCCCCCACTTTTCCGGACTGATAATTCCGCTCGTCTTCACCCACCGGTAATTCGGATTCAAATCCGCCACCAGGTCCGTCCCCGCCGGGGTCTTCGCTCGGATTTGTTTCGCCTTGCGCACCGTCTCCAGTACCTTCACGCTCAGCCGGTCTACCTTCTGGAAGTCCGCACGCATGCCTTCAAGCATGATCCGCTTGTTGATGTTGACCATGTGCGCGTGCCGGATCTTGCGTCGATTTACCGTGTCGGTCATCTGCATGCGCGATTTCAGTTCGTTGGTCTGCGCCTGCACCGCAAAAATGCTGACCTGGCTCGACTCCAGATCTTCCGCGATCGCCAGCGGCAAGTCCGTCAACGGACGAACCGCCACATCCTCCAGCACCCATGTCTGGTAGCGGCACCCCACCTCTTCCAGTTCGCGCACCAGAGCCGCCCCGATCTCCAGGCTCACTTCGTCGGTGATGACGGTGACTTTTTCCGAAGCCTGAACGCGCAGGCACACGCGCACCGCATTCCGCGCCCCCGGGGTCAGTTGCGGATCGAAAGCCATCTGATTCAGTTGTCGGTTGGGTTGTTCCGCAGTATTTATCGAAGTCTTCATCAAGCTCATCAGCCGGTCCGGGCGGTGGGCACACTTTCCAACTCGTCCACACCCACCTCAGTCTCTTCAATGATGTAGTCCATCACGGCTTTCATGTCGCCGGTTTCGCGGTACACCTGCAACTGCCGGTCCGCGCCCGTCCCCATCTTCATAATCTCGCGGATGTACTCCACTTCTTGCCGGCAATCCAGTTCGTCCAGCACGTCATCGACGAATTCCAGATACTCTTCGATCAGCACGCGCTCCGAAACTTCCGTCTGCTTGCCGAAGTCGATCAGTTTTCCGTTGATCCCATAGCGCGCCGCTCGCCACTTGTTCTCCATTACGAGCGACCTCCGGTACATCCGGAATCCCTGATTCTGCGAGTACAGCTTATACAACTTGGCGACCGTCGCCTGGATCAGCGCCGCCAAAGCCATCGTCTCGTCAAGCCGCATCGGAAGATCGCATACCCGGAACTCCAGCGTGTCAAAGAATGGATGGGGCCGGATGTCCCACCAGATTTTCTTGGCGTTATCGATGGAGTTCGTCTTCACCAGCAGCTTGACGTAATTTTCGTACTCGCCCCAGCTCGGAAAATAGTCTGGCAGGTTCGTCCGCGGAAATTTGTCGAACACCTTGCAGCGATACGATTTCAGCCCCGTATCCATCCCCAGCCAGAAAGGCGAATTCGTCGACAGGGCCAGCAGATGCGGCACGAAATACCGCGCATGATTCATCATCTGGATCAGGGTCTCGCGATCCTCGATGCCGACGTGCACGTGCAGCCCGAAAATCAGGTTGGCCCGCGCCACCAGTTGCATATCTTCGACAATATTCTTGTAGCGCTCGCCCGGAGTAAGTTCCTGCACGCGCCAATCTGCAAACGGATGGGTTGCCGCCGCAGCCAGCCGCAGGCCATTCTCCCGCGACAGCCGGATCATGTGCCGGCGCAGACTCTTCAGTTCTTCCCGGGCTTCCTTAATATTGGAGCAAACTGACGTCCCAACCTCCACCACCGATTGGTGCATTTCCGTCTTGACCCGCTCCTGCAGAACCAACTTGCCCTTCTCGATGATCTCGGCGTGAATGTGCGACCGAAGATCCCGACTCTCAGGATCGACTGTCTGATACTCCTCTTCGATTCCGAGCGTGAATGTAGGCTTCATCGCGGCATCCAGAGCTGCCAGGCGGGTAGGCGCTCTGGCAGAGGTCGTACAAGTATACCAATGCCGGCTGGTAAAGCGGATAAGTCGTCGCGGCCGAGCCTAAGGAGGACAACCGCGAACCACGAGGGACGGCGTTTGAGAACTCTGGTCGTGCAGGACGACACTCAGCAGCGAGCTGTGGACCTGGAGACCGCCGTTGTAGTCAACAAATCCCAATTTCCTGAATCGGGAAATTCGTGTTTCCGATGAAGCGCTTCCATCATGACTTTCTTCTCGATTCGCAGAACCGCGCAATCCGTTATTGCGGTTGCAGAATCCATGCGGAGCCCCTGGCCCGCAAGAGAAGCTTCGCCGAAAAAATCGTCCTCACCTAATATTCCGATCGTTGCTTCCTTGCCGGTCTTCGAGACGACGGTGAGTGTCACCTTGCCCGTCTGTATATAAAACACGGCATCAGCGGGATCCCCTTGGGCAAAGATTTCTCGTTTCCTTGGGAAAAGGACGAACCTCCTGCCTTCGGCGATGGTTGCGAGGAATGCATGGGGATCGAAACGGCGCCTCTTTTTGGCCGCTACAAGATCTACAGCACCAGGTTCTGTTTGGACTATCGGGACGATGGAGGTTTGGCGGATCTTGCTTCTTCGTGAAGCACTGTTCGGTTGGCCGCTAGGAGACATAGGCACCTCCTTCAGCCGAACAATGACGATTTCATTTTACTCATTTCCTGGAATGGAGTAAATATTTGATAAGATCCGCAAGATCCGTTGGATGGTTCCAAATCCGGAAAGCCCCGCTGGAGAGAGATTGGATTGGATGGCCGGGGAAGTGATCCATTTTGTACAGTATTGCTGGAGCGAGTGAGCGAATCTATTTGCGTCTCAAAAGGAAAATTTGCCCGCCACACTCGACGGCTTGTCGCCCTGGCTGTGGCAGAAATGGGGTTGTTCCATGAAAAAAGTAATGTTCTTGCTTGCGATGTTCGGTCTCGGCACGCTGAGCTGGGCAGGGTCGGCGCGGGAAGATGCCACCGAACGACTGGAAAACGCCGGCAACGTGTTACACGAAATTATGGCAATGCCGGACAAGGGAATCCCGGAAGAAGTGTTGGAGCACGCAAAGTGCATAGCGGTCGTGCCCCACATGGTCAAGGGCGGCTTTATCTTCGGAGGTAAAGGAGGCAAGGGCGTCGCCACCTGCCGCACGGCGAATGGCTGGAGTGGGCCGGCGTTCATCACGATTTCTGGCGGAAGCTGGGGACTGCAGATCGGGGTGGAAGCTGTCGACGTGGTACTGATCATTCAGAATGAAAAAGGGATGCAAAAGCTGCTCTCGAGTAATTTCCAAATTGGAGCGGACGCTTCCGCGGCAGCGGGTCCAGTTGGACGGCATGCCGAGGCGGGTACGGACTGGAAGTTGGATACGGAGATCCTGACCTACTCCCGTGCCAAAGGTGCGTTCGCCGGGCTCACATTGGAAGGTGCGTCGCTCCGCCAGGACGATGATTCGCGGCACGCGATCTACGGACGCAATGTCACAACCCGGGCCATACTGTTGGGCAAAGTGGCAGCTCCATCCGTAGCCAAGCCGTTCCTTGCGGAAGTTCGCGAGGCAAAGGCCCAAGCCGTCTCCGCGGGGAAAGACAAGAAGTAGGGCGCCGGTCTCGCTCTCCCATTAACCCGTTTGAGCGGACCGGGCGTGATTTGAAGAAAGTTGGCCCGCAGGTAGACCCAGGCGGCCTGCCATCCTCACCAAGTCCGCCAAAGATTCTGCTTGCATCTTTCGCATGACGCTGGCGCGATGGACCTTTATGGTAATCTCACTGGTGCCCAGGCCGGCGGCAATTTGTTTATTCGGTCGACCAGTGACCACCAGGGGGAAGATCTCTCGTTCCCGGGGCGTCAGCGATTCAAACCGCTCCTTCAGCACTGCAATTTCCGACTCTTCTTGACGTCGGCTGCGGTCGCGCTCCAGGGCAACCTGAATCGCATCCAACAGATCCCGACCGCGGAATGGTTTGGTCAGGAATTCGACCGCGCCCGCCTTCATGGCCCGGACCGTCATTGGGATATCACCGCAAGCGGTGATAAATATGATCGGAATGCGAATATCAGCTGCGGCCAACTGGTGCTGGAAATCGAGCCCGTTGATCCCCGGCAACTTGATATCGAGCACGAGGCAACTGGGCGCATCCGGACGCCAGCCCTGCAGGAACTCTTGTGCCGATCCGAACAACTCTACTTGCAATCCTTCGGATCCAACGAGACGCTTGATCGCCCGACGAACCGGGGGATCATCATCGACCACAAAAACGATGGGTGGTGCCTCAGTCATAGAACACCGCTAATCTTGGGCGGGCAGAGTAAATTCGAAGAGCGCGCCACTGGCCCCGGGCACAGCCCACAAACGCCCACCGTGGGACTCGACAATGGAACGGCTGATCGACAACCCCATCCCGATACCCTCGGGCTTGTCGGTAAAAAATGGTTCGAAAATACGGTCTGCTTGCCCTGGGTCAATTCCCGGTCCAGAATCTTGAACTTGGATTAACACTCCTTCGGAATGCTTTGCCGACTGTATGAGAAGCTCCCGCGGCCGATCGGTAATCATACTCATGGCGTCGATGCCGTTCATGATCAAATTCAGCATTACCTGCTGCAACTGCACGCGATCACCGAGCACATAGGGGAGATCAGGGGCTAGATCCGTTCGCAAGGAAACACGGCTCCTGGTCAGCTCATGGCGTAGGAGCCGTGCGACCTCATGGATGACCTGATTGATGTCCAGTTTAGTTCTATCGGGAACGCCCTCCATGAGCAGGGCGCGAATTCTTGAAATGATGGCGCTGGCGCGGGCTCCATCGTTCACAATTTCTGTAATTGCCGCCCGTAATTCATGGAGATTCGGTGTAGCACCTTCGAGACGCCGCGAGCAGAAGTTGCCATTGGTGACGATTGCCGTGAGGGGTTGGTTGACCTCGTGAGCAATGGTCGCAACTAGTTCTCCCATGCCCAGCGCGCGTGTGACGCGAGCCAGTTCCGCCTGCGCCTCCAGCAAGGCCTCTTCGGCGCGCTGGCGTTCGATCATTTCTTTTCTCATCTCTTCATTGACGGTTGTAAGCTGCTGGGTACGTTCGATGACGCGCCGCTCGAGTTCATTGTTCAGTCTCTGGATCTCCGATTTGGCGTGCTTCAGTTCGGAAGTCTCCACCATCTCCCAGCCGTTATTTCTTCGGGCGATGGCAAATTGGTGGGTGCGGGTCACATCAAGAATTTCCGCAGCCGTGCTTCCCGCCAGCGGATAGCTGCATAGAGCCGTCATCCGCCAGTTGTTGATGGAATGGTTCACTTCGTTTTCGTAGTCACAAAATGCCTGCCAGTCTTTGCGCTCGAGCCACGCAGTGCTGGCGCTGATCCGCAACCCGGCATATCCGCGGGTCAAGGCGGAATCTGCCTTCTCAACCCAGGTCCGGAGGGCCATCTGCAGATCCAGAACGCCGCCGGGGTAATAGCATTGCTTGCCGCGAACAATTTCGATGCTGCGATCCGCAAGATGACGGTCGAATTCGGGGACGGCCCTGCGCATCGCAGTCCTCGCTTCTTCCTCGGTCAACGGTTCAGACACTGCCCAAAGGCAGAGTTCGCCGGCTTCCAACCCGGCCTTGAAATAAGGGACGAGTGTATCGAGCAGATCTTCTTTAGTCTCGTAAAACATAAAGAAGTGAGTGCCCCACGGCACATCGCCCACCGCGCCAATTCCGGTCTTTCGCAGTTGCGTGTCAACGGATTGTGTCGCCATGCTTTTCACCTTATTTATGAAGCATCTTTGGGATTGATCGGTAAAATGAACTGGAACAGGGTCCCCTGGGAAGCTGACACGAGGGACAATTGTCCACCATGAGACTCGATGATCGAACGGCTGATGGCTAGCCCCATTCCGATGCCTTCCGCCTTCGTGGTGAAGAATGGTTCGAAGATGCCGTCTTCCAGCTCGGGCTTTATTCCCGGACCGGAATCCTGAACCTGAACCAAAATGCCATCTGCGTTCTTGGCTGACCTGATCCGAAGTTCCCGCGTCCTGTCTGTGTACAAACGCATTGCTTCAATGGCATTCACGACCAGGTTGATCAAGACCTGTTGCAACTGCACCGGGTCACCGGACACGGGCAGCAGATTAGATGCAAAGTCGGTGCGTAAAGAGACGCGGTTGCGGGTCAACTCGTTGCGCAGCAGAGTGATTACCTCTTGAATGACCTTGTTGATGTCGAGCTTCATCCGTCGGGGAGATCCCTTCGCCAGCAAGCCTCGAATCCGCGAAATGACCGCACTCGCGCGGGTGGCGTCGTTGACAATCTCCGTAATCGCCGTCCGCAATTCATCGAGATTCGCGGTCGAACCTTTTAACTGGCCTAAGGAGAAGTTCGCGTTGGTCACGATCGCAGTGAGGGGCTGGTTGACCTCATGGGCAATTGCCGCTGCCAGTTCCCCCATCGCTTGCCTGCGCGTGACGTGAGCAAGTTTGTCCTGCGCCTCCTGTAAAGCCTCCTCGGCGCGCCTGTGGTCTTCGATGTCGGTGGTTGTTCCATACCATTTAACGACGGTTCCCCGATCATCGCGCAGCGGAGCGGCGCGAAGCAGGAACCAGCGATATACCCCGTCCGCCCGCCGTAAACGCGCCTCTCTCTCGAAAGGCTCTCCGGCCGCAAAGGCTGCGCGCCATTCTTGCACCGCGCGGTCTTCGGGATGAAATGCATTCATCCAGCCCCAGCCCAGTCCTTCTTCCAGAGGGGAACCCGTGTACTCCCGGAAACGTTGATTCAAGAAATCAGCGGAGCCGTCGGGCAATTTGCTCCAGACCATCGCGGGAAGCGTGTCAACCACAAGCCGCAGGCGGTCTTCACTTCGCCCCACCGCTTCTTGTGCCCGCTCACGCTCGGCAATTTCGTTTCTCAGCGCTTGGTTGACCGCTTCAAGCTGCAGCGTCCGCTCGGCCACGCGGCGCTCTAACTCTTGGTTGAGTCGTTGGACTCCCGCCGCCGCCCGCCTGTCCACGGACGATGTCACCATGGCGGCCATAATCACGATCAAGGTCACAATGGCAATTCCATTGTTGGCAACGGGGGAGATGCTGACTGCATGGAAGAGGTCCGGAGGCGAGGCGGGGATAAAACTTGCCGCAGCCATGCCGGTGTAATGCATTGCGGAGACAGCGAGTCCCATCACCGTTGCGCTGCCCAGCCTGCGCGGGACAGTCCATTTGGTCTCCTCGCGCAGATCAAATGCCATCAGCAGCGCAATCAGAGAAAACAAGATTGCGAACAAAATGGAAAAAGTCACGAGAAGGGGAGAAAACTGGGTGGTGGCAGGCAATCTCATTGCGGCCATGCCCATGTAGTGCATGCCGGCGATGCCGCCTCCCATAATTAGGCTGCCAGTCAAGGCCTCAACCCGTCCCATGTGGTGGCGGCTCGTAACATACAGCGCGACCGCGGACGCGAGGATGGCCACCAGGAGTGATGCCAGAACTGTCGGCCACTGGTACTCGACGGGTACAGGCAGGTGGAAGGCCAGCATCCCCTTAAAGTGCGTCGCCCAGATGCCGATGCCCATTGCAGCGGCGCCGCAGCCCAGCCATGCCAGGCGGATCCGGCCGCGTGCGGCAGTTACGCGCCCCGCAAGGTCGAGCGCGGCATAGGACGCAGCGATGGCTATCAATACCGAGCGAGCCACCTCGCTGTAGTCGTAGGAGCCGGTCATCGCCGCGTTTGCGGAGATCATCCCAGAAGATCTCCTTTGCCGGTGTGGGTGAGCCTCCACACTTACGCACGAGTTAAGACTGGATTATCCGACCACTAACCCCACCGGAAATAGTGTACGCTTCCTTCAATCCGGCGCGCGTTCGATGCCGCCGCGCGTCTTATTCCCCGTAGAGAGCCGCGGCTTGCCGCGCCTCTCTCAGGGGGAAGACGAATCCTACTGCATCGCGTTTCCGTAAGTCGGTACTCCCTGCTGCACGAGGAACAACAGTGTTTGTCCGCGGGACGACCAGTCGCTTTGTGGATATTTCGAAATTAACTGCTGCGCCAGCGACACCGCCAGGTTCTTCGATTGGTCGGACTTCTTTGGTTGTTCTTCTGTCTTATAAATCTCGATCAGCGCGGCCCGGCGAGAAGCGGCGTTGAACAGCGCCTCGGGAGCGGCGGGAGACTCGGGGTGTTCCTTCGCGTACTTTTCGTAGATGTCGGCTTCCTTGTCGGGACACTTGGATGAGCCTTGCCAGTCTCCGCAGAGTTTGTTGTCGATCAGATGGAAGGCGGCGAGTTCGGCCCACTTCGTGCCCGGGAACTTTTTCATCACCTGCTTCATGGATTGCTCTTCGATGCCTTCGCGGAGGTACGATTCCTTCTCGCGGGCCGAGGGCCGCGACTGCATATCTGCTTTGTCGACCTGCCATTTGATGTCGGCAGCGCGGTAGAGAGCTTCGCTGGCAAGGGGAGCGGTAGGGAAGATGTCATAGACGCGATGGTAAAGGCGCAAGGCGTCCTGGGCCGCGCCGCGGCGACCGTGGCGGCGGCCTGCCTCGTCCTCAGAATCGACGGCGGCCCCGAACAGAATGCGGTCGCCGTTCGGAGTGGACGCCCAGACGATGCCCGTATCGAGAACCCAGCCACTGATAGTCTTGCCTTCGTCCTCATCCTCCAAAACGAAGGCGGGATCGGGGGTTAGCGCAGAACCGAGCAGCGCCTCGACGTGGAGCCAGTTGCGGCTCTTGTCGAGGAGAATCAACTCACGGCCGCGTTCGGCCTGGCCAAGCTTGCTGGAAGTTGTGTCGGGAGACAGATAGATAACGGCTTCGCGGACCAGGGTTCCGCGATCGGTGGCTAGCAGCAGAGCGTTTCCCAGGACGATCAGGGCGGTCAAACACAGAAGCTTGGTAACGGGTTTCACGGTCGTGTTCGTCTCCGGTTCGAGGGTAGCACTTAGCTAAGATGCGTGGAATGGCCACGCCGAAGCCCTTTGGAACCCGAAGGAATTGGTGGGATTATGAAAAGGAGAATATCGGCCATTGAGCGTGCACTGGGCGCCCGGATTATGTTCAATTGCATATCGAGGAGGACCGGTGCGTTATCGCACAGTGCCGATAGCGAAGGAGGGGCAAGTCCTTATTTTCATATGCGCCCTGATCATCTTTTTACGTGGTCCGAAGCACCTTCTGATGTGAGATTTTCAGCAATACCCGCTACACTTTTGAGGCTAAACTCATCGCCTGACTTTGATTCGTGTTGAAACAGCGCGGACTGCTGCTGTACCTCGTTGTGCTTCTTCAACGCCAAGCGTTCCGCGCGGAGGCTGCGATGCATGGTGAACGGAAATGGAATCGATGGAAGGGCCGCCCATGATCACCCGCGGTGCCGCGCCACAGATTGCAATTCGCGACCTCAAGGGCATCGACGACCTCAGCCAGTTGAAAGCGGTGGAGAAAGAAGTCTGGGGCATGGCGGACGACGACACCTTACCCCTAACCCTTGCCGTAGCCTGCAAGGCGGTCGGCAATATTTTCCTCGGGGCATTTGATAAAGACAAGCTCGTCGGGTTCGCGTTCGGATTCCTCGGCCACGAACATGGACAGACAACGATTCACTCGCACATGCTGGCGGTGCTCGATTCTTACCGGCATCTGGATCTAGGCTCACGACTGAAGCAGGCGCAGCGTGAACGGGCCATGGCCATGGGCGTCCGCGAGATGACGTGGACCTACGATCCGCTGCAAAGCCGAAACGCCCACTTCAACTTTTCCAAACTCGGCGTGGTTTCCGAGGCCTACAAGGTCGATTTCTACGGGCCGGAAACTTCCAGCATGCTGCATCGTAACGGAACGGACCGGCTGTGGGTGCGATGGATATTGAATTCGCGGCGGGTGCGCGATCGGCTGGCGGGCAAGAATGCGCGAGCGGAAACGCTCGATGCCATGAGGTTGCTGGCTCCGCTGGTGCGCTTCGATCCGAGCGGCAAACCAGGAAGGGCCGATCTGGCGGAATCACTGGCGCGGCAGCGCGTGAACATTGAGATCCCAGGCGATATTCTGGAAGTCGAACGCACCGACATGGGATTGGCGAGAGAGTGGCGCGACGCCACGCGGTGGGCCTTCCGCGAAGCCGTGAAAGCGGGATTCATTGTGACCGAGTTCTGCCGCTCGATTCGCGGACAGCAGGGACCGGGAGCGTATTTGCTGCAGCGTGGGACGGTGAGCGAGTTTATTCCCGAAGCGTAGAAGCGTAGAAGAGAGCCGGTCACGTAACTGCGGTGCACCCGACCATCTTTGACTCTGCCTATGCCTGCGCTGCGTGCTTCCGCCTGGCGGGTTTTGTCGGCTCGTCTTCGGCAATGCCGGACAAAATAACCGGGCCACGGTCGGGAAATTCAGCCAGCAGAGACAAGCTTCCGCCCATAGCTTCCACGGTCCGGCGGAGAGTGGAAATCAGAAGGTCGCTGCGCCTTTCGATCTTCGAGACGCCTTCCTGGCCGATATTGAGCGATTTTGCGATCTTCTGTTGTGTAATCTTGCGCGCCCGGCGCAGCTCTTGCAGCGTCATTTCCTCGGCCATGAGCTGGGCGGCGCGAGCCTCGACTTTCCTGCGCTGCGCTCGGGTTCGTTGGTTAATGATATCGTTGACGTTCCTCGGCATGGTTACTTCCTTCCCTGGGTTTGAGCCAGGCGAGATGAGCGTCAAATCTTCGATCTGCGATGAGCTGCTTGCAAAATCGCTTTTCGCTCACACCGACTTATCGCCTGCCAGCAGCAGAATGGCGCGGCGCTTCGGATCAAAGGCGAAGGCTACGCGCCCTACGCCATCAGCGGCCTCCAATCTCAAGTACTTTCCTATTTGCGTGGCGTGAGTCGTCCAACGTGTCAACCCGGGGCCGTCCCAGCAGCGGCCCGAATGGTTGTAACAAACGCGAGTGTGCCAGAATTTCGTTCTGCACATCCGGGTGCAGATCGTTAATACTCGGGCTCAATCTCATCGCCTATCTCGACGCCCGAGCTTACAACTACAAGTATGCACTATGATGCATATGTCGTAAAGTGCATATATCAGGGGCTTCTGCCAGTGGCATAATTCCGAAGAAATATATTGAAGAGGCCAGCAAGCCAGCGCGGTAGAATATCCGGTTCCCAGTCCAAGGCCGGAGACAAGCACGAAACCATACCCACACCCAAGGACGATCCATGCCCGAACCAACCGCCATGCAGGTGAACATCGATTCGACTCTAGACGAGCAGCGCAGTTTCGAGCCGCCTGCGGAGTTTTCCCAGAAGGCTCAGATTAAGAGCCTCGCCGAATATGAAGCTCTCTATAAAGAGTCCGTGGAGCAGCCGGAAGAATTCTGGGCCCGCGCCGCCCGAGAGCTGCATTGGTTCAGGAACTGGGACAAGGTTCTGGAGTGGAAAGCGCCGTGGGCCAAGTGGTTCGTCGGTGGCGAGATCAATCTTTCCTACAACTGCCTCGATCGCCACGTCCAGACGGCGCGCAAGAACAAAGCGGCGCTGATCTGGGAGAGTGAGCCCGGTGAAGTCCGTACCTATACCTACCAGCAACTCTGGAAAGAGGTGCAGAAGTTCGCCAACGTTCTCAAGAATCTTGGCGTCCGCAAAGGAGACCGCGTCGCCATCTACATGGGCATGACCCCGGAGTTGCCGATTGCGATGCTGGCCTGCGCCCGCATTGGCGCGCCGCATTCGATTGTGTTTGGCGGCTTCTCTGCGAACGCGCTGGTCGATCGCATTCACGATTCGCAAGCCGTGACGGTCGTCACCCAGGACGGATCGTACCGGCGCGGCGCCGAGGTCAAATTATTTCCTGCAGTAGAAGAGGCGCTGAAATCGTGTCCGTCAGTGAAGCATGTCGTGATCTACAAACGCACCGGAACCGCGATCAACACGACTTCGGGCCGCGATCACTGGTGGCATGAGTTGATGGCGAAGGCTTCCGATGATTGCCCGGCAGAACCGCTCGATGCCGAACATCCGCTGTACATCCTTTACACATCGGGCACGACGGGGAAGCCAAAGGGTGTGGTGCATACCACTGGTGGCTATTCCGTCGGCACTTATCTCTCGACGAAATATGTTTTTGACCTGCGCGAAGAAGATACCTACTGGTGTACCGCCGACATCGGTTGGGTCACCGGACACAGCTACATCGTGTATGGGCCGCTGCAGTGCGGCGCAACAAGTCTCATGTATGAAGGGGCGCCGAATTGTCCCGAGCCCGATCGTTTCTGGTCGATCATCGACCGGCACCAGGTGAACGTGTTTTACACGGCACCAACGGCGATCCGCACATTCGTCAAGTGGGGCGACGAGTGGCCGAAGAAACACAAAATGGAAAGCCTGCGTCTGCTCGGCACAGTCGGTGAGCCGATTAATCCCGAGGCCTGGATGTGGTATCGCGAAGTGATCGGCCATAACCGCTGCCCGATCGTGGATACATGGTGGCAGACGGAAACCGGCTCCATCATGATCACACCGATTCCGGGAGCGATTCCGACGAAGCCGGGTTCGGCTACACGGCCGTTTTTCGGCGTGGTGCCGGAGATCGTCACCATGGAGGGCAAGGCGGTGCCCTTGGGTTCGGGTGGCTATCTCGTCATCCGGCAGCCGTGGCCCGCCATGCTACGGACAATTTACGGCGATCCGGATCGCTACGTGCAGCAGTACTGGTCTCAAATTCCCGGCGGCACATACTTTACGGGCGACGGTGCGCGCAAGGATAAAGACGGCTATTTCTGGATCATGGGGCGCGTCGACGACGTTCTGAACGTGTCCGGTCACCGGCTGAGCACGATGGAAGTGGAATCGGCGCTGGTAGCGCATGAGAAGGTTGCGGAAGCTGCGGTCGTGGGCCGACCGGACGAAATCAAGGGGCAGGCCATTTGCGCGTTCGTGAGTTTGGAACACGGTGTAGAGCCGACGACGGCTCTGAAAGAAGAGCTGAAGAAATGGGTGGCGAAAGAGATCGGATCGCTGGCCAAGCCCGATGACATCCGTTTTTCCGACACGCTTCCGAAAACGCGCAGCGGGAAGATCATGCGCCGCTTGCTAAGGGAGTTGGCCAGCAGCGGCGAAGTAAAGGGCGATACCACGACGCTGGAGGATTTCGGGGTGATCGCGAAGCTGAAGGAGCAGGACGAAGTCTAATCTCTTTTTCTTGTAGAGACGGGGCTCGCCCCGTCTCTGCTCGCAACGCACTTAGCCCGAGTGCGACTCGACAGCCTGGCGCTGCTCGCGCATTTGCTGCAGGAAGCTTTCGACCGGCACCTGAAACTGGTGCCGGAACAGATCGACGAGTGTGTCGTCGGTTACGGAGACCTTGCCTGGGGAAGCCGGGGACGTAGCCAAGCTGCCGTCGGGCGATGGCGTTTCCAGTCCGTTGGGTTCGACCTGAATCTCGGGAGATTTATCTCCGTTCGCGCGCAGAGTCGTGATCACGCGGTGCACGTGATCCCGTTGCTCGGGCGTGGTCTGGAACTCCACTCCCATGCCAAATTCCGGATGCGCTACTAATACGACGCCTCCGGTTTGCACTTCGAGGTCGGCAGTCTTAATCGAAAGGACGACGCGCGTGCCCCTCGGAAAGGGTGAGCCTGTCGTGAGATAGCAGCCGCCGAGGCTGAGGTCGCTGAGACGGCAACTCACGGGCGGGTCGTCCTGCTCGGGCTCAGGAAGGTGGCTGCTCAACCACTGGCGAATGATGTTGCGCTGCTCGTCAGTCGTGTCCTTGAAACGGACTCCCGCCTGGTCGTCGTTGCCTTCCCATGCCAGCTTTCCGTAGATTTCGAGCTTCTGGTCCATGCCCGGCAATTCGAGGGCGAAGCGGAGCGAGTTTTCCTTCGCGACGCGGCCCGAGAACTGAATCGCCATTCCGCCTTCGCAGAGATCGATAGTCTTGGCTTTGTACCGGCCGGAGCCGTAACACTCGACCGGAATTTGCACGGCGACGCGCAGCTGCAGTCGCCGTTCACGCTTCATCAAGGCGCGAACTGCGCGAAAACTGGCTTTGGCGCGCTCGACCGCAAGCGGTTTGTGGAGGACGAAATGGGCCCCTATTTCGAAGCCGCCTTTGAGTCCAACGGAGGGTTCCACCAGCACGATCCCGAGAGCCCGGCTGTTGACGGGAGAGGCTTTGGCCCCCCGCAATACGCTGCCGGCTTTCTCCGCATTCGCCCCATCTACGATGATGGCTTCGAAACGCTGACGGGTGATCCGGCGGATGGCATCTTCCGCGCTGGAGCAATGCTCGACATCAATTTCCAGGTCGCTGAGGACCCGGCGCAAGACCCGCACCGTCTTTTCGTCAGAGCTCAGTAACAGAGACTTCAGTTCCATGTTTCAAATCACGGTTTCAAATCACGATTCAGATCGGCCTTGGTGCGCCGTCCCAGCTTTGCCGAGGCGGATGGGGATGATGGTGAATACTCTCGTGCGTCGCCTTAGGTGGGGCCCGATCGGGTAGATCGCCCGGTCTCCCAGACGAGCGGCCACGATAAGACTCCCCTTCGCACTCTAAGTGTATGAGATTCCGCGGTCAACGCCATGGCCTGGTCATCCAGTTACTCTGGTCACCGATTGATCCGGGCACGTTCAGAGCCGGCGTCCCCACCGGTCCTGATCGGCGGGGCAGATGGGGATCCTCTACGTGTATTCATAGCTTTCGGGCCGGGGTCGTGTTCCTACGGTTCAAACCGCAAGTGGCTGTGCACAAAGGGGATATGCCACCTGACGCCGCGGAGTCAACTTTACTATTGACTAACCGTGAAAAACCTATTATTATCAATAGCTTCCATAGAGGCCGAGGGGCTAGAATCTGTGGGTCTGGGTTCCTTTTTTTGCGGGTGAATCCCCTGGACGCTTCTCGGAATCAAAAGAAGACAGAGGCTTAAAAAGCAAGAAGTCCTTATTCCACGCATAAGAGGGTATATTTTTCATGGCTAAGCGACGCGGAAACCCTAACTGGGGCAAGCCCGAGCCTATTGGACCGGTTACTCCCACAATCACCGAATTTGAGCAGGTTGTGCACGAGTATAAGCTCTCCCCCGACCAGTACTTGCGCTCTACACGGCTGCGGGAATGGGCGCGCCGGAACAAGAATTCCAAGTACATCCCCGAGCCCTTGCTCGAAGCTTGGGGCTTTGAAATCGAATCCACCCTGTAACGGCAGGGAAGCGGGTTTCGATCCAGATTTTCGAACCACGTTTTCGAACTAGTTCTACAGGGAGGGTCGCCGCAAGCGACCCTTTCGTTTTTTGCTGGATGGAGAGACCGGAGTCTGGATATGCTGGCAGACATGAAGTTTGGCGGCTCCGAACTCGCGGGTTTAGTCGTGGCGGTGAGCTTCGCGGCCGGCCTCAACGTGTATGCCACGGTGGCTACTCTCGGGCTTCTGACCCATGCCGGCCTGCTCGATTTGCCTTCCGGTCTGCATCTGCTTTCCAGTTGGTGGGTGATTGCGGCCTCCAGTGTGCTTTTTGCCATTGAGCTGTTTGCCGACAAAATCCCGGCTTTCGATTTGTTCTGGAATGCCCTGCACACCTTTGTTCGAATCCCCGTGGCGGCCCTGATTGCCTACGGCGCGACCTCCCAGCTGTCGCCCGAAAAGCAGTTGCTTGCAGCGCTGGCGGGCGGGGCGATAGCCCTGGCGGCCCACGGCGGCAAGACGGCGGCGCGCGTATCCGTGACCCCGTCTCCCGAGCCATTTTCGAATTTCGCCCTCAGCGCGGGAGAAGATGCACTCGCCGTCTTCCTGACCTGGCTTGCCACCCGGCACCCAATCGTGGCAGTCGTCATCGTTGCCGCCTTTCTAGCGGTCATCGTGGTCGCCATGCGATGGATCGTCCGGGCTATGACGCGAGCTCTGAAGAGGCTATTTCACGGTTCCGAGAACCAGAACGAACTGGCGCCGTCGAAGGGGCGCGATCTGAACGCTGCGTAGCGAACTATGACACCTCATCTCCCCTTTACCGATGTTCCCACCGCGATCGAAGAGATCCGCGCCGGACGAATGATCGTCGTAATCGACGACGAGGATCGCGAGAATGAAGGCGATCTAACCCTAGCCGCCGAAAAAGTTACGCCCGAAGCCATCAACTTCATGGCCAAGAACGGACGCGGCTTAGTCTGCCTGGCTATGACCGAAGAACGGCTTGACCACCTGCGCATCGGTCCCATGACCAGCGAAAACACATCGCAATACGGAACTGCTTTTTGCGAGGCGATTGACGCCCGCGACGGAGTGACCACGGGAATCTCCGCGTACGATCGCGCGCATACCATCAAAGTTGCGATCGATCCGGCGACGCGCCCATCGGATCTGGCACGCCCCGGGCACGTGTTCCCGCTGCGAGCGCGCAAGGGAGGAGTCCTCGTGCGCGCCGGTCAGACCGAAGCTTCCGTCGATCTGGCAAGGCTAGCCGGCATGGTCCCGGCAGGAATCATCTGCGAGATCATGAAAGACGACGGCACCATGGCGCGCGTGCCCGACCTCATCGAGTTCTGCCGAGCCCACGAAATGAAAATGCTCACGGTTGCGGAGTTGATCCGTTACCGGATGAATCATGAGCGCTACGTGCATCGTGTAGGCGAGGCGATGGTCGAAACCAAGTACGGAGAATTCCGCCTGATCGCCTACGAGAGCGAAGTGGACGGTGGTGATTCCCACATGGCGCTCATTCGAGGCGATATCGGCCGCAGCGACATCAGTGATTGGTCCGAGCCGGTCCTGGTCCGCATGCACGCGCACTGCCTGCTGGGCGACGTGTTCGGCGCGGCCGCGTGCGATTGCAATCAGACGCTCGAGGCTTCGCTCCGGATGATTGCTGAGGAAGAGCGAGGCGCGTTGATCTACCTGCACCAAACCTCGAAAGGGTTCTCAACTGAAAAAATCGGAGACCAGTCAGTTCTCACATTTCATCGCGAGCGGCGTTTGCCGGCGCATCCCGAAAGTGAGCGGAAGATTCAGCGCGAAATCGGCCTGGGAGCTCAGATCCTGTCCGATCTGAATCTGAAGCGAATCCGACTCTTAACCAATCACCCCAGAAGGGTAGCAGCGCTCGAAGGATTTGATATCGAGATAGTCGAGCAGGTCCCGGTAAGATTCTCCGTACCGAAAACGTAGATGCTCATGTGGTGACGGGGCTTCGCCCCGTCCAAGCCGAGCGCAGCTCTGCTACAGCTAAAACGGCTTCCGCGCCGTGATCTCCTCATCCTTAATGAAAAACTGCGCCGAGCACTGCGCTGAGCCACAGATCGTCGGCAGAAGTCCCGCCATCTGTTTGCGCGTAATCAAGCCCAGCGTGCCGCAGGAAGGGCAGGAGAGCACCGCCCAATAGGGGTCTTCTCTCTCTCCCACTTCGCCCGCATTCTCCAGCACGAACACGGTACCGGGTTCCATCTGCTCGGGAATCCATTCGTTGATAATGCTCAATTCACCGATCATCATGCCTCCCCCGCTTTCCGTTTACGCTCGCCTTACGCTCACTCGGTTACGCTCTCCGAATTACGCTCTTCGATCCCGCCGCAAAGGCCGAACTCGTTCCGAAACCACAGTCTTCTTGCGCGCCTGAATCTCCGCTCGAACCCTCCGGACTTCGTCGCTCAGGCATATATCGAACATCGGCTGCCGGGCGTTCTTCAACAGGTCCACGACCTGTCGCGCCGAGGTTCGCAGATAAAGGTGAGTGCCGTCGGTAAGAAGGTGATACTCCGAAGACGCGCTGACCGCAGCGGCAAGGCTGGTGCCGAATTCCTGCCGCAAGAAACCGATGACCTTGCGCATGCCCTGGAGGGAGAAGCCCCGTCGGCGAAGCTGGCAGATAACCGCCACGGTGACCAGTTGGTCCCAGCGGTAGATGCGGCGATGCCCCTGGCGGCCAGGCACCACAATGCCCCGTTCGTCCCACCATTGCAGTTGGCGGGCGGTGATTCCGGTCAGGGCGATCACGTCGTTGGATGTGAACTGTCGTTGCATTTTCAACGTGTTCTGTTTCAAACAAGAAATTCGAGAAATGTTTGACACATTCTAGGCGGCAACGGTAGAGATCAACCAAGGTTTCGTCGTGTTTGTGTTGACTACGCGGGTACGTAGCCGGAAGCTGGCAGTGTTAGGACGCACAGGAGAAAATCTTAACCACAGGGGGCACGGGGTACACAGGGGAATTCAATAACCGGCCTTCCTTCCCTTCGATTGCAAACTTGCACCGCCATTCCGAAGTCCGTCTGTTTGTACCTTTCGCGCCTTTGGCATTAACATTAG
>Ga0207146_10040_pt1 | contig 32831 bp, 23 predicted proteins | sample Alteio_BWMinHeat_36_FD_153539 | JGI IMG/M metagenome (GOLD analysis project Ga0207146, IMG submission 153539) | Enriched cells from forest soil in Barre Woods Harvard Forest LTER site, Petersham, Massachusetts, United States -... | ecosystem: Environmental > Terrestrial > Soil > Temperate forest >...
CTTATCTCCCCAAGTCGGAATCAGGGCTGGTTTTTCGCCCTCATTCCAATACGCGGAAGACTTCGTAAAAGCAGCTCACGTCTGGCGGAATGTTGGGAGAGGAATCACCTTGCGGAGGGTTTTGCAGCTCATAAAAAAAAGCCGGGACCAGGCCCGGCTTCCTTATCAGGACGAAGTGAGTGTGGGTTATCGTGACAGAATTGCGTTCACCGGCACTATGTTTCCCGCCTGCACCTGCATTTGACGTTCCCAGTTCGCCGGTCCACGCTTCATGCTGATGTGATGCAGCCCCGGGGTCATTTGCAGTGTTGCTGGTGTGCTGCCCACAAACGCGCCGTCGATCGTGATCTCGGCGCCGGCCGGTTCGGAGGTAACCTGCACTGCAACCGGTGAGCTCGCCACTGCTGCCATGGAGTTGCCGTTCGGCGCCGTGGTGGGCGCGTTCTTCATGGCGAAGCTCTGATCGGTGAACACGTCTACTTCAATGCCGCGGTGCACGGTCACGTCTTTCCCGTGCATCAGCAGGACGAACGGCGCTGCCGGCCAGAATGCCACCCACGCACCCGCCGTCAGCAGACCAGTTGCCAGGCCATGACTACCGCCTTCCTTCTTCATCGGGCTGTAACGGAGCGGGATCGAGGAGCCGTCCGCCGTTACTACACGGTCGATGGAGAAATCCAGCTTCCCGGTGCGTCCCATGTGTCGCTTCGGCACGGCTTCTGTGATGCTCCCGATCGCGGAGGCGCCTTGCCTGATTACCACGGTGTCCCCGATCCTGACGTCTTCGGTGACCGATAACTGAACTGGTTGTCCCTGCTCGGCGGTTGCCGAGGAAAGGTCCTGCTCCAGCCGTACGCGGATCTTGGTCCCTTCCGGCAGGATGGCTTCGTTCGCCTGCGCCCAGCACGGCGCTGACACTGCACACATTAACAAACTCACTGCGAATTTCTGGAATTTGGTAGCCATCATTTTCCTGTCTCCTTAATCAGAATTTGAGGGTCGTTTGTTCGCCCTCATTTCAATACGCGGAAGCTGGCTTCAAAGGAGCTCACAGTTTTTTTGGAATCTCCTGGCGTAGGCTGAGAATGGAAGAACGCCGGAACCCCCGGGTGCGAACAAGAGGAGAAAACCGGTGGTCAGTTGCCAGTTCTCAGCTCTCAGTGGTATCGTTTTCCCGCCCAAATCCGGGATAGCCCGCCATCGACCGGGAGGTGCTGTGCCTTCGGAACCGTCCAAGCAAGTAACGCAACTTCTGGCAAACTGGAGCAGCGGCGATCTTGAGGCCCGGGAAGCGCTGATGCCCCTGGTGTACGGCGAACTGCGGCGGCTGGCGGCTTCCTATCTGCGGCGCGAGCGCAGTGACCACACCTTGCAACCCACCGCCCTCGTCCATGAGGCTTATCTGCGGCTGGTCGAACAAAAGAATGTTCGTTGGCAACACAAGAGTCATTTCTTCGCCATTACCGCTCAGCTCATGCGGCGGATTCTGGTGGACCACGCCCGCGGTCATCTGGCGGATAAGCGCGGCAGCGGCGCGCCCAGAGTTTCGTTGACGGAAGCCATCACCATGTCGAACGAGCGGCCAGCGGCACTTCTGGCGCTGGATGAGAGCTTGAGTCGCCTGGCTGCGCTCGACGCCCAGCAGGGCCGCGTGGTGGAGTTGCGCGTCTTTGGCGGTCTGACCGTGGAAGAAACCGCCGCGGTGCTGGGAATATCGCAGGCAACCGTGAAACGCGACTGGAGCATGGCGAAGGCGTGGCTGTTGGGCGAGATCGAGAAGGACCGAGGACCGTCGTGAATCCCGAAAAATGGGAGCAGATGAAGGAGCTGTTCGCGTCTGCTCTGGCACAACCGTCCGAAGAACGCAGCGCATTCCTCCGCAAAGCCTGCGGGGACGAGGCCCTGCGCGCGGAACTGGAGGCGCTTCTATCCAGCTACGAATCGGACCAGAGCGTGCCGGAAGACGAACCACCCGGCAATGAAGGCGCAGAGGTTGCCGGGCAGAAGATTGGCTCCTACCAGGTGATTCGGCAGATCGGCGTGGGTGGCATGGGGGCGGTTTATCTGGCGGTGCGCGCCGACGACACGTTCAACAAAAGGGTAGCGATCAAACTTGTACGCGCCGGGGTTGACACGCAGGCAGTCCTGCGCCGCTTCCGGCAGGAGCGGCAAATCCTCGCCCCGCTTGATCATCCCAACATAACCAAGCTGCTGGATGGAGGTACGACGGAGCAGGGCTTGCCCTATTTCGTGATGGACTACGTCGAAGGCACGCGCATCGACGAGTATTGCGATAACCACCGGCTCTCCGTGAACGAACGCATCCGGTTGTTCCGGGATGTGTGTTCCGCCGTCCAGTACATCCACCAGAATCTGGTGGTGCACCGCGACTTGAAGCCCAGCAACATTCTGGTCACTGGCGACGGAGTGGCCAAACTTCTGGACTTCGGTATCGCGAAACTGCTCAAACCGGAGTTTTTCACGAGCGCTCTCGATGCTACTTTGGCCGAGTTCCGGCCGATGACGCCGGGCTACGCCAGTCCCGAGCAGGTGAGGGGCGAACCGGTTACCACGGCCAGCGATGTGTATTCTCTGGGCGTCGTCCTGTATGAACTGCTGACCTCATGCCGGCCTTACAAACTAAAAACTGGGGCGCCCGACGACATCCGGCGTGCCGTTTGTGAACAGGAGCCGAAAAAGCCGAGCACGGTTCTTACAACGGTCGGGGAGGATCGCATCGGTGCCAAGCAGAAGTCGATGACTCCGGAAACCGTGGCAGCCATGCGCGGAACCGTGCCCAAGCGGCTTCAGCGGCAATTGAGTGGCGATCTCGATACCATCGTGCTGAAGGCGCTGCGCAAAGAGCCGCAGCGCCGCTACGTTTCCGCCGAGCAACTGTCGGAGGATCTTCGCCGTCATGTTGAGGGTTTGCCAGTCACCGCTCATCGGGATATCTGGAGCTATCGCACCGGAAAATTCATCCGCCGGCACCGGGCGGGAGTAGCGGCCGCGGCGCTGGTTGTGGTTTCCCTGGTCGCAGGCGTTCTGGCGACGACGTGGCAGGCACGGGTGGCCCAGAGCGAACGCGCCAAAGCGCAACGCCAGTTTAACGACGTTCGGCGCCTGGCGACTTCATTTCTCTTCGAATTTCATAGCGCCATTCAGAATCTTCCCGGCTCAACTCCGGCTCGCCAGTTGGTGGTGGAAAGGGCGTTGGAGTATCTCGGCAAATTGACCCAGGAAGCCCAGGGCGACTCAGGTCTGCAGCGGGAATTGGCCGAGGCCTATCTGAAAGTGGGCGATGTGCAGGGAAATCCCTATGCTCCCAATCTCGGCGATACGCAAGGCGCGGCGCGAAGTTACGCTCAGGCGCTCGAGATCAGTAAGGCCCTAACTCGGGCAGACGCGAAAGATGATGAGGCACGCCGATATTTGGGTCGGAGCTACAAATCTCTCGGCGAGGTTTTGCCTCTCCTGGGAAAACCCAGCGAAGGGGTAGCCGACCTCCGCCTGGCGGCCGGAATCCTCGAGCAGTTGGTAGCCGCTAGACCAACTGACAAAGAGCTGCGTGGGGAATTGGCAGGTTGCTACCAGGTTCTCGGGGACGTTCAGGGTCACTCCGGCATACAAAACCTGGGCGATCCGGCAGCCGCTCTCGAAAGCTACCAAAAGGCGCTGGCTCTCGATCAGACCTTGCTCTCAAACGACGCCAACAATCAGAGCGCTCGTCGGGGCGTAGCTGTCTTGCAACTCAGGATCGGCGACCTGCAACTGGCCCGGGACGATGTCAAAGGGGCTATGAACAACTATCGCAGTGCGCTCGACAGCCTGGAAGGACTCGCCGCCGCCGACCCCACCAACACTGCTGATCGCCACCTTCTGGGACACGGCTACCAGAAGGTTGGAGATGCGCAAGAGGAGTTGGGCAACAATCAGGAGGCGCTGAAAAACTACAACAAGGCGTCCGCCATCAACGAGGCTCTGATGGCAGCCGATCCGACAAATGCCCAGGCCAGCATGAGTTTCGTAGTCTCGCTCCGTTACGTTGGCGACTTGCTCTACAAGATGAAGGACCGCGCGGGCGCTCTGGCCAAGTATGAGAGAGCGGTTGCAATTCTCGATAGGCTCTCTGCCGCCGAGCCCGACAACGTGGTGGTGCGGGGGCGCGATTCGGAAATGCTTATTTTCGTTGGCCAAACCCTGGCCGAGAGCGGAAGGTTGGAGGAGGCGCGCGCTGTTACGTCTCGCGGCCTGACTATTGCGAAGGATCTGGCGAGCCGCGCCGACGTGACGCCCGATGAACTGTTCCAGTTTGCCGAGACCTTTCTGGAGTGCAAGCCGGCTGATCTGCGCGAACCCACAAGCGCCGTGGAATATGCCAAAAAAGCGGTAGAGAAGTCGGGAGGCACGGGCAGCGACTATCTGGATATGTTGGCCCTGGCGTATTTTCGAACCGGAAATGCGGCACAGGCGATCGAAACCGAGGAGAAGGCGATAAGCGCGCTTCCGCCGGTCAATCCGCAGGAACCCGTTTCCCCCACCAGAAGCCGGCTCGAAGCTCAACTGGCAAAGTTTAAAGCGCCCCAGAAACATAAGTAAACCTCACTTTTTTCGGAATCACATCCAGCTCCCAGTAATTTCTTCCTGCGGTGAGCTGTTCCACCCCTGTTTTCCGCGATGACTTCTGAAAGCGGACAAATTTCGCCGGACTGATTTGGCGGGTTTGATTCCAACTCGTGGAGGGGAAAATGCCAAGCAGCCACCGGATTTCGTGGGGAGTATCAGCACTCGTCGTGTGTCTTGCGCAGTCTTTCGCGCAGGCGGCACCGGCGGGCATGGCCAGCGTTCCCGCCTCACTCCCGGATGCGCCGTCCGCGATAGCTGTGGGCGCATCTCCGACTGCCCCTTCGGAGTCGCAGGAGGACGATGGAAAACAGGTTAGTGCTCCCCTGATCCCAGAAACTTTCTTTCCCAGCGCCTCCCATTCGACTTACCAGACGCTGAATACTCGCGACCGGCTCCATGACTTTCTGCGGCACACCTGTTCTCCTTCCGCGCTGGCCGGCACTTTGCTCGATGCCGGGCGCGCTCAGCGCCATAACGATTGGCCCGGCTACGGGCGCGGTTTTCAAGGTTTCGGAAAGCGTTACGGCGCTCTGCTCGCGGACCGCGGTGCGAACAGCTTCTTCGGCACTTTTCTTCTTCCCACAATCCTGCACCAGGACCCTCGTTACTTCCGCCTGGGACCGCAATCGTCGATATGGCGCCGCATGGGCTACGCGGTCACCCGAGTCGGCATTGCGCGTGATGCCAGTGGCACGGACACCTTTAATAGTTCACTGCTGTTGAGCACAATCCTTTCGAACTCATTGGCCAACGCATACTATCCCAGGCAGCAGCGCGGACTCCCGGCGACCATCACCCGTACTGAAACCTCGCTGCTTAACCACGTGCAGAGCAATTTATCGCGCGAGTTCCTTCCTGACATCGAGCACTTCCTCTGGAAACATCTTCCGGCAAGACTGAAACAGATCGAAAAGCGGATGCCGCTTTCAAGGAAGTGGGAGCCCGAAGGCTTTGCCGAAACCCCAGCGCCGACCGGAAAGTAACCCACAACCCCCTGTAGAGACGTAGCTTGCTACGTCTAAAAGCCGGAGATAACCCTCGACTCGTACCCACGCCGCCCTCCGGTACACATCACCCCTCAAAATATTTCAAAGTCGGGTGAGCCGTTCCACCCCGGTCTTTCGCGATGAATAGGTGAGAGCGGACATATCGGCCCCGCCGAAATTCAAACCCTCTCCAAATCAAGGAGGACCTGTGAAAAAGCAAATCTTTATCCTTATCGCCGTGCTGAGTCTGGCGGCGGCCCTGCCCACGGGAGCGGCGGCCCAGGCTATGCCCAACATGGACATGAGCTGGGGTATCCGCTCGCAAATGCAACTGCAGCAACAGGGCGACGCCATGGCCCGCGCGACGGCGATGGCTTACTACAACTACATGCTGCGCCTGCGCCAGATGGGCTACACCGGACCATCACTTCCAACCGGCGTAACTGCGGACACGCTGCGCGCCTCGATGCAGCGGCTGCAGCAGTCGATGGATGCCTACCACGCCTCGTCCGCCGCCAACTCCAACCGGACCTCCGACGCGGTCACTAACTGGGACTACCGAGCTATCCGGGGATGCCAGCTGGTGGTCGACGTTTACGGGTATCAGAAATGGGTTTGTCCGTAGCTCAGTTGGGTATTTATCGAGCGAGCCCGGCAAAACACGCCGGGCTTTCCTATTTCCATCTCTCGGCTTCTCTCCTCCCGGCTTGCGCACCCTGCGACCCCACAAACATTTTTGCAACGGACTATCTACGCGAGTCCTGAATCGGGGAGTGAACCTCTTTGACTTGAAACCTATTTTTCTGTTTACTCTATAAACCACGAGGCGGTGCTTCTATGCCGGCAGGTTCAACCACAAGTGGACAACGCCATCTCGGCAGCACCATGCGGCGGGATGCGTGGTGGCTGGAGTTGTTGCCCGTCATTGCTCTGCTTGGCGCATTCGGAGTTTATGCGACCCTGCGTGCTTTCGAAGGAACCTACTATGCATGGGGACCGTACCTTTCTCCGTTCTATTCGCCTCTCATTGACCCTCATCATCGCTGGTGGCCGTTCTCGCCGGCGCTGCTGATTCTGATTTGGCCTCTGGGGTTCCGGGTCACTTGCTACTACTATCGCAAGGCTTACTATCGGGCTTTCTTCCTGGATCCACCCGCCTGTGCCGTCGGTGAGCACCGGAAGCACCGCTATCGGGGTGAGACTGCGTTTCCCTTTGTGCTGCAGAATCTCCATCGCTACTTTCTGTATGTGGGCTTCCTCTTCCTCATTTTTCTTTGGCGCGACGTGTTTCGCGCTTTCTTTTTTGACGGCCGAATCGGCGTGGGCGTCGGCACTCTCGTCCTGTTGTTCAACGTAATCCTGCTGACCACCTATGCTTTGTCTTGCCACTCGCTCCGCCACATTGTAGGCGGGAATCTCGATTGCTTTTCCTGCGCGGCCTTCGGGGGCCCGCGTCATACGTCATGGCGCTGGTTGAGCGTTCTGAACGAGCGTCACATGCTGTATGCCTGGATCAGCCTGATTACGGTGGGTCTTACCGACTTTTACGTTCGGCTGGTTGCCAGCGGCGCGGTCAGGGATCTGAGACTACTGTGACCACAGAGTACGAAACTCACGACCACGATGTGTTGATCATCGGCGCTGGCGGAGCGGGCCTGCGAGCCGCCCTGGCCGCTCTCGCCGAAGGCGCGAAAGTAGGAGTGGTTTGCAAATCGCTGCTCGGCAAAGCGCATACCGTCATGGCCGAGGGTGGAATCGCTGCGGCCATGGCCAACGTGGACTCGGCCGATGACTGGCGCACTCATTTTCGCGACACCATGCGCGGCGGCAAGCTGCTCAACAACTGGCGTATGGCTCAACTGCACGCCCAGGAAGCTCCCGAGCGCGTCCGCGAACTGGAACAATGGGGCGCACTCTTCGACCGCACCCAGGATGGACAGATCCTGCAGCGCGCCTTCGGCGGTCACTCCTTTCGCCGCCTCTGTCATGTGGGCGACCGTACGGGCCTGGAAATGATCCGCACTCTGCAAGACCGCGGCGTGCAATTGGGCATCGATGTCTACATGGAGTGCGCCATCACCCGCCTGCTGAAGGACGGCGATCGCATCGCGGGGGCATTCGGTTACTGGCGCGAGCAGGGCCGCTTCGTAGTGTTTCGAGCCAAGTCGATTGTCATGGCTACCGGCGGTATTGGCAAGGCCTGGAAGATAACTTCCAATTCCTGGGAGTACACCGGCGACGGAATGGCGCTCGCCTACGATGCCGGCGCCGAGCTGATGGACATGGAATTCGTGCAGTTTCATCCCACCGGCATGGTGTGGCCTCCGGGCGTGCAGGGAATTCTGGTCACCGAAGCGGTTCGCGGCGAAGGCGGTATTCTCCGCAACAAATTGGGCGAACGCTTCATGGAGACGTACGATCCGAAAAAGATGGAGCTTTCTACCCGCGACGTGGTGGCGCGCGCCATTTATACCGAAGTCCGCGAGGGCCGCGGTACCGAACACGGCGGCGCTTATCTCGATATCTCGCACAAGCCGGCCGATTATGTAAAGAAAAAGCTGCCCAGCATGTATCACCAATTCAAGGAACTCGCGGACGTGGACATCACGAAAGGGCCGATGGAAGTGGGACCAACCTGCCATTACATGATGGGAGGGATTCGGGTTGAGGCCGAAACCGCGAAGGCGTCTGTGCCCGGACTGTTTGCCGCGGGGGAGGCCGCAGCGGGTCTCCATGGGTCGAACCGGCTCGGCGGAAATTCTCTTTCTGACCTGCTCGTCTTCGGACGACGTGCCGGGCTCGCCGCAGCCGAGCACGCGAAAGAAACGTCGCCTTCGTCTATCGACTCTGGGCAGATCGAAGCTGCTGCGCAGGAGATGCTGGTTCCCTTTGAGCGCAAGGCCGGCGAAAGCCCTTATGCGATTCATCGTGACTTGCAGGAAACCATGCAGAATCTGGTTGGCATCTTCCGTAATAAAGAAGATCTGATTCGCGCGTTGGAGGAACTGGAGAAATTGAAGGAGCGGGCTGAACGCGTGAGTGTGGAAGGTTCGCGGTTGTTCAATCCGGGGTGGCATCTCGCCCAGGATCTGAAGGCGATGCTGACGGTTTCCGAGGCCGTCACGCGCAGCGCACTCGCGCGCGAAGAGAGCCGCGGAGCTCACAGCCGGATTGATCATCCTGGCCTCGACGCAACCTGGGGAACGAAGAACAATGTGATTGTCCGCGAGGAAAACGTGATGACGTTGCGTCAATCATCGGTACCGGAGTTGCCCGAGGACTTGAAGCAACTGGTTGCGGAAGAGAAAGCTTGACAGCCCTCCCGGCGGCAATCTGGGAACACGAATTGCGGAGGCACGATGGCAGAAGCAATCTTTGAGGTGTTTCGGGGAGACCGCAAGGGTGGGCAACCCGTCACCTACCGGGTCCCCATTGCTCCGGGGATGGTTGTGCTGGACGCGCTCCACCATATCCAGGCGCACCAGGCGCCCGATTTGGCGGTACGCTGGAACTGCAAAGCCGGCAAATGCGGCTCCTGCTCGGCGGAGGTCAATGGCCGCCCGCGGCTCACCTGCAAAACCCGCATGGACGCGCTTGCCCTGGACAAGCCCATCACAGTGCAGCCCATGAAAGCGTTCCCGGTGATCAAAGACCTGGTCACCGATGTTTCCTGGAATTACCGTGTGAACAATAAGATTCCGCCATTCGAGCCCCGACCCGGCACCGACTGGAAGATGTACCAGGAAGATGTGGATCGCGTACAGGAGTTTCGCAAATGCATCGAGTGCTTCTTGTGCCAGAATGTATGCCACGTTCTCCGCGAGCACGAGGAGATGGATCATTTCGGCGGGCCGAGGTTTTTCGTCCGGGTTGCGGCGCTCGAAATGCACCCTCTCGATTCTAAGTCTCGCACCAAGGTGCTCAAGGATGAACTCGGCATCGGCCTGTGCAACATCACCAAGTGTTGCACCGAAGTATGCCCCGAGGAGATCCACATCACCGACAACGCCATCATTCCGCTCAAGGAGCGTGTGGTCGATGAATTCTACGATCCCGTGCTCATGCTGGTGCGGAAGATTCGCGGAGCGAAACAGGAATCGGGCTGACGGTAATAAGGAGGTCCCATGGAGTTCAAGCTGAAAACCATCTCGAAGGCCGGCATTCCGGAAGCCATCTCGAAAGTCGAACTCTACCGCTCGCTCAATGAACCGGAAGAGGCGGAATCGATCTGCCGCGACATCCTAGCCGTCGAGCCCGAACACCAACTGGCGCTCCGCCTGCTGGGCCTTGCCATCACCGACCAGTTCTGTGGAGACACATCGGATCGCTGCGGGGAAGTAGAAACGCTTTTCAACGGGCTGGCCGAGAGCTATGAACGCCTCTATTACACGGGTCTCCTGCACGAACGGCGAGCCAAGGCGCAAATGCAGGCAGGGCGTTCTCCCCACACCCTCGCGCCGCTATTCGAGGAGGCCATGCGCTGCTTCGCGGAAGCCGAAAAGATTCGCCCCTCGGGCAACGACGATGCGATTCTCCGTTGGAACCGTTGTGCGCGGCTGCTGCAAAGCCATCCCGGCTTTCATGAAGACAAAGAATCCGAAGCGTTCGATGCCATTGATAGCTCACCCGTCTGAGCTTACGATGGCGCGCGAATCGCGCTCACCTCCGACGCCCGTGCGTCCGCGCCACCACGAGGACGTGTTCCGCGCTCGCGATCTGCTCCGGGTAGCGTGCCGTCTTGTCCACGAGATCGAGCAGCTTTGCGTATTTTTCCTCCGACGTCACCCACTCGCACAGCGGCACGTCCATGAACGCGCAGAAGCTCTCCGCGGAAAGCGTGTCGATGACACGGCAACGGGCGCGGCGGAGCATCGCCCGGAACTTGGCGAGGTCTGTGAGGTACGCGTCAGTGAAGAATTCCCTGTGCTCGAAGCGGCCGGTCGCGAGCAGCACGTCCCAGTCGAGCGCGGCAAGGACGTCGAATGCCTCGGCGGTCGCCTCGCGCAAGAGATAGCGCAGAGGGTGCAGGCGTGGCAGCACGGCGAGAACAATGGTGCCTCCGGGCTTCACGACGCGCACGATTTCGGAGAGCGCCCGGCGCCGGTCAGAGTCACCGAGCAGGTGATAAAAGGGGCCGAGCGCGAGGGCCGCGTCGTAGCTCGCCCGCGCGTAGTGTTTGAGGTTCGTGGCGTCGCACTGCCGCACTCGCTGCTTGACATCCGAGAGGCCGAGCTCGGTCGCCCGCTCCCGCGCCACTGCGACATTCGCGTCCGACAGGTCGCAGAGCCACGGGTCGAAGCCGCGGCGGACGAGCGGTTCGAGGTAGGCGCCCGGCCCGCCGCCAACGTCGAGTATACGCGCGCCGCCAGGCACGTGGCGGACGAGCGTGCGCATGGTCATATCGTGCTCGAGGCGGCGATAGGCGTTCTCTTCGAGCCGCTGGGTTTCGTGGGCAATCGTCGCGTCGTAGTGCTGGCGGACGCGGGCAATCGATGCGGCGGAAGGGCCCAGGCGCTTCTCTCTCTTCCTCTTGGGCCTTGTGCCTGCGGAGTCCGTCACGCGATCACCTGATACGCGGGGAAGTAGACGGGCGACGCGGCGAAGAAACTGGAGCGGAAGGGCAGATCGAGATAGGTGAAGCCGAGCCGCTCGTAGTGCGGGCGAAGCTCGGCGACGGACGCGCCGGCGAGCAGCCTGGCGCCTCGCCGTTTGGCCGCTGCGCGCGCCTCCTCGTACATACGACGGAAAAGTCCACTGCTGCGCAAGGACCGATCGATCATCACGCGCGACCACTCCGCAGCTGGCGCTCCACGGAGATCCTGCGGCAACGCGCTCTTCCAGCCGACAAGATCGCTCACCTCGAGCGGTCCGTCCTGTTCGATCGTGAGGCGGCCGCTCGCCACCAGGCGCGTCCCGTCGCGCACGACGAGGGCGGTCGACACGCGGTCGTAGGCGTCCCATGCGAAGGCCTCGTCCTCCTGGCCGACCCAGGCGAGTTCGCCGCCGTAGATCGCGCAGCGCATGGCGATGAGGTCGGGCGATCGTTCACCGCGTGCGAGCCAGTGGAACGAGAGCCTCGCGTCAGCGCTTGGCGAGGATACGGAGCAGACCATCGATCTCCCTCCCGGTCGTCGCGGGATTGACGAACACTGCACGCAGGAACTCGCCGCGTGGCGACTGGTAGCGGCTCACGTGGCGGCGGACTCGCGCGGCCGTGTCAAAAAGCCGCGTGACGCCGCGGACGCCGGTCTCTCGGAAGGCGACGAGATTCATCGCCGGCCGCGCGTAAAGCTCATAGACTCCCGTGCGCTCCAGTCCCTCCACGAAGCGGTCCGTCAGCGCGAAGAGATGATCGACGACCTGCTCGTATCCGGCGCGTCCGAGATGGCGCATGAGGATCCACGCGCCCAGAGCCTGAAGCGGGCGAGTGCCGTCGAGCGTGAAGCGCGCGAAGGACGGCGTATCCGGTGCCGACGCGAAGTACGGCACCGGATCCTTCACCACGGCTCCGGCGTCGTCGTGGTCCCGAAGCAGCAGCGCCCCGAGTCCCTGGTTCAACCCGAGGATCTTGTGCGGGTCGGCCGCGACGCTGTCGGCGAGCTCGATCCCAGCGAGGCGCGGGGCGTATCGCCGTGAGAAGAGGAGCATGGCACCGTGCGCGGCATCCACGTGAACGCGCGCGCCGTATCGCTTCGCGAGCGCGATGGCTTCCGGCAGCGGATCGATCGCTCCGACGCCCACCGTCCCCGCGTTGAGGATGACTAACGCGACCTTGTCTCCCTCGCGGGCCGCCGCCGCGAGGGTGGCATCCAGCGCGTCGAGCCGCACGGCGTCCACGGCGTCGACGGGGAGCGATACGAGGTTCTCGTCGCCGATGCCTGCGTGGCGCACCGCTGCTGCGACACTCCCATGCGTCGCCGACGAAGCGAGCACCTTGAGCGAGCGCGCCCCCGACTTGCGCATGGCCGCTGCGATCCCGAACCGAGCCGCGTCGGGCAGCGCCAGGTTGCGCGCGAGGAGGAGGGCGTGAAGGTTAGCCTGCGTGCCACCCGTGCAAGCGACGCCGCTGGCATGCTGCGCCTGCGGGAAGACCAGACTGGCGAGCCAGCGCAGCACCTCTTGCTCGACAAACGTTCCTGCGCGCGAGGACGTCCATGTGACCGGGTCCTGCGCCAGCGCGCGCACCAGGACGCCCGCGGCGATCGACAGGTCTGCAGGTGGAATGTCGAGATGAGCCGCGTACGTCGGCTCGCGCTTGTCATGGCAAAAGGGGAGAAGATCCTCGCGGAGCGCGCGCACAATCGCAGACACACGCTCCCCTTCTTCGGGCATTCGCGCGCGACCAAAACCCCGCGACGCACGCTCCGGCGCCGCCTCCTTGAGCGTACCCCCGCCCGCGACGAGGTGTTCGATGGCAAGCCCCTCGAAGGCGCGAAGGCGGCGGCCCAACTCAGCCGAAGAAGGCGAACGCCAAAGGCGGCGGAGCGCGAGCGGTAGCTCGACGGCATCGGCTCGCGAAGCATACGACTGAGCACGCGGAGCACGCTCCCGCGTCGCCACCACGTTGAAGTTCGACGAACTGTCGACCACGATCCCTGTCGCGAACGGAATCGAGCGCACATACGCTCCCGCGTACCGCCCCTCGACGAGGAATATCCCGAGCGTCTCGATCTCCTTGCGACGCACAACTCGGCCACGCCGCGCATCGAAATACGCGGTACTCGTCGTGCGCGGTGAGGCCAGCCTCTGCGCAACCCATCCCGGTCGTCGGCTCGCGCGCCCAACCGCCGCCCGCCAATCCGATGCGCTCTGCTCACGGCCCACCAGGACCCCTTCACCGGCCGCTCCTGCGTGCGGCTTGAGAACCCATTTGTCTTGCTGACGGAGCAGCACCTGCGCGACATCGCACGCAGCCCGGGTCTCGGGGACTGCTCGCGCCAAATCACCATTCAGGTTGGCGGCCGCTGGTACGCGCGCGAGCCACTGCTTGTCGCCCCACAACTCGGTATCAAAGCCATAGAGGAGCTTGATCCGCCCTTCGCGCGAGGCTTCGACCAGGCGCGCAACCTCGGCGCGGGCCCCCGCTACGTGCTCGATGTGAAAGAAGCGCACGACGCCCCACGGCAGTTTCCCGGCCTCGGACAGCTCGGAGGCGAGCCTTTCGAGCGGTACGACGCGAGCGTCAAGTTTCGCCTCCCGCGCGATCTCCGCGAAGCGCTGCGCGTTCAGCCGCCACCTCGGCAGATCGGCCTCGCGGATCACGACGAGGACGCCGCGCACCTGGCCTGCGAGCCGCGCAAACGTGGGCACCAGCGCAACCGCCGGGTCGCGGAACAACAGGCCGCGAGTCGCGCCTGCCCGCTCGAAGCAGTTGAAGATCATTCGCCCCGCAAGCCCGCCCAGGCACGGGTCGACGTTCCACTCAACAAGGCGATATCCCTGGCGTGTCGGGACGAAGTCCGCCCGAACCGGCGGCGCGAGAATCGATGGTGTCGCGGCGATGAGCTCGACCTCGTACGGCACAAAGCCGAGCGATCGCGCGAGCGCCGCCGCACCCTCGGACTCAAGCGCGCGCCGCACCTCTGCGTCGAACGCCGACCAGAGACGCTCCGCCGTGCGCGCCACGCGCTCGATCGTATGCGATGAGAAGACCCGCGGCCCCGCCGGCAGGAATGCGTCGGCGCCGGGGGCTTCCGCACCGTCGATCCCAGCGACGCGCGCGAACGCCTCGCGCAGAGAGATGGGCACGGCATGCGACGCCAGATCCCCGGCGGTGATCGCGAGCTGCGCGCTCACTGGACCGCCGTGACGGTGGCCACGATGGGCGGCGACATCTCGCTCTCCTCGTCAACGTAGAGGAAGCCGCGCGCAACCCACGCGGAAAACTTCGTGCCGACAACGAAGCCTTGCGGTTTCGGAGTCATGGGGACGGCCAGCGCAATGTCGGCGAGGACCGGCGTACCCGTTGTAACGAGGCGCGGCGCGTGCACGGCCGTCAAATGCGACGTTCCGCAGACCGCGGCGATGTTATTAACGTGCGTGGCGCCGTCGAGGCTCGGGCCGGCGAGGAGCGAGAACTCGGGATGGTTCGCCACGTCGGAAAGGAACGTAGGACTCGAGGCGTCGAGCGCGCCGCTGGGCGCGGAAACGAAAGCGACGCAGATGAAATCGCGGATCGCGGTGGTGAACGGGACGTTGACGGTGAGCTGCTGGTAGAATTCGTGCCCCGGCGCGACCCCGCGGTCGTGGGCGTTTCCCTCGTCGTCAGGGTTGTGTACGACAGTGAGCGTGAGCGTGTTCCCGTTCTTGGCAATGCCTCTGCTGACGTAGAGGTGCACGCTCCACGGGTCGCAGCCGTAACCGCTCGGGCTGCCTGCAAACGAACAGCCCGCGCCACCGGCGTCGGCGGGGAGAAACAGAACCGCCGCAAGGAAGACCAAAGCTGCCCCCAGGATTGGGATCATTCTCATACACTGCGTTGGCGGGAGTCCTCCGCAACTAGAGATACTTCGAGGTCTCGTCCGGGAGTGGGAAAAAACCGGAAGTCATGATACACCAAGTCCGCCAGGATTTTGTCAATGCGATTGCGTTGAGTGATGGGGAAGAGATCTGCAGGCCGAATGCCTTGACAAAAGCCGTTTTGGGCATAGAATGAGGCCACTTAGCGGAACCCCCAACTCCCTCAGTGGTTCCTCGACCGCCCAGTTCCTGGCCCATGTAGAGGAGGCAAAATGAAATCCACAATGTGGCGCTTTGCGGCTATTGCGCTAACCACCCTCTCAGTCATCCCAATTTCGCTCGTCGCACAAGACAGAGGTGAAGCGTCCCCTCGTTACATCATCAAAGATTTAGGCACGCTGAAGAACGGGTTCAACAGCTATTTCTTTGCCGGGCCACCGTCGTTTCATGTGTTGAACAAGCTGGGAATGGCGGTGTTCGCAGCGGGTTCAGACATTGGTGATCCCTACCAGCCCTGCTTCACAGACTGCTCGGTCAATCATGCCGCCCGATGGCAGAATGGGGTCCTGACCGACCTGAAAGCGCTTCCCGGGAACAAACCAAGCAGTGCTCCGTTTTCCATCAGCGATAACGGACAGTTTGTTGTCGGACTTTCGGAAAACGGTTCCATCGATCCGCTGACCAACTTTCCGGAATATGATGCTGTCCTTTGGCGGCGTGGTCACAAGATCAAAAATCTCGGGACGTTTGGAGGAAAGTTCAGCGAGGCGGTGTCTGTCAACAATCTGGGCCAGGTGGTTGGAGGAGCAACCAACAAGACCGCCGATCAATACGCAGCCGGTCTGGGACCATGCTGGAGTCTCAACTGTTGGCCGTCGGCAACCCAATGGCGTGCGTTTTTTTGGCAGAACGGTGTGAAGACGGACTTGGGAACGTTGGGTACGGGTAACGATGCCGTCGCCGGACTTCTGAATGCACATGGGCAAGTAGCGGGCGTCTCCTACACAAATACAACGCCGAATCACACCACTGGGGTTCCCACCCAGGACCCGTTTTTCTGGGAGCAAGGAAACGCAATGGTGGACACGGGTACGCTCGGAGGCACCCTGGGATATCCAACCTCGCTCAACAACAATGGCCAGTTGGTCGGTCAATCGAACCTGGCGGGAGACAAGAAATTCCATCCATTCCTTTGGGCGAAGGGCGGGAGCATGAAGGACCTGGGCACGCTCGGAGGAGACTCGGGGACCGCAAATTCGATCAACTCTACCGGGGAGGTTGTCGGCGCGGCCTGGACAAGTGGAAATAAGGCATTCCACGCGGTTCTCTGGAAAAATGGGAAGCCCCAGGACCTCGGCGTACTGCCGCCTTACAAACACAGCATCGCATTTGGCATTAACTCAAAGAGTCAGATCGTAGGCTGTCTAACGAATAATCTTCAGAAAGGATGCATTTGCGACTTTAACGTATGTGCCCACGGGTTTCTGTGGGAGAACGGCACGATGTTCGACCTGAATAAACTGATTCCTCGCGGGTCTGGCATTAAAGTGATGCTGGCGCTTGCCATCAATGATCGTGGGGAGATTGCAAACTGGGGATTCGTCCGCGGTTTCGAAACGCACGCTGTCTTGCTGATCCCGAAGACGAAACAATGAGGTTTTTCTCCCGACTATGCACTGCGAGTTGACCGCTGCCAGGCTTGGTCCTTTCCGGCACCCGCAACCGGAAAGATAGCGGAACAAATCTAGCGCCGAACGATTGTCGGCTGCGCATCCAAGACTTATTTTCGTCTTCCGTTCGTCTATTTCGCTCGACCCTCTGGCTTCGATCCGGGCGCCTATTTATAATCCCGTCCCATGGCTACTCTCAACCAGCCAGGCACCCCTTCCGCGTCGCAGGGAACTCGTCGCAGACCTACGCACGCACTGGAGCGACTTGGCAACGTTTCAGCCTGGCAGCTGGATCGAGTGCGGCAACACTCTTCCGTCACGTTGAATTAAGGAGCCGATTGAGAACGACAACGACAATGAGTTGGCGCAGCTTCAATGACGGTCGATACCGCGACGATTACATGCGGCTCCGCTGTAGCTTTGGGCCAAGTCGCGTATTCCTTGCGGCCGCGGTATTGTGCGCCGGGACCGCGATATCGGTTGCACAAAGTGCACCGCCCAGCCCCCCATCAACACAAGGAGCAAGCCCGTTTGCGGGCAGCGTAGCGGCCCAGCCCGTTCCCGGCGTCGTGACGATTTCGTTGCAGGGTGCGATCGACCTCGGGCTCAAGCAGAACCTTGGAGTGCTGCTTTCAAACGCAGACATTCGATCGGCGCGCGGACAGCGTTGGGAGCAGTTGAGCGCACTCTTGCCGCACGTGACCGCAGCGCCCTATGTCGATGCCTCGAAAGCAAATCTGTCTGAGGTCGGCATTTCGCTTAAGGTTCCAGGCCTCACCTTCCCGACCTCGGTAGGCCCCTTTTCTTACTTTGATGCGCGTCTAAGTGTGACCCAGTCTCTGTTCGACTGGAAATCCATCAACAATGCGCGCGCCGCCGGACAGAACGTAAAGGCTGCCGAATATACGTATAGAGACGCGCGCGATCTTGTCGTGCTCGCCGTCGGCTACACCTACCTGCAGGCGGTTGCTGACGAGGCCCGCATCGAAACCGCCGAAGCGCAACTCAAGACCGCGCAGGCGATATACGGCCAGGCTTCGGACCAGGTGAACGCAGGCACTTCGCCGGCGATCGATGGGCTGCGGGCAAAGGTCGAGATGCAGACGCGGCAGCAGCAGCTGATTCAAGCCCGGAATGACTTTGCCATTCAGAAGCTGACCGTGGCCCGCGTTATCGGACTGGCTCCCGGGCAGGAATTCGAATTGACAGACAAGGCGCTGTACCAGCAGTTCGAGGGCCTGACCGTAGATGAGGCGCTGCGACGTGCCTATGCCTCGCGTTCGGATTACCAGGCGGCAACGGCCGAGGTGCGAGCGTCAGAGTTCTCGCGGAAGGCGGCGGTAGCCGGATACTTCCCCTCGCTTTCCTTCAACAGCGACTACGGAGCCGCAGGGTCTCATCCCTCCACGGCGACGGAGGTATTCGACGTTCGCGGAACCTTATCGATTCCGATCTTTCAGGGCGGCAGTGTGCACGGGGATGTTTTGCAGGCCGACGCCAGACTCACCCAAAGCCGGGAGCGTCTGGCAAACCTCCGCGGGCAGATCGATTCTGACGTCCGCACCGCGCTGCTGAACCTGCAGTCGTCAAACGAGTTGGTCGAAGTGGCGCGCAGCAACATCGAACTGGCGGAAGCGACCCTGGCCCAGTCACGCGATCGTTTCAGCGCCGGCGTTACCGACACCGTGGAAGTGGTGCAATCTCAGCAAGCGGTAGCCAGCGCCCACGAACAGTACATCACCAGCCTCTACAACTATAACTACGCCAAGATTTCTCTAGCCCGTGTCCTGGGCACGGCTGAAGAGGGCGTGAAGGAATACTTCAAAGGAAAATAACCATGGCAGAAGAGAACCCATCCGCTTCGGTGCGCGCAAGCAAGGAGGCCGGGACCAGCCCGCCGCCCTCACGAAATACCGAGTCTGTAACCCGAGCGCCCGGCGCGTATGCCCGCTCCCAGAGGCGGAAAAAGACTCTGATTGTGATCGTCGTACTGGTGGTGGTAGTGGGCGGAGTGTTCTTGTGGCGCTATCTGAGCAGCTATGAATCTACGGACGATGCCCAGGTGGATGTGCATCTTTATCCGGTCAGCGCGCGCATCTCCGGCTACGTGATTAAGGTCAATGTGAACGACAACCAGTTCGTACAGCAAGGAACAGTGTTGGTAGAGATCGACCCGAAAGACTACGAGGTTGCAGTCGCGCAGGCGCAAGCCAATCTCGCCAGCGCCGAAGCCACCGCGCAATCCCTGAATATTACGGTTCCGATTACCTCCGTGAGCACCTCCAGCCAACTGAAGGTCTCCGCATCGGACGTTGATAACTCCAATGCCGGAATCATCGCCGCGGAGAGACAGCTCACCGCTGCCCAGGCTCAGGTGGAAGAGGCGGAGGCGAACGATGTAAAGGCGCAAGACGACCTCCGCCGCTACAAGGCACTCGTGGATAAGAAAGAAGTAGCCGAACAAGTTTACGATCAAGCGGTGGCCGCCGCCAAAGCCAGCACGGCGTCCGTAGCCGCAGCACAGGCGAATGAGAGCGCTCTTCAACAATCCGTCAAACAGGCTCGCAGCCGGCTGGCGGAATCGGAAGCCAACCAGCAATCCGCGGAAACCGCGCCGCAGCAGGTGTCGTCGAGCCGCGCGCGCGCACGCGCTGCAATCGCCGACGTACAACAAAAGCAGGCTGCACTCGAACAGGCGCAGCTGAATCTGGCGTATACCAAGATCGTAGCGCCCGTCAGCGGCGAAGTGAACAAAACCGTTGTAGTCGGATTGAATGTTCAACCGGGCCAGCAACTGCTCACCGTGGTCCCGCTCGAGGAAGTCTGGATCACCGCTAATTTCAAAGAGACCCAGCTCAAACATATGCGAGTTGGACAGAAGGCCGAGATTCATGTGGATTCCAGCGGCCGCACCTTCAAAGGCCACGTGGACAGCATCGCCGGAGCCACGGGCCCGCTGTTCAGCCTGCTTCCGCCGGAAAATGCCACCGGCAACTACGTCAAGATCGTGCAAAGGGTTCCGGTGAAGATCGTTCTGGAACCGGGAGAGAACCGGGACCACCAACTTCGGCCCGGCATGAACGTGGTCCCGGACGTGGACCTCCAATGAGTTCCACCTCTACTATCGCGGGCGAGCAGGACATCTGGCGTCCCAGGTTCAATCCCTGGTTGATTGCGGTGGTGGTTGCGATGGCGGCGTTCATGGAGGTGCTCGACACCAGCATCGCCAATGTCGCCCTGCCCTACATGGCCGGGAATCTGGGAGCAAGCAACGATCAGAGCACCTGGGTCTTGACCTCGTATCTGGTGTCGAATGCCATTGTCTTGCCGATCAGTGGCTGGCTTGCCGGAGCTCTCGGCCGCAAACGTTTCTTCATGGCTTGCTTGAGTGTCTTTACTGTGAGTTCTTTGCTCTGCGCTGTAGCGCCGAGTCTCGGTCTTCTGCTTTTCTTTCGCGTGCTGCAAGGCGCAGGCGGCGGCGGACTGCAACCCATGGCTCAGGCCATCCTGGCCGACACTTTTCCCCCACACCAGCGAGGCTTGGCCTTTGCGCTGTATGGCATCACCGCTGTCATGGCGCCCACCATCGGGCCAACCCTGGGGGGGTGGATCACTTTCAACTATTCCTGGCGGTGGATTTTTTTCATCAATCTGCCGGTCGGTATCCTCACCTGGCTTCTGGTGCGGCGCTTTGTCGAAGATCCTCCCTACCTGGCGCGGCTCAAAGCGGCAGGGGTCAAGCTGGATTACATTGGCATCGCTCTCCTGACCCTGGGTATCGGGGCGTTACAAGTGCTGCTCGACAAGGGCCAGGAGGATGACTGGTTCGGGTCGCGCTTCATCACGACCTTGGTCGTGGTCGCGACTGTATGCCTGATCTCGCTGGTCATCTGGGAATTGCGTCAAAAAGCTCCGATCATTGACGTCCGCATGTTTAAGAACTTTAACTTCGCCAGCGCGAGCCTGATGTTGTTCATGTTGGGAATCATGTTGTTCAGCAGCCTGGTGTTGATGCCGCAGTTCCTCCAGACGCTGCTGGGGTACACCTCCGAACTGGCCGGGCTTGCTTTGTCGGCCGGAGGCCTGGTTCTGCTGTTTGAGATGCCGCTGATAGGCCAACTGACAACCAAGATACAGGCTCGCCGCCTGATCGCCTTTGGCTGGCTGGCCTTATCCGCCGCGATGTTCTATTCCACCAGGCGGATTGATTTGCAGATTAGCTTCAACGCCGCGGTGTGGCTGCGCATCGCCCAGGTGATCGGTCTGGGCTTCCTGTTCGTGCCCATCACGCTGGTTGCTTACGTCGGAATTGCGCCGGAGAAGAACAACGCGGTCGCCGGGATCGTCAATTTCATGCGCAATATGGGCAGCAGCGTCGGAACCTCGCTGGTCACCACCTTGATCGCGCGGCGCTCCCAATTCCATCAGGCACGGCTGATTGACAACACCCGGGATGGGAATCCAAATTTCCAAAACACGGTAAACGGACTCACCCATCGCCTGGCTCAGTCCGGCTTAAGCCCGCATGACGCGCAATTGGGGGCTTATGCCAGGATTTACCGCTCCATTCAAGCGCAAGCCGGCAGCCTGGCGTACATTGATACTTTCATGGTCCTTTGCGTGGGGGCAGGGATCATGTTCTTTCTGGCTTTCATTTTGAAGAAGAATGAGCCGGGCGGAGGCGCGGAGCTGGCCGCGGGCTGAGCGCAGTAGAATGATATTTCAAATCAAATGACGACCGGGATAGCGGTTGCGGGGAAATCAAAATGATCAGAATCGTCACCATTGAACGGGAGTATGGATGCGGTGGAGGCGAAATCGCCCAGCAACTCGCGGAACATCTTGGCTGGAAGCTTTGGGATCAGTTGCTGACGGAAGAGATCGCACGCCTGGCAAATTGTCCCAAGGCAGAGGTTGAGTGTCGGGAAGAGCGAAACGACCCGCTCTATTACCGGCTCTTCAAATCGTTTTTGCGCGGGAGCTATGAGGGAAGCATCAACGCGCACAAGCTGAAGTTGGTCGATAGTGAATGCATTATCAAGTTTACCGAGCGGGTGGTCCTGCGCGCGGCAGAAACCGGCAATTGCGTCATGGTCGGAAGAGGATCCCAGCACTTTCTGAGAGACCGCGAGGACACCCTGCGTCTGTTCCTTTATGCTCCCCGAGAAGACAAGGTGCGACGGCTGCTGGCGCGCGGCAAGAATGAGGCTGAAGCCCATGAGTTGGTGGACACGGTCGATCGCGAGCGGGCCGACTTCATCGCGAAGTATTTTGGCGTCGAGTGGCCAAACCGCTCGGTGTATCACGCCATGATCAACACTTCCGTGGGCGATGACACCGTATTGCAAACCATTGTGAATTTTATGAAAGCCTTCGACTCAAAATCGACCGTAACCGCGTAAGGATTCCGGAGGTTGGTTGCGGGGGGGTGGATTTGAAGCACGCACGCTATTGATAACACGCAAGTTATTGATTTTACATACCGCAAGAATAGCGAGAAACGCACCACTCGCACCGGACAGGACACAGACAGGACACGGACGCCTGCGTTTTCCACCTCGTTTGTGATGTCGTGATAGCCTTGACCCGTTCTCATGGCGAAACGAACTACCGATAAAATCCGGCGAGCATTCTATAAAAGTCCGCCGCCCACTTCGCACATCGCGAAGCGCTTTAAGCTCACGACGCGAGCATCATTGCGATACGCGCCGGGACGAGTGTGTACGGCTCGCAAGCTCAAGCGTTGCCCGTTGCCGCTGAGGTTCTCTCCCGACTCCGCGAGCCTATGAAGATCCCGGAGAGTCTCGTTACTGGTAATCTCGCCGGAATGACTTACAAGCTAGATGCTCGGACCGCCCGCAACTGGGATGTGAATTGGGATCTTCGCAGGGGGCTGAGGATCACCGTGCTGCATCGTAAAGTCCTGCTGCGTAATCTGTGGGTCAATACAAATCACATGCGCCGAGGTGCATCTCAGCCGGGATCGTGTTGGGAATTGGAATGTGGTGTGGCTGGTTTGGCGAATTTGTCATCCTCAATCGGAATGTTTTGTTGCATCTGTTCGATCTGAATTGTGAACCGGCCGCTGGGACGGGCAACGGTCCAGCGAAACGGTGTTCTTAGACCGCCGTCCTCGCGATAGTCTGCATAGTCGATTTGTGTGGGATTGCGGCCGAGCGGCGTTTCCACAAAACGTACGACACGCACCAGTCGCCCCGACTCCTGGTCAAAATAGAGCTGCGCGGGCGGCCGCCCGTCCCGCATCCCCAACACAACGTACGCCTGGTGGCCATTGAGCTGTTCTTTCTGCTGCACACGGAATTCTTTGAAAATCGACTTTAGTCTGTTGGGGAAAAATAGTTCCGCGTCCATTCTGGCAGCATCCATTTCCGCGGGACTCATGTAGTGAACCGCGCGGCTGGGCGTGCTCAGCCAGCCTTCATCGCCGTTAACGGCTGTGACGCTGTCACCGCCAGGAAAACGTACCGTGGTCAGTCGCTTAGCCGGCGCTTTGGCCAGGACTTCCACAGGAAAATGTTCCGAGCCGACCGTTAATGTCCCCTTCTGGATGCGAGTTGAAACTCTGCTCACGGCATCAGCGCCGCCGACTGCCTGGAGATAGTCGCCGATAATCTGATCCCCGCTCGGCAGGCCGGCGGTACTCGGCTCTTCGTGGGAGATCTCTTCCTCAGCAACTACGAGGCTCTCTTCCAGGCTGATGATTGGTGTTATCACCGGTTTGTGCGCACCCCGGTGACATGCGTAGCAGGTCACTTCCTGATGACCGTCAAAGTTGTCTTTATTGATAGCCAACATCATTCGCATCATCTTGCGCGCTGTCTGCTTGGTTTCCTTGTCATCCTTTTCAAACGCATTTTCCAGGTGGCAGAAATCGCATTGCACCCCCAAGGATGCGGTGATGAATTGCATGGCGGGAATGAGTTGGTCGGCGGGAACTCCTTTGAGCACTTGAATGTTCTTGTAAATCTGCTCCGTGGCCCGGGGAGTCGTGATGCCTGACGGAAGTTGCGCGGACTGAGCCCAGAGTCTGGCCGCGCCAGATCCAATAACTGCCACAACCACACATGTGCCCAGTAGAGTTCTTTTTGTGCGCATATTGTGTCCTCGAAAGGTGGAACCTTCTAGTTCTCGACAGGAACGCTCCGCAGTTCGGTTTCTTTCGGCAGATCAAGAGCCGGACGGTAGCCTCGTGCCGCGAAATAGAGTACATAGAGATGGCACAAGAAGGGAACCAAAAACGCATAGCGGATGTTGCTCATATCCGAGATGTAGCCCATGATCGCCGGGAAAACGGCGCCGCCAATGATGGACATCACCAACAGAGAAGATCCCATCTTAGTGTGCGGACCGAGATGCTTGAGGCTCAAGGCGAAGATGGTTGGAAACATGATCGAATGAAAGAACCCGAGCAGGACCAGCGCCCACATAGGCGCGACGCCGGTTCCGAGCAGTACGATTGTGAGGCAAATCAAAGACGACATGCCGAACAACGAGAGCAGGCGGGAAGCGGCGACGTGCTTCATGATCGCAGAGCCGGCAAATCTGCCAATCATGAATCCCAGCAGGTGCAACTTCAAATAGTTCGCGGCGTGTTTTTCCGGTATCCCCGGCATGCTGTATTGCGCGAAGCGGATTACAAAACTGGCGACGCCCACCTGGGCGCCTACGTAGAAAAACTGAGCCAGCACGCCCTTCAGAAGATGTTTATATGGCCACACCCCCCGCAGACCTGCGGCTGCGACCGGTGCTCCGCCGTCGCCATCTTCTTCGCGGACTTCAGGCAACTGGGAAAAGAAGATGAGCGCAGCTACGGCGAGAAACAGTCCCGCGATCACCAGATAAGTTCCATTGACAGTCGAGGCTTCAGCTGCCTGGTAAGCTTGCAGTTGGGCGGGAGTCATGGCAGACAACTGGCCGCGCGAATACTCTACTCCGGAAAGGATGAAGGCTGCGCCAACGATTGGAGTAACGACGGCACCGACAGAGTTGAAGGATTGAGCCAGGTTCAATCGACGCTCCGAGCTCTCCGGAGGACCGAGGATCGTCACGTAGGGATTGGCTGCCACTTCCAGAACAGCCTGACCGCACGCCATGACAAAGAGTGCGAACAAGAAAAATACATACAGTCTCACCGAGGCCGCCGGAATGAATAAGAGAGCTCCCGTGGCACAAGTTAGCAAGCCGACCAGGATTCCCCGCTTGTAGCCGATCTTCTCCATCAACCAGCCCGCGGGCAGAGCCGCCAGAAAATATCCTCCGAAAAATGCCGTTTGGATCAATGAGGACCGAAAGTCGGAGAGGCGGAACAACTTCTTCAGGTGGGGGATCAGGATGTCGTTCAGATTGACCCCGAACGCCCAGAGAAAGAAAAGGCTAGTGACCAAGATCAGTGGCAGAACGTAGCGGCGCTCCGTAATCGGCACAGATGGCTTGCTCATGTCTCTCCTGTCAGGTCAAAGCGCGATCGAGATGCACGTAACCCCCGTCTACAAACAAGTGCTGTCCTGTAATGTGCCCAGCTTTCGCTGAAATGAGAAAAACCACCATCGCTGCGATCTCATCAGGAGTTGTCATTCGTCGGCCAAGAGGAATTTTGGCAACGACACTCTTCAATTGTTCCTGCGGATCGGGAAAGCCATCGAGCCATCGTTGATAAAGTGGAGTCATTACTTCGGCAGGCACGACCGCATTCACCCGGATGCTGTAGGGAAGTAACTCTGCCGCCCATTCGCGGGTCAAGCCCAAGATCGCGCCCTTGGACGCAACGTATCCGGATGTGCCGCCCTGACCAGTGAGCGCCGTTTTCGAACTGATGTTGATGATTGAGCCTTGGGTGCGCTTCAGATGGGGCAACGCATAATACGCCATGTTGTAGTAGTGCAGAAGATTGCGCTCCAATGAGGAGGTGAACTCCTGCGGACTGCCGTGCTCGAGACCAACCTTGTCATTGATACCAGCGTTATTCACTAGCGCATCGATGTGGCCGAAGGTCGAGATAGCTTGCTGCACAATGGCTTTGCAGTTTTCGCTGGATGAAAGATCCATGACAATGAAACGGGTTTGCAGCCCTTGGGCAGTGAGCTCGGCACTCAATTGCTGACACGCAGGCACGTCCCGATCCACGGCGACTGCGATCGCACCTTCCCGGGCGCAGATCTTGGTGATGGCTGCGCCGATGCCTTTCGCGCCTCCCGTCACCAGCACGACTCTGTCTTTAACCTGCAGATCCATGGTGAAGTGGCCCGAGTTCTTGGACGCGGCTCTTTCTGTCGCGGGAATCACTGAGAAGTTAACCGCGGAGATTCAGGAAACCCCCGTCAATGGGATAGTCCGAACCCGTGATGAACGAGGCTTCGTCCGAGCAAAGAAAAAGAGCTAGCGCCGCGATTTCCTCTGGCTGAGCCATTCGTCCAATCGGCTGCGATTTTGCTAACTTCTCAAACATCTCTTGCTCTTTGCCGGGATAGTTACGGTGAAGGAAATTATCGACAAAGGGCGTATGAACTCTGGCCGGCGAAATGCAGTTGCAGCGAATGTTGTGGGCCAGGTAATCCTTGGCCACCGAGTAGGTCATCGCAACCACCGCGCCCTTGCTCATGGAGTAGGCAAAGCGATCCGCAAGGCCCGAGGTCCCGGCAATGGATGCCATGTTCAAAATGATGCCGCCCCCGTTGGCCTTCATGTGAACCACGGAAGCATGCATGCAGTTGTACATGCCCTTCACATTGACACAGAAAACTTTGTCAAACTCTTGCTCCGAAGTGCCTTCCAGATTTCCAACGTGCGAGATTCCGGCATTGTTGACAAGGATGTGGATGTGCCCTTCCTGAGATATCGCGCTGAAGACGGCTTCTACGTCGTCCTGCCGGGACACGTCGCAGCGATAAGCCTTCGCCTTCCCGCCGCTCGATACAATTTCGCTCGCAACCGTTTTAGCGGCGTCTTCGTCGATGTCTAGTACGCGGACGCAGGCCCCGACCGTGGCGAATCCTTGAGCCACTGCGCGCCCAATGCCGCTAGCCCCTCCAGTCACTACGGCAAGTTTGCCATCGAGGCGAAATGTGTAGGAGTTACCCTTCAGAAGACCCCCCCCGCTTTCAATTTGAGTGTCAAATTCTACTTGACCTGCTCTTCATGTGCGCGCTCCAGCATGGCTAAGGCGTTTTCCGCATCGGCGTCGTTTGGCGCCAGCTGCAGCGCGATACGCAACTCCTTCTTCGCCTCGCCGATGTTTCCCGTTCGCCCGTAGAACAACCCCAGGTTTTTGTGCAAGTGAGCACTTTGCGAGCAGTTGCCGCAAAGCTGAATAGCCTCATTCATCTGCTCCACAGCCTGAGGCCAATTCTGCGCGTTGGCTGCTTCCAGCGCGAAGTTCCCCAGTTCCGAAACCCGGTCGACAATCTGCTGGTTCTTCTGCAGAGCATCGAAGCGATCCTGGTACTGCTTCGCGTCGGGATCGTGAACCTTGCTCAAAGACCGGGCCAGGTTGTAGAGGGCTTGGGAATGATTCGGGTCGGCTTTGACCGCTGCTTTCCAGTGCTGAATGGCCGCGAGGCTGTCGCCCGAATGCTCCAGGTTCTGGCCGAGCAGATATTCCGCATCCGCATTGTTCGGCTGGAGCGCGACCACTCTCTGCAGCATTTCGGTTGACCGTTCTGATTGATTTTCCTGCTTTGCCGTGAGCGCTCCGAAATAGAGCGCATCTGCGTAGTCCGGCTGCAAACGAATGGCGGTGTCCAGCTCTCGGCCCGCATCGTCGTACTTGCCCGTCTCGAAAAAGAACCGGCCCAGATTGTAGTGAGCGGCAGCAAGGTTGGGATCTAGTTGGGCGGCTTCGGAAAATTCCTTGAGCCCGCCGGGACGGTCGAACTGATCTACAAGCGCAATCCCCAGGTTAAGGTGTGCCTGGGCGGAGGCGGGTTGGAGCGTCACGGCTTGCTGGAAATTCTTGACAGCGTCGGCTCCGTGCCCGGTCTTGGCCTGGAGCATTCCCAGTGCGGAGTAGGCATCCGGATAGTTTGAATCGACTCCTATGGCCGAGCGAAACTGTTGCTCTGCTTCTGAGAACGCACCTTGTTGCGCCATGAGCAAGCCGTAGTTGACGTAAGCCTTGGCGTACCTGGGATCATTCTTTATGGCCTGCTGAAACAGGGAAGCGGCTTCGGCATTCTTGCCCTGCTGGCTGTAAAGCACTCCGAGATTGCTCTGCGCTTCCGCAAATTTCGGATCGATGGCCAGCGCTTTCGTGAAGCGCCGCTCTGCTTCTTCCTGTTGACCAGTGCGCAAAGCGAGCAATCCCAACTGATTTTGCGCAACCACAACATTCGGATCCAACTCGACGACTCTCTCCAGCTCTTTCCGCTCGGAGGCGAAGTCTCCCAGTCTGTCCAACGCGAGCGACAGATTGTAATGGAGCTTGGGGTCGCGAGGACTGAACTGCAGGGCCTTGCGATAGCTTTCCGCGGCCGCCTTCGCGTTTCCCGCCGAGAGATAGTGGTTCCCTTCGTCATTGAATCTGGCGGTGGCACTTTCTTTGTCACTATCTGATTTCAGAGCAGCCAGCTTGGCCCTTTCGGCACGAGCACGCTCTTTCTCGCCGCTTTTCTCCAACAACAGCGCAAGTTCCTTGTGAGTCTCGGGATTGGATGGATTGATGCGTTCGGCAGCTTCCAACTGGGGGATAGCCGTGTCCACTTTTCCCGCGCTTGCCAAGAGCATTCCGAAATCGAATCGGATTCCAGCGTCTCTTGGATCAAGGACGGCGGCGCGCTGCAGAGCATTGATTGCGGCATCGGACTTCTTCAGCCCCTGGTATGCCAGCCCCAGGGAATAGAAGCCTTGAGCGTCCTTCGGTTGGCGGCTGGTGTAATCCAAAAGAACAGTCGCCGCGTCGGAATACTTCCGCAAAGATATCAGGACCCGCCCCAGAGCAATTCTGGCGGCATCCATGCTTTCGTCAAGTCGCAGCGCTTCACGGAATTCCGTGGCCGCGGCTTCTTCTTCGTCGGGCTGGCCCTGCCTGGCGTAGAGCAACCCCAGATTGAAATGGGCATCCGCGGAATCTGGCTGAGAGGCGACCAGATTCCTGAGTGTCGCCGATGCCTTTTCGATTTCGCCGTTTTCGGCGTACGCGATGCCCAGCGCTGCCCGCACGGCTTCGCCCTGGTCCGGCGGTGCCTGCTTAACCGCGTCTTCCAGACACGCGACCGCGGCTTGTGGCTTGCCTTCGCTGACCAGGACTTGACCTAATCTGATTGCACCAGGCGCGAAATGCGGATCGATTTTCAGAGCCGAACTAAATTCTTCTTCCGCCTGTGCTAACTTCCTCTCGCTTTCAAACAAAGTTCCGAGCGCGAAATGGGAGCTGACCGAATCTGGTTTCTGCTGAATTGCGGTTTGCAACTCCCGAAGTGCTCGGCCTCGGTCTCCCTTCCGCAGAAGTGCGAGAGCCAAGTTGTAGTGAGCCTCCCAGTTCTGACTTTCCAACTTCAGGGAAGTCTCGAACGCCGGGATAGCACACGAGACACGGTCTTCCTGGGCGTACAGAGCTCCCAGCGTGTTATAGGCGCCTGCGGTCGGATGATCCTGAACCGTGTCCAGGAGGGCTGAGACCTTTTCGGAAGTGTGGGATCGAGTGAGACATGCGTGGGGCAGCGCGGCTGCGAGCCCCTGGGCGGTGCTACGGACCGGCGCAGGATTCTGTGCTGCTACGCTAATTCCGCCCGCCAGTATCATCAACGCACTCAGCCTCAAGAGCGAAAGTCCAGCGGTTTGTATCCCCACGCGGTACATCTCCAGAGACTTACAGGCTCGCTCGTGGTTTGACTGTCAACGACTCCGTCCGTTGGCGCTTACTCCTCCTCGGCGGTCAGGCAAGCTTGCGTCTACATAGAAGTGTAGCGCCTAAATGAGTTCCTCTTGCCGGTCGAATCTGCAAAGTTGCGGGCGATCCGCCCCAGAAAAATTGGGCGGGCGCATTCACCGCTTATTGAGCTCGGCACGCCCGCCGCCCTACGACATTAAGTTACCCTGCTGTCTTCAACAGGCACTCAGAAGTAAAGCTTGAGTCCGAACTGTAGCTGTCGCGGTATGTTGGCTGTATGCGTGACTTTCCCGAAGAGCGACGTAGTATCCAGGTTTGAAACCGGAACCGCCCAAATGGGGGTGTTCGTCGCGTTAAACATCTCGAAACGGAATTCCATCCGGAATCGTTCTGTAATCGGGAATTGACGGAAGACTGAGAGGTCCAAGTTCTTGTTCCAGTCCGAGCGCAACGAATCTCGACCCAAGTTCCCAAACGTATTCGGAGCTGGGTAGGCGAACGATGCGACGTTGATCCACTCGTTGGGGTTCTTGTTACTCGGATATAGGCTGCCGATCAAATTGGCCCGCTCGTACCCATATCCGTTGCCGTAGTTGTAATTGCCCGTGTGAGCGATGTCTTGGCTGGTTCCTACATCGAAGGGGGTTCCTGAACTGAACGAGAGAACGCCGTTCAGATTCCAGCCTCCGATCAAAGCATTCACGATCGGGTTGCTCGAGGACATTTTGCTGCCCTTCCCGAAGGGCAGGGTATAAACCCATGCCGCAGAGAAGATTTGCGGAAGATCGGTGGCGGCAGGACCCTTGTCAGCCTGGAGGTTGTAAGGGTTTTGGATGGAACAACCTTCCACTCCATACCATCCCGTGCAGCCCAGATCCAGACTCTTCGACCACGTGTACGAGACCAGGTAGGTCAGGCCGTGTTGCTGTTTCCCGTTCAATGAAACCTGCAAAGCGTTGTAGCTGCTCTTTCCCGAACTCCGGTCATAGGCGGTAGCCCCGATGTAAGGGAAAGGCGCGCCGCAGTTCGGATTTCCGGCCGGACAGTTAGCGTTTCCGCCAGCGACCATGGCTACGTTGTACGCCCCTCCGATATCCAGGCGCCTGCCAACCGAACCGACGTAGTTGGCCGTCACCACAGCGCTGGATGTTAGTTGTTGCTGGACGCCGAAGTTCCACTGGTCGGCATAAGGCCTCTTCAAGTACGGATCAGCAAACCAGGTCGACTGAGTGAAGGGGGTACCAGTGGTGACTGGGCTTCCCGCGCCCTGGTTTAGAGGATCTTCCGCGGTCCTGGTCGGGGCGCCGGAAGCGATCGGGTTCAGATTGCTGGCTCCGAGTTGGTCCAGGCTCGGCCACGTGCCTTCGTAGTTTTGCGCGGTCTGAGTGATCGCGGCCCAGTTATCGAAGAACCTTCCGTAACCAGCGCGCAGCACGGTATTCGGGAACAACTGATAGGCAACACCGATTCTCGGTTGAATGTCGTTATAGTCGGTGTGGTAGATTGCGGTGCCGCCTAGCGGAGTTACCAGGACGTGCGCCGGAAGGACGCCACCCGGTATGCAAGGAGCAGCGTTTGTCTGCAGGCATGAGGGTGCGTTGCGAGACAGAATATATGTTCCATCACGGAAATTCATGTCGCCTACAAAGTTGTTTGCGTTGGTGTTATCCCCGTAGATGGGCATGAATGTGATGTCATAGCGCAAACCGAAATTCACGTTCAGCTTGCTGGTTACCTTCCACTGATCCATGGCATAAAACCCATCAATGTAGCTGCCGTGTTCGGTCTCAATCACATTGCGCCGCCCCGCGTTATTTGGATCACCCAAAAGGAACGACGCCAAAGCGTCGCCGCCAGGCGAAGTACCTGCGGGTGGGTTCGGGTTGGCGGTATTCGCCGCGGTGAACTGCACATTGGAATTCAGATACAAAGCGTTGGAGTTATTGCTGGCGAAATTTGCTCCCGCCTTGAAAGTGTGACGCCCGAAAGTCTTTGTGAAATCACCCCCGTATTCCCAGATGTCCGATACGTGGGTGTCGTCAACCTGGGCGGCGCCGTGCGCGCTGGGATTGGGGTTTCCGATGTATCCCTGGATCACAACTTGCGGGATCATCGAAATGCCGTTTCTGAATCCACCGGCAAAATTCGGAGAGAAGCCTACTTGCGTGCCGAAGCTGGAGGGTGCGTTCACAAACTGGGAGCCCTGATCGATATTTACGCTGGTGCGTCCAAAGTGGAACTCGGCCAGCATGCTTCCGGAAAACAAATGGGTATAGTCAACCGCCAGGTTGTAGCCATCGGTTACCTGCTCATGCAGCAGTCCAGCAAAACCACCTGACCCGGTCACCGGCTGGCGGTAGCTGGTGTAGCGGGCCCACACGTTGTCGTGCTCGGTGAATTGGTGATCCAGACGTCCACTGCCTTCGTCCTGACGGGTGATGCTCTTGGTCGTGTCCAGGCCATTGAATGCCGAGCCCGCAACGTTGGGCGCCGGGAATAACGTTTTCGCGTAATTGACCATGTCCGGGTCAATCATGCTGGAAGGAATCTTGTTGCACGGCGTGCCTGAACCCTGAATCTTGCCAGGCGCTGGGAGCGGGTTACCGGCCGGGTCGCACATGAACGCTTGCCCGCTGTACGGATTGTAAATCTGGCTGCTGATTCCGCTGAGATCGCCAGCCAACTGCGCCGCGGTGGGCGTGATGTACTGGTTGGAAGCCGCCGTGTGGTTTCGAAACCCCTCGTAGCTGAGAAAGAAAAATGTTTTCTTTTGATGTTCGCCAGGTATGGGGAGCGGACCACCAAAGGTCGCGCCAAACTGATTCTGTTGGAACTGGGGTTGGTTGCTGGGGAGGGACTGCTGGCTCGCCGGGAGTAGCGGATAGACGATGTTGGCGTCGAGAGCTTTGTTTCGAATAAACTCCCAGCCAGATCCATGGAACTGCGATGTCCCGGACTTGGTGACCACGTTGATAACTCCGCCCAGCACGCCGCCAAACGAGGCGTCGTCATTGTGCGATTGGACTTTGAATTCCTGAATATCGTCGACAATCGGAGGGACGGCATACGTACTTCCGAACGAGCCCTCGTTATTGACCCCGTCCAGCAGGAACAGGTTGCTGCGATTCGATTGGCCGTTTACCGACGGGTACGAGAACGTTCCCACCGGGTTTGACCAGATGCCACCGCTGGTAGTGGAGTTCTGGGACACGTTGACCGTGCTGACACCCGGTGTGAGATTGAGCA
>Ga0207146_10042_pt1 | contig 31805 bp, 31 predicted proteins | sample Alteio_BWMinHeat_36_FD_153539 | JGI IMG/M metagenome (GOLD analysis project Ga0207146, IMG submission 153539) | Enriched cells from forest soil in Barre Woods Harvard Forest LTER site, Petersham, Massachusetts, United States -... | ecosystem: Environmental > Terrestrial > Soil > Temperate forest >...
AACAGTTGCTCGAACAGCTTCGACTCCTGGAACCTTCCGTGCCGATTCTTCGAGAGCGTGGAGTGATGCGGGATCTCCTGATCGAAGCCCAGGCCGGTAAACCAGCGCCAGGCGAGATGCATTCGCAATTCCTCGATCAGCCTGCGTTCACGGGTATTGCCATACGATCAAGAGGACGCGCAGCAGAGGCTCCGGATCAATCGATGGACGGCCCGTCCCGCTATCGCTGTCCTTCAGCTTTTCGCGTACAAACGCAAAGCTGATTGTGCTTTTCGATCAACCGTAGGAGATGACTCTCAGGAACTTGATGTTCCAGGCGGAAGTAGTAGAACAACGCTTCCGAACGAGAATGTTGCCCCATGATTAGCACGCCTCCGAGAAACCGGTGATCCAGCAGAACATGGCAAGGAATTCTCTTCCTTACTTTTACCATGCTTCAGCCCCCATTCCGCGCGATAATCACAGTGACTGTTTCAACACCCACGCCTATAGGGCCGTCCGGCCCGCGAAACCGCATGAAAATTAACAACTTCTCAACCCGCTAACCAAGCATGAGCGGAGTGATTTTCGAGCCTGTTTACGACAACACTGTTTCCTCACGCTCTGCCGCGCTCGTTCCGGTTTCATTCCGCCGCGAGAATCCGGTCGATTGGGCGAGTATAGGAGCCTGATGGCTCTTGCGGCACGAACCGGTCGGCCTTTCGGGAGTGGTCGAAACTGAACAGTCATATCGAACCTGGCTGGCTTATTCTCGATGTGAAATTTACCAGAAAGAAGAAACCGATGCACATTAGCAAAGTCGAGAAGCTCATATCGATGATGAAAGAACTTGACCCACCAACCCGACAGCTGCTCTTTGAGCAAATGCTCGCACAGTTCGAGGGCATGACTGCAGAAGAACAACAGAGTTACCTTGCGCTTGCAGATGCAAAGAGCCCGATTCGCGAGATAGCCCGGAATCTCGGTGTGGAAGTGAAGCAGGGGCAAGCATGAAGTCCGCCAAGGCAAGAAGCATAAAGGAGTTGATAAGCCTAGGAAGAGACAGCTAAATGGGTGTGAGGTTCACCGACGACAAGGTCGTCCAGTGAGGCCCCATGATCGACCCTCACAACTGCAGGTGCGAAGACTAAATCGAGCGCTTCGGCTCTGCCACCACTGTGCTGCGACATGGATCACAGATCAGGGTCGGCTCTGCGGAAGGGGTTTAGTGAATGCCGCTAGAAACAATTGGTCCTTGCTCTTCGTGACATCAGCCTCAAGTAGCTTGAGACCGCTGGTCGTCTTCGACCGATCGAAAGTCAGGGAATGTTTGATCGTGGTCTGCGGACTGGAGTGACGCAGCGGCAGCTGTGATGCCTGAGTGTCGCCGGAGAGGGAGCCGTGACAGAGCAGCTAGAAAAGCCTAATTTGGAAGTCCTTTTGTCGGAGTTCGTGGCAGAGTTAAAACGGCCTCTTGATCCTCAAGTGCTCTCATTATTTTCTCGACGTGGGGATCAAATCTGTCGTCAATCTCCGCCTTTAGTTCAACATCAACGCTGACTTCTGGCGCGCACAACAATTGAAGCTTCGCGTACTACGCTTTGGTTTGCTTCAGGATGGGGGTCGGGATCGGCATCCTTCCAGAGCTCGAGGAAATCTTGGTAAGCGGCGAAAAGAGTTTCGACCGGACCCTGTGCAGTTTTGCTCAGTATTGAATGAACCGTAGTGAGACAGTCTTTTGGAACTATTTTGCCCCTTTACGGCGAGGAAGTAGATCCGTGTGGACTCTTTCAAGACATCGAAGCAAACTGACATTCAGGCAATCCCGCTCTCAACTTGAATTGCTGGTCTTGGAGCGCACAGAAGCGCTCCAGAGGCTTTCACAACGGCTTCTCCGGGTGCAGGATGAAGAAAGGCGCAAGGTGGCTCGTGACTTGCACGATAGCACCGGGCAAACCCTGACGGCGTTAAAAATATCCGTTGCACTGCTGCTAAAAAGGCTAGACAACGGCGAACGAATACGTGAGGAACTGTCCGGCGTAGCGCTTTTGGCTGATGCGGCACTTCAGGAAATTCGCACAACCTCCTACCTGCTCCATCCGCCGATGCTGGACGAGGCAGGCTTCACTTGCGCCGCGCAGTGGTACATCGAGGGTTTCGCCCGGCGTAGCGGGATGAAAGTGCGGTTAGACTTTGCGCCACAGGTTGAGCGATTGCCCGACACAATCGAGACGGCGCTCTTCCGGGTGCTGCAGGAGAGTCTAACTAACGTGCATCGCCACTCGGGAGCATCTGAGGTGGAGGTTCGCTTTCTTCGACAAGCCCGCGTTGTGATCCTTGAAGTGAGAGACTACGGACGCGGCATACCAGAGAAATTGTTGAGGCGCGTGGGTCAGTCGGTTCAGGATTCCGGCGTCGGTCTCGCCGGGATGTGCGAACGGTTGAATGAACTGAAGGGAGACCTGGAAATAACATCAGCCGATCCAGGCACGCGGCTCCGGGCTATCGTCCCTCTGTCTCCCGGACTTCAAAGAGAAGAGGCTCTCAACGACCGCGCATCTGTGCCGGCCGCAGCAGGGAATCGTGCGATATATCAGCCTTGCGGAACCTTCATGGCACGGGACGGGAAGTTGCCGGCGCTCACGCGTTCGGCCTGGGCAGCGTTAAATCGAGCAAAGCGCATTCCGTTGAATGTGGGCGGTTGGGAAACCGCTGTGGGCGTGGCCGCAGTGCTGGCAATAGCTTTCTGGATTGGCTTCAGGGATCGCCGCCCCCCGTCTCCCTTGGGAGTTTCAGGGCTGCAGGGAGCAAATGCCCTCCAGCAGCAGATACCCTTCACACCTGCGAAACAAGTTGTGGCGAACCGTGCCTCCAAGCCGCAAACCGCGCTGGGTCGAGAGTCGGGTGAGAGGGAGACTTCCAGAACCATGCCGCCGGAGGTGCTGGACAGGAACATCCGAGTCCGGTACTTCTCAGACGACGTGACGGTGCGCTATTTCATTCCCCAACCCCCACGGCAGCGGGTGCCGGACACGAACAGCGGATTCCGGTACATCTCAGAAGACGTGACGGTGCGCTATTTCCCTCCCAAGTCCGAAGTAGCGTCGCCGTCGACACCGAATGGAACCCCCGCGCATTCTGTCAGCCGCTAGTTTTCAGCGCCTGATCGTGCACTCATGCACCCAAATCTGTCTGTGCAGCGCAGTGTGGGCCTTTCCATCATGTTCAATATTGCTCAGATTTTCGCTGCCGGTGGGATCATTCTGGTTTCTGCCGGTATGGCCCGGACAATGAGCGCCCCAAATCGCATTCGACCGGACTGCCGTTGTCCACTCTGCTCAACCACGAAAACGAGCGAAACGGAATGCTTCCACGTGAACTGTTCGTAAAACTGAACCGAGAGACCTATGAATAACTTCCGAATCTTGGTGGCTGATGACCACGAAATAGTGCGTCTCGGTCTGGTTTCGTTAATAGAGTCACATCCCGGATGGGAAGTGTGTGCCGAGGCCGACAACGGTCGGATGGCCGTGGATAAGGTTAAGGAGTTGAAGCCTGATATTGCCATTCTGGACATCGGAATGCCTATCCTTAACGGCCTAGAAGCTACGCGCCAAATTCTACGAGACAACCCGCAAGTCAAAGTCTTGATTATGACTGTCACGGACGCAGATTCGACCATCCGCGCCGCATTGAACGCAGGAGCCCGTGGCTTCGTTCTAAAATCCGATGTAGCGCGCGATGTGGTTGCCGCTGTGCAGGCGTTGCAATACGGCCACACTTTTTTCACGGCACGAGCGAGCGAAATGATTCTATCCGGATACCTTGGAAATGCTCGCGTCACGAATGACGACGAGGTGCCTCTGCCGACTTTAACCTCTCGTGAGCGGGAGGTTATTCAACTCATGGCTGAAGGGAAGTCGACAAAAGAGGTGGCCTGCCTCTTGAAAGTCAGTACTAAAACGGCGGACACTCATCGCCGCAACCTTATGCGAAAACTCAATCTTCACTCAGTGAGTGAATTGGTGCTGTTCGCTCTCCGCAATGGCGTCATTCAACTTGCCGCTGACGCAACTCTTCCCTCGAAGCAGCCTGTCACTGATCGAGTCGCAGCCTAGCGGAGAGGGCCACGGAAGTGGCCTATCCACGGACACAAAAGTTCTATCAATCTGTTCAATTTTGCACCGTTCCGGGCATAGTCACACTTGCTTTGTCAGTCATAGGGTTGTCCCCCTTCAAGGTTTATGCGCTGAAACATCCCGTCAGTAGCAGAAATGGTTGACTTTCGACACCAGCGGTGCAATTATTATTTCATCAAACGGATCGCAGTTTTGCGGACAAAGATTCGCTCCCTTCTTGCGCATTAATCATCCCTACCTCATCACCAGTCGTATTGTTCTCATTCGGAACTCATGAGAAAGGGCAACATGCCACCCGTGCTAGCCGCCAAGAAACCCAAATTCGACACCAAGACATTCCTTTCGACCATCGAATGCGGCAGGAAGGTCGCAGTTGTTCGCGAGAAACAAACGATCTTTGCTCAAGGCGACTCATCCGATGCTGTTTTTTACATACAGAAAGGAAAGGTGAGACTCACCGTTGTGTCGAAGAGCGGGAAGGAAGCCACGATAGGCATTCTGAACGATGGCGATTTCTTCGGAGAAGGTTGCCTCGCTGGGCAGCCATTGCGCCTGTGCTCCGCAACAGCAATGACCGATTGCTCGGTGATGCAAATCGACAAGAAGTCCATGATGCAAGTGCTTCACCGGGAACACGCGTTTTCCGATATGTTCGTGGCATATTTGCTGACACGGAACGTCCGCTATGAAGAGGATTTGGTTGATCAACTCTTCAATTCGAGTGAAAAAAGACTGGCCCGATTATTGCTCTTGCTGGCTCATTTCGGCAAGGAAGGTAAGCCCGAGGCTGTAATTCCCAAGATGAGTCAGGAGACCCTGGCAGAGATGATAGGCACAACGCGGTCGCGGGTCAGTTTTTTTATGAATAGGTTCAGGAAGTTAGGCTTCGTTGACTATGGCGAGAGCGGGTTGCAAGTTCACAGTTCACTTCTAAATGTTGTTCTTCACGACTAGTTTTCGCGTTTCGTTCCCAAAGGCACAGCTTACCGCGATCCAAAAACCCGGTGTAAGTGTAATACGGTAGCAGAGACCAACACACAGCGACGGCAACCGGTATAAGCCGCTCAGTGGCGAAATCCGGTTGTGCCTGCGAGTGGGGCGGATGGGCCGAATGAGTGAAGATGGATCGGGACAGAATAACCCGAACCGGAACGAGGGCCCGGGGGCAGAGTGGGCCATACCCACTCGAACGGAGGTGCTCCAAAAAGCGCCGCGTTCCTCGGCTCAGAACGAGGAACAAGACGCGCTCAGCGAGGGGTGCGAAGGATGGAGGCAAACCGCACGACACGACGACCTCGTAGTCGATGGAAAGGCCCCGTCTGACATTCCGGCCTTGAAGCCGTAGCGGAGAAAATCCGCCCTACGGAATCTTAGGGGGAGCGGTGGAGACGCCGGCATCATACGAAACCCGGACCGTGCCACCGCCCTACCAGGCGAACAGGAAACAGAACCAAGCCAAACCGGACTACCGTGACGCGGCGAAAGCCAAGTCGATTAACCACCGGGAGACTACAGTTACTGCGCCTTTTCTCGACTCTACTGGGCATCAGTTAGGCTGACAAATCTCGCTGTTCCCGCTGCCGGACTATCGTCACTCTGCCAGTATATCGGCAGTCTTTGGCCGTGGATTCAAACTGAGCCACTCCCCGCCTCGCGGAATCATTTGATCGTGAAGACAACACACAGACAAGGCTCCCGTTCTTCAGTGTGGTGATGTAACTGCTTGAAAACGAAGATGAGGGCGTAGACCTTTGTGAGCAACAACGGGTTTCACGGAAGGGCGAACCTTTCTGAAGATAGAGGAGGGCCCATGAGCAGTGTCCCACTTGTACCAATCCAACGCTTGATCCATGATGTAACGGGAGACTTGGGCGTCGTTGTTGCAGCCAGCGAGCAGGGCTTCCGCGAAACCGCCTTGGAAGCATGTCTGTTGGCCAAAGAGAAGCTGCAAGCGATCCGCGAGGAGTTGCTCCGGCCGGAGCCTGGAATCGCGGACCCACGGTACGATTACGACAGCTAGTTTCGCATGTGTTGTCTATTTCCAGTGTGGATGTTCGAGACCGTTGACTCTCAGAAGTCCTGCGAACCTGCTCCCCTCGTAGAGTCAAAGACTTGCTGATTCCACGAAGTTGGCATGGAAAGTGCCATACCAATTGGACCCGCCTCTAGGATGGAGGAGAACCCTGGCACCATGAGAGCGTACACGGTCGATGCCCGCGCACATCCCCGGTTCAAACTTGAGGTCGATATCCGGATCAATTCGCGGACGTGCGGTGTGCTGAAGGGGCATACCATTGACATCAGCGAATCAGGAATCGCAGCGATGCTGACCCTTGAAGCGCCCTTGGGTGAGATTCTGGAGTTGAACTTCACGCTTCCGTCCGGACCTGTGATGATTCTTGCGGCGGCTCGCCAAAGAAGCGCTTTTCGCTACGGCTTCGAATTCGTTGTCACAGACTCCATGTACGAAATCCTTCGTCGCACCTGCCGCGACCTTGCTGTTGACCAATCCCTGTTCTTGCCCATCCAGTGACGCGGACCGTGGTGACAAGAAAGTCATACATATTTTCTTGCCAGAGTCGACGTCTCCTTTGTTGCGCCCTTTTGCTTGATCTGCAACCCCCTGATGGGCTAGTCTTTCGTCCCAGACTTCTCCGACGCTTTGCATTACGTTTCCTATAGCCCGCTCAACGAAGCGAGTCTGGGTTTGTTCGCTGGCGAGGCTCAGATATGGCCCGAGACAGACTGACGCGGTGCTTCACGCTGAATGTTTTCAGATTTGCCAGATGACAACGGGACCGAAAATGGGCTTTACGTGACTAATTATCATCCCGCCAAGGGTAATTGGGTGCTCAGATGCCCTCTTCGGTACTTCTCTTCGGTACTTCTTTGACGGGCAATTTCTTATCGGCGGCCTCAAGAAGTTCCTCGTTTACCTCCGCCCCGATCAGAACAGCGGCGCCGCTCAGATAAAACCACAGGCCGAAAACCACCGTCCTGGTGGAACCGGGCCACCGGAACCCCACGAATCGCCGCTAGTCCAAGTTGCCCTGCCCCTCTTAACTTCCTAAGAACAATGCAATTAAAGGAATCGCCGCCCGTCGGTCGACATTGGCACCCAGCCTGCATTCGTTCAGACGGATTCGTGTGTCCTGAGGAAGGTGGAGATAGCAATGAAATTCAAGGTAATGCAATCAGGAAGTACGCCGGTACGAAAGAAGCCGTCATTGGCGAACCAGAACGTTTTGTGCTTTGACAGCAAGCGGGTACTCCTTGGGGCGCAGCTGCAGATGCGGCAATGAGCCGGAAGCTGGTATGGATTGAGCAAAAGCGTTTTCAGGGTTTTGGTTGCTCCGAATGTGGCTGGCGATTCAAACCCTCTGGTGCGCCCACTGGTAAATCATTCGATGAAATGATGCGCAACTTCGAATTGCAGCGCGACAAAGAGTTTACATCCCACGTTTGCGCCGAGCACTCTGAAAGGCCAAGAGACGGAAACTCAGGATAAAGCGACTGCCGTCTCTCGTCTCGAAGCCCACGCCCTTATTTTCCGAGTCTGAGATGGGAGATTTCCGAGCGCAACTCCGATAGCCGTTCAGAAAAAGCTGATGCGGCACGCGGATATTCGCACAACGATGAACGTTTCCGGAGAAGTAGTCACCGACGAGATGCCTCTGGAATCCGCGCTTTCAGCGCGCGGCTATACCCAACCTCGGCAGGTAGTCCGAGGTGTCAGAAGAAGGCAATTTCGCAAGGGCTGAGAAAGGTTCGGAACCACGGAGTGAGATACGAAAGATTACGTGAAATCGCCATGCGGAAACCACCACTCTTCCCGTAATGATTTCGGATGCAGAAGGGAAGTGATGACACGGCGCAAAAGTCACGGTTGAAAATGCCCTGCACCTCGATATTTTCGATATGCAGAGGATGGGATTTTCTGTCGCTTGCTGCCGGCATTCCTGGGCAGATCGGTGGACCAGCAACGGTAAACCGTGCGTCAGCGTCGGATTCATACTGCCCATTGCAGAATGGCCCGTCGGAGCCATTCCCGTCCACAACACAGGCAGTTAGCCTCATTGTGAGCAGTTTTCGGGGGAGGGCTGTTCAGACTAGCGCCCCATGACTCGAAAGAGTTTGGGGCGTTTTGTTTTGATCCCGTCGTTAGCGTAATCGCGATTTGTACGAAGCCGCTGACGCGGCGGACGCTACCGCGTGTTCGAGAGTCCGGCAGTTGGTGAGGGATTGAAGTAAGAAGTAAGTTGGGTCACAGAAAAAGGAGGTCCCTGTGACCCAACTACGCCAAAAAATGCTGGAGGAACTTCAGCACAATTCCTCCCATCGTACCGCAAAAACCTACGTTCGCATCGTCCGCGATTTTGCGGAGTATTTTCACCAGCCACCTGACACGCTCGGGCCCGAGCAAATTCGGCAGTATCTTCCTAACCGACCAACCATGCTGCTCTCCACCGCGCGGGCTTCCGCTCCGAGAGTCGTCGTGTCTCCACTTGCCGCCATCCACCTCAATCCACCACTTACTTTCCTAAATCATCCTCCCCTTATCGTTGCTTTGCAGCTATCCAAGCTCCGACTGATTCGCCTTACAACTTCGCCCCACCCACCTGCGCGACGAACAAGTCGCGAATCGCGCATCCAAAACCCATAGATAAGCTCCCCGGCTCCGCCGCGTCATCGGCTTCGTACAAATCCCCCTATCGCAAGTGCGCCGGCGGGAAGGCTCGGGTCCACGCGGACGCTCGGCGCCGGCGCACTTGTCGATAGAGTAGTAAGCACCGGCCACCCCTTTGGGGCGGTTGTGAGAGCCACAAACTCCCATCGGATACCCGGTCCGTCTTTCAATAAGTTGCGTGGGAGTTAGTAGAGAGATTTTTCGTCAACTACGAGCCAGGTTCCCAGTTTCCAAATTGCCAACAATCCGACAGTGATCTTGTTCTCACTCACACGGCGGAGGGCCGCCAGCCGTGGTGGCGTCGCGATTCGCGGCTGCAGCACCCGAACCGCTACAAATCCCCCCGCCGGCGCAGGTTGCGCAAAGTCAGCGCGACGGCAAGAGCGCCTAGGGCGATAAACACGCCGGCACAAGTGATCCATGCCGGGTACAGCTGCTTGGGCGGGGCAAACGACGCAGTCAGGAAGAAAAACGGGTTCACATACATTGGGGCGCGGATGTTCAGCGGGATATCGTACCAACCGCGTGTTGTGAAGTGATGTTTAGATTCGTAAATCGACATGCGCACGAAAAAGACGATGGTTGTCACTACGGTGATTGCAATGACGGTGGCGTAGCTGACGGCGGTCGCAAGGACGCTGCGCTGGAAGGCGGACGAGCAATAGAGACCGATCGCGCTCATGCAGCCGAGTATAAGCACGGTCGTCACCGTGGCGCTGAAGATTTCCCATGGACCGATGCCGCCGAACGCAAAGGCCATGCTCAGCACCGGTAGGCTTGTGATGAGCAGGAGCAGGACGAAGAGCAGCGAAGAAACAAACTTGCCCCACCATATCTGCGCAGAGGTTAGCAACGAAGTCAGCAAGCCGGCGAGCGTTCGTTGCTCCTTCTCAATGGTGATGGATCCGGCGCTGAAGATTGGCGCCAGCAGCAGCAACAGCGCGAGTTGCGAGTACGCGAGTGTCAGAAACAGAGCCACGCCCACCGTTGATCCCTGAATGTTGGACCGGCCGCTGTCCGCCGTTGTGACGAAATAGGCGAAGGTCACAGCGGCGCCAAGAACGAGCAGGTAGAGGGAGGGCAGTAGCCAGCCGCGTCGTTCGCGCATGCGTTGCCGCAGTTCCTTCCGGATCATCGGATTCATGGGCGCCTCCCTTGGAAGGCGAGACGATACCTTTCCTCTAGACCGAGAGCGCGATGATCGAACCGGAGCACATCCGCGCCTCCGACCACCAGTGCCCGCAAGAGCGCGGCAACATGCTCGTCGGTGCCGGTGATCTCCACTAACATGCGGTCGGCGCTGGATTCGAGCAGACGCGCACCGGCAACCGAGTCCAAAATATTCACCGCGGGAACGCTGTCGCCTAACAGTTCAATATCGTAGATCCGCACCCGAGCTTGCGGTGCCCGCAGTTGGATAACGGAGTGCCCCTCGGTATCCCTGGCATTGCGCCCCTCGCCAATCAGGGCGATCTGCGTGCAGATGTCTTCGAGGTCGCTCAGGATATGGGAGGAGATCAGGATGGTGATGCCTTCACCTTGCAATTCCTTCAGTTGCTCGCGAAGTTCGATGCGCGCGATGGGGTCGAGCCCGGTGGCCGGTTCATCCAGTAACAGGACCTTGGGATCGTGCAGCAGCGTTTTGGCCAGAACGAGGCGCTGCTTCATGCCAAACGAGAGTTGTTCGACGGAGTCGCGGCTGCGCTCGGCGAGTCCGGAGCGCTCGAGGGCGCGCCCCACAGCGACTTGGTTGCGGACTCCTGAGAGTTGGAATGCGTCGGCGAAGAACTCTAAAAACTCGCGCACGCTCATGTCCTGGTACACTCCGGGCTGATCGGGCAGGTAGCCAGTCAGGCGTTTTACTTCGCGTGCTTGGGTGGTGACGCTGAGGCCGCCGATCTGAGCTGTACCGCTGTCAATCGGCAGGAGCGTGGAAAGGGTCTTCATCAGAGTGGTCTTGCCAGCGCCGTTCGGACCGACTAGGCCGAACAGTTCTCCGGCGCCAACATGCAGAGTGAAACCGTCGAGCGCCCGCTTGCCGTCAAAACTCTTGCGGATTTGTTCGACGTCGATCATCGCTGCTCCAGGGCGACAATCACGAGCGAATGGACGCTTTGCTGATGGGGGATGTTCAACTCGACAGGCAGCGCGGGGCCGTCGCTGAGCCCCGCAAAGACCCGCCCCGCGCCGACAAACGGCAATGCGCCTTCGAGCGCCAGTTCCGGCAGCGTTTGCTTGCCGTAATCGAGGTCTGCGCCCATCCAGACCTGCTTCAAGTCGTCCGTGCGAATCGGCTTCGGCGTGATCGTTTCCAGCTGAATTTCCTCGCCTGGGGCCAGCGCGGGCAGTGCGTAAAGAGCATTGGAGGTGTAGTCGAGGTACACAGCTTCGCCAAACCGCTGCCCGGTATCGTTGCGAAGGCGGTTGGGCGCCACGAAGTGTACGGTACCGGAGAATTCGTGCAAGCCCTGCAAGTCGAGATCGTGGAACGACCATTTCAGCAACGACAGCTCGACTTGGCTTGGCGGACCAAGACGGATGTCGTATTGGTGACTAACCTGCACGCCCTGCCGATTCATTTCGGCCCAGATTTGACTGTTCGGTTCTTCCCCTGTGTGATTGGAATAGGTGAAAACGGCGGGATCGGCAGCCGAAACTAACACGTCCCGCCGATCAGGAGCAGAGACGCGAAGGTTGTAGTCGGCCGCCGCCAGCGGACTTCGCGCGTCGAGGTAATAAGTGGCGAGATTATCGAGACGAAAACTGCTCGGGCGCCGGCTCGCGCCGGAGAAATAGAAGCCGGCAGCAAACAGCAGTGCCAGTCCGCACATGCTGACCCAGCCGAATTCCAAACGGCGGAAATGCCGAAGTACGGCAAAGTTCAGGACGCCAATCACGACTGTATAAGCCGACAGCCAGATCAGAACCCAGCGCAGCCGCGGAAAGTCGAACGAAGTGGCGAATTGGCGGCGCAGAAAGTCCAACTGGTTCGAGTTCCGCCAAGTGTAGTTTTGGCCCAAAACACCGGTCAAATTGCGACCGGCGAAGACATCGCCGAGTGCGTTCGCGCCTAGCCCGGAAACACGGAAGAGCGTACCCTTGCCGACGCGTTCACCGTTGGGCGGCGCCGGCGCTCTGCGATATGCAGAAAGGAAACTGGGATCTGCGATTTCGTCTTCGAGCACAACCATGCGCCCACCGCGTCGCAGGAATCCTTCCAACGCATCTCGCTGCGCGGGTGCTAGCTTTGTCATGGGCATCGCGACCACGACAGCGCTGCTCGCCGAATAAGCCCACCAATGGTCCCGCGGGTCTTCGACCATTTCGAACGCAGTCTGACGGTTTTTGTCGGCTCGTTCCTCAATGGTCCCGCTGAACTGTATCTGCGACTGCGCCGTTTTGCAGACGTTCTCGCTGGCGCACATCAGGACGATCAAATTGGTTTGGCGTAACCCTTCCTCGTGTTTATCTTGGCCGAAAAATGCGCCTGCACTGCTTGCGTCGGCTGTGATGAACACTTTTCCGACGAATGTCAGCACCGGCAACTCCAGTGCGCGCTGCTCGTGGCCGCTCAGTGTAACGTCGGTTGTGACGGTGTTTGTGACATCATTTTCGGTGCCGGCAGCAACCTGCAGGTGAATGATCTGCGGCTGCGATGAAGGATTCCGTAAGATCATCCGGACGGCGGAGGGTGTACCGTAGTAGCCGTGCAGGCCGACATCGGTGATGCGCAAATTGGAGTCGGCAATCAGCGATGCCGCGAGTACGGATACGAAACCGATGCACAACAGTGCGCGCCTCATCGTTAGCAGCGTTTGTACGCGCAAACGGGGGAAATATCAAGAAGCGAGATGCGCGATCCTGACCGGCGTCTCGGCGGTTTCCCGGAGCACAACACCTCGCTCGAAGGTGCCTTCGATGAATTACCCCCACGCCGCTGGACGAGAGGAAGATCGCGGGATGATCCCACGCGTATAGCAGTGTCTACATCGTCTAGGGTGCGAGCGACGGAACTCACTGACATAGGGCCGGTAGATAGTCTTTTAAGTCCTGTACTACCTCGCCTCGCAGTTTCTCGGCAACTTTGTCAACCGCTAAGGGTTTGCTGAAATAATAGCCTTGAATCTCGTCACACTGATGTGCCCGCAAGAATGACATTTGCGCTTCGTCTTCGACGCCTTCGGCAATTACTTTGAGGTTCAGGCTTTTGGCCATGCTGATGATTGCGATTGTGATTGCCGCGTCATCGGGATTCACGGCGACATCTCGAACAAACGAACGGTCTATCTTCAACTTGCTAACCGGAAACCGCTTCAAATAGCTGAAGCTGGAATAGCCAGTTCCGAAGTCGTCTATTGCCAGCGTCAAGTCCATGGCCTTTAATTCTTGAAGAACTGATAATGTGACGTCCGCATCACCTAGCAGGAGGCTTTCTGTCAGTTCCAGTTCGAGATTGTGCGCAGCGAGACCCGTCTCACGGAGCACTCTTCGAATGAGTTCGCAGAAACCCTGTTGACGAAACTGGACCGCTGATACGTTTACTGCTATTGAAACGGCAGGAAGCCCTTCGTCCTGCCATTTACGCGCCTGAGAACAGGCTGTCCGGAGTACCCATTCACCGATGGGCACGATTAGGCCGCTGTTCTCAGCAATTCGTATGAACTTATCGGGTGGCACGAGGCCCAATTCCGGATGCTGCCAGCGAAGCAGCGCTTCCAAACCACGTATCGTTCCGGTGGCAATATCCATCTGCGGTTGGTAGACGAGAAAGAGTTCCTTTTTGTCGAGTGCCAGGCGCAAGCCGTTCTCTAAGGCCAAGCGCTCCACAGCATGAGCGTTCATGTCCGCGGCAAAAAACTGAAAGTTGTTCCGTCCACCGTCTTTGGCGCTATACATAGCAGCATCGGCATGCTTGATTAAGGTTTCGCTGTCCGAACCGTCTTCTGGGAAGATGCTGATACCGAGACTGCAACCAATGCTAAGGGAGTGACCTTGGACGACGAATCTGGCCGTCATTGCATCCATAAACCGCTCGGCGGAAACTGCGGCGCCGGAGATATCGTGAACATGGGTGAGCACGATGAGGAATTCATCCCCCCCTAATCGAGCTACGGTGTCCCCTTCACGGGCACAGCTTTTAAGCCGTTCTGCAACGTCTTGCAGAAGGAGGTCCCCAACCGAGTGCCCGAGCGAGTCGTTGATTGTCTTGAAGCGGTCGAGATCAAAGAACAGAACTGCAACTTTGTGCTTCTGTCGACGAGCAGTGGCGAGTGCATTTGACAATCGATCGCGCAGAAGAGTCCGATTCGGTAACCCGGTCAGAGCATCATAGTAGGCCAGGGTTTGAACTCGTTCCTCGGCGACCTTGCGCTGGGTGATATCGACGAGCGTTCCCTCAACGATACTGGCGACGCCTGAATCGTCATCGACGAGACTTACATTTAACATTGCCCAGGCAGACTCGCCGTTCTTGCGTCGAAACCTCATCTCGTGGTTGGTAACGCTTCTCTCGGATTTGAGTTTTGTCAAAAATACTTCGCGTTCGGAGGCCGAGTCATAAAAATTGACGACCGGGACGGCCATGACTTCCTCCGTCGAGTCATAACCAAACATGCAAGCGGCTGCCTGATTGCACTCCATGAAGCGCCCTGCAAGCGTGGTGCGAAAGACGCCCGCCAGGTTGCGCTCAAACAGGAGGCGGTAGCGTTTCTCCGACTCAAGAATGGCCCGTTCGGCCTGCTTTCGCTCGGTGACCACTGCTCCCAGGCAAAGACCCGTCAGTCCTAGCGCAAACATGGCGAGTTGCAGCTTGGGGAGAGACCCGCTTGGTGCCTGAGTGATCCAGGCTGCGAACGTCATTCCGACACTAATGGCGAATGTGGCCAGTATGGCTCCTGGTACGCCACGCCGAACGGCGATCCAGATGACGGGAACGAATAGTAGATAAAGAGGTTGATAGGGAATCGCCGGCGCATAACCGAAGACGAACCAGATAGCGAATACAACAAGTCCGGATTGTGCCGCCAGTTCGAGGATCTCAGTTGCCGAAGTGCGAGCGCGCCCCGCCGCGGATAGGCGGGATTCCCTTCCCGATCGCAACCAGCGATCCGCCAGCGGAGCTACGAATACAAGCACGAAAGGCGTGAAGGTGATGATCGCAAGTGCGTCGGAGGCCCACCAACCCGCCGCCGTCCTGAGAGCAGCGGATCGGCCGATCAGGCCGTCTCCCAACAGAGTTAACACTCCGAACAGAGCGCTCAAGATCGCCGCGCCGAGGGCAATTAAGATGTAGCGTCCAACGTCGCGCAGAGTGCCAAGTTTGGGATCGATGCGCCAGCGCCGTCGCAATATTGCCGCAGCGCCCACGTAGCCGAGATATATCGCAATCGCCCCCGGTAGGCCGCACCACGAAAAAATCGCCCGGTGGTAGTTCACTACGGCAGCGATCACGCTGGAGATGAACACCACGGGCACATAGCGCCTGCCTCCCCACAAAAGCAAAGCCAGAGCCAGTCCAACCGGCAGATACGAGGGGGTCGCCCCCTCCCACCCCAGAGATGCTGTCGATGACCCATCCAAGATCAGAAATGCGGCTCCGAAAAGTACTCCCAGCAGCAATTGTCTGTAGGCCAACGGACCACGCCAGCCCTGCCCAAGACTGGAGGTCGCACTTGGCATTGATTGTTCCACCTTAGAAACGTACTCCGTTCGATAGGAATATGCCGGTTTGCAGGGGTGATGATCCTCGCCGGGTTTGTATAACTGTCTGGTGTTCAAAGTCATAGCAGGTTACGTTGTTCTCACCACCTGACGGCAGGGCAAACGTGCGCTGAAAGGTCACAAGAAAATGCCTATGGTTCTTTCTCGTGGTTCGTCTACCTACCCAATTCTACGTCCTGTGGCTAGCCATTGCCGTTTATTGAAGGCTCGTAGGGTCAGCACCCAATGCCCGCGCTTTCGGTAGGCACGGTCAACCCCAGCGTGCGACGATGAAGCGAGTTAGAGAGGTTATTTGTCCTGCGTTTTGACAAATTACTGTTCCACAATCGCCATTACATTAACTGAGAACTTCCGGGTAGTTGGTCAAATCGGGAATTTAACGCCAACTTCGTCGATTTGTAGAATTGTCTTGGACGAGTCACAACTCAGGCAGGCACTGCGGATTGGCGGGATTAGAGGTAGGAATCTCTTTTTCCATAGGGAGGTTTTTCTTCATCCACTCATCCAGCGGTCTGATCAATCCGTTCCGTGATCGTCAATACCCGGCAAATCGCTGGAACGCAAGCTGCCAAGATTGTGGGTGGCAAGAGTAAAAACGTAACGCCATACGGTGATTTCTTGCACACGGTCCTCTCGCGGGATAGACAGATTGGTAACCGTGGCCGCCTGCAGACGAGCAAAGAGGCGGGTTTTCTGTTGGCCATTTGCGTAATTGGTCAGCATCAATTAATACCCGCAATGAATTGATCCCTTCCGCGGAGAACGTTTTCTCATCGGGGGTTCACGGTGAAATATGGTCGAGATCATAACAGGCTTACTTTGGTATTGAAGGCGAATAATGTTCGTGGGAGGAGCTTCAATCCAGGAGTTGCACCTCTGTTACGGGTGGTAATCTCTCCGCTGCATTCGCGGAAATCTCCAGGTCAGTCGGCAAGCCAGCGGCGTTTAGAGCATCTTCAGTTGCTGGGCAACGAGCCGCAAGATGTTGTATTCCTCATTGTTCGCTCTGACAAAGTCTTTCCCGCGAAGAATCTGCAACACCTGATCGTTCAGTCCCTGCTTTAGCGCGATGAAAACCTTGGCAAATTGTTCCTGGTCCTCCGACGAAACTTCCTTGCGCGCCACCCAGACGGTGTCGACAAAAGGCTTCGATACATGGAAGATCCGGAACGCGCCAGGTTCGATTTTTCCTTCGCTAAGCAAGGATTGAAATATGGACTCGTCCACGGCTCCAGCATCAACCAATCTCGTTTCCACGGCTCTTATGGTGGCAGGATGGTTGCCTGTGTAACGGACGGTAAGGTCTTTGTCTGGATCAATCCCGGCTTGCCTCAACTCAAGGTAAGGTATGACATGGCCGCTGGTTGAATTGACGTCGCCGAAAGCGAATTTCCTGCCGCGCAAGTCATTCAAAGAGCGAATGGACGAATCTGCCCGGGTGATGAAGAGGGCATGAAACTGAGTGTCGCTGGACCGTTGCACCAAAGGGACCACGCCGTACTGCTTATGGGCTTTGAGGTACGTCAGTCCTCCCAGATAAGCAAAGTCGACCCTCCCATCTCCCAGCGCCGCAACGGTTGAAGCGTAGTCGGGCAGAATCACAATGTCTACCTCCCGCCCCAGAGCTTTGGTTAGATAGGCCTTCAGCGGCTCCTTCTGTTTGAGTGCATCCTGTGCCCCCCCCGCTGTCAGGTAACATCCCAACGTTGATCGGCTTTTCAGCTCCGGACGCCGCCATTCCAGTAAGGCTGAGAAGCACCAAGGCGAAGAAACAGCTTTTGCATGTCATAGGGTTCACTTTCTGCTGCAAGACGAGAATCAATGGGAGGCCAAAAGGTCTTCGCCAATTCGAGCCGTGCTAGTTGGATGTTCGCAGACCATTGCGGCCTTTCGCAAGGTCGCGAGCGCGAACGTAAGGCCAATGCACTGACGCTCGACCGTCGTTATATATCGCGTTTGCACGCAAAATGCCCGAGGAGGGACCTGCCCAAAAACCCCATGCCTCAGACAATCACAAACCTTTGAATTGTATGGCTCAGGAATTCAGTAAGTCGGGTGCCCACAAACAGATGATTTTGGAACAGCGACAACCAATGGACATTCAAGCATCCACATGGCTGACGGTGAAAGAGGCCGCTCGGTATCTCAGCGTTAAACCGCGCACGCTCGCACAATGGGCGCGTCAGGGAACCACTAAGGACTACGTCCTTTCGGGCACTGATTTACTATCACTCCAACTCTTTACTAGAACGGAGACTTGGCGGATTAACTCCGGTCACCGATCATCCAAAGATTCTCTAGCCGCGTCGATCAGCCCGTGATTCCAGGAATGCGCGAAATAGTTGTGTTAGCATGGTGCCCGCCATGGCTCGCGCGACTAGAACGACGCTCGCACTCGCCATTCTTTTTGTGCCGGCAATCGCCCGTTCGCAGTCATCGAACCTGCCCGCCGTCTCCTTTGCCACCATCGAGCAGGGCCGCGATTTGCTCACGACTCGCGACGATTTCATTACCCGGCTAAGCCCATTCGATCGAGCAGCCAGAATGAAGACGAATCGCGTGGTCCCTGAGCAAGAGTTCCTCGATTTCGTCGGCAAGAACGTTGTGGAATGGACTTCCGACGAAAAGGCGGCCGTACAATCTGCATTGGCCCGATTGACTCCCAAACTCACCGAGCTTTCTCTCCCTTTTCCGAAAACGATCATATTCATAAAGACAACCGGACTGGAGGAGGGCGATGCGGAATATACTCGCGCAAACGCGATCATCCTGCCCCAATCGGCCCTTGCCGCGACGAAGAGGCCGAGTCTCCAACCCACAATTGCTCACGAGCTGTTTCACGTTCTCTCGCGCAATGCTCCCGATTTGCGCGATCGTGTTTACGCGGTGATCGGATTTCAACCGTGCGGCGAGATCCCGTTTCCTCCGGAACTCGCCTCTCGCAAAATTACCAATCCTGACGCTCCGAAAAACGACCACTGCATTCGCTTACAGTCGGGGCAATCCTCGGTCTGGGGAGTCCCAATCCTGTTTTCGAACGCTGACCGCTACGATCCCGCAGCAGGCGGAGAATTCTTCCAATACCTCGAATTTAAGTTCCTTGTCGTGGAGAAACCGGACGCGGGCGCGACCTACGACCCATCGAAGATCGCTTTGTTGGATGTGAATCAGGTCCAGGGTTTTTACGAGCAGGTCGGCCGCAACACAGATTACATCATTCATCCGGAGGAGATTCTCGCCGACAATTTCAAATTCCTGCTGGTCGGCAGGACGAACCTGCCTTCGCCCGAGATCCAACGAAACCTCGCCGCAGCCTTGCGTCAACGCTAGGGTTATGCACGAACTTGCCCAGGGAAAGGACGCCGGATAGAGGTTTGAGCCAAACCAACTGCCGCTATGGTCGCGCACGTCAGCACGCACAGCAAGAGGCACACGTACCGATCATGGCTAGACGCCGTGGGAACTCCAATAGCCGTTCAACAAAAGCTCATGCGGCACGCCGACATCAGGACAACGATGAACGTGTATGGTGATGTGGTCACCGACGAGATGGTCCGCGCTGCCTCGAAAGTGGCAGGACTGGCCGTCAACGGATCACAAACGGATCACACGCCAAGCTAAGTCCTTTGTTTTGGCGGAAGCGTGTGTGAGTCGAACACACCGGCAACATCGAAGATGCCGCCCGCCGGTTTTGAAGACCGGGACGATCACCGGACCGCATGCGCTTCCGTAATTCGTCTGGAACCGAAGCCTCACTACTTCGGCTGCGCCACCACTCGCAGATAGGGCTTCAGGGTCTTCCATCCGCCGGGATATTTTTGTTTGGCTTGTTCTTCTGAGACTGATGTGGGAATGATCACGTCCTGCCCCGGCTTCCAGTTTACCGGCGTGGCAACGTTGTGCTTCGCGTTGAGTTGTATCGAGTCCAGCGCGCGCAGCACCTCGTCGAAATTGCGTCCGCTACTCATAGGGTAGATCAGCATCAGCTTGATTTTCTTGTCCGGGCCAATTACGAACACCGTGCGCACGGTGGCGTTGTCGGCCGCCGTACGGCCTTCGCTGGTGGTTCCAGACTCGGCGGGCAGCATGTCGTAGAGCTTCGCCACTTTGAGTTCGGGATCGCCGATCATCGGATAGGTCACCTTGTGACCCTGCGTTTCCTCAATATCGGCGGCCCACTTGCCGTGACTGGTCACCGGATCCACGCTCAGGCCGATAATTTTCGTGTTGCGCTGGGCAAACTCCGGCTGCAGGCCCGCCATGTAGCCCAGTTCGGTCGTGCACACCGGAGTGAAATCCTTGGGGTGCGAAAACAGGATGGCCCAGCCGTTGCCGATCCATTCGTGAAAGTTGATTGTGCCCTGCGTGGTTTCGGCAGTGAAATTGGGAGCTTCGGAATTGATGCGTAGCGACATTTTCGTTCCTCACTTATTTCGCTGATTGATCGATGGCCGCGTCTCTAAAACCCTATAATATTAGTAGAGAATAGAATATCCAGCGGCTGGCAGCCGGTCAACCGGCCACGGCCGGTTCCGGCAGAGATTATGTTATCGCATTGGGCCGCGATTGTACCTCGGCCCGCGACATGCGGCGCACGGTAAAATCTAAGGCATGGCTGCTTCAGTGAAGAAACTCTCCATCGTCCAGGTCGATGTGTTTACCGATCGCGCACTCGCCGGCAACGCGCTGGCGGTTGTTCTCGACGGCCGCGGTCTCGGCACCGAACAAATGCAGGCGTTGGCGCGCGAAACCAATCTCTCCGAAACTACCTTCATCCTTCCCGCGGGGGCTCCTGCGGAAAAGGCTCGCGGTATCCGCGTGCGCATCTTCACCGTGCAGGAAGAACTGCCTTTCGCCGGCCATCCTACGCTCGGCACCGCTTTCGTGCTACGCGGCCAATCCGGCGCATCAGAAGTCCGCCTCGATCTGAACGTCGGGACGGTACCCGTGCGCTTCACCGAGGAGCCGCCACAGCCTACCTTCGGAGAGATGACACAGAAAAATCCCGAATTCGGCGCGATCCATGACGTGGAGGACGTCGCGCGTCTCACGGGCCTGAGCGCGGCTGACTTCGACGACTCCGCGCCCATCCAAACCGTTTCTACCGGCGTTCCTTTCGCCATCGTGGCGCTGCGTTCGCTGAAGACGCTGCAGAGTCTCCGCCTCGATCTCAACCGCTGCGCCGAATATCTGGCGCGCAGTGGCGGAAAGTTCTTTTACTTTGTTTGCCGCGAAACCGTTGATCCGCAAGCCCGCCTCCACGCTCGCATGATCTTTTACAACGGAGACGATCCGGCCACCGGTTCCGCCGCCGGTTGCTGCGCCGCCTGGATGGTGGCGCACGGCGTTGCTGCCAGCGATGAGCGGGTTTTAATCGAGCAGGGTCTCGAAGTGCACCGTCCCAGCAGCATTTTTGTTCGCGCCAACAAGCAAGATAACCAAGTCGCCAATGTGCGTGTCGGTGGAAATTGTGTGGAGGTACTTCGGGGTGAAGTCACTCTCGCCATTTAGCGGATCGAAAGGCCGTGACAGCCGCGGCTTTCAGCCCGAGGGCACGATCGTTCCATCCACGAAAGTGCCGTTGGCGAACGCGCTACTTTACCTGCGCTGCGATTCTGTTTAGCATTCACTTCGCTCCGGTTCTCAAAAAGAAATAGCGAATTCAAATGAAATTTGTGACGACAGTCTCCCGGTCAGGCCAATGAAGCCAAAAAAAACGATTCTTTGTGTGGACGATAATGAACAGTCACTCTCCATCCGCAAAATCCTGCTTGAAACGCGGGGTTACCGCGTGGTTGCCTGCAACAGTGGCGAGCTAGCCCTCGAAGCCTTCCGCCGCGGCGGCGTTGATCTGGTGCTCACCGACCTGATCATGCCCGGCGTGGATGGTTCGCGCCTAATCGAAGAAATTAAAACCCTCTCTCCGCAAACTCCTGCGGTGCTAATCTCGAGCCGAGCCAAAATCTACGAGCGCGAAACGCTTGCCGATGTTTTTTTGTCCAAGGGAATGTACGAGCCCATGGATCTGCTGGAACGCATTCGCCTGTTGCTGGTGCGCAAGCGCGGTCCCAAGCGACAGGTTGAGCTCCGCGGCCGTGCGGCGGAGGTGGAGCACGCGACTGTGGCGTGAGCGCGGCGCTGGCAAAAATCCTTACCATGGGGGAGCCCCGGGGGGAACCACGACTCACGAATTTCCCTGTGTGCCTCTGTGCCCCCTGTGATAAGGAACTCTGTGAGTTGGCTGCGGGCTGCTCCGGCGCTCCCGAAGATTGCTCGCATCCTGTGATATCGTTTTCACTGGATGTCGGCATTCATTGAAGCCAGGGAACTCCGCAAAACCTACCGGGTTGGCAAAGTGGATGTGCCAGCCCTGCGCGGTATTTCCTTCAGCGTGCAAAAGGGTGAGTTCGTCACCATCGTCGGCCCTTCGGGCAGCGGCAAGTCCACCCTCTTTTATCTGATTGGCGGATTGACCCGCGCCGACTCGGGAAGCGTTACCATCGACGGAGTGGATTTCGCCACGCTTTCCGACGGCGAGCGCACGCGGTTGCGCAAGAGCAAGATCGGATTTGTGTTTCAGAAATTCAATCTTTTGCCCACCCTCAGCGCGCGTTCGAACATCGAGATCGCGGTGGACATCGCCGGGTTGGGCAAGCCCGATCCCGCGTTCCTGAAGAAGATCACCGACATGCTTGGCATTGCCCAACGTCTGGAACATCGGCCCAATGAGCTTTCCGGCGGCGAGCAGCAGAGAGTCGCGCTTGCCCGGGCTCTAATCAACCGCCCCGCCATCGTGCTCGCCGACGAGCCGACTGGTAATTTGGATTCGAAAAGCTCGAGCATCGTCCTCAACATGCTGCGCCAGTCGAATAAAGATTTGGGGCAGACGGTGATGATGATTACGCACAATCCCGAGGCGGCTGAGTATGGCGACCGCATCGTCCACATGCGCGACGGCCAGATCGTGACACCCGATGAAGATCCGCAGTGGTCGCCGCGTCATCCGGTCGAACGTTTGCAGTCCTGAGAGCGCGTAGGGTCCTGTGGTGAAACTCGAACTCCGAAATGCGGCGCTGAAGGCGCGTTAATGCTAATTTTGCGGCATGCCTGAAGGCATGCCGTGATACGAATCTCTACACCACGAACTGATAGGTTCTAAATGGCACATCGCGACGAGTTCACAAAACCGATTCTTCCCGGCAAGGGAGCGACCGACTATGAGCGCTATCTGCGCACGGACGAACTGCTGGCCCTGCAAAAGCCGCCGGAAGAACTGCTGCACAAGGACGAAATGACCTTCCTGGTCGTGCACCAGAGTTCTGAGTTGCTGATGAAGGGAGCGGCTTTCGAACTCGGCCGCGCTCTCGAATCGCTCGATCGCGCCGACTACGGCAACACCGGACGCCTGATCCGTCGCGCCATTTCGCTGCTCGATCCGACCATCGGCTTGTTGCACATTCTGGAGACCATTACTCCCTATGACTATCACCTGATTCGCGCCGGCCTCGGGCACGGCAGCGGCCTCGACTCTCCTGGATTCCTTTCGCTGCTCCACGTCGGCCCGCGCCTCGGGCACGCTTTTCACGAACAGCTCACCAGCGCCGGCCTCAGCGCCGGCGGCCTCTACCGACGTTACGAAGAATTCTTTGGCTTGCACGATGTTGCCGAGCGCATGCTCGACTTCGACGAACGCATGCAGCTGTTCCGCTTCCACCATCTCAAGCTCGCCGAACGAGTAATCGGAGGGCGCGTCGTCGGCACCATGGGAACGCCCGTGGAAGTCCTGCAGCAACGAATGGAAAGCTGGTTCTACAAGGATTTATGGGACGTCCGCAACCAGATCACCGCCGCCAATCCAGCGCCGACGGGAAAACAGTATTGACTCCACCCTCTCAGAACACTCAGAAAGACAGTCTTGCGCTCAGCTGAATTTCCCGCCCGGGCGGTACATGGTGGCGAAATGCCAGGCGTAGGGCGCGGAATCAGTTGTACACTCCGGGGCACGAACCCCGCTCGACGCAGGCGCAGTTCATAGTCTTTGACGGTCGGAAAGTATCACGGAATCCACGAAGCGTCCATTTCGCCGGGGGTCAGGTTGGGATCGGGAACCGTGCAGGAGCCGCTGGACTTGTCTGTGTCTATTTTGCGGCAGTGCTGCCGCTCAAGAAGCTGGTCATGCTGAAACTGGATGAGGTATCCGCCCATAAATCTTCACCTGTAAGAAAGGCGGGCGATAGATTGCTGTGCCGAGGCGAGGCTCGCCGCCAATAGGAATGTCACGGCGATCGGCACCTTCGGCGGCGGCGTTTTGATCATTGCGAATTGTTACGCGGCTGCATCGGAGTTTGTCAGGGCGCCTTGAGGGCATCTACGCCGCGCCGGACACCAGACCGTTGAGCCCGAGCGATCTCTCGTGGATAGTCCGTTCGGTCGCGGCAGCTTGTCATGGCGTGTCAGTTTTTGCAGGTCAGGTAATAGCCCAATCGCTTGGCGCTAGCGTTGTCTGCATCCGCCCCGGCGTCGTCGCGTGTGGCCCGCCTCGCCCAGCAGCGACTATAGTAGGCAGCCCCAAAGTTAGGATTGAATTCGATGGCCTTGGTGTAGTCCGCAATCGCGCCGTCGAGGTCGCTTTTTAAGTACTTCGCCTCGCCGCGACCCATGTAAGCAGCCGAATCATCCGGCTTGAGTTCGATGGTCTTGGTGTAGTTCGCAATCGCGCTGTCAAGTTCGCTTTTGATTCCTACTTTTCCGTTGAGATGGAAATTGACTTCAACGTTAATCTCCACGGCGACTGGCTTGCCGTCTTTATAGGCGGGTTTGAAGCGCCATTTCTTAACCGATTCCATCGCTCTTTCATCGAGACCGTGGCCCAAGGGAGTGCGAGCGACGCGGATGTCGCGAGGTCTGCCATCCGGACCCACGATGAGCCATAGAACGCAAGTGCCTTGAAGTTTGGCCTTGCGGGCTTCCTCCGAATATTCGGGATCGGGCGAGAAAATCGGTATGGGGCGGAAACTCCTCCCCCCACACGAAAGGCACCGCCCCCGACCTTATAACCAAAGCTTGGGTTGTTCGCCAAACCGGTACTCGCTGGGGGCTGTGTCTGGCCATGGGCAGCCAGTGCCAAGGACATCACTGTGATGAAACAGCCGCGATTCGTGCTCAGCGACATGAGGGTCAAAGCCTCGCAAATACAGCCACACTATACACCGTCTGTTTCCATCAAAGGCCGAGTGCCGACCGGAGCAAGTCTGACAGTCGAGATCGCCAGGCGCTGGAGGCGATCGAGGGCGAGTTCATCGAGCGTTTCCTGCCGAACGGTGGTACTGTGGCTGATGCGGAAGAGCCGAATGACGAAAAGCGGGTGCCAGTGCGGGTAGTGCGGGTGCAGTGAATTGTCAGCAAAACGGCAAGTGCTGTAGAATGAGAGAACGAGCGGGAGTAACTCAGCGGTAGAGTGCGACCTTGCCAAGGTCGAAGTCGCGGGTTCAATCCCCGTCTCCCGCTCCAGTTTTTTTGAAGCCCTGCATATGCGAGGGCTTTTCGTTTTAGCATATTAGACGGCGCGGTAGCCAAGTGGTAAGGCCGAGGTCTGCAAAACCTCAATCGTGAGTTCGATTCTCACCCGCGCCTCCAACCTTCGCCGCGTCGTCCAGGCGGCCGAGCCAGACAATCTAGCAGCAAGTGAGGAAACGGGAATGAGAACATCAACCTTACTGGGAGTTTTGGTGGTGCTGCTCAGTTTGGCAGCGTGGGCAGGCAAGGAGAGCAAGTCCAGCCAGGCCGCTCTGAGCAAAGAAGCGAAGGTCACCATGGAACAGGCGCAAAAGGCTGCCTTGACCAAGGAGGCTGGCAAAATTCAGTCGAAGGAGATTGAACGGGAAAAAGGAAAGCTGATCTACTCCTTCGATATCAAGATGGCGGATGGCGTCCACGAAGTCAACGTCGATGCGATGACGGGGGAGGTCGTGGAAGACACGGTCGAAAGTGCTGCCGCCGAAGCCAAAGAGAAGGCGGCGGACAAGAAGCAAAAAACAAGCGAGAAGGCTGCTCCGCCAAGCAATTAGAAATGCTGGTGGAGCGCCGGGCGTCCCCGCCCGACGGGCGAGACGCCTGTCCCTCCACCCTATGACTCATCCTGCGGTCGCGGTATTAGAGCCGCGCGCAGACCGACTTGGTCTGGGTGTAGAGTGCGAGAACGTCTTTGCCCATCTCGCGTCCCCAACCGGACTGCTTGTAGCCACCAAATGGCAGTGCCGCGTCGAAGATGTTGTAGCAGTTAATCCAGACCGTTCCGGCGCGTAGTGCGGCGGCCAGCCGATGCGCCTTCGAAATGTCCTTCGTCCAGATGCCAGCCGCCAGACCATACATCGAGTCGTTGGCGCGCGGCGTTAGTTCTTCCGGATTATCGAACGGAATCGCCGTCACCACCGGGCCGAAAATTTCTTCCTGCACAACGCGCATATTGTCTTTCGTATTCACCAGCACCGTGGGCTCGACAAAATATCCCTTGTCGCCCAGTTTCTTTCCGCCAGTCATCGCCGTCGCGCCTTCGGACAAGCCAATCTCCAGGTAGTTGCACACCCGCTGCAACTGCTCCTCGGAGACGAGCGGACCCATCGACGTGTCTGGTTCCATGCCGGAGCCGACCCGGATCTTCTTGGCCTTCGCCGCCACACCCTCCACCACGCGATCAAACACCGGCCGCTCCACGAACAGACGCGAACCGGCGCAGCAGCATTGTCCGTGATTGAAGAAAATGGCGCTCGCGGAACCGGCGATCGCGGTGTCCAGATCCGCATCCTTGAACACGACGTTTGGCGACTTGCCGCCGAGTTCGAGCGAGACTTTTTTCAGATTTCCGGTGGCTGCGTGGACAATCAGCCTGCCCACTTCCGTCGATCCGGTAAACGCAATTTTATCGACCAGATCGTGCGCTGCCAGAGCCGCGCCCGCCGTCTCGCCATAGCCCGGGACGATGTTGACCACGCCATCGGGAAATCCGGCTTCCATAATCAGCTCGCCCAGACGCAGCGCGGAGAGGGGCGTCTGCTCAGCCGGCTTCAACACCACTGTGCATCCCGAGGCAAGCGCCGGCGCCAGTTTCCACGCCGCCATCAGCAGCGGGAAATTCCACGGGATAATCTGGCCCACAACGCCGACCGGCTCGCGGAGCGTGTAAGCGTGGTAGTTGACACCCGGCGTATAGGGCACCGAGAGCGGTATGGTTGTGCCTTCAAGCTTGGTCGCCCATCCCGCCATGTAGCGGAACATTTCGACGGCGAGCGGAACATCGGCGGCGCGCGCCACGGTGAGCGGCTTGCCGTTATCAAGCGTTTCTAGCGTGGCGAATTCTTCGAGGTGCTCTTCCAGCAGATCGGCGAGTTTCCACACCAGCTTGCTGCGCTCGGAGGCTGTCAGGCGCAACCAGGGACCACTGTCGAACGCCTTGCGCGCAGCCTTTACGGCAGCGTCGATGTCCTGGCGATCGCCTTCCGCGACCTGTGCCAGAACTTCGCCGGTGGCCGGGTTGTAAGTTGGGAAAGTTTTGCCCGAGGCGGCATTCACCCACTTGCCGTCGATCAGCATTTTGCGCGGTTTTCCGATGAAGTCGCTGACGCGTGAATCAATCTGGATTGGGGAAATTGCAACGCCCATACATCCTCCTTAACGTGATCGAGTGAGAGGTTTGGTTGAGGTGAAATGACCTGAGAAAAATACTAGTCCCGCAGGATGGGGAAGGCAACTGGAATGGATTGAGTGCGTGAATCCCGGAATGGATTGAGTGCGTGAATCATTGAGCCATTGAGCCATTGAAACATCTTTAATGCCTCAATGACGCAATGGCTCAATGCCTCAGTTTCTAGTGATCATGTCCGTGGTCCCCGTCATGATTCTCATGATCCCAGTGCCCTTCATGCATCTGCCAACCCTGACGATAGTGATCATAGTGAGGATGATTCCAATAGGCCCCTTCATAGGGCGGACGATCCCAGCGCCCTGCTACCCACCGATAGTGATGTCCATGCGGGGCCCAGTACCCTTCTATCCAGGTGTAGCCTGGACCCGGTTCTGGCCCGCGCTGCTCGTACCGGTAGGCAGGTGGTGCGCCTCCAATGTACACGCCAATCTGTCCCGAAGCCGGGACAGTGAGAGCAGCTGCGAACAGTACGCCATATATCCACTTCAATTTCATTTTGTATCTCCTATTGACTACCATTTGACTCTATCGAGTGCTTCGGCTAAACCCTTGAAAACCGTTCCCGCATCTTGGTCTTAATTTTGCGTCGTCCTATGTTGCGTCTTACGTTGCGGAATCTTTCTGGCGAGTGGCTTTCACTCCCGTCAGGATCCCGAGCCCCACTAGCACGATCCCACCCACCACAATCCAGTGCGTCGGTACGTGCATCAAGCTTGCACCGTAGATGAGCCCGGCAACCACCAGCACAAAACCGGTCAAGTAAATTGCAAATGACATAAAGGCTCTCCATTCTGTTTGCCACCGCCCTTCTATCGGGGAGGCAGCTTGTGCCCGGCCGGAATCGCTTTGCCTTCTTCCGCCGTGAGACGAGAGGGATCGCAATGGCCGTAGCCGTTTAAGCAAGCCGTGTAGTTACGTTTATGTTCCGCGTCGGCCAGCATCTTGGCTTCCGAGGGATCCAGCTTTGCGTAGTCACAACCTTGTTGGCCTGACTTACAGGCGGAGATGTTCCGCTGGCGTTCTGCGGCGGATGTCTGTCCGGCTTCCGACGGAGTGAGTTTGGAGTGGTCACACTCGTCCCAGCCGTTCTCGCAATTTTGCGCGTTGCGCTTATGTTCGGCGGCGGTTACCTCGTTCGTTTCCGAAGACGTCAGCTTGGAGTGATCGCAAAGGCCAATACCGTCTTTGCAGTCCGAGAAATTGGACTGGCGCCTGGCTACGGCTACTTCCGCGGCTTCCGCCGGGGTTAGTTTGGCGTGGTTGCAGGAGCCAGTGCCTTCTTTACACTCAGCAACGTTGCGCTGTTTTGCCGCGACTGACCATGCGCGAGCCTCGGATGGAGTCAATCGTGAGGGATTGCAAGTCGCGATTCCTTCGTTACAGTCTGAAACATTGCGCTGATGATCGGCGACAGCCCATGCCGCTGCTTCCGGTCCAGTCAGTTTGGAATGGTCGCAGGAATTAAAGTTGTTCCGGCAATTCGAAACTTCGCGCTGGTGGCTGGTAACGGCTACTTCGGCCGATTCCGTCTGCGTCAGCTTGGAGCGGTCGCAAGATGCCCAGCTGTTCTTGCAGGCCGACACGTTCCGCGCGAGGTTCGATGCGCGGTCCGCCGATTGGGCAATCAGGAGAACCGGCCACAAGGCGATACAGGCTATTTGCGCTCCAATATATCTCCGCGGGCAGATTCTCATTTTCCGGGCCGCCGTTCGGGAATTGGATAGGCTGACCGAAACCGATACGCGGTCCCGGTCAGCGCAAATCATCTCCAGCTCGCAGATACTTTTCGACTTAGTTCTTGTCTTCATTGAGTTCCGCGATGTGGGCCTGGTGGCCCGCGTCGGACACCGCCTTGACAAACGCGTCTCCGCTTTGGGGAGTTGACGCCTTGCCCGAAAGGATGTTGCGGAACATCATCCTCTTGCCATAGATGGCCCGAGTTGAGTCGTCGTCCTGCTCCACTACCGCACCTTCCAATGTCAGACCAGCGAAAACGCCCTTCGAACGCGAATAGGTCAGTACTTCAGTGTTCATCAGCCAGTCGGTTCCGGCGGAAGCGTGACGGCCTACCGGGCCCGCTGCCACCGATCCTTCACCGGTGAGTTCGAACTTGCTCGAAAGCAAATGCTGTAACCCACGGTCGTTCATCACCAGCATGACCAGATCCACGCCTTCGATTCCGATCTGCAATCCCCAACTCCCACCGCCAACCGAGACGAATGCGGGAGCGCTCCAGCCTTCCGGCGTGCGGCAGGAGGCCACTCCGCGGCCGTGCTTGCCGCCAATGATGAAGCCGCCTTTGATCAAGTTTGGCACTACGAGGATGCACTTCGAACCGGTCAACACTTCCTCGGGGATGCCTTTGTCGGGAGTCGCCATAATCGATTGGAGAACATCGACGGATTTTTGCATGCGGTCGACCGTGTCTTCCCGCGCCGAGCCAGCCCAGGCGAGGGTTCCGACAACACCGATCAAACTCATCATGAGTAGCGATATGAGCAGCGAGACTATCTTTTTCATATGATTTCTTCCTTTTGGGATCCACTGAACTAAGAGGGGAGGACTTCAGATAGGCTGACTTAGTTCAGGCAACCTGAAAGAGCGAGAAGAAGTTACCCGTCTCAACCATCATGGTCGCTCAACCACCAAGAGGATGGCTGGTCTACATTGCTCACTTTTGCCGGTTCATCAAAGTCGATTACCCAAAATGAGATTCCCGGTGACCGCAATGCCGGCCGATACTTTCGCGCAGGATGAGCAATCTTGCACAGAATGGCGCGCCCTAACGTGTCATCGTCAACCTTGGCGGAGATGCCGAATACGGATACGGAAGAACTTTCTCAACAGCACTTCCCTAGCCTCAGAGCGGAACCATCCGTACTTGGGGAGAAAGAATGAAGGTGGATCGTTGATGCAACGCGCTTTTCACAGATTTCGAGATCGGTGTCGCAGACGCCTCGCCGCCATTGCAGCGTCGGTCTCGAAGCTGTTTGCATTTGTCACGCCCACGGCTCCCGGTTTCGCATCGCAACGGATGTGCCCCTTTTGCGGGCTAATCACGTCGCGGTCCAAGAACTCTTGCCTGGAATGCGGAAAGTCGCTCGCTCCGGCCAGATAGGCATGACCAGATTGGCATCACAAGTTAGACGACTTTGCAGCAGCGCTCATTTTGGAGACCCTCATCATGAGCGAGGAGATCAATAATGCTTTGGACAATTTTCGTTGTGCTTCTAATTCTGTGGCTTCTTGGTTTCAGCCTCCACGTGGCCGGCGGTCTGATTCACTTGCTATTGGTGATTGCGCTCGTGGTGCTGGTCATTAACCTGGTGAGCGGCCGCCGTGTGGTGTAAGGCCGTAGCTCGGGATTTCGAGGATCCAAATGAAAAAGCAGTACCTGCACCTCTCCGCTTATTCGTGCGACAAATGTGCCGGGCCGGTCATAGCGGGCTTGATCGGAGTCCGCGAAAATGAAATATCGAAAGAGACCGACATTCGAGGAGTGGGGGCGATTTGCCTGTCCTGCGGCCATCGGCAAAGTAAAGCCACCGAATCCGGCGTGACTCTCTCCTTTCCACCCCGGCAATGGGAGTCTCTAGAAGCCATCAAGAAGAGTCCTGTCATCGCAGAATTACTAGCTGTCACCTCGGATACTTATTGAGTCGCCACCTGCGAACACCCGCGGGTCTCAAGACGCTCGCGTACGCGCACCCGCAATGCTGAGCGCGATCCCGCCCGCGATCAGCACGACACTGATGGTGGGCGAAACATGCTCGCTGTGACTGGTCTCAACGCCGAGCTTCGCATCTCCAATCTTAATGCCCTGCGTCTCGGTGTGGGGGATTGGAACAATCAGGGATGCGATGCCAAGCGCAACCAAGAGCAGGCCTGCAAACAGCAAAATTTTCATATCGCCCTCATTAGTACGAAATTTGCGCTGCGGCGGACTGCTTAGTCGTGCAGAACAACACCAAGCAGCGAGCTGTGGACCTGCAACCCGCCTTCGGGTCCGCCGGAGTAATCGACAAAACCCAGCTTCCGGAAGCGGTTCATGAAAAAGCTCACTCGCGAACGAGTCGTCCCCACCATTTCGGCTAAACTCTCCTGACTGATTTTGGGGACCACGGTCTCGGGCACGCCGTCCTTGCCAAAATGAGCGAGCAGAAGCAAGACTCGAGCCAGCCGCTTTTCGCTGGAGTTAAACAGCTGGTCGACCAGATCCTCTTCATAACGGACATTCCGCGCCAGCAAATACGCCACGAACAGATCGGAAAACGCGTGTTCGCGATGCAGCGCGCTTATCATCGCCTTTTTGTCGATTCGCAGAATTTCACAATCCGTCATCGCCGCCGCGGATCCCATGCGCAGGGCCTGACCTGCCAGCGTACCCTCGCCAAAGAAGTCTCCCTCACTTAATATCCCGATAGTCGCTTCTCGGCCGGTCTTCGAGACCACGGTGAGCTTCACTTTGCCTTTTTGGATATAGAAAACCGCGTCCGCCGTATCCCCTTGCGCGAAGATTCCCTGCTTCTTGGGGAATGTCAGGTTCTTCCTGCCCCCGCCAATGGTCGCGAGGAAGGTG
>Ga0207146_10044_pt1 | contig 30942 bp, 27 predicted proteins | sample Alteio_BWMinHeat_36_FD_153539 | JGI IMG/M metagenome (GOLD analysis project Ga0207146, IMG submission 153539) | Enriched cells from forest soil in Barre Woods Harvard Forest LTER site, Petersham, Massachusetts, United States -... | ecosystem: Environmental > Terrestrial > Soil > Temperate forest >...
TCTTATGCTCGACGTCGTCGTTTGCGAGTACCCAGACACCGATTCCATCGCAGCTCCCAAAGAATTACCAAGAACTCACTGCGGCGGCCAAACAAAAAATTCTGACGGATGCAATAGAGAAGTTTCAATATCCCGCGGATGCTTGGCCAGTGCTCAAGACTGGAGCCGGCGATTACGTGTTTAGAATTAAGAAGCCCGCTTTTCTTGCTGATGCGTTTAACATCGAATCTGACGAATCCGACCGGCCGCGCTCTATTCATAAAACCGGCGCCGCTGCTGCAATCCGCTACCGAGCCACTCCCAGTCGATACACCGGAATTTTTCGACGTGGGGCAGATTACGCGGTAATTCGGTTTTCTACCGGGCAAGGCATTAGTAAGCCAAAAGATGGATCCTTCATGCCCGGCATTGCGTGGAAAGCGCTCATAAACGGAAAACCCTCTGTGAACTTTCACGCAATTTTTGGCTTAGATGGCCAGCGCCAAAACTGGAACTTTTTTGCAAATAGCTTTCGCAATGTCATCAAGCCGCCGGAAGACCAAGAGGTGGCGGAGCTAGGAAAAAACTTTGATGCGGCACTTGAGCATCTGACAAATCCGCCCACGAGTGCAATTGAGCTGCCCGTAGAGATCGCCGCGTCTGTGCTGGTTGATGGATCGACGGTCCCAGAAGAGGCCATTCGGTACCCATACAAAATCGAATACAGGCCAAGCGCCGAGATTCTTGAGTTGAAATATGTCGAGACCTATGAAGATTTTCGCAAGCAACTTGTGGGCTTGCGAGTAGGTATCGTGTTGTATGACCTCTACGGATACGATAAAGGTTCGACAGAGGCAGTGCCTATGGGTAGCCTTGTTTTGCAAAGTAAAGTGTATGTATCGCGATACGCAGATGAAATGCTGTACTTCCAACATCAGCTTCGCCTGCCACCCGGAAAAGTTCTCACCTGTCCTGTAACAGGAAAAACTGTGCGCGTACCTTCAGCCTCTTCCTCTTCCTCCGCGTCTTCGTCGTCATCCTGCCCGTTATCGTCATCATCGTCATCTTCTTCTTCCGGCGCATACGATGCCAAGCATGCAGCCGGAATTTAGGAACTTAGCTTTTCACCGCGGCGACAGTGCCGCGCCCTACGCCAAAGAGCAGTCCGCCTGCTGCACCGGCGAGCGCTCCTGCTCCAGCGCAGGCTAATTTCGTGATCGCCGACAATGTGCGTGGAACAGCCAAAGCGCCGCCCAGCAAGCTGCCAGCAGTGGTACCAACAACGCCGCCAACAATGTTGGCGCCAGCGCAAGCACCCGCAGACATAGCCCGGCCTGTGTCGCCTCCCGACATCTCCACAATCGGACTCACCGCGGCTCCTACGCAAAGGCCAGCCGCACCGCCCGCCATCATTCCAAGCGAACAAGAAGCGTCTGCAGTCATATGCGCAGCGACACCAACAATCCCTTCGCGTTTTAGATGATAGTTCGCAAAATCAGAGCAACTCTCCAATCCAGAGTAACCATCGCCAACAAGCGCATCCGGAATTGCGGTCGCAATGCAACCGATGCGGGCGCCAATAGTCCCGCCGTTATCACTACATACCGACACGGTGTCACAGAGGGTGTCGTCAAATCTGTCCGTACTCTGGTCAAAGTGACTAAGCGGCTCACTGGCGGCCTGATGCATACACAAATTGAGATCGCCACAACCTGTTAGCGCCGTGGCAGCCATGAGCCCTAAGGCTGTTCCCATCTCTGCCGGGAAGATCGAAGCCTCTGGCGGCGCCTCATAGCGCATCAGTGCGTCGATTGGGGACATGGTGCTTGCTGGCGCGACTGCGGCATCTGCTTTTGGCATCTTGGACTCCTTCTAGTAGTAAAAGGTTATCGGTGACGCTCTGCACGCGTTTCTATTTTTTATGGAATAAAAGTGCGCGCAACGCCATCATCGCGTCAGCTCGTGACCGATCGCGGAATTTAGACCCCAACTTGACTGATCGCACCAGCGATCTCGCGGTCGCCGCGCGCATTGATGGGCGGCCCGACCACGCCTTCGCGCTCCATGCGCTCGACGAGCTTGGCGGCACGGTTGTAACCCACCCCGAGTTGGCGCTGCAGCCAGCTCGCTGAGCATTTTTGCGTGCGGCGCACCATGGCCACGGCCTCGGCATATTTCTCATCACTGTCGTCACTGCCGCCAAGGCCTTCGGCATCGCCATCTTGGGCGCTTTCAACTGCTTCAACCAGTTTGGCATCATAGCTGGGGCGCCCTTGCGTCTTCCAAAATTCGACCACGCGCACCAGCTCTTTTTCAGAAATAAATGCACCATGCACACGCATCACATCGCTGCTTCCTGGTGGCATGAGCAGCATGTCGCCGCGGCCAAGCAACTTCTCGGCGCCCGAGCGGTTAATGATGGTCTTAGAATCGTGGGATGACGCCAAGCGAAAGCCCATGCGCACAGGGAAGTTCGCCTTAATAACACCCGTAATAATGTCGACACTCGGCCGCTGCGTCGCCAACATCACGTGAATGCCGGCCGCGCGCGCCTTCTGCGCCAAGCGCATGACGAGCGACTCAACATCCCGGCCTGCCACTGTTACAAGGTCGGCATATTCATCGATCACAATAACAATGAATGGCAATGTCGCTTCGGTCGCCGCCTTGAGCTTCTCATTTAGGCCCTCAAGGTCGCGCACGCCCATGTTGTTCATGGTCGCGTAGCGCCGCTCCATTTCGGCAACGGCCCAGCGCAGTGCGTGAGCAGCCTTTTTGGGGTCAATGATTGGCGGCATAAGCAAATGCGGAATGCCTTCATAGATGCCAAGCTCAAGCATCTTTGGATCAATCATCAAAAAACGAACATCGGCTGGGCTCGCGCGGTAGAGTACCGAGCAAATCATGGCGTTCATACTGACTGATTTGCCTGAACCCGTCGTCCCTGCGATGAGTACGTGCGGCATGTCAGCCAAATTGAAACAATAAGGCTTGCCTTCAATGGTTTTGCCCACAGCCATCCACAACGGGTGCTTGTTGGCCTGAAATGTCTCATGCGCCACGATTTCTTTCAAAAACACGGTTTCGCGACGCTCGCCCGGGATTTCAATGCCCACCGCGCCCTTGCCTGGTATGGGAGCAACAATACGCACGTGCGTCGCTTCCATGGCCATGGCAATGTCGTCAGCCAAACTCGCAATGCGCGAGAGCTTAATGCCGGGCGATGGCACGAACTCAAATAAGGTCACGACGGGGCCTGGCTGAATCTCACGAATGCGGCCTTCAATGCCAAACTGCGCAAAGGTGCTCTCGAGTTTTTGGGCTTGCTGACGCAGGGCATCGGAGTTGATGGCCAATTTTTGTGGCGCGTCATAATCGAGAAGTTTTACGGGAGGCAGTGTATAGTGTTCGGCGCTGCGCCTTTCTTCATTTTTGGACGGCGCACCCACCGCAGTCTCGAAAACCGCGGGCTTTATGACGAGCTCCGAGGCGGGTTTCTCAAGGATTGCGTTCGAATCATTTAACGCGGCAGCCGGCGGCAAAATACTCAGCAGGGGCTCCGTCACTCGCGGGGCAGCCATGCCTGCAGTTGGTGGCACGGATCCGGAATGGCTAAAAAGGGGCGTCTTTGCCTCTGATGGCGTTTGCCACGCTGCCTGCGCCGCGTCGCTAGGCGCGTCTGCTGCCTGCACCTTATCCACTCGCTTTGACAAGACATAACACACGACGGCCGCAGCCCATAACGATGCGCTGACACTGATGACGCCTGCGTCAGCAAATAGTCCGTAGAGCGCACTATGGAACAGGTGCCCAATGAAACCAGCTGGCAAAAAAGGCAACGCTTTTGGCCACGGCAGATACGCGTCAGCCAGTGGCATGAACCCGAGCGAGAACAAAATGAAAATCGCGGTCTTGATGCCCGTTAAACGCGCATCACTTTCGCCAAAGGCGCGCAGCGCTCGCCACAAAAAGAAAAAAGGAACAAGCAGCGCAAAGGCACCGAATACGGTGTAAAGACCGTCAGCAATGAGCGCGCCACCAGGCCCGGCCCAGTTTGTTGGCGGCTCTGTGCTCGCGACATTGAACGCCGCATCTTTCGGCGAATAGCTCACCAAAGCAACCGCTGAAATGGCTGCACCAAACAGCCACACAATGCCCCATAAAATGCGCGACAAGAGGCGCAAAGAGAACGAATCGGTGTAGGATTTCAATTGCATGAAATCAGTGTAGCGCAGATTTTGGCAGCGCTCCACGTCATTGCGTCGTTAGGGCGAGCTCTGCAGCAAATTTAGGGCGCCACAGGGGAACGGTGGCGATAATGCGTATCTAGATCGTGTATTTCCCACCGGACCGCATTGCAATCCCTATTCACTACCGCGATTCCCTGCAATTCCGCTGCTATCGTGTCATCGTCCATACTCATTTTCACGCCCAGCCTTTTTAAAGTCCCGGGCAGAAATTGTTTTACATAACAGAACGCGATGGGGTTTAGGCGAATAGCTATCTTATCCTCAAGTTTTTTGCCCTCGTACTCGCCATTTGTAATAGCGACAATGTCATGCATCCGGTCCCCTTTTTTGAAGGGCTGGCCAGTCGCCTGTTCGTTCAAGTATTTTCGCGCCAGCAAAAATCGCGCTTCCTGCAAAATTGATCCTAACTCTGCCGCCACAGTGCCTGCCCAGGCGCCAGGAAACTGTTCAGGCATGAGCAACGTTTCCAGGCTTGTCGAGGAAAACACCGCGTCTGCGGGATCTCCGTCCGGTCCGTACATCCGATTATAATCTTCGAGCTTCTTGTTTTCGGCGTCAAAACACTCGCTGGTGAACCCTTTAGCAAAAAAGTAGGGCAATTCATTGCGTTCTTTTGACAAGGCATACGCTTTTTTGAGTTGATCAAAAGCATACGTGTAAATAAGATCGCCCGTCTTGCAGATTCTATCCGTCTCCCGATGCGCGAACATCTGAACTTGACTAAAATCATTGGAACCCGGAGAACTACTTGGCTTAAACCAAGGAATATTCAGACTGGCGATGGCTTCTAGCGCGGGATAATTGAGGTTCTGGTCCGGGACAGGAAAGCACGGTGGAGTTCCGCCCTTGATTCGCTCAACAATTTTTTTCCTATATTCATACATCCTAACGAAGTCGGTCGTGGTCCTGAGTACTTCACCGCGAATTCCGCTAAAAGTCTGGTAGTGATCTGCCCGCACTCGTTCTTGGCCTCCACCAGCCTTTGGAGCCATGATCGTCCTTGGCGGAGCGTAGGTCCAAAAATAAGTTTCCAATTTGGCACGATTGTGAGGATCATCCAGGTATCCCACAATGTCACTCAAAAGCTTTTCAGCTTCAGGGTCAGCAGGCCTCTCTTCGGGCCGAAACTCAGGGGACTCGCCGGGCTCTGGATGTGCGGGATGCATGTCTGGTTGTCCTGGCACTTTCGGCTTCGCGGTATGCCCGCTATCCGATGGCACGGGAATCGATATTTCATCTGGCCTTCGGTTCTGCGACTTGGGCTCGGTCTCGTTGTGATGACAAGCGATATGGAGTGTTAACAGAACCGATAGACTCGCATAGAACCGAGTGGCACCCATTCTGCCAGGCTGACTTGACCGCGACTTTCTTTCAATGACAGAATAAAATTTAAACATTTGCAACCCGATAAAATTGCGATTTTTTTTGAAATATCTACCAATTACATTAAGAACTTAACACCCAACCAGAGGTCCCGCAAGGCCCGGGGCTTGGTTCATAGCCATCTGACACGACCGCTACGGCAGAAGGGGAAAAACGCCATGAAACCAGACATCTACAAAGCCAGAAGAAGGCGAAGGCTCATGACCGTGATCATGGTGCTCGGTTTGCTTATGTCGCTTGCTCGCGGCCTTCGTTATTACGGCATGCTTTAGCGGTGGAGATCTAAGAGGGAAGAAATTTGCCCGGGTTTAACGTGCCCTTTGGGTCAAAGGCCGCCTTAAGGCGTTGCTGCAGCAACAAGAGCTCATTGCTTTGCTCGAGCGCCAAATATGGCATTTTCGCTAGGCCAACGCCGTGCTCACCAGTCAGCGTGCCGCCCAGCTCTACGGTCTTTCGAAATAGCTCGTCAAGTAAAGCTTCGACCCGGGGCTGGTCACTAGCATCGTCGAACAGTACTTGCGCATGCACGTTACCATCACCGACATGCCCGAAGGCGCAAGTTTGCAAGCCGTGTCGCTCACCAAGCGATTTCAAATAAGCCACCATCTCGGCCAGTTGCGCGCGTGGCACAACAATGTCTTCAGACACTTTGTGTTTTGCGAGCCGGCGTGTCGCCTCGCTTAAACTATGTCGCAGCGACCAAAATGCCCGGCGCTCCGCCTCACTCTGCGCCACCAGCACTTCACAAGCACCCGCCCGCTCTGCGACCGACGCCAAACGCACCATGACTTCATGCACTGCGGCATCGGTATCGCCGTCGCATTCAACCAGCAATGCCGCGGCAATTGGGTCCAATTTAAAGGGCGGCGACATGCCGCTTCGAACGAGAGCCTTCAAGGTGCCCTGGTCCATCAACTCAATGCATACCGGCAGTATGCCGCCGCCAAGCAGCGCGCACGTCGCATCGATGGCTTGCTTTGCACTCGCAAAACCCATGAGCGAAGTTGCTCTGGCAGCCGGCCTTGGTAACAAACGCAACAACACTTCGGTCACTAGGGCGAGCGTGCCTTCACTGCCGCATATCAGCGACGTCAAATCGTAACCGGTCACACCTTTGGTCGTATGTTTACCGCACCAAACAATATCTCCCGATGCGAGCACGCATTTGAGGCCGAGCACATAATCGCGCGTGCATCCGTACTTAACCGATGACGGGCCCGACGCATTTTCGGCCACATTGCCGCCGATGGTGCACCAGCGAAAGGAGGCCGGGTCTGGCGGATAATACAGCCCCCGTGCCGCCACTGCGTTTTGCAAGTCGCCAAGCACCACGCCGGCTTCTACATGAGCGCTAAGGTTCTGTGTGTCGATATGCAATATACGATTCATCGGCTGAAGCGAGAGCACCAGGCTGTTGCTGACTGGCACCGCACCACCCGACTTGCCGGTACCTGCGCCACGCGGCGTTATGCCAACGCCATGCTCAGCGCATAAACGCACAATTGCCGACACTTGCTCGGTACTTTGCGCAAACACTGCGGCGCATGCATGTCCCGGCGGCAAAAATGGCGTCTCGTCTTTGCAAAACGCTAGCAGTGCTTCAGGGTCGCGCACAATATGCCGCTCGTTCACAAGCTTGCTCAGCGCGCTCCAAAAGCCATCGCTAGACTGCAGGCCAGCAGCCACGGCTGTCACCCGAAGACGCTCCTGGTGGCAAAATAAGAAATGCCAACCAAAAGGCCGACTGTCGACAACAAGCCCACTAGCGCAATGCGAAGCGCTCTCCCCACCCTGTCATTATGAGGTTTTTCGAGATAGCCAAGTTCGTGTCTTCTTGCCCGCATACATCACCACTGCCGCCCAAATGTCAAAAATTACCGATGGCAGCGCCCGAAGTCGTATCTGCATCCGCTGTCCATGCTTCGTCGCATGCCGTTTCCTCAACGTAGGTTCGGCGTACGCGCTGAGTCAGTGATGTGAGTATTTCATACGATATCGTGCCACAACGAACTGCGAGTTCAGTGGCCGAAAGCACACCTTCTTCTTTCGGATCCCCAAACACGATGGCCTCTTGCCCCACAGCCGCAGCGGCCGCGCCTGCCGTCTCAACAACATCGGTCACGTCGATGGCCGTTAAATCCATGGAAATGCGGCCAACCATGGGGGCCTTGACGTTGCCAATAACCACATGTCCAAAATTTGACATCTTGCGCGGGAGGCCATCGCCATAACCAAGGCCAAGTATGGCAATCTCAGTTTCCCGGGTGGTTTTGAATGTGCAGCCATAGCCAACCGCCGTGCCCGCTGCAATGCGCTTGCGACCCACAATGGGCGCCACCAGTTTCAGCGCCGGTCTAAGCGGCACTGGTGGAAAGCGCTCGGCAAGGGGTTCTGCAAATGGGTCTAGCCCATAAAGCGCAAGACCTGGACGCACCCAAAAGTTGCAGCGGTCTTCCCAGTCGCGCAAAATGCCGCCACCACGCGCAAGACCGCGCAAAATGGCCGCACTGTGTGCAACATGCAAGGTCGTAAACTCAAGACCCGCGGCCTTAACTAAAGAAAGCGCGTGCGCAAAGAGCCGCAATTGATCGTAGGTGTAGCTAAGGTCAGCCTCATCGGCGCTCGAAAAATGTGTACATACGCCTTCAAGCTGGACCAGCGGGTTTGCGGCTGCTAGCTGCTCGATTTTTTTAACCTGGTCAAAAAACGCAGCTCCAACCACCATGCCCGACCGCGACATGCCAGTGTCAATATCCAAATGAAATTTGGTGACTCGCTCACGGCCAAGGCGACGCACGGTTGCGTCAAGCACCACGAGCTCTTCAACGCTTGATATAAGCGGTGTCAAGCCCTTTTCTATGACAGGCTCTGGCTCAAACAGCCAGCTCGCGCCTCCGGTAAGTAAAATGGTACCGGCTACACCGGCGCTTCGAAGCGCTAAACCCTCGGCGAGCGTGGCCACGCCAAAATTGCGCACGCCCAAGCCGCACAAGGCAAGGCTCATTTCAGCAATCCCGTGCCCGTATGCATTGGCCTTCACCATGGCGACAATGTCGGCGCCAGACGAAAAGCCTTTGAGCACGTTTAAATTATGGGCAACGGCACCGACATCGATGCATGCGGTCGTATATTTCGGCAATACTGAAACTCCCTCTGTCATGAGGAGGGCTCCGCCTTGAATAGATTCATTAAATAACGCTTGAACATCGTTTTTGTTTACCAGCAGGTCAATTTTGGGGATCTTTTCCTTTACCGACAAACGAATCGTACAGTGCGCGAAAAGGTTCGTCGTTGTCAACCAAATCAATGCCTTGAGACACCAAACGGCTGACCTGCGCTTTATCACGCTGTAAAAATCGAGCAACATCTGAAACGCTTTTTAGCGCACCAAAAACCGCAACCGTTGCAAAAAGTCGGCGCGCCATGACCAAGTCCTGACGTCGGCTCGCGCAGCGCAAGGCTGCAATACTCACGTTGAGCAACATGCCAACGCGCCTGGCCAGTGCCTCAAAGGACAATTTTCGAAGACGTTTCAGTGCAGGGTCGATCGCTTCAGTCTTGCCCCCGAAACCTTGGCCAGCCTTGCGGATTCCCACGATCACGTTTTTGGGAACGCCGTAGTCATCGTCGTCGAGGACGGCGGACTCCATAAAACGAGAGAATGCTCGGCGCGCCACCAGAGGACTTGTACCGAAACCATCCAGCACCTCAGTTGCCTCAATGACATCTGGGAAATCACCCGCAAGGCCAGCATACGCCTGGAAACTGCTATAAGGGTGCGCGTCAATGCGCCGGTTTGAGCCGATGCGTACCGGCCAAAGATGCACACTGCGCACAGCGTTCGCTAAATACTCATCTGGCAAACACACGGAATCGAAGCGCCCATGGAACAGGTGCCCGCGCCTGCCGAGACGCCCATTCATTCGCAGCGTGTGGCTACCGTGCAAGCGCTGTACAATACGCGCCAGCGGAATTTTGATGGGCTTTAAGACCAAACGAATTTCTTCAGGCTGCAAACAATATGCGTAAAGCTTCAAGAATCTGTCGCGCACCATTTGGCGCAAGTTGCTTAAGTACGCGACATAGTCTTGGTGTTCGTAGAAAAGTGCGATGCCCCCATTGGCACGCGCAATCACTACATGACACTGCGCTATGGTATTGTTACGTGCATGTCTTGGCACACCCGCCCCATGTGTTGACACTGTAGCTCTTCCAACATGATGCTACCAAAGGTTCCACCGTCGTCACAAATAGTTGGCAAAGCTTTCGAGAAAGCGCGTGCCCAGAAAACTGAGAGTCGAAAATGAAAATTGATATCGAAAAATACAAAGAAGTGTTTGCGCGCATCGACGCACTGCCCAGAAAGAACTTGAATGCTCTGGGCGTGGATCCTTTTGGCTTTGACCCAGAAAGCCTTAAGCCGCTGGTGCCTCTGATGCTATGGCTGTACCGCAATTATTTTCGTTGCGAAGTTGAAGGTATTGAGAACATCCCAGACGGTCGCATGATGGTCATTGCCAACCATGCGGGCGGCTTGCCCTTTGATGGCGCCATGATTGGCTGCGCGTTCTTGATGGATGCGTTAAAACCGCGGCTGTTGCGCGGCATGGTTGACACGTGGGTGGCCGAGCTTCCCTTTATCCACTCTTGGTACACGCGCCTTGGCCAAATCACTGGCCTACCCAAATCATGTGAGGCACTGCTCGAAGCTGATGAAGCCGTGCTGGTATTCCCGGAAGGCATGCGCGCGGTTTTGAAGCTCTATAGGGACCGATACAAGCTGCTCAAATTTGGTCATGGATTCATGCGTTGCGCCATGCACACCGATGCACCCATCGTGCCAGTATCGGTCATTGGCTCTGAAGAACAGGCTCCAACCATTGCCCACATCTTGCCGCTTGGCAAAGCCATGCGCCTGCCTGTTTTTCCGCTCATTTTTCCGCAATTGTTGCCCGTCCCATTGCCCGTCAAATACCGCATTCGCATTGGCAAACCCATGCGTTTTCGTGGCAGCGCCAGAGACCCAGAGCTGGTGTCACAACACGTGGCCAAGGTGCATAAAACAATGCAAAAAATGCTCGACCAGGGCCTTAAAAAACGCGAGAGCATTTTTTTCTAGCCGCAGCGTCGCAGGAGATTTATAACGACGTAATGACAAAGCAGCGCGTTCTTTCTGGCATTCAGGCTACAGGCAAACTCCATCTCGGTAACTATATCGGCGCGATCACACAATTTCTCGACGCCCAAGAAAAACACGATTCGTTCATATTTGTGGCAGATTTGCACGCGCTGTCGATTCCCGAAGCCGTTAAACCACATGCGCTACATGAGAAGTCGCGCGAAGTGATGGGCATCTTGCTTGCCTGCGGCATCGACCCTGAGAAAACGACGCTGTTCATACAATCCCATGTGCGCGAACATACGGAGCTGTGCTGGACCCTTGCCTGCGTCACGCCGCTGGGCTGGCTCGAGCGCATGACGCAATACAAGACCAAGGCAAAAAAACAAGAAAGCGTGGGCACCGGTCTTTTGCTGTACCCGGCCCTGCAGGCTGCTGACATCTTGCTGTACGAGCCGGACTTCGTACCCGTCGGCGAAGATCAAAAACAGCACATTGAACTCACGTGCGACATCGCCCAGCGCTTCAACCATCTGTTTGGCACAACGTTCCGTATTCCCAAAGTGGCCATCAGAGAAAGCGGCGCCCGCATTATGGGCCTCGACGACCCGGCCCAAAAAATGAGCAAAAGCACGGGCGAGGTGAAAACCGGCCATGCAGTGTCGTTGCTTGACCCCGAGTCCGCCATCAAAAAGACCGTCATGTCCGCTGTCACCGATTCGGGCCAGAAGACACGCTTCAGCGAAGCAAGCCCAGGCGTGGTTAACCTGCTCACGATTTATGAACTGCTCAGCAAAGAAAAGCGGCCAGCCATTGAAGCGCGCTTTGCGGGGCAAGGTTATGGAACACTCAAAAAGGCCGTGTTTGAGGTGGTCGTGGAAACACTTCGGCCCATACAGGCAAGGTATGCTGAGCTCGCTAAAGACCCCGCGCATTTAGACCAGCTGATTGCGCGAGGCGCCGAGCGTGCGCGCGCAGTGGCTGGGCCCGTCATGGCAAGAGCTCGTGCCGCCGTGGGCGTTGGTTAGGGCTTTCGAGCTCCGCTCCTTGGCAAGCTGGCAGCCGCCTTTTTCAATTTGGCCTCAAGGGCCTCGAGTTCGGCTTCGCTGAGCATGGCGCCCCGCACATCTTCTGGACTAAGGCCTTTGCTGTCCTTAATGTCCCTGGCAGCGCCCAGCTCGTCGACCAACAGTTCTTCCATGAGCTTGCTGCGCACATAGAACATCGACGTTCTCTTTGTAGCCTCATCTTTTGCGTCAACTGGAACGCCGCCGCCCTTAACGAGAAACCAGACCTGCCCGAAGAGATTAAAGTCAACGGCACTGCGAAGGTCTTCAAACGTATAGGTTCCTGAAGGCTTAGGCCAATGTCCAACAAAGATACGCGCTGTTTCCGCACGACTGTTTCGCTGGTCTGCTGCAGCCAGCGCCTTCCATTTTTTTACGAGCCTAGCGGGAGGATTTTTTGCCAAGCCTAAGTCCTCGGCTCGCTTGGACCAAGCGCATTCGCTGGCGACAAGATAAAAGCTAAAACAGAAGACAGAAACCGTAACGACGAACAGACTTGAGTTGCGCATTCTAATAGAACCTAAGACGCCGCCCGCTTCATCCAGAAGCTTTCGCCAAGGCCCGAAATAAACCACTCAGCTTCTAAACCACCCTACGGATAAATCCGAGGGGTTTTGACGGCAATATTGGTCAACAACGACCGTGATGGACCTTTGTGGTATTCGTATCTCGCTGCATCGCGTCGACTGTGGCAAAAGCATAGTCGGGACTCTTGCCAAAGATCACTCTGGTAATGCTCACAGCTGGTGGCGGAGAACAAGATCCGCTGAACGCGCAATCAAAAAACTCGCAAGACAACAGGATCTTATTCGCATCAACCGTAACGCTGCTAATCCCCTCCCGCTTGTCTGGATTAGCGAGCGCTCGTTCGCAGTCGTCATAAAAATCGTCCATGGTCTTCTTGCTCCACAGCCATGCTTCATCAGTCACTGGAGCTGGGATAGGGTTTTCTTCGCGCACCGCGACCTCCCACTCAATCCGATTTGTAACCTGACCCGACTCGACTTGGACGTAACCCACTGAGCGCTTCGGGTTAAGCGGATGCCCACTGCCAAGAATGTAGTGATAAGTGTCGTTGTTTTTTGCTTTCAGCACTTGCCAAGCCGCTTTGCTCGCCAAGAAAAGCTGTTTAACGCGTTTGAGGCCTTCATGGTCATTCCCTTTGGAACCCGATGCACTCAACATTTTTGGCGTGGAGTCACCAGCGACTGGGTCACCTGACTGCCCACAACCGGCAATCGTCGTCACCGTTATCATTAAGGTAAGCAGAATCTTCATGTCCATCTCCGTATGAGCGTTTCTTAGGCTCAACGCGGCTTGACCCTACATTATGCCACGGTGTTCCTCACTGCCACTAGAAAGCCGAATACAGCGCCGCGCCCCCTTGCCAGGCGCAGGAAAAGCGTTAGAAAGAACACAGTATTTTACTTCTTTAAATTGGACCCTTTTATGCAATGTTTGAAAGCAATATTCTTCAGCTTCGGCCTGCTGTTCGCTTCCCTGCCGATGTTTGCAGATTGGCACACCTTCGAAACCCTTGATTTCAATAAACTCCAAGAAAAGGCCGGCCCCACTCGATTTGACGCCAACCTTCCCTTTGACCATTTGTCCCAGGACGTGTTGATGGATGATTGGCGGATTACATCCGTGACAGCTGGGCAAAATGGGCTATCTACCGCAGGGGTCGCCACTTGCATCGCCTATTGTTTAAGCGGATACGACAGCGAGAATAGACTTGTTCAGATTGGCCTGGCGCACGATTCTGGTATACTAGAAGGCTTCTTTGCTAAACGCTTTTTCCGGGCTTTCGTTAAGTCGTCAAAAGAAATCACGAACGTAAAATTCATCATGTTCAGCGCCATGGTTGGAAAAGAAACCATTGGGAGCCGTGCCGCAGCCATTGAAGAAGAGGCTAAAAAAAGGGGGATCGGTCTTATGCAGGGGAATCATATTGCTGCCCTGTACGGTCGTCCCAAACCGCCGTCCGGCCTTACTGAAACCAAATACGAAGCGCCGCGCGATTACCAGTCAAGATATCTTGAGGAGCAGCCTAGCATTTCCGTGCTGCTCGACGCGGACGCCCAGCCCTACCTGACATATGGCAAACCCAGCATACCGTTTGAATCTGGGACTGATTTATTGACTCTCTTGCACGAAGTGGCATCCGCTAAGAGCGCGGCCGTAATTCCCTATCTGATGGAGAGCCGAACAAGAAAACAAAATCTGGACCTCTTGAAATGGGTGCAATACGGGAGGCGTAATCTTGGCGGCTTTTTTGTGCCATTTTTGAAAAAACTAGATGCCGAGGCAAGACGAAACAAGGAACGCCTCAAACTGCTCAATGCTCCATTTGATGAAGGCGCCAGGGAACTCTTTAAGATTCCTCCCTACGTTGAGACATTCAAGCATTTGCTGTTTCAACGTAGTCTGGCGGACCGAATGGACGTGACTTTGATCAAGTTGCTCTCTACGCCATACGACGACGAGGACGAGGACGACAAAGACGAAGACAAGGACAACCAAGACGGCGTTAGCAGCATGGACGAAAGGCCGGACGCCTAACCCAGATTGACGGTCGCCTGGCGTGATGACGCAGTGTGTTATTTTTTGGCTGCCTTCGCGAAGCACCAGGTGTAGCCATCTGGATCATTGACGCGACACATGCGGTCGCCCCAGAACATGTCATCGGGGACCATGACGCTCATTGCACCCGCGGCGATGGCGCTCTTGTAAATCGCATCCACGTCGCGACAGTACAAATAAATGATGATCGGCACTTCGGTACCACTCGTCTTTGGTGCCCTGCTAATGCCGCCGAAGGCGCCCTCAGGCGCGAACATGATTAGCGCGTCCTCAAAGGTCATTTCGACATGTTCGATTTTTCCGCTCTCTCCCTTCGCCGCATCTTTTAACTTAAATCCAAAGCCTTTCTCATAAAACGCGATCGATTTCTCGGAATCTCGCACGGTGAGATAAACGGATAGGGTTGGCGCCCCAGCGGCCCTGCTCAAGTTATTGTTGGTGTCTTGCATCTGGCGATCTTAGCAAAAGCACCAACGTCATTCAATTCAGGCGCCGCTTGTTGGAAGTGCTGCAATCACATAGTCCTTTATTAGACGCAAGTAGTCGGGCGCCACGTATTGAGCCGCGCCTTTGCGTGTTGTGGATACAACGATGTCATTGCGGGAAACCAACCCGCCCATACCGGCCTGGTTGTGAAGATGTATTGCATCTATTATCTGCGCCTCGGTCATCATCGGAAAAGAAATTTCAGACAAGGTTTTTCTAAAATCGTCAGAATAATTATCGAGCGTAAAACCCTTTTTTCCTTTCTTTGGAAAATGCATGTGGCGGTAGGCACGCTCTGTCTCTTTCAAGAACTTCACCGCATTCATAATGTTGCGCAGAGCGATTCGATTTTTGTGAATCGCTCCATCGGCATCATGGCACGTGTCGCAGGCAAAAGGCGGCGCAAGATCTGAATGCCAAGCAAGGTGGGCTGTAAGAGGGGTAGCCACAATTCTCCAAAGAATGTCTAAAGGGGTAAGCAGCCCAGTCGCAACCGCGGTCCGGTAATTCGCGCTCTGCGCCGCACCAACCGTGTTTCTGCGTTCTTTGAGTTCGTCCAACACGGTTGCGGAAATTGGAAAAGACTGAAGCACGAAAACAGCGACAAGCATGCGAAGCGATGCGTATCTCGAATAATTAATATTCATGTGGTCCTCATATCCGCCAAGCGGTATCACTCCCTTTGTTATCGATGGCGTCAGAGCCGGAGTTGTTCAAAGGTCATTGCTGCCAATAATTTCGGGCCCATTTAGACCCGTGCTAAACTCAAAATCATGAGTTATTTCGTAGTCCTTGGCGCATTTATTTTCTTGTACATGTGCGGCTGGTTTTGCTTTGCGGTGGCCGAGAAGCGAAACGATCTCGCCGACACTGCTTGGGGCATTGGCTTTGCCGCACTGTGTTGGTTTAGTTATTTTCTGTCCCAAGGCTCTTGGCGCGCAATTGTGGTCAACGTGCTCATCACTATTTGGGGTTTGCGCTTGTCATGGCACGTCTGGAACAGAAATCGCAATAAGCCAGAAGATTTCCGCTATCATCAGTGGCGCAAGACTTGGTACCGCTTCTATTTACGTAGTTTTTTGCAGATATTTATGCTGCAAGGCCTACTGCTTTACGTCGTCTGTCTGCCTGCATTGCTTGTCAATCGATATTCCCATGGCATTGGATTCACCGCGCTCGATGCGGCAGGTCTTCTGATTTGGCTTACCGGTTTTATGTTCGAGTCTGTTGGTGATTACCAACTTAAGCTATTCACCGAAAATCCGAACAACCGCGGCAAAATTATGGACAAAGGGCTTTGGCGCTATTCAAGACATCCAAACTACTTTGGCGAAATCGCAATGTGGTGGGGCATCGGCATTATTACGCTCTCTGTGCCGCACGGATTCATTGGCCTTATTGGACCCGCGACCATCACTTGCCTCATTCTTTTTGTCTCGGGCATTCCCATGCTCGAAGAGCACATGCGCGGCAAGCCTGGTTGGGCTGAGTACAAAGCCAAAACAAGCCTTCTCATTCCGTGGTTTCGCAAAGGCTAAAAAACCAAACCGCCTGCAGGATGGCTAACATCGAAAAGGCAAAACAAAGGGAAATTTTCTTTTTCTGCGTGCAGCCAAGAGGATCTTTCATATGAAGACAAGATTATTCTTGTTGAGTCTGTGCATGTTCGCTTTTTCGTCTTTCGCCGAAGTGGTCGTGATAAATCTTAGACTTCAGCATGAGTTTTGCTCAAAATACGGCAATGAGGACCACAGCAGGAAATGTCAGGCCATAAGGACAACAACGGAGCCTGTGGAGTTTGAACTTGGCAGCACAAATACAAAAAAAATACAACTCCGACAACAGCGAGCTCGTGCTTTTGTAACTCTCAGCAAAGAGAAAAATCGCTACAACATAAAAATTCAGCTAGAAGATACAGAAATTTCTGAAGCAGGCCATTTGAGACAAGCGCTCCACATAAGCCTAAACGATATTTCAGATCCTGCGAATTTAGAAGAACAGATCTTTAAGACTGAGTTTATTGACTACGAATGGGATGCGTCTTCCAATTCAGCTCGTGCAGTTTTAATTCTGGGAGGAACAAATACAGAGCCACTAGAGACGCCCTGGGGCTTCCAACAAAACATGCTCAAGTCGCTCCTTGAAGGAGATTCAGACGTCAAGGTTAATAAAGTAGGCCATGACGAAAACGGTTTTGACGTACGAATTTTAGCCCCACAACAAACCGCCCAAGCACTTGCGACGTTGTTTTCGGGCCACATTTCAAATTCTTATTCTGGCGGATTAAGTCGAAAGGTGGAAACACCAGATGGCATTCTTATTCCTGCTGAAACTTTTCCCAGCGACGTGGATGAAGCGGCTCAATTGTTCAATGACGCATTGAGCAACAATAAGTACTTCATCAATGCCAGCAATTTGGGGGGATTGTTAACCCTAGCCATAAAACCGATGCTCATAAAAGCAGGGACAAAATATTATTCCGCCGAGCAAATATTTAGAGACTTTTTCGACAATGTCGATAACAGGCTCTCCAACATACCGATTTTTACCAACATCAAAATTTACACGCAAGAGTGAAAGCAATTTTGATGCGACGAAACGGCGCGTTCAAGTAGAATGAATCAAAAAAAGCAAGCGCGGAGGCTTTCGTGAAAAAAGACATGGCCGGTCTTGTTGTGTGGATTACCGGCGCAAGCTCAGGCATTGGTCGCGCACTCGCAGTTCAGATGGCATCCCGCGGAGCCACCGTCGCGGTTTCGGCACGCCGTGTCGAACGCCTGAGCGAACTGGTCGATGAACTCAATGCCAAAGGCCAAGAGGCCCGTGCGTTTCCATGTGACGTAACCAATCGGGCTGCCGTTTTCAGCGTCGCCGCGCAAATTGCGGACGCCATTGGGCGCATTGACGTTGTCGTCGCGAACGCCGGCTTTGGTGTCCAGGGCGCCTTCATCGACGTGACGCCAGACGCGTGGAAGCGCCAAATGGACGTCAATTTGTTTGGCGTCATATGGACCCTGCAGGCAGCAATCCCATATCTTATAAAAACAAAAGGCCGCGCCGCGGTTATCTCTAGCATCTCGGGCTTGCTTGCTTTTGCGAACACTTCGGCCTATTCGGCATCAAAATTTGCCCTGGTGGGCCTATGCAATTCGCTTTACCAAGAGCTTCATGCTTCGGGCGTTTCTGTCACCAACATCATGCCCGGTTTTGTGCATTCGGAAATAACTCAAGTCGATAGCAAAGGCGTTTTTCATGAAGCTTGGAAAGACCCTCGCCCTTCATCCCTCGTTTGGTCTGCAGAATCCGCCGCAAAAAAAATCACCCACGCCATCATGCGAAGAAAACGCGAGGCCGTCATCACCGGGCATGCTAAGGTCGCGGCATTTATGGTTCGTTTTTTGCCCGCTCTAACCTATTGGCTGTTGGCCAGGCGCCCTATTTCACGTCGCTACGCCCGCCGAACCTAGCATGTTGCCTCTTGCGCGCCGCAGTTCTGCGCAATAACACCATGTGATGCTTTCGAAACTCAATCATCTGCGCGTTTGCCGCACAGTGGCCATTTGTTTCGTTTCAACATTTATATCCATGTCCGCTTTGCTTCACGCCGGCGGAGAAGGAACAACACAAGCACCAAGCTCAGATCCCTTTCAACGAACAGAATACGTCAAGGCCTTTGACCAACGACACATCTGGAAAAAACATCGCCGCGTTCTTGTTGCAGAAGGCTTGGAAGAACTGCTCAGTCGAGAGAGCACAAGCGTCGTCATGCAATATGCACGAGGCGAGTTAGAGCCCAAGGGTTGCTTTTCATGGTTGTTTGGCTGCTGCTCTCCTTGCAAACCAAGCGGGTACAAGCCCCTCCCAACAAGCGAGCCCTCGCGCGAAGCGACAGAGTCTAAAAGCCCGAGCGCCGCACCAACACAAGACGACATCATGGCGCTCAACGCGGAACTCGTTGCCCATTTCATCGAGAGCAAGAAATCCGATGCCTACAGGCCCATTAAAGATGACGCGGCAGCAACGGTCACTTACGGTGTCGTTATGACCACCCTTATCGGAGGCGCTTCAGCAATTTTTCCGCCTTCAGCTATAAGCATGGGTACAGGCATCGGAGGCTTCGTTATCGCTGATCAAGCCGCCGGGGCCATCTACAGATCGCTCAAGACCCTGGCGACCATTAGAAATTTCAAAGGTGGGTCTGATCCTTTGTTTGAACATGAACTTCAATACGCCATATCAAAGCGCTTTATCGATCCAAGGCTATGGCCTGAGATCGAATCAAGCTTCTTGAGCGCGAGAACAAACGTGTATGCTCGCGACAAACAAATGGCGTATATCAAGACGGTATTGTCGGTTCCACGGGCAAAGAAGAATTATTTGCTCACACCGCCCGCGGAGGAACTTAAGAGATTGCCCGGTGAGAAGCTCGAAACGAAAACGCTGCAGTACAACTTCAATAGGCTTGTTCGGGCAGTCGATGAGGTGTTTGCCGAGGATTATGTCGATGCAGACGATGCCACAATCGAGATCATCACATCGTTCTGGCAGCACATGCTTGCATCCGCTGATAAACCCGCTTTCAAGCGCAATCTGTTTGTGGTTGGCGCTCCCGGACATGGAAAAACCCGGCTTGCGAAATTGTTAACGAAAAAGCTCGACATGCATGCGATTGAACTCGATTTGTCCGCAGTTGGCACGCCGGCAGATCTTTTAGGGACAGCGGAGAGCCCTGGCGTGCTGCTTGCAGAAATTGTGAAATCCGAATACACGAATCCGGTCGTCATAGCCGATGAGGCAAGCGAGGTTTTCAATAATCCAGACTTCGTTGCTTCGTTCAAAGCCCTTTTAGAACCAAAACTCGGACACTTCTTATCTCCATATTTGAAGACCGAAGTGGATATCACAGGTTTTTTCTGGTTTACGCTCGGCAATTTTGGTTTCGGCGACATGCCTGCTGCCGAATCAGGACGCGACGGCAAAGAAGAAAAGAAAAGCAGTGGCAAAAAAGGGTATTCGGCTGAGGGTCGTGACGAGACCGCACTCGCGAGCCGCTTTGTGGTTGTGCCATTTCCATGCATGACCAAGGAAAAGGTCCGATCCATGTCTACCGTTTTGGTGACTGAAATGTTGAAATCACAACCTTTTGTGACAAGGCAGGAAGACGCAGACAGCTCTGATCGCGAGCATCTAACGGCACTCGCTGGAAAATGCTGCAACGTCCGCGAGCTCGAACGCGCTCTTCCGGCATGGTGTACGCGGGTGAACGTGAAAGCAGCAAGGAAGCATGCCGCAGCAACGCACACAAGCTCTAGTTGATCAGCAACGTCTGCGGCATCAGCGTCTGGCGCTGGAACAGGGTTAACCGGGAGCTTAAGCGGCCGGTAGAGGAGTGTATATGAACAGTGATGTGTTAGTTGCCAAGGCTCCTTCACGCGAGCGTCATGAATCCGGCGAAATGCGAAAAGTTATCATCGCGTCTTCGGTCGGCACCGTGTTCGAGTGGTACGATTTTTACTTGTACGCGACGCTAGCGCCTTTTTTTGCCGGCCTATTTTTTCCTAAAGGCAACGATACTGCCGCACTACTTTCCGCGTTTGCGACCTATGCCGCCGGATTTATTGTGCGCCCCTTCGGCGCGCTGGTTTTTGGACGTGTTGGCGATATTGTAGGGCGCAAATATACTTTTATGGTGACCATCACGGTGATGGGTTTGGCAACCGTGCTCGTGGGTTTTTTGCCGACCTACGATAGTATTGGTTTGTTTGCACCCGCGGCACTGCTTGTGCTAAGGCTGGCGCAGGGTTTGGCTCTCGGCGGTGAATATGGGGGCGCAGCAACCTACGTTGCCGAACATGCGCCTGACGGGCGGCGCGGTTATGCCACAAGCTGGATACAAACGACCGCGACCTTGGGCTTCTTTATGGCGCTCGTCGTCATTGGTTTTTGTCGCACGACATTTGATGGGGCGGTGTTCGCAGACTGGGGGTGGCGCGTTCCATTTATGGTATCGATTCCGCTACTGCTTATATCGATTTACATTCGGATGCAGCTTCACGAATCGCCCATCTTTAAACGCATGAAGGCTGAAGGCAAAGCGTCAAAGCAGCCCATTGCTGACAGTTTTTTTAAATATCCAAACAACAAGTTTGTTGCGCTGGCGCTTTTCGGTGCGACGGCAGGCCAGGGCGTGGTGTGGTATACCGGGCAATTCTACGCTCTGTTTTTTTTGCAGATTACGCTGAAGGTTGACTATGCGATCGCGTATTGGCTCGTGGCGCTCTCGCTTCTTATTGCAACGCCCTTCTTTCTGTTCTTTGGTGCGTTGTCAGACAAGATTGGACGCAAGAAAATTATTTTGTTTGGTTGTCTCATTGCCGCGCTCACCTATTTTCCACTTTTTGGCAGCCTGACCCATTATGTGAACCCCGCGCTTGAGGCTTATCAGCAACGAACCCAAATCACGGTCGCCGCAAGTGATTGTAACTTTCATATTTTTGTTGGCCCGTGGTCCCGGTTCTCGGAATGCGACAAAGCGAAGGACTTTTTGACTAAGGCCGGCCTGTCTTTTTCTTTGGCTCCGGCGAAGAGCGGCGAGGCTGTCGTGACAACAATCGGGGGCAGCGAACTGCGGGGTTTTGATGAAAGCGCGTACAAAGCGACCTTGGCAGCCACGGGATACCCATCCAGCGCAAACCCCGAGCACATTAACTATGCCATGGCGCTTCTCATCTTAGTCATCATGGTGATATACGTCGCCATGGTTTACGGCCCAATCGCCGCCTATTTGGTCGAAATGTTCCCAACACAAATTCGCTACACCTCCATGTCGCTGCCCTATCACATCGGTAATGGATGGTTCGGGGGCATGTTGCCGCTCCTCGCCACAGCGATGGTGGCTTCGTCAGGCAATATTTACGGCGGCCTCGTATATCCGGTCGCGATTTGCGTCATGACACTGGTGGTCGGCACCCTGTTTCTGAAAGAAACAAAGGGGACACTTGGATAGGCATCAGTCGACGATCAGGCCGAACCGTAGCGCCCGCTTCTAGTTAAAACGAGTCCGCATAGGGCGCACTTGGAAGTGCCGGGCCTCCTGGAGCGCCGTTCGCCGCCAACAACGGCGTTCTCGCGGCAGCGCCCTTTCCCAATGGCGATCCAAGCTCCACGCCGCCAAGGTCATAGTCCAACGATCCGTGAGTGAGTGGCACCGCGTGCGCCACGGGAAGCGTCGTATGCTCCGGCGCGCTTTGCGCCATGGCTGTCGTCAAGTATGCAGCCACTTCACTGTGGCCTTTAGCCTGTGCGATTTGGGCGGCGTTTTTGCCGTCTGTGGTTTGGGTGGCAAACAGGTTGACCCTGGCTCGTTCCACCAGCAAGCGAACTACTGCCATAGCACCTCCGCGAGCCGCAACCATGAGCGGTGTTTGCCCGTTGGTGTCGACCAAGTCATGGTTTGGATGAAATTCCAACAAGGCCTCCACCCTGGCGACAAAATTTCTTTCTGCCGCCGCATGAAGTGCTGTCCAACCATTTTCTGCTGCTAGACTGACCTTAGCTCCGCGCGTCAAGAGCATCCTAATCACGGTAATGTGATCTGCTCCCTTTCGCTCCGCACATCCCGCTGCGTGTATAAGAGGAGAATAAATTTTGCCTGCACCGTCGGCCGGCATGCCGGCATTCAAAAGGTGCTCGACTGTACGCGCGGAACCAATGCAAGATGCGGAATGCAAGGCCGTGAAGCCATCCTTCTTTCCCCCTTGAACAGCCATATGCACGCTTGCACCAGCTTTCACCAGCGCGTCAAAAATGGTTTCGTTCGGCGCCGCCCAAACGATCGCGGGGCATTGGCCGCCATCACGCGCCGACCACGCCTGATTCGGATCTACTCGGGCGTTAAGCAAAGCCGTAACCTTTTGCGAGTCGTCCGTCTTGGCCGCCAACGCGAGCTGTGTCTCGGGTGAAGAAGAAGGTAGGCAAAGGGCAATGGCCTCAGCCGCTTGAAAAAATTGAAGCAACAGAAAAACAGATGTGCCGACAACGAAAAGGGGAGATCTATGCATGGCTGCCTCGTCCTAAAGATAACCTTTAGGGAAACGCGCTGGCCTTGCCGGGTATTCCTATGTCCGAGATCGCATTGTCATGCCACCAAAAAACTGTGGACCTTATCCAAAAAATGTTCCCGGCCGTCACCGGATCGAATATCGATCGCCGAGACATCTACGCTGAGCACTGGCATGCCGTATTTGTGGCTACACACCTGCGGTAGCACCGAATAGTAGGCATTTAGCCCTTCGAGGAATTTCAAGTCAATGTTCATTTCCTCTGGGCGTCCCCGGGTGAGAATGCGGTCAAGCAAGGTATTGACGCTTGCCGCGGTCAAGCAGATCACTTTATCCGGCTGTTTAAGCCCTTTGTGCAAGCGGTCAAAGTACTCGCCATAGAGCTGCAGTTCGCGGTTGTCCAAATGGCCTAGCCCATGCAGGTACTTCGCAAATACTTCGGCATCTTCAAGCAAGGTACGGTCTTGAACGCAGGACTTCGGCACGCGGGAAATAATGTCATGGTGCTGGACGCGCTTGAGCAAGAATTCTAGCTGCAACGTGAAGCTCCAGCGCTTCATGTCGCCATAGTAATCAACAAGAAAACGGTTATCTATGACCGGTTCGTCAAAAAGCTCAAAACCGAAGGTCTGGCTAATGAGCTTGGCGGCGGTCGTTTTGCCGCAGCCAATGTTGCCTGCCATGGACACAAATAGTTTTTTGCTGGGTAACACAAAGGCCATGCTGCAGATCTTAAACCAGTTTTCATTGTCCTACCAGCGCTGACGAACTGCCTTGACGGACCCCATCAAAAGATGCAAAACCTTGGGCAGGCAATATGGAGCGATGGCCGAGAGGCTGAAGGCGCGCGCCTGCTAAGTGCGTATGGGACCAAAAGTTCCATCCCGGGTTCGAATCCCGGTCGCTCCGCCACTTTATTTATTTTTAGATCAGCTCTTAACCCAGTACCAAGCAGCGGCCAGGGCGGTCAGCGCTACCAGCGATGTCACAACAATAACGGCATCTGCGAGCGAAGACCGAGTGTGGCTTGCAGCCCGAGTGGGCCTCGTTGCCTTACCTTGTGAGTTTTGGGACCCGAGTTCATCGCCAGCAGCAGGGTCCCGGCTTTGGCCTAGGTCTAAAACCAGACGCATGGGGCCCACACCAATCTCATCGCCATGCGACATGGCCTGCACGCCGGTCACCCGTCGGCCATTATGGGCCACCCCATTCTTACTGCCCAGGTCTTCTACCGCAAAACCAAAACCCGCGGGCGATTCTTGCCACCAAACAATGGCGTGCTGTCTTGAGACCCCTTCAAAATCGAGGCGCAGATCGGCATCAGCGTCACGACCTAAAATATTCTTTCCCACTTTAAGCGGCAGGCGCGTGCCGTGCAGATCGCCACCCAAAAACACCAAGAACGCTTTCTCAGCGCCAACCGCTTGTCGATCAGCGTCCGCTGGCATGCCACCCGCATGGGTGCTCGCTTCCCCGCGTGAACGCGCCAGGGAGCCGTCTGCATCCAGTCCTGATGATGCCGAAACAACCGCCTCGCGCACCAGTTTTCTAGCCAGCACAGTCGTATTTTCTTCTAATGCATTCATTCGCGTCTCCCCTACCCCTCTGCCACCACACTAATCACGCGCTGACACTTGGCTATCCACTCAGGCTTGCGGGGCGCACTTTCGCAAAGCAAAAATTGGCGGCAGTGTTCTGTGGCCAACTTGGCATTCACCACGCGCTTGTAATGCATGGCAAGCTCAAATCGTGCATCGCATTGTCTTGGATCTAGATCTATTGCGCGACGGCATTCGCTCACCGCCAAATCGTTCGCACCTAACGAGAACAGCATCAGACAATAGCCCTTGTGTGCTTCGGCATCGTTGGGATGCGCTTTGAGCATTGCAATGTATTGGTCAAAGCCTCGCTTTTTCGCCTCAGAAAACTGGTAAGCGTCATCGAGCCCGATCACGCACTCTGGGTTTTTGGGTTGGAGGGCCAGGCACTGAATGAAATGGTACAGCGCGGTGTCGTATTGCGCTTGCCGAAGCAAAAGCTCACCAAAACTCTGATGACAATGCACCACGGCGTCGTCGACCGCGACGCAGTTTTTAAATTGTTCAGTAGCCCGCAGCTCATAAAGCTCTTGGCGCTCTTTAAGTTTTTCGGTTTTCGCTTTAAGCGAATAAACCAGGCCCAAATCGTGCATCGCATCGGTATGCTTGGCGGCAACGCCGAGCAACTTTTGATAATGCTCCGCAGCCGCATTCAGCGCGCTCTGAGCGCCCTTAGGCTCGGATCTCGCAAGCTTTCGCTGCGCAAGCCGAAGGTAAGTAAGCCCCACGTTGTAACGGGCGTCTTGGTACCCTGGATCCACTTTCACCGCGCCCAAAAAATAAACGAGCGCTTGATCAAAATCCCCGCGCCTAAAATAAATCACGCCAAGATTGCTGCGGGCCTGCGCAAATTCATCATTTTGCCGAAGCGCGTGCGTGAAATGCGCGATGGCCTTGTCATCTTCGCCCCGCTGGTAAGCCACGACGCCTAGCCCATTCAAACACTCGGGAGTCGTTTGGTCATACTCAAGGCACAACTCGCACCTTGTCTGCGCGGCTTCGTAATCTTCGGATTCAATATTTTCAACGCAAGCCCGTTGATGCTCCAGCGTTGCCAAGGCTGGCGGACGTGTTCGGCCGCACAAGGCACCGAGCGAAGTGAAAACAAAAAAAAGCAAACCGGCTGGTAGCAAGAGCCTTTTCATGCCCTCACTGTAAGCAAATAAAAATGCTTAAGACAATGTGGCTTCTGCGCCCGGGCGTACCAGGTGTTCAGCATCTAAATAACGATTGCGGAAGGTGTTGGAGGTGCGCCGCTCCATTGGGCTTGAAGCAACACGCGTGTTTGAGGTGTCCTTGAGTATTTCTTTACCCAAAGGCCACATAAATGCCGAACGCCCACGCTCAGCCAAGGTGCGCCCGAGTTCGCGCTCAAATAACTGAATGCTCGGCGCACTCGAAAGTTCGGCGAGTTCGGTCACAAATTCTTCGGCGGCATGAAAGATCTCCCGGCGCTTGGCGGCGTAGGGAGCGAAAACATGAAACTCAAACATGTTGGTTGGCACATCTCTAAATTGCCAAATGCCCACCACTCGGCCGCTCTCAACAATGGTGCTGGCGGCGTTACAAGCATTGTCGTACACCCACGGCTGCCATTCTTTCTCAATGACGCGGCGTTTGTTGGCCCAACCAAAGGTAAATGGATCCCAGGGCGGCAAGAATTGTATGGGTGCACGCGCCTGCTCGGGCTTTCGAAGCAGCTCTACGCATTCACGCAGGCCAACCAGATCTTCTCTAAACCCTTCGACCGGAAACCGCACCGCCTCTCTTCTAAGGTGCCCAATGGAACGCTGAATCTGTGTGCTGCCAAAGCCCGTCCACCACGCGATGTCTTCGAGCGATGCTGGGCCGTAGCAACGCAGGTAGCGACGCACAATTTCAGTGCGGGCCGATTCGGGGTTTTCGCCAGACAGGTTGATATCTGGCAGCCATTTTTCAAACAATGCATAAGCGAAATCGTTGCCCCGCCAGCCTTTGTTCGATGTACGTACAAGAACACCGACATCGCACAGTTTGCGAAAGAGAAGGCGTAAGACTTCGGGTTCATACTTTTTCTTAAGCGCGGGGAATATGACCTCAGTTAACTGCTCCATGGTGCGCGGGAGCTCGAACTGACTTTCCTTAAGCAAATAGCTGCAGCGAAACAGCTGGCGCTCATCGATGCCCGCCTTGCGTAGTGTCTCCATGCCTTGGGTCTGCAGCAAATGATAAAGCGAACGGTAGTAAATGGGGTAGTCGACGGCGGACAGTACGAATAGCGACCCACGAAAGGCGCCGGCGCGCAAAAGAGACCGGTCGTTGAGTAAGGCTTCTTCTAGATCTGAAATGCGCACCCCAGGCCGCCTTGCGCGAATAGAAAGAAACGACACCGGATTGGCACCAAAAATGCCCGGTCTATTTTGCACCGCATCGACCAAAGTTTCTTGATCAGAAAAGGTGTTTAGTGTTTCATGGTGAAAACGTTGCAGCGTCTTCAAGGCGACGCGCTCTAAAACCATGCGGCTGGCCATACCGTTCCCCACCTTGGTGCCTTTCGTTCAAAGGCAGTCATTTTTCAGTGGATTGGTCTCTGGCCAGAGAAAAACTGTTTAACTCTGTTGACAACTTTTGGTGCACGTGGGGAATGCGTGCCCGATTCGCACCGTTCTTTGGGCGACGCAAACAGCCTACTGAAACGAAGTGAGAACTGTGAACAGAGACGGGAACAGCGCGGGGCACGAGGATGCAGATTTCATCGTGGCCGAGAAATCAGTGTTTCAAACACGCGTCCCCCGTCCAACCAACATAGGCAGACATGTCGTTCTGGTTATCATGTCCATTGCCATCAGCTTGGTGCTTGTCATCATCTATGCAGAGATTCAGGCTGCAAAGCGCACAAAGGTGCGCGCAAGTGACTCGGCAGAGGCAGAGGCAAAGGTGTCCACTTAGCTGGCGTCTAAAAGGCGCCATTATGGTTCTGCGACCTATTTGGCGGACTTGGCCAGATAGCGCTTGTTATTTAAGGGATCTTCAAGGATCCACCCGTTTTTTTCCTTAGCGGTGCGGTTCAAATGCAGCAGGTAGAGCTCGTTTTTGAAAGACACCACAATCACTGTGTCTTCATATTGCCAAACTTTGCCGTCCCATCTGAAGAGCTTGAATGCTTCGCCTGCATGTTGATCGCGGTCGACCGAAAGCATGACGTCGTTTAGAAAAAATGTATCGTCAGATCCAGATTTGATGCGGTGGGATCCTGGTTTGCTGCAGGCCTTGCTACTTTGGTGTTTTAGCGCGGCAGCGTGCTCGGCTGCCTTGTTGGTAAATCCGAGCGAGAGTGCCACTTTGGCATGGCCGCCGAGCGCAGATATGCGTTTCTTGTTGCTTAAGGCATCTGAAATAGAACACAAAATATTTTCTTCAGCGTCCTCGCCCTTTTTTTTGCAGTCTTTGGGCGCATGGAATGTACCTAGTTCTTGGACTTCGACGTGCGCGTTTATCAGCACCTGAAGCGATTCCAGTTCGCTCCTCAGCTGCGAGAGATAGGCTCGAAACACCTGAACACAGGTTGCTTTCTTGAGATGGATCAAGGTTAGTTCACTCTGGCTATATGTCGCACGGATTTGGTCGGTGAGTTTGACGCTCGCCTCGCTCGTCGGCTTTCCTTTAAGCAGGGCGAGAACGCTTTCACCCGCGGCTTTTACCCGGCCAGCTGCCCATTGCAGTGCCTGGTTGAAATAGATGTTATCGTACAGCCGCGCTGCTACAGCGTAGTCTGTCGCCAAGCCAGCCAGCCGAGATTGTACCTTTCGAATTCGGCATGGCGATAGCGATAGCGCGTGTTCTATAAATGCGTTTTCACTGGCATCGTTGAACTTGGTCATGCCCAGAACTTGAGCTGTATGCAGAACTTCTACCAGAGCTTTTTCAGAGAGAGACAAAAGGTCTTTACGTAGTGTTTCGTTTAGGCCGGTGCTCGTGCCCTGCAAGGTGTCGGCGTGCGAGATCAGAAACTCAAAAGCATACAGGTTTGTGCCTGTGGGGCGAGCAATGTAGCGCTCGATCTCGCCAGACGGAAGGGCGCGTTCTTGAAGCGCCGGCAGGTTGGGTGCGACCTTGCGAAGCAACTCCCATTCAGGAGCTATCAAGCGTGCCTCACTCGGGCCATTTGATGACAGCGTTCTAAGGAGCGGTGCCACAGGCGGTGGGCCATCGTCGTCCTTCATTTCTGCGCAGTCGTCTTTGGGTTCGTCCATGGCAAAAAGGCTAGTTGCCACGCAGATTAGGCAAAGAAATGGAACAGCAAAAATCGTTGCGCGCACAAAGGCACCCGGAAATAAAAATGTTGGAGGCTGGACCGCGGAAGACTTTTGGGACCACCTCTAGTGGCGCACGGCCTTGATGCGCTCAAGCAGTTCTGGCACTGCCGTAAATGCGTCAGCGACCAATCCATAGGTAGCGATTTTGAAGATGGGGGCTTCAGGGTCTTTGTTGATCGCTACAATCACCTTCGAACTCTTCATGCCGGCGACGTGCTGGATAGCTCCCGAAATCCCAACAGCAATGTAGAGCTCTGGCGCTACGACCTTGCCGGTTTGCCCAACTTGCCAGTCGTTTGGCACCCAGCCAGCATCGCATACTGCGCGGCTCGCGCCGATGGCTGCGTGCAGCGCGTCGGCCAAAGGTTCTACCAATTTTTTGAACCCTTCAGGGCCTTTCAGGCCGCGCCCGCCGGAAACTACGACCTTCGCGTCAGACAACTCGGGCCGCTCGGATTTGACTTCATCAAAACGAACGAATGAGGCAAGCGGCGCTGGTAATTCAACCGCCATTGTGGCGACTTCGCCGCCGCCGGCTACTGGTTCGGCCACCGGGAATTCAGTGGTACGTACGGTCACAACTTTGACCGGCGTCGTGACTTCGACGGTGCCGATCACGTCGCCTGCCCACATGGGCCGCTGAAAGGTCTTGTCATCAACGACGGAGCAAATGTCTGATGCCATGCCGGCCTTAAGACGCACCGCCACGCGCGGCATAATGTCTTTGCCAGCTACAGTGGCTGGCGCCCACACGTGCGTCGCGCTGATGCTTTTTGCAACGTCTGCTATCACCTTCGCAAAAGGTTGTGCTGTGCGGTGGGCAAGAGCATCAGCCTCCACCAAAAACACTTTGCCCACATAGCCTGCAAAGGCCTGTGCCGCCTTCTGGGCACCCTTGCCGATGACAAGTCCATAGGATGTACCGGACAGTTTCTTTGCCGCAGCCAAGGCGTGCAGCGTTGTTTTTTTGATTGTTTGTCCGTCGTGTTCAGCAACCACCAAGTGAACCGTCATGACGCCACCTACCTATTTGTTCGTTTAGAAGAATCTTTAATCATATCCCAGCTAGAAGTGGCCTCATAAGACCTTGGCTTCGTTGTGAAGCTTGTTGAACAAAGTAGCAACGTCAGGCACCATTTCACCGCCAGCCTTCTTCGGCGGGAAGGCCAAGTTCTTCACCACCATCCGCGGCGTCAAATCAAGCCCCATGTCCTCAGCTTTCTTTTCAGCAAGAGGTTTGGACTTTGCCTTCATGATTCCTGGCAACGACGCGTAGCGCGGCTCGTTAAGCCTTAAATCGGTGGTCACAATGCAGGGCATTTTAACCGAAAGCGTTTCAATGCCGCCGTCTGCCTCTCTGGCTACGACAGCTGCGCCGTTTTCGATGGTGACCGTGTTGGCTTGAGTCGCCTGGCCCCATGACAGCATTTCGGCCAGCATTTCAGAGACCTGGTGGCTGTCGTCGTCGACCGCCTGTTTGCCCATGAGCACGAGATCAGGTTTTTCTTCACGCACAACCGCGTCTAGCACCATGGCAATAGCCATACAGTCCAAGTCCTTCGTCGTGGTGACAAGCACGCCGCGGTCTGCGCCCATGGCCATGGCAGCGCGAATTTGCTGCGCTGCATCAGGCGTACCAACTGACACGACAATGACCTCACCACCGTGTTTTTCTTTGAGGCGCAATGCTTCCTCAACCGCAATTTGATCAAAGGGGTTGGCAATCATGTTCATGCCAGCCAAATCCAAGCGCGTACCATCGGCGTGGATCTTTAGTTTGGCCTCATAATCCGTAACGCGCTTCACCGTAGTCAGGATTTTCATGATGTACCCCTATCCAAAAAATCACAGTTGCGTTTGCGTAGCAATGCCGATGCCCTAGCGTCTTACATCTTTAGTGCTTCGATTTGGCATCGCCGTCAAGGTCCGTTTTGACGCCAACGGTATCAGACCGCCTAAAGACAACGCCCCACATGGACTCAGTAATGACATATTTAGCCTCAAGGCCAAAGCGCTTCGCGATATCATATGCCACCCGCTCTTCTTTCATGTCGGGTGCCGGCCGCTTTTGCCCTAGTCTCGTTTCAGCCTCACACAGCCTTGACGCCAAATATGGTACAAG
>Ga0207146_10045_pt1 | contig 30757 bp, 18 predicted proteins | sample Alteio_BWMinHeat_36_FD_153539 | JGI IMG/M metagenome (GOLD analysis project Ga0207146, IMG submission 153539) | Enriched cells from forest soil in Barre Woods Harvard Forest LTER site, Petersham, Massachusetts, United States -... | ecosystem: Environmental > Terrestrial > Soil > Temperate forest >...
GTACTCGCGATACCTGCGAGCCCGCACACGCCGATCCCGAACGACACCACGTAGGCCGGGACCATCTGCCAGCGACTCGATTCAAGGAAGAGATGAATGAGAACCAGAAGCGAAACTGCAGTGGCCGCCCCGCCAAACCACGACGGCCGGTAACCTAGGCTTATCAAGCCCGCTAGGTCCGCCAGAACAATCAGGATTTCGCCAATCCGCATCGATCTCTAAACGTATGTGGGAGTGTCGGAGTGGACCCCCGTCGCAGCGCCGGCAGGAAATAGCATCTCGAATCCGGCAACAGGCTGCTCAATTCGAGCACTCTCATCCATGGCCGCCGTAATAGCCCGAGCGATGGAAGGAAGATGCGGACCGGTGAGCATGCTGTCATGAACTCCCGGAACCGCTACAACCTTCAAGTTTGGAACCAAGTGTGCCCACCCAAGGTTGGGATCCCAATACTTCCAGGTTCGATATTTATCAGAGCGAAACAGAAGCACTCGCCCGTCATAGGGCCTGGGCCGGTAGCGCTTCACCGCAATCAGTAAGATGTCATCCCGATGCCCTGCGCTATCGGCTTTTCGGGGACCCACCTCTAATCCGAAAAGACGATAAAGATCTAATTTGGCGTACCTGATCCGGTCAATGAAAATCGTGCTCAGTTGTTCCCAAATGTAGCGCGCCGCTCCTGCCAGACTGGTCTGGCTAAGGTTCCGCGCGTGAACCAAGATGCGCTCGATTTCGAATGAACTCCGAGCTTTGCGTGCTTCCTTTCCGGTGAACCTCGACAGATATCCAGGTACCCAGGTGTCGAACATGATCACCGACCCGACTTCTTGTCCCTGAGCTTTCAGTCTTTGTGCGATTTCATAGGCGAGAAGAGCCTCGCGGCACCAGCCTGTAAGAAAATATGGCCCTTCCGGTTGGATCTGTTGAATCGTCTTCAGGTGAATCGCAGCAATCTCTTCCACTCGATAGGGCCGGGTTAACTTCGCATCGTGAGGCAAGTTGACCATGACAAATGGCTGATCCTCGCCGAGTTCGTTTGCCAGCAGCCGCATGCTGGGCACGCCGTGCAGACAGAAGATCGGCGTTCTTAAACCCCTGGGCTGGATTGTCGAAACTCCGTTAATAGCGTGAGAAGCCGCTTTCCCAGTCAGCAAAACCGACATTTGCTGAATGGTCGGTGATTGGAACAACGCGGCCAGTGGGATCTTTTTTCCAAATGACTGGTCGATTCGCGCTAACAACTGCGCCGCCAACAGGGAGTGGCCACCAACATCGAAGAAGCTCGTCGTAGTGCTGATTGTTGAAATACCCAGAACCTTTTCCCAGATCGCAAGTACGCGCCGTTCGGTTTCGTTCGCCGGGGCGACATAGCTGGCCTTAGCGATTTCCGAAAGATCCGGTGCAGGTAGGGCATTCCGGTCTACCTTGCCATTGGGAGTGCGCGGTAATGCACCAAGGCAGACAAACGCTGAAGGCTGCATGTATTCAGGCAGTTGTTTTTGCAAATCTTCGCGAAGGTTCGGCGGAGCAGCGGGAACTTGCCCAACCTGTAGCCCGTTCGGCACAACGTAGGCGACCAGATGTTTGCTTCTGCCTCCGTCTTCCCGGACGACCACTACCGCTTCCTTCACACCAGGGTGCTTCAGGATGGTGGCTTCGATCTCGCCTGTCTCGATGCGGAAGCCACGGACTTTGACTTGATGGTCGGTGCGTCCCAGAAATTCAAGCTCGCCGTTCATCTTCCACCGCGTAAGATCCCCAGTCCGGTACAGTAGGGTTCCTTGTCGTCCGCTGAAAGAATCGGGGATAAATTTCTCGCGGTTCAACTCCGGCCGATTGAGGTAGCCCTGCGCGACCCCGGCACCTCCGATATACAGTTCGCCAGGCACGCCTATCGGCACCTGCTGAAGATTGGCATCCAAAACATAGAATTGTGTATTGGCGATCGGCGGCCCAATCGGCACAGTACCTTTGCCCCGGCTCACTTGCTTGACGGAAGACCAGATGGTCGTCTCGGTCGGACCATACATGTTCCACAATTCGCCGCCCACTGTGAGCAACTGATTGGCCAGCCCTCGCGGAAGCGCCTCGCCGCCACAGAGCATCTTGAGCCGTGAATCCCCTCCCCAACCGACCTCAAGCAGCATTTGCCAGGTGCTCGGAGTCGCTTGCATGATCGTGGCTCGGGAACGTCGCAAAACTTCAAGCAGTTCCGAACCATCAGCGGCCTGTTCTCGAGTCGCGATGACCAGACGCGCTCCCACCGTGAGCGGCAAGAACAATTCGAGCGCGGCGATGTCAAATGACAACGTCGTAACGGCGACCAGTACGTCCTCACGATCAACACCGGGTGTGCGTCGCATGGAGGAAAGCAAGTTCACAACCGCGCGGTGAGGTACCTGTACCCCCTTTGGCGTCCCGGTAGAGCCTGAAGTGTAGATCAGGTAAGCAAGATGCTCACCTGAAATCTCGACACGTGGACGCTCGGCCGACTCCCGCGAAATCTTGTTCGACGCAGAATCAAGGCAAACGACGCGAGCGTGGTTCAAGGGAATCGGGGCGCGCAACTTCTCCTGGGTGACTAGCGCCGGCGCCTCAGAATCCTCCATCATCTGCGATAGCCTGGCAGCAGGATAGGCAGGGTCCATCGGAATATAACTCGCCCCGGCTTTAAGAATGCCCAGCAGGCCAACCATCATATTCACGGATCGTTCCAAGCAAAGCCCGATCCGCTCACCGGGCTGAACGCCCAGACCAAGCAGATAGTGGGCCAATTGATTCGCTCGCCGCTCTAATTCGGAGTAGGTGCATTCTTCCCTGCCGCAGACCACAGCGACGGTGTTCGGGGTTCGATCAGCCTGAACTTCGAACAGCTCATGCACACTCTTCTGTTGTGGCAGCGCACCCGCCGTCTGGTTCCACTGCGCTAGCAACTTGTTCTCCTCGTCCGTCAGAAGAGGAAATTCTGCGATTCGCCGCTCCGCATTCGTTCCAATTTCGCCCAGAAGCCTTTCAAAGTGATGCAGCATGCGCGCAGCTGTCTGAACCTCGAACAAGTCAGTGTTAAATTGGATGGACACTCGCCAACCGTCCGGGCGCTCCACCATTAGGCAATTGAGATCGTACATTGCACCGGCTGGCCGCGAGGGGACGTCCACCAGCGAGAACGTGTCGTAGTGACGGCTCGTTACCAGGGACCTTTGCAGCATGAAGTTGACCTGGAACAATGGATTGCGGCTCAGATCTCGCTTGGGATTGACGATTTCGACCAGGTGCTCGAATGGTGTGTCCTGGTGAGCCATAGCCTGGATGACGACTTCCTGTACCCGTTCGAGAAGCTGGGGAAAAATCGGATTTCCGGATAGGTCATTCCGCAGCGGAAGCGTATTGAGGAAGAGCCCGATAATCTGTTCATGTTCGACCAGATTCCTTCCCGAAACCTGGGTGCCGATTGTGATGTCCTCCTGCCCGGTGTAGCGATAAAGAAGTGTCAGGAATGCCGCGCAGGCCGTAATGAAGAAGGTGTTGCCGTTTTTGCGACTTACTTCCTGAATTGCATCCGTGACGACACGCGGTAACTGAATGGAAACCACGTCTCCGTTGGTAGTCTGCAGAGCGGGGCGGGGCTTGTCGGGCATCACTTCAAATGGGGTATGGTTGCGGAACCGCTCCAACCAGTACTGCTTCTGTTTCTGGATGGCTTCACTCTGCAAATGTTCTAGCTGCCATGCCGCATAATCGGCGTACTGCATCTCGGGATCGGGCAAAGGAGACGGTAACCCTCTCACGTAGGCGTCGTAGAGGTCGCAAATCTCTTTCGCGAGTAGCCCGACGGCCCATCCATCTGCGACGAGATGGTGCACCGTGACGTGAAGTATGCTTTCCTGTTCGTGGGTGCGGATGAGGGCAGCGCGCAGTAGCGGAAGTGAGGACAGTTCGAAGGGTCGCTCGCCATGCTCCCGGCAGATCCGATCTGCTTCGTGGTCCCGTTGATCTCCCGGCAAATCTGTCAGGTCCGTCACTGATACCTTGATGTTCAGGGACGGGGCGATGCGCTGCATCGGCTGGCCTTCCACCTGAATCAGGGTGGTCCGCAAGATATCGTGCCGCCGGATCAACTCGTTGAAGGCCCGCTCCATCAGCTCAGGGTTAATGTGCCCTCTGAGGAGCCAGCGAATCGGGATATTGAAAGCCCCACTGCCCTGCCCCAGCTGCTCCAATAGCCAGAACCTTTGCTGCGCCAAAGAAGCGGGCACGATCATGTCGACTTTAGGGCGGGAAGAGAAGGCAGATTTGGCGCTGCATGGCTTGGACTTGGAATATCTCTGATCCGCAGCAAACGGGGTCGGTTGAATTGATTGTACGGTTCGGAATTGGCTGACCGGCTGTTCCGGATTCGCGATCACTTCTTCCATCAATTGCCGAAACTGTCCGACAATCCTCTCGGCAGTCGCAGCCGAATAAAGATCGCAATTGTATTCCAGGGACAAGCGCCAGCCTTCCGGACGCTCAACCATGAAGAAATTAAGATCGTACGGTGCGCCCGGAGTGCGGGACGGCAGATCGATCAACTGAATGTCCGCAAACCTGATGTTTTCGATAAATGACCGCTGGTAGATAAAATTCACGTAGTAGAGACGGTCTCTTCCAAGATCGTCGTATCCTAACGCCTGAAGCACACGCTCATGCGCCAGATCCTGGTTAGCAGTGGCTTGGATGACGGTGTCGCTGACTTGCGCCAGGACCTCGGAGAACTTGCTCGCCCGTTGCACGCGCGTCCTTAGAACCAACGAGTTATTGAATACGCCAATCGCGTTCTCTACCTCAACGCGATTGCGCCCCGCGACCTGCGTACCGATCGCAATGTCTTCCCTCCCCGATAGCGCATTCATCAGCACACATAACGCGCTCAGCGCGGTGCTAAACATGGTGGTTCCGTTGCGCTGACTGACCTGTGCCAGGGAATCTGTCATTGACCTGGGCAAAAGTCCAGAGACGATTTTCCCGTCCCATGTGGGCTCCGGGATTTGCGGCAGATCCCCGGCAATTGCAAGCGGCTGCAAGCCTCGAAGCTGCTTTTTCCAGAAGGCCGTCTGGGTTTGGAAAGAGCCCTTCTCGAAAGCCTCTTTTTGCCAAACCACATAGTCGGCAAATTGAATTGGAAGCTCGCTGAGCTTGAAGGGAGTATGAGTTACCAAAGCCTGATAGTAGGCGCCCAAATCACGGCTGATAATGCCGACCGACCAGCCGTCACAAATTGTGTGATGAACGGTCACCAGCAAGACATAGTGTTCGTTCTCCAATCTCACAAGCCGCGTGCGGAGGAGGGGACCATCAGTGAGTGAGAACGGACGCGTGGCCTCCGCTACGGTAATATGTTCCGCCTCTGCCTCTTTTTCGGCTTCGGGTAAACCACGCAAATCATGAACTGGCAAGAAGATCTCGAACTTCGAGGCAGCCTTCTGCAAGAGTTCGCCGGCCTGCAATGCAAAACACGTTCGCAAGGCCTCATGACGGACAGATACTGCATTAAGAGCTTGCCGAAGTAGTTCCACGTTCAGCGGTCCTCGCAAAGACCAGCGGCAGGCGACGTTCCAAACTCGTGTGCCGGGGTACACATGTTCAAAGGCCCAAAATCTTTCCTGGGCGGGAGAGGCAGGCATGGCAAATACATCACCAGAAAACACTCCGGCCACACCCTCCGGAGAAACATCCGAACGCTCATGGGATTCCGCGCTAAGTTGAGAATTAATCGACGCCATACTTTAATTCTTGGTAATGCGATACTTCTCTCTCGAAACTGGAACGATGGCGGGCGAAGCAACCTGTGCGGCACCACTGCCGTTGCCATTACCGTTGCCATCGTGTGCCTTTTCCTTGGCCCTTTCGAGGATGGCCCGGATGGTTCGCCGCTGCAATACCAGTTTCGGAGTTACCTTCATCCCAGCTTTGTTTGCTCTGGCCACAATCTGAAAAACATGCAGCGAATCCGCGCCGAGTTCAAAAAGATTGTCGTCAATTCCTACCTTCTTCAATCGCAACACCTCAGCCCAGATCTCTGACATTTTTTGTTCTTCGTCATCGCGCGGCTCGGGACTCTTGCTGCTGGCCTTCGTCACGGTCAAGTCAGGCTCGGGCAATCCTCGTTTATCCAACTTGCCGTTGGGAGTTCGCGGAAGCGCATCCATTTTCACGAAGGCAGAGGGGACCATATAATCCGGTAAGGTTTGCTCTAAATGCGTTCGCAAATCCCTGACGGATGGCACGCGCCCGTCAGCTACTGCGTAGTAGGCGATCAATCTCCGATCTCCCGGAGCGTCTTCCAGGACAATTACTGCCGACTCACGTATGTCGGCGGCTTGATTCAATACCGACTCGATTTCGCCCAGTTCGATTCGGAAGCCTCGAACCTTGACTTGGCGATCAACGCGGCCCACGTACTGCAGTACGCCATCGGCACGGTAGCGGACCATGTCGCCAGTGCGGTAAATGCGCCCATTCCCGCCGCGGAAGCGATCAAGGATGAAACGCTCAGAAGTAAGCTGGGAATCATTCAGATAGCCGCGAGCCACCCCATGTCCACCAATCCAGAGTTCGCCAGCCACACCGATCGCAACCGGTTCCCCGAGTTCATCGACTACGTAAACTTGGGTGTTGTCCACGGGACGTCCGATTGGAACGGGGCCGGAGGTCGACTCGATTCGGCCGGCCACAGACCAAATCGTCGTCTCCGTTGGGCCATACAAATCCCAAAGCTCCGCTCCGCCCCCTAGCAGAGTGTTGGCCAACTCGCGAGGCAAGGCTTCGCCCGTAGACCAGATTTTCAGACCAGGGCGACTTTTCCATCCCGCTTCGCCCAGAAGGCGGAACGTGCCCGGGGTGGCCGTGATTGTCGTAACCTTGTGTTTCTCCATCAGTTCGCGCAGTCGAGAGCCGTCCGTCACGTCATCAGCGCCGGCGATGATAACGCGCGTCCCCACCGACAGGGGTACAAGCAACTCGCCCGTCGCTACGTCGAAGGAGATAGTCGTCACCGCCAGCACGGTGTCATCGGCAATCATGCCGGGCTGCTTCCGCACCGAGCAAATCAAGTTCACCAAAGATTGGTGCGTCACTTCGACTCCCTTGGGTTTACCGGTCGAGCCTGAGGTGAACAGCACATACGAGACGTTGTTGGGAGAGGCTTGCTCTTTCGGCTTCGAGCTGGGCAGCGACTCAATCTTGGACCAGTCCGAATCAAGGAACAGTTGCCGAACATTACCGGCTAGGCCGTCCGCCAGGTTTTCTTGTGTAACCAGGATGGGGCTGCGCGCTTCGCCCAGAATGTATTCGATTCTCGGCTTGGGGTGAGAGGGATCGAGAGGCACGTAACACGCGCCCGATTTGAGAATGCCCAGCAACCCCACGACCATCTGCAGGGATCGCTCCACGAAAAGACCGACTCTTTTGTCCGGGCCCGCCCCAAAAGCCTGTAGGTAATGTGCGAGTTGATTGGCCCGCTCGTCCAGTTCCCGATAGGTCAGCTGTTCTTTGCCGAACACCAGCGCCACGCTGTTCGGCGTTCGGGCTGCTTGCTCCTCAAAGAGCTCATGGACCTTCTTTTCGGCGGGGGTAGTCCGACTGGGTTGCATTCCAATCCTGAAGCAGGTGATTACGTTCGGTCTGCCTCAACAGTGGCACGCGTATCACGCTGCGGCTCGCATCGGCAACGAACTCTTGGAGGAGGGTTCTGTAATGCGAAATCCAGCGGGCAATCGTACTCTCGTCAAATAGGTCTGAGTTGTAGTCGCAATCAAGAATCAATCCCTGATCGCTCTCTACCACATTAAGAAACAGGTCAAAATTCACGAACGCCTTCGGGTTCGGATCGACCTCCCCTCGCAAACCTGGGAGCTTCATCGCGGACCCTATGCGCTCGAGATTGAACTGCACCTCAATCAGAGGCAGGCGGCTCGGATCGCGTGGAATTCCCAGTTTCCTCACTAGCGTGCCGTAGGTATAGTTCTGGTGCTCGTGTGCATCCAACACGCTTCCCTTCACCTGTTTGGCAAAATCAGCGAACGCCAGGTCTTTGTTGATCTGCGCGCGCAGGGCGAGGAAGTTTACGCAATGTCCGACAAGCGGCGATCCCTCCAGGAGTGCTTGCCCAGCCGCCGGGATTCCAACTACGACATCATCCTGGTTGGCAAGCCGGCACAGCAGCAGCTCATAGGCGGCAAGCAGGGTGACAAATAGCGTGCAGCCGCGCTGAGCCCCAGCCTTTTTGATGCTGCGGTATTCGCTCTCCGCTATCTTGGCGCGGTAGGTCGCGCCAGCAAAACTCTTCATTGCCGATCTCGGGCGGTCGGTCGGCAACTCGAGAACCGGAGCAGGTTTCTCGAATTGCTTCAGCCAGTACTCCTCAACCTGCTTCATCGCCAGAGAGTTCTTCTCCCGGCTCTGCTCCCGTGCATATTCGAGGAAGGACTTTGGGGCTGGGAGATTAGAGGCACGCCCTTCGAGCTTGGTGGCATAGAGCTGTGCTAGCTCATCGAGAATGACGTTTGTGGACCATCCATCGCAGACGATGTGATGGCTTGTAAACAAGACCACGTGGCATTCAGGTTCCAGCCGCAGAACCTTGATCCTCAACAGGGGGCCTCGGGCGACATCGAATGGCGTGCGGGATTCCTCGCCGACTATCTTGGCGCAGCTCTGTTCACGTTCGGCAGGTGTAAGACTTGAAAGATCAACCAGCGGAATCTCGTTGCGGATTGAAGTAGCAACTTTCACGCTCTCGCCGTCTTCGGTGAAGGTTGCCCGAAGAGCCTCATGCCGGTTAATCACCTCATCAATTGCTTCCCTCAACGCGTTCTCGTTCAGCAAGCCATTTAAACGCAGCGAGAAAGACTCGTTGTAGGAGCAGGAGGCATCCTCTCCAATCTGGTCCGACAGCCATATCTCCCTTTGCGACTCGGTTACGGGCGCCTGTCTATCAGCGGCGGGAAAAACGATCGCCGCATCGGCAGATCGTTGCAAGACGTTGGAGGCGGATACGTCGGCAATTCCAGGCAGCATTCCGTCCGCTTGCATTTCCGCGATGCTCTCCTGGAAAGCCTTTATGACGTGCTCGATGTCGGCCTGGCTGTGAGCCGTCGTGAGGAAGCAGGGGAAGCCCTCTTGAATGTGAATTCCCTTCTCCCGCATGTGGTAATAGAAGAGACTGCCAAAACGCATGTCCGTCGGGAAGCTGAAATAGAAAATGCTCGCGAAGTTCTCGATCTTGACTGGAACTTGCCGTTCCTTCAGGTATGCATTGAGTTGCGTAACCATCTTCGCGGTTTTTTCGTTCAGCCGCTCTTGCAACTGAGGACCTTGTTCTTTCAGGTGCTGGAGGACCGAATAGGTTGCAGCCAGGGCCAACGGGTGTCGGACAAATGTCCCGGCGAAGAACGTAACGCCGACTTCAGGGAAGGAGTCATCGCCGTACTGCCACATACCGCCATCGAGCGTGTCCATAAACTGCGGCTTGCCGGTCAGAATGCCGATCGGCAGACCCCCGCCGATGATCTTCCCGTAAGTTGCCATGTCCGCTCGGATACCAAAGATCGCTTGGGCACCTCCGGGGTGGGTACGGAAGCCGGTAACGACCTCGTCAAAGATGAAGGCGGTTCCGGACTCTGACGTGATCTTCCTAAGTTCGGCGAGAAACTCTCTTGGCTGCAAGTTGGGATGGCGGCTCTGCACAGGCTCCACCATCACAGCCGCGAATTCGCTGGCATGAGCCCGGATGTAATCGAGCGAGTCAGAAGTACCATAGTCGAGAACCACTACGTTTTCGGCCGCCTGCGGTGGAATTCCTGGCGCAATGGGTGCCGAACGTGGCGGGGCGCCGGGCCGCTTGATTCCTTTAATCAGGACTTCATCAAACATTCCGTGGTAGTCACCAGTGAACATCACAACCTTGTTGCGACCGGTCGCGGTACGTGCCACTCGCATTGCGCACAACACCGCCTCGGACCCTGTGTTACAAAAGGCTACCCGCTCCATACCGGTAAACTCAGAAATCAGTTCTGCTACTTTCCCAGCCAGTGGCGACATGGGACCGATTTCGAACCCCAGTTCGAGCTGCTCTCGCACCGCGTCGGTGACAAACTTCGGCTTATGCCCGAATACCGTGGGTCCGTAACCGTTCAGGATGTCGATGTATTCATTTCCATCTACGTCTTGCAACTTCGATCCCTCGGATCGATCTGTGACGATCGGATACACCATTTCCTTCCACTGAGAGCGGAAGCCTGCGACAACCCGCGGATCCGCCATTACTTGGCGATATTTCTGCGTGAGTTCTTTCGATTTAGCCGTTTTCTTGGTGTAGCGTGCGATCAGTTCGGCGATATGCTTTTCCTGCGCCGGCGTTAAACCGCCCGCAGGTCCCTTGCTGAGCGGCTTGTAAGGACCGAACGCTTTCGGCTCTTCCTTAGCGGTTCCGGGCACTTGAGCAGGAGAAGTAACGGCTTCGGGTGCGGAGGTCGCGGCCGAGGTCTGGGCCGGCGTAGGCGTGGCAACTTGGACCGACGACGCTCCGAGATTACCAGCCATCCCTGCGCCGCGCAGTAATTCCATTTGGCGCGACATCAATTCTGACATCATCCGCAACTGCTCTTTCATCACGGCCTCGATGACGGTGGATGGAGCGGCGGTGGCGGCGGGCTGGCTCGGTATGTTCATCGAAGGCGATGGTGTGGAGTGCGGGGTAGACTGCGGAAGATTCTGAGCCGCTCGCACCGCCGGAGCTGGTCTTGGAACAGAGACCTGCACAGCATCGGGCGGCATCTTATTGTCCAGATAGTGCGCCAAAGCACTGACAGTAGACTCCTGGTCGAGCAACTGCCGGAACGTTATCCGCACGCCGAACTTGTTCTGCAATTCCTGTGTGGCCTGGGTCAAAAATAAGGAATCAAATCCCAGTTCCATAAAGCTCGCTGTCGGATCGATCTCCGACGCGCTGATGCCGGAGAGGTCCTGAAACATTGCCAACAGCCTCTCCTGAATCACGCCTCGCCTTGCGTCGACAGAAGTAGAAATTGTCTCGGCTTCAAACATCTGCTCAACCCCTTTTTCTTGGTTGGTTGTGGTCGTGCCGTCTTGCTCCGGTGGATGCAGGGGGGAGGCCTCAGAGAGTTGCTGCACTGCCGGTTGGACTGCGGACTGCTTTGGTGCGACCCAGTATCGTTTTCGTTCAAACGGATAGGTAGGAAGCGACACGCGATGTAGCCGCTCCTCTTTTCTATGGAGCTGGTTCCAGCTCGGCTCTACTCCCGTGAGCCACAGGCGGCCCACGGCGTTTAGCATCGTCTCTGCGCTGTTCTCTTTGGTGGAAGCGTCGGGCAAAGAGTTCAGCACAACTTGATCCGGCTTTTTTGCTGGATGTTGCAGAGTCAGCACACTCAACGTGTTCCCTGGACCAACTTCCAGCATAACGGCGTTCTGGAGGGAGGAGAGACGCGAGACTCCATCTGCAAACCGGACTGCTTCTCGCAAGTGCGTGGCCCAGTAGCGTGGGCTGGTTGCCTGCTCCGCGGTCACCCAGTTTCCGCTCACGCAGGAAACATATGGAATCGAAGTTGCCTTAAGGGTGGCCTGTTTGACCGCATCGGTAAACGGATCGAGCACAGGATCCATCATCCTAGAGTGGAATGCGTGGGAGGTGTGGAGGCGGCGAACCATCACGTTCCGCTCACTCAAAGACTTTTCCAGTTTGTCGATTTCACCGGTTGGCCCCGAGACAACGCACAACGCGGGGCTGTTGATCGCAGCGATTGCGAGTTCCGGACTGAGGAACGAACGGACTTCAGATTCGGGCAACCGGACCGCCAGCATTGATCCGCCCGGCAGGTCTTGCATCATGCGACCTCGGGTTGCAACCAAACGGATCGCATCGCTCAAGACGAAGACACCACCCAGGCAAGCCGCTACGAATTCGCCGATACTATGCCCGATCATCGCGTCCGGCCGTACTCCCCAACTCATCCACAACTTGGCAAGTGCGAACTCAGTCGTGAACAGAGCGGGCTGGGCAAACGCCGTCGATGTCAATAGCCTTTGTGCTTCCTCCGCATTCGAATCCCGGGAATACATGACCTCGCGAAGATCCTTCGGTAGCAGGGGTTTGAGAATCAGGGCGCACTCGTCGACCCACTTGCGGTATTCCGGCTCAGAGTCATAAAGGTCCGCGCCCATGCTGCAGTATTGCGCGCCTTGACCCGGAAACATGAACACCACGGACGGGCGTCCCTGCTTCACTGCCCCAACCTGTTTTTTATCTCTTGCTTCAAGGATTCGGATCGCATCGGCCGTGTTGCGAGCGACAATAAATCGTCGGTGCTCAAACGGACGTCGGCCAACCTGAAGCGTGTAGGCGACATCCGCAAGATTCAGCTCGTTGTCGTTCTTCAGATGCTGAGCCAGATTGGCAGCTGCTGCATCCAGGGCAGTGGGCGTTTTTGCGGAAAGCAAAAGTAATTGAAATTCTCTCGCATTTCTACTTGGGTCGACCGCAGGCGCTTCTTCGATGACAACGTGAGCATTCGTTCCGCCAACTCCGAAAGCGCTTACACCAGCCCTGCGAGGGCTGCCGTTGCGTTTCCATTCGGTCAACTTGGTATTCACATAGAAAGGGCTGTTCTCAAGGTCGAGTTTGGGATTGGGTTGTTCAAAATGCAGAGTCGGTGGTATCGCTCCGTTCCGCAGTGACAAAACTGTCTTAATGAGACCAGTTGCCCCTGCAGCGATATCGAGATGGCCGACGTTGGTCTTGGCTGTACCGATCGCGCAAAACTTTTTTGCTTGCGTGCTTGCTCGGAATGCCTTGGTTGCGGCAGCAACTTCAACCGGATCGCCGAGCGGCGTGCCAGTGCCGTGGCACTCGAGGTAGCCGATCGACTCCGGCGAAACTCCTGCGGCTGCCTGTGCCATGGCGATGACTGCGGCCTGCCCTTCTACGCTCGGGGCTGCAAAGCCCACCTTCGCTGATCCGTCGTTATTCAGGGCGAATCCCCTGATAACTGCGTAGATGTGGTCCCCATCCGCCAGCGCATCTTCCAACCGCTTCAGGAGCACCGCCGCCGCGCCGCTGCCGAAAACTGTTCCTTGTGCCTTTGCGTCAAATGCCCTGCAGTGACCATCCGGGGAGGCCATGCCGTCTGGCTGGTATAGGTAGCCGCGTTTTTGGGGAAAGCTGATTGATACTCCACCAGCCAACGCCATGTCCGATTGGTAAGTTAGTAAGCTTTGGGCCGCCTGGCATACAGCGACCAGCGAAGTCGAACACCCGCACTGCATGGTGAATGCAGGTCCGCGGAGATTCAGCCGGTATGCAATCTTGGTTGACAGAAAATCTATGTGGTTCCCGACCAGAGCCGGATAGGAGCCGACCTGATAGGTTCGCGTAAACTCTTCCACGAATGCGCGGTCACTGCACAAGTTTCGAAGGAAGTATGTGTTCATGCTGCAACCGGCAAAAACGCCGATCGCGCCCTTGTACGTCTGCGAATCGTAGCCCGCATCCTCAAGAGCTTGCCATGCGCATTCCAGAAACACGCGCTGCTGGGGATCAGTAGTCTCAGCTTCCTTCGGGTACATTCCCCAGAAGTTCGCGTCGAACATTTCGACGTCGTCAAGGACGGCACGCGCCTTTACGTAATTTGGCTGGCTCCACAGCGATGCATCTCCGACTTCGAGTTCCTCGTCCGTCAATTGTGAGATTGACTCCACTCCATTGGCGAGATTCTTCCAGAATTCGTGGATATCACTTGCGCCAGGAAATCTCCCAGCCATACCGATGATCGCGATTCCGCCGAAACCGTTTTGGTTTTCTGTATGACTCATGAAGTTTGGTTCGTCCGAGAATACCGCTGCTGTACCCACACCTTTTGCTGCTGCCGTGCTCTCTCTTGTGCCTCGAGGATCGGTGAACTTTTCTCGCCAACGGTCAGGTGCTGAGCCAAGGACCTGATGGTCGAGTATTCAAACAGAACTGTGATGGCAAGATCGGGAATGATAACTTTCTGCAGTTCGGCGTGGGCCTCCAGCAACAGCAAAGAATCTCCCCCCAAATCAAAGAAGTTGTCCGTTATGCTCACTTGCTTCAGCCCCAGCACTCGTCGCCAGATATCCGCGATCTTCAGCTCCATTTCCGTTTGTGGGAAAACTGGGGCTGCGGAATTCCCGGTATCCACCGCTTCGGGCGCAGGCAGTGCAGCTCGATCTAGCTTGCCGTTGGGCGAAAGCGGTAGAACATCTAGCAGAACAAATGCCGCAGGCACCATGTAAAAAGGCAGTTTTCGCGCCAGGAACGTTCGCAGGTCCGCGGTTTGGCAGTTATGCCCCCGCGGAATCACGTAGCCCACCAATTTTTTTTCGCCGACTGTGTCCTGTCTTGCAAGCACAGCCGCCGATTGCACATCAGGATGCTGCAATAGCACGGCCTCAATTTCGCCCAGTTCGATCCTGTATCCGCTAATCTTTACCTGGTTGTCGACGCGCCCCAAGAATTCAATGGCGCCATCGGGGCGGTAGCGGGCAAGGTCTCCCGTCTTGTAGATACGAGCATCTGATGTACCAATGAAAGGCTCATTGCTGAAAGGATGCGGGAGAAACTTCTCCGCCGTAAGCTCAGGCTGATTCAAGTAGCCACGTGCCAACCCATCACCACCGATACATAGCTCACCAGCCTCCCCCCCGGGTACGGACTCATTATCGGAATCGAGCAAGTAAACCTGAGTGTTGGCGATTGGCCTGCCGATGGGAATCGAGCTCCCCTGCGCATCTTCTCGCGAGATGGTATGGCAGCAGGTAAAGGTGGTCCCTTCGGTGGGACCGTAGCCGTTAATCAGTATGCATTCCGGCAGGCCATCAATGGCTTTGCGCACGTGCGCTGGCGAAAGCGCGTCTCCACCCACGAGTAACTGACGCAAGGACCCCAAGTCTTCGAGACGCTGCTCCACCATGACGTTGAACAACCCAGCCGTCAGCCACATGCTGGTTACGCCGTGCTTGCGAATGGCCGCTCCAAGTTCAGCGAGGGATTGGACATCTGGGGGCATGATCGCGAGGCAACCGCCGTTCAGTAGAGGGCCCCAGATTTCGAGTGTTGAAGCGTCGAAAGAGATTGGCGAGAACTGCAGGAAAACCTCTTGGTCAGTCAGGTTAACGTAGTTGGTGTTCTTCACCAGCCTTACCACGGCGCGGTGGCCGACCATCACCCCCTTGGGTTGGCCGGTCGAACCGGAGGTATACATGACGTAGGCCAGATTTTCTGCCGTCGCAACGTGTGTCAGGTTCTGAGTGCTGTGCCGGTCAATCTCGGCCGGATCGCCATCGAGAGAGAGCACAATTGCGCGAGACCAGTTCTGATCAGAAAGGCGTTGAGCCACCGGTTGCTGTACCAGCATTACGGGCGCCTTGGTATCGGCGGCCATGAATGCAAGTCTTTCTGCCGGGTAGTTCGCATCAAGTGGAACAAATGCGCCGCCAGCTTTCAGAATCGCTAACAAGCCGACGACCATTTCCAATGACCGCTCCAGCAGTGTGCCAACCATGACCTCCGGCCCGACGCCCAGTTCGCGTAAACGGTGAGCAACTTGATTTGCCCTTTCGTTGAGCTGGCGATAAGTCATCTGCTGATCACGGAACTTCAGTGCGATCGCGTCTGGGCGTTGTTCAACTTGCTGTTCGAAGATCTGCGAAATTGTTTGATGGCGAGGATAATCTGTCCAATTATTGTTCCAATCGAACAGTAACGGGTGCCTTTCGGGATTGTTCAAAGCGCGCGTGTTGTTGAGAGTGGTTGCCATTTCGCGATGTCTAGATTCTTCGACCAGACTCCAGTTACGAAAGCAGGATTTCTCTTTCTCCGAATAAACGTTCGGCGGTGATGCCCCGTTCACGACAGGTCTCAATCAACTTGTTGGACTGAATGATAGGATTGGACTGTTCCGTGTATTTCACGCTCATCACGTAGTTGAGCCATGGCTCCTGCCCCATGGCATAGACGTACAGCTCTTTGCACCGAAATTCTTCCACAATGTGATTCGCTCGCTCGAAATTTGAGCCAGCCAGGCGGCGGGATTGATCCTGGCTTCGCGCCATCTTCTCGGTCAGCAAAGGACCGTAGAGCCAAGACATCGGAGCACCATCACATTCCATTCCCAGAAACACGACGTCGACATCTCCGACATCGGCGTGAATGTGCTTGTACATCTGCGGGCTGATGTTGCAGGAATCAGCCGCAAACAAGAGCGAGTGACCATCCACGTGCGTCAGATACGCCATTTTTGTGCGGATGTCGAGATCACCGTGTTCGCCCAGGAATGGTATGGCGGTAATAGCGAGCGGACCGAATTTCAGTTCGTCCATCTCTTCCATCTCCACTACATTCCTGAAGCCACAGTTCTTGAGGATCAGCCTCATCGACGGATCCTGCAGGGAACCGCCCGCATTTCGAGGCACGACGATCGTCCGTATTCGGTTACGTAGTTGAAGGAGCGTCTCAAACAGCAAGTGATCCTGGTGGTTATGGGTAATCAAAACGCAGTCAATCACGTCGGGGAGGTCTTCGTACGTATAACGCGAGATGTTGTTTTCGTAGGTATAACTAAGCACCGGGTCCGTCAGTATGCTTGATCCATTTGCCTCAAGCAGAATGCACGCGTGCCCAAAGTAGCGCCACCTAGCACCCTTGCCTTCATACCTTTGATAGGGACGTGTGGGATTCGAGGTCAAAAAGGACCGAAACACCTTCTCATCTTCATGAGGCAAGTCAAGCATGTCCTGAATCTGCGAGAGCGTTGCTGGTCGGTTCTTCAACTGGAACAAGCGGTCTGTCTGTTCGTTAGCAAAGGGAATCCGCAAATGAACGTTACCCGGTTCTTGGAACCGGGGTGTGCTCAAAACAAACGGACGATCATCGCCAGTAATCAGTGACAACATCAGCGTCTGAAGACTCGGATCGTAATAATGGCTTTTGTAAAGAAGTGGCTCGATCAGCCGAAAAGAGGGATTGTTGTGCAAGTCGTAAACCAGTTCGACGTAACCTTGGAGCGGCTCTGGAATTTGCTTGTACAACGGTTCCAGGGAGTGACCCGTAGCGTAGGCCTGTAACATTCCATCTAGTTCGCAAATTGCTCGCGACAGCTCCGCCAGCGGTGTGTTGCTCGTTTCGGCCGCCAGTCTCTTGATGTCCTCTACGCGCTCGACAGGGAGGTCCATGAAGGGCCCCCCCAGCATCTTTGGGTTCTTTACTGCAGCGACATGGGCTGCGGGTGATTGAATGAAGGAATCCATGATCCGCATGTGCCGCTCGGTTGCGTTCCTCGCTGCTGTTGCTGGCGCAATCAAGTGTGACCAGGCATACCAGTGGTGTACCAGGGGTTCGACGACGACATTGGGACGCAGATAAAGCTGGTCGGTCATCGCATGAACGGTGCTGTTATGCAATCTTTTCTAAAGTCAGAGGCAGAGGAGGATTCGTCACAGATAAACTAACGCTCCCCTTTTCTGTACTGACTGGTTGGCAGCTTCCAATAGCTTGACAACGCGAAGGCCGGCTGCGCCATCGTTAAAAGGTGTGTGATTGTTCGAGACACAATCGATAAAGTACGCGAGTTCCTGCCTCAACGCCTCGATCTGTTCTACTTGCGGCGCCCACATGTCGCCCGAGCGATAGTTCACCAACAGGTTGTAGAGACCTTCCCGGCTCGTAATGTGCACGCCTTTGTCGTAGACCTTGATCTTTTCGTCGGCCTCGAGATCATTCCATACCAACATCTTCTTTTCGCCGCCGATTAGGGTGGTGCGAATCTTAACGGGCGACAACCAGTTCACGTTGATGTGGGCAATAATCTTGTTGGGAAAGTAGACGGTGATGAATGCTACGTCCTCGTGGCCGTTGAGATGGGTCTGGCCAGTTGCAGACACTGCTTCAGGAGTTTCCTTGATCAGATGATCGATAATCGAAAGATCGTGAGGAGCGAGATCCCAAATCACGTTCACATCGTGCTGGAATAGGCCGAGATTGACGCGCGTGGAATCGTAGTAGTAGACCTTCCCTAACGCACCTTCCTCGAGCAACTGGCCAATCTTCTTCACCGCTCCCGTAAACAGGAAGGTATGATCCACCATGATCTTCAGGTTCTTTTTTGCCGCAAGATTTATGAGCTCTTCTGCCTGGCCCGAATCACTGGTGAAGGGTTTCTCGACAAACACATGCTTTCCGTTTTGCAGTGCGGCCTTGGCGAGTTCGTAGTGGGTCTGTACCGGCGTCACGATGGCAATCGCATCGATCTCGGTCGATGACATAAGCTCAGCAGTTTCCGAGACAACTTTCATGTGCGGGTAGGTTTTGTGAATGCGTTTACGCGCCGTCGGGCTCTTATCACAAACGGCGACCACCTCGGAGCCATCCAATTGGTTAAGGTTCCTAACCACATTCGGGCCCCAATATCCGTACCCGATTACGCCAAATTTGACCACAGTGTCACCACTCCCCTTGTTCATAGATTCATTCGAGGCCGGTTCAGAAAGCTGACTGGCGGGATGTAGAACAGTCGACATATGCAGAGGGGAGATTTTTTTCAGTACGCGCCATCGCCGAACACAACTGCGGCTGGGGTGCGCAGTAGAATCTTCAGGTCCATCCAAGGCGACCATGTTTTCGCATATCTCAAATCCAGGCGAACCATGTCATCGAACTTAACCCGGCTCCGGCCGTTCACTTGCCACAATCCCGTAATTCCAGGCTTGGCTTCTAGCACCCGGCGCCGGTGCCAAATGTCGTATGCTTCCACCTCATAGGCGATGGCGGGACGCGGCCCAACCAGAGACATCTCCCCGTTGAGGACATTCATGAACTGTGGCAGCTCGTCGAGACTGGTCCTTCGCAAGAAGGCGCCAACCCCAGTGATCCTGGGATCCTGCGTTAGTTTGTAGACGCCATTGCCATTGCCGTTCGCCGGATGACGCTCGGCGCTGCCAGCGATTAATTGCTGCACGTATTCTTTGTGAACACCGGAATCGTTGTTAACATACATCGACCTGAATTTGAGGAAGACAAACTGTGCACCATATTGCCCGACTCGCTTTTGTCGAAAGAACACCGGGCCCGTCGATGTCAGCTTGATGGCGATAGCAATTGCTAGAAATAACGGTGCGAAAAGCAGCAGAGCCAGGGCGCTGCCGACGATATCCATGATTCTCTTGATCGCGCAGGAGAACTTTTTCGCATTATCGCGGCGTGCAAGATCCGGATACAAAGTCGGATTGCTAGGCCTTTGAGGAATATCGTGATTCCACTCCTCGGGGAATAGGTGAAAGGATATGCTGATCTGATTGAACTGCTCCGCGCTCAAATTGTTGCGCAATGTCTCGCTGACCCTGGTCATCATGGTGCTCAGGGCAGAGTTTGGATCGTCGACACCGAGTTCCGTGAACATGACCCCCACAACGGAGTTTGTCTTGTACCAGCCGGTAACGTCGGTTTCTCTGGTCGACAGCGAGAGCGCTGAGAGAATCTTGTCGAGGGCCTTCCCGTTCCTATCCGACTGTAGACGATTCCCCATGTCCAGGAGCATGAGCAAGAAGGGTTTTCGCGAGCGCTCCGTTCTCTTTCGCTCGAGCGAGATCATCCTATGAAAGGCTCCTTCATTCAGAACGCCGCGTTCCTCAACCGGCATAACCTCTGCCGAAAGAACACCTATACTTGCTACTCCGCCTGAGCGCCGTACATTCACGACTCCCTCTCCTCTTCCTGCTCCGTTTACTTGGGTGCAGGAACAAATCGTTGTCCTGAAATTGATCTTTAGTTTTGTAGTGACTGCGGGGGAGTACGGAACTGAGAGTTTAAACAACTGACAAGTGAGAAACTAGAGGTCTTGCGAGACTGCTTATTGTGGAGGAACTACGGCTTGCCGCGCCGCTCCAGGACCGTAACGCTGGTAATAGTTGCTGTGCTCTGTATTTGAAGAAGAGTTCACCACGGCGCCGAGGAACTTCGATTGTTCAAGCGCTTGAAGACCTTTCTGCAGCATCCGTTTCTTGGTAGTTCCTTCTCTGGTTACTAAAAGAATACCATCCGCTAATCGCGCCCAGACGCTAGTGTCAGCCAAGGGCAGTATCGGGGGGGAATCGATGATAATCCAGTCAAACCAAGCTGAGAGTTGATTCAGGAGTTCTGAAAGTCTTCCTGACTGCATCAGCTCGAGGGGGTTCTCCGGCGGCCGGCCAGCCGGCAGAAACCACAAATTCGGGCCTTCAAGGCGGTAGATGTGCTTCATCGGCCGGGGCTCGCCTTGCAACCATTCGCTAAGGCCAGGAATTCTGCCTAGACCGAACTGGCTGGCCAACGATGGACGCCGCAGATCGCCTTCCAAGAGCAAGATTTTCGGCTGCTGCCTCCTCGCCAAAATCGTCGCTAGGTTTGCCGCTACGGTGCTTTTGCCTTCCTCGGGAATTGTGCTCGTGATCAACAGTTTCTTGATCGGTCGGCTATGCTGGAGCTGTCTCAGCCGAACTCCGAGAAAACGAAATTTTTCGGCGCCAAAACTTTCCGGCGCGGTAAGGCATACCAGCTTGCTGTCCTGGGGCAGGGACACCGGCAACGACTTGAAGAGACTTAAGTCGTTATTAGCGAATTCCTTTGCTGCAAAGTCCTGGCGAGCCACCTCATTCTCAGGGACATGCTTCGGGGCAAGAGCACTGGCTTCGCGCTCTACCACCTGCAAAAGTTCTGTCGCAGGTGCAGTAGGCGCTATCGTTGTGCCCGACCGTTCCGACTCGGACCTCTGTAAGGCTTCAAATATACGGCTCATGTTTACTGGCTCCGGTTGCTGCGGCTGCGCGCGGTTCTCCTTGGCTCGATTGCAGTTTTTGCAGATAGTCGTGCAGGAGAAGCAAAGTCTTGGCTGCCCGCCGGGCATCACCGTCTTCGTTCGTACTAAAAGGTTCAGCTTTAGGCTGATGCATCACACCCAGGCGGAAGTCGGCAGCGATGTCCTCGATGATGTCCGGCGTCACGCTGCGCGCTTGTCGCGCGTAGGCGGTGATCAACGCGTTTTCGCATACCGTGTTGATAAGTCGCGGGATGCCTCTCGAATGTCGATGAACTCGTGCAACTGTTTCCGCCGGGAAAAGTACGGCAGAATTAGAGGTTCCTCCAGCGAGCTGCAAGCGGCGTTGGATATATCCTCCTGTTTCCGCTAAATCCAAGGGCAGGAGCTGCGAACGCAGTGCAATTCTCTGCTTTAATTGCCGTAACTCGACGGAGTCCAGCTTCTCATCCAACTCGGGTTGCCCGACCAGCAATATCTGGAGCAACTTCTCGCTCGTGGTCTCGAGGTTGGTCAGAAGGCGAATCTCCTCGAGAACTTCCGCCGAGACATGGTGCGCCTCGTCTACCACCAGCACGGTGGTAAGTTTTTTCTGATGCCGCGAGATAACGTAGTTGCTCAGCACCAGCAGAAGCTCGCTTTTGTTCTTGCCTGCGACGTTCAGGCCGAAATCGCCGGCAACATACTGCAGGAACTCAACTGGCGAAAGACGGCTGTTGAATACGTAAGCGTAGGCGACATTGCTTTGATTCAGTAACTGCAGCAGGCAGCGGACCAGCAATGTCTTGCCAGTTCCGACCTCTCCAGTCATGACGACGAAGCCTTTGTGGCGCCGGACACCGTAGTAAAGCGCCGCCAAAGCCTCGTTGTGTCTCCGGGTGGGAAAGAGAAAAAACGGATCTGGAGTGATCTCGAACGGACTACGCTTCAAATTGTAAAAGGCTTTGTACATTGAATCCTAACACTACCCTCTGAGGTAGCTGATGGCCGATCCGACGAGAATAGTCGCGAAGACAATACCTGTCGCTGCCCAGCTTATCCAGATTCTTTTTTCCTGCTTGCGGTCCTCTTCCAGAGTGGTGATCGCCGGAATCTCCGAGATCACGGTTACTGGCAGCAACTCCTTGAGTGCTTTCTCACTGTAAAGACGGTCGTCGAGGAACTCTGTTCCACCAGCCAGCAGCCCGCCCAGTGCGATTCCGACACCCAGGCCGATGCCGCAGAACTTTAGGCGATTGGGAAAGTCGGGCTTTAACGGCAGGCTGGGTGGATCAATCATCTGGAAGTGCTCGCCCTGCTGCAATAATTCCATGCTCGTTGCCATTTGTGAAGAGTTTTTCTTCCTTAAGAGCTCGTCATAGTTCGCCTTGGACTGTTCGTAGCCCCGGGTGAGGTCGGCAAATTGCTGTTCCCGCACGGGCTCCTGGTTCAGACGGCCCTGATATTCATTGATTTTCGCCTTCAAATCAGCAATCGCGTGTTCCTTGCCCGTAATGTCGATCTGATTAGCTTTCAATTGACCTTGCAGTTGAATCGAACCAGGCCCGTCTCTGCTATCCAAATCTGGCGTGGACTCGGGAGAGTTGCTGTTCCCGGAGGTCGTGGCCGCACCGGTCTTCAGGTCGGCTAGAGCCTGCTCCCGCGTTTTTTCTACCTTTGCAATCTCATCTTTGACTTTACGAACATCGGGATGACGATCTGTATAGTGGGAGCTGAGATCCGCGAGTTGCGCTTTGAGGTTATCCAGCTGTTGGTCCAATGCGGGTATTCCTACTGGTCCGCCGTCCCCACTTTTCGTCGTTCTCTGCAAAGTACGAGACTGTTCCAGCATCGACTGCAAGTAAGCGTTCTGCTGCCGGTCGGCGTTGAGACCATCCTCTTCGCTCTGCAGTTGGGACTGAAGACCCGACAGGATTTGCAGGTTGCTGTTCAACTGGGTCGGCAGCTCTCCAAGGTGTTGATCTTTGTATGCCCGGACCTTTTCTTCCTGCTCGGCCAGAGTTTGTCTGGCGGTTTCCAGTTGCTGTTCGAGAAACTTGGTGGTGTCTTCGGATTTCTGTTGCCGCAGCTCCAGATTCTCGCTGATGAACAGATTGGTCAGCTCGCCCGTCACTTGCTGGGCAATGTGAGGATCGTGAGAAGAATAGTAGACGTTGAACGAGGTGATCTGATTTCGTGCATCGCGCACCAGCTCAATCTCGATATCCTTACGCATCCGCTCGACCAACTCATCCGGATTAAGCCGGCCCTTGTTAGGAGCATACAGATTGAGCTCATCGATGATGTGCAATAGGCGCGTTCGACTCAAAATCTGCTGGGTAATGCTTTGCAACCGTGCTTGCAGATCATCAGTTACGTTCGGCGTCACGTAATCTTTTGGCATGCTCGGCTGTTCCACCAGAATCAGAGTGCCCGACCTGTAACGCGAGGGCAGAACCCAGCTTGCGCTCCAGACTACAAGCCAGCCCAGAAAAAACGGTATCAGGAAGTACATGTGCCTGCGACGAATCACGTCCACGTACTGCTGCAGGTTGAGGCCTTCTCCCGGTTTCTCTTCTAACTCATCTACCATAAATGCCTTCCCAGATTACCTTCCTAACGGTCTTGAAAACTGATACGAGATAGTAACCGACGCACGATTTCGGTCGGGAGTGCCGGAGATCGCGGCGATGCCGCTATAGCTCTGGTGCAAACGAGTATATTGCAGCTGCAGATTCAGACGCTCACCGATTTGACGCTGCGCTGATGCGCTTCCGGAGAGTGTGTGCCCATTGGTAGTAAACTGAGGTAGGGCATTAAGGACGTTGTTGTTAGCGTAATTCCCTCCGATGGACGCGCTCAAGGTTCGCGTGAATTGGCGACGCAGCGACGCCTCCGCGGTGTTGGAGTGAACGGCTCCGCTCAAACCTCCACCATCGTTGATTCTTCGCGAGTAGCTGGCTGCAAAGCTGGTTAGTCTTCCCTGCCAGCCCAGGCTCGCCCCGGCCGCTGGAGACCATGCCTTCGAGGCCGGCGCCCGAAATTGTTCGGTGTCCGAGTACTGCGGACCCCCGAACAGCGAGAGCGAAAGCGTCGGCTTGAAATAGAGGGTGTAGAAAAGAAAAACACTGTGCGCCTGAGTCTCGCTCTGCCCTACAGTAGGATTGGCCAGGAAAAATTGGTATTGATACGTCGCGCCGACGTAGTTCATCTTCGACAGCCGGTGATTATAGAAAGCCGATCCGCCCCTTGAACTCGAATCGGACAGTCCCGGGACTTGAGCCTGATTCGCGTAGTGCAGATTCGTAAAGGTTCCGCTTGCTCCGATCATCCCATTGGCGCTGAACTGGTATGTGAGCGTGGCGTTTGCATTGTTTGTAAGTACGTCGGCAATCGGCGCGATTAAAGATTCATTGGGAACGAATACCGCGCCGGAGACCGGGCGCGCTAAGTCTGAGTTTGGCTGATTGAGAACATTGGAAGACTTTAAGAAAGAATCGCGCAAACTGAGCGTCACATGTGGGCTCAGACGGTAGCTGAGATCCACGGCGAGATTATGGTTTTCCGAATTAAGGGAGCTGGCTTTCTGGTAGAACGTGTAACCCGGACTATAAGACAGAACCCAATGGAGCCGTGACCTAGTCTGGTCAAGCGAGATAGTAGGCCATACCGAGTAACTCACATCACTGACCGGCTTCCCGTTGGTCCCTACCGTTGCGTTGTCATCATAGGCGCTGCCGAACCTTAGTCCCCCCCGCAGGTAGTTCGCTCGCGTTTCGGAGGTAAACCCCATCGAGTAGCCTTCTCCACTGACCGGAGCGGGGGTCGCCATGGCACCCCCGCCACCGTCGGGGCCGGTTGCGGCTGCTTCGGCGCCCGAGGCGGCTACCTGTGCCCAGAGAGGGGCCGCGGCCAGCAGAGTGATTCCAGCGAAGCCTCGGATTAGCATGCTTGTTTTCAAGGGACGACGATGGTGTCACGCGGCTGAAGTTTTATGTTCTGTGCCGAGTTCTTGCCCTTGATGACGTCTTTGTAGTTGAAGGGCAAGCGTGACTCTCCGCCATCCGGGTTCTGGCGGAGGATATAGATGGATTTCTGCTTGGCAAAATCCCGAAACCCCCCGGCTAATGCAATCGCGTCGAGCACGGTCGAAGAATTTGTCAGCGGGTACGATCCGGGCTTCGACACCATGCCGAGGACATTGAACTTCTGGCTCTTGATTTCTGCAACGATGACGGTAACTTCAGGCTCGGAGATGAAACTTTGCAGCTTGGTGGCCAACACCTTTTCTAACTGGAGGGGCGTCTCCCCGCTCGCCTGTACTTCTCCGGCTAGAGGCAGCGATATCTTCCCATCGGAGCGAACTGGAACGGTTCGGGAAACTTCAGGCTCTTTCCAAACGTTGATCGCCAGGACATCGTCGGCGCCGATCACGTAAGTGGCGTCATGCGCGGGAACTGCGGTCCCAGCAACTGCCTGCGCTTCCGGTCTTGCGCTGTTTGCGCTTTTCGCTGTTTCAGTCTGCGCCGCCAGCCAACCAGAGATCAGAATACAGCCGGCGAACGTCGCGATCCGCCGGCACATCTTCCTTACTGTGATTGTCATGGTTTGCTCCAAACTGAGCAATTGTAACCCGTGGATCGGCGAACGGTGCTAAATCCGTTTTCCATTGCCCTTCGTTCCATTCCCCGGAAAAACTGAGGGATGAGTCTCGGAAGAGGTCATATGGTACTGCTCAATCTTGTATAGCAGCGTTCGATAGCTGACCTTAAGCAATCGCGCCGCGGCTTTTCGGTTCCAGCCGGTTTTCTCCAGAGCCGTGGCGATGGCGTTTCTTTCGGCTTCATGCCGAACACTTTGCACGAGCGATTTGAGTGAGTTGAGACTGGAAGGTTGCCCACCATTTCCGTTCCCGTCCGGATCAGCCATAGCTGGTTGCAAATTCTGTGCCGGGCTGACCTCTCCGGATGCATGTTCCGGCTTCTGCGCCCCAAAAGCTAGCTCATTGTCTCCCATCATCAAGTAACGTTTCACAAACTCCTCCAGCTCGCGGAGGTTTCCTGGCCACGAATAGGCATGGCAGGCGTCGAGGACGGCGGGTGAAAAAGTCCGTGGAGCCAGGCCGTAGTGCTTGGCCAGATGGTGCATGAAGTGGCGCAATAGGAGTGGAAGCTCATCTTTGCGCTGCCGCAACGACGGCGCCTGAACCGTAAAAGCGCTAAGGCGATAGTAAAGATCCTCGCGTAGTTTCTTTTCGGAGAGTGCCTTTTCGATGTTGGCGCTGGTAGCGGCCAGAATTCGGACGTCAACCTCGACGGTTGCGCCACTGCCGGGTCGGAAGAACTGCTTGTTCTGCATCACTTGCAGCAGCTTGCTCTGAACACTGGTCGGCATCTCGGCAATTTCGTCCAGCAGCACTGTGCCTTTTTCGCATAGTTCGAGTTTGCCAGACTTGGATCGGATTGAACCTGTGGAATCACTCCGCTCATAGCCGAAGAGCTCGGCTTCGAGCAGATCGCCGGGCAGTGCAGCGCAATTCACTTTCAGGAATCTGAATCCGGAGCGAATTGAGAGCTTATGAATCAGTCGGGCCGCGGTGTCTTTCCCGCTGCCACATTCTCCCAGGATGAGGACCGGAACATTGGCCTGAGCCAGCAATTCTGCCTGGGCGCGGAGCTTCCGCATGATTGGACTGGCTCCGACAAAGAAGGCCTCGTCGCCGACCTGTTCGATGTCTTCACTGGCGATCTCCATCTCGACGGCGTCAGTCCGGGAGCTGAGCTGGCCTCGGATCGCGAACTCCAGCTGCTCGTCGTCGAGCGGTCTGACCAGGTAGTCCTGGGCGCCTAGGCGGATGGCTTCATTCTTTCGCCCGGCATCGTCGGGATAACAAATCAGGATGATCGGCAAGTTCGGACGTAGTCGGCGCAGCCACCGCAGGATGTGCAGGCTGTCCGCGTCCCCAGAGGGCAAGTCCAGCAGAAGCAGGTCCGGCGTAATGCCTACCTGCACCGACTCCAGCGCTTCCCAACCGCTGCCCACCGTCTCTAGTTGCCAGGAATTCGTTTCCCCGATCGACCAGAGCGAGCGAACAACAGTCGGTTCCTTGCTGACCACTAACAGGCGTACCGCTTCGATTGCGTTTTCTGTCACGGGCTTGGGTCCTTTTGAAGATCCGGGAGGAAAGGGTTGTGCATCCTAGACGGGTTCGAGGTCGTATCCCTGAATGCGAACCGCTAGAGATCTCTGAATTGCGTCGATGGATACCACCAGTGTGTTGTCGTCGTTGCGAGAGAGCAGAATGCCTTCTACGCCGTCCAGGGCGCCGCCACGTACGCGCACGCGCTGGCCGATTTTAAGAAATGGATGGCTACTCCAGGGCAGTTGCTGTCCGATCAGGGTTCGAACCGCATCGATTTGCGTTTCGGCGATCGGAGTTCCCATTCCGCGCGCGCCCACAAATTTGAAGACGCCGTCGATGCGCAGCACCCGCAAGCGCTCCTCGCTAGTCGCAGAGAGTTTCACAAACACGTAACAACTGAACAGGGGCAGTTCGACTGATTTCCGCCGGTCGCTCCAGCGATGCACCTCGGTGACCAATGGCAAAAAGGTGGTCACGCCCTGTTCGCGCAGCCGCTGGACTACGATCCTTTCGTGCCGGGCGCGGGTGTGCAAGGCATACCAGTTCTCCATGCCAGATCCGATGACTGGCGCCACATTCGGGAGCTCCCATGATTGATTGCCGGCACTCATAGCTTCGCCCTCTGGGTCACAACGTGACCTCTGCGCCTAGGAGATAAAAAACGGAGGATCTCAATGCTTCGGGGGAAAAGCTACTCACGAGATCCAGTTTCAGGGGGAGAAATATCTATTAAGTTTATCTACATTTATTTGCAAATAAACTTTTCGCGTCAAGCGACGATGCACACCGATTGCAGGAACTACAAATTCCCTGGGCTTCACGCGCGGTGTAGCTTTTCGCGCTCGATGGGTCACTCTTGCTGTCTGGCCCATGGATACGCACAAGATTTCCATTTACCGGGCAAGGGGGATGGGAACTCAGCTCTGAGTTGGCTGCCCGAAAGTGAAGTGAGGCTACATTCGTATGCAGGTTGCTGCAAGAGGTACACGCCCTCCGCGACGGAGTTCTCATCTGGAGTGGGGTGCAGACTCTCTCCGCAGGAGGACAGCACGCCTAGAGAAGGATTTCTCAGAGAGTGGAGAGGATTGACACGGCGTGGCCAGGGGTGGCTTCCCCTTCTTGCGCGACGTGCGTTGGGCGCCGGGTTTGTAAGCAGATGACATCCCATTGATTCTAAAGATGCACCGGTGAAGTTGTGGATGGGCCAAGGGGGTATCGGCCTGCCCAAACCCAGAGCCCGCCGCCCGGATAACACGTGAGACAGTTCTACATGGCTGCAGTCTGGTGCAACTGGTTGCAAGCATTTGCGACATCTGCTTGCAATCCGGACCCATATACGGTACACTCCCTCTCGGTTGCTGCAGATTCCCGTAAAGAGGCTGTGGGTGACCTTAGGGTACCGTTTGTTGGCTTGTACTTTTTCGGACCTCCCCCCGAACAGAACAAGTTTTTTGCCCCCGCCTGAGGGAGACCCCCGAACCCAGGACAGCTTGCTTTGATTGTGGCATTTGGTTGATTCGGTTCCCGAGTCTGGATCTTACTCGAATAGTGTCTCTGGAGAAAATTATGGACACGCAACGTGCGAGGGAGAGCAGGATTGGCGTACTGGTTGCGGACAACACCCGGATCCACACTCAGCTGCTGGCAGATGCGCTGAAGCGGGATCAGGGATTGGATGTGATCAGTGCTGATTCTGATTCCCACGGTCTGATCGCGACCGCGGCCGCGCACAAAGCCGATGTTCTGTTGATCAGCTCCAACCTGGACGAGGAGCCACACCGCGCATTTGAAGTTCTGCGTGAACTGCGGGTATCGCATCCTCAGATCCGCGCCGTGATGCTGCTGGATTCGTCCAAGCGTGAAGTTATTTTGCACGCGTTTCGAGCAGGCGCCAGAGGAATCTTCAGCCGGCACGAATCCGTGGAGTCGCTTTGCAAGTGCGTTCGCAGCGTTCACGAAGGCCAGATTTGGGCCAGCAGCCTGCAGATGGCGTTTGCCGTGGAAGCTCTGGCTTCTTCACCCACGGTTCGTGCGGTCGACGCCAATGGTTTGGACCTGCTGTCCAAGCGCGAGATGGAAGTAGTTCGCAGTCTGTCCGAGGGGCTCACCAACCGTGAGATCGCAGAGCGTCTGGGCTTGAGTCAGCACACCATCAAGAACTACCTGTTTCGGGTCTTTGACAAGTTGGGCGTGTCCAGCCGTGTGGAGCTGCTGTTCATGACTCTGAGCCAAGCCAGCCCGGCGCAATCGCTGCTACCATCTCTGCTGGCGAATCCTGGCAGCGGTAATAGCCACGATGAGGCCACGTTAGCCATCTGTCAAAAAGCTGCTGAGCAGGGCCTGCCGACCGCGCAAGTCGCGTTAGCGCAGATCTATTCGGCTCGCCGAGCCGGTCCGAAGGACCTGGTATACGCGTATATGTGGTTCCTGATCGTCAGTGAGCAGATAACCAGAGCCAAGAACCACGTCAACAAGACGATGACGATGGAGCAGTTGCTCGAAGCCGAACAACGGGCCGCTGAGTGGATGAGAAAGACAAGAAAGATGCCCCCCTGCTTCGAGCGAAGATCCTCCCCAACACCAGTCCACGAGGGAGAAGGACGCATCTACTGCCTGATTTGCCTGACTTGAAAGGTGGGTTCGGCGTTGGGATAAGCGCGCTTGACCGAACTGGAAAACTGCAGGAGTGGGTCGACGTCAGTTGGACGCGGCAGTACGCGTCCGGCGCTTCTTCTCGGATACGAGAATCCCAGCAAATACGGCGAGTCCTGACAGCATCAGGTAAGACAGCTCAGTCCCACCTTCAGGAGCCGGGAGAGGAGGGTCAAAGTTCCACCAGTTCCGCTCATTGTAGATCTTCCCTAAGTCCCAAAACTGTCCGGTATTAACATTCAGAACGATAGTATTCCAAACCCAACCATTCCCTACTTTTGTTTTCCAAGAGAAGGAACACAGTCCAAATGCGCACTTCGCCTTTCCTCCGGCGGCGTCCGAGACGTTAATGCCCGCGAACACACCGCCGTCAAACGTGAGCGAAATGTCGGAAAACGTACCGCCGGAAGCCGTACCGGTAAATGTGAACGATCCCGACAAGGTGGATCCGGAGTTCCCATTGAGCTTCTCTTTATGAAAATCGTAATTCGAATCAGCGAACGCAGAAAGGGATAAGACCAATAAGAACGCCGTGGATACCGTCGCCAACCTACAGTGTCTGCTCATTACACTTATCAACCCTTTACACCAACTACTCGCGCGAGTCTACACCTCTCGCGAGCGTTGTCAAGACTGAGAATTATTGCAACCGGTTGCAAGGGGTTGCAACTTCGACGTAAACTGCTAGACCGTAACGACTTATGGTTGTTACCGTTCTGGTTAAATCGCGAGAAATATTTTGAAAACAATGGGAACCGGAGAAATCCTCAGGTACTTCTTGAAGGGTGGGAGGGCTGCTTCCTGCGTATATGCCATCTGTGCAGCGGACTCCGAATCAGGCAATACCGGAACCTGCCGCGCACGCTTGTCTCCGAGGCCGGAACAGGATGGCTCCGAAGCATGCCAGCCCGGCGAGGAACAAGTACATGGCGGCGGCACCGCCTTCCGGCACCAGCATAAAAAACTCCTGCCCAGGGCAAGTGCCTGGAGTACAGCCGGTGGGCGTCAAGATAACAAGATTAGAGAATTGCGCGTTTGCCGATAGCAACAGTCTGACGATGACAGGCGCGGGACGCAACGTGATGCAGGGCGTGTACGTCGGACCCTACTACGCAACGGT